>Ga0307479_10001565_pt1 | contig 20929 bp, 16 predicted proteins | sample atmos_gasesECM4C_FD_203743 | JGI IMG/M metagenome (GOLD analysis project Ga0307479, IMG submission 203743) | Hardwood forest soil microbial communities from Morgan-Monroe State Forest, Indiana, United States - atmos_gasesECM4C_515 | ecosystem: Environmental > Terrestrial > Soil > Temperate...
GTTGTCGCTCAGCGGACCCTCGCGTCGCCGCGCGCCCGGCAGCAGCTTCTCGATGCGCGCAAGCGTCGACCGCCAGCCGAAGGCGAGCACCTCCACCGGCACTCCGCGAGTAAGGCCGAGACGCGAGACCAGCTTCCCCGCCTCCACCACGATGATGCGCCGCCGCGACGCCAGCGCCACCAGCTTCTCGCGCACGTGCGCGCCGCCGCCGCCTTTGAGGAGCTGCAGGGCGGGGTCCACCTCGTCGGCGCCGTCGATCACCAGATCGAGCTGCGGCTCGTCGTCGAGCGAGACCAGCGGCAGGCCGAGCCGCTGGCACACTTCGACGGTCTTCTGGGAAGTGGGCACGCCGCGCACGCGCACGCCCCGCCGCGCGAGCGCCTCCAGCGCCGCCGTCGCGCCGCGCCCGGTGCCGTAGCCGATCGCCATTCCGTCCTGCACGAGCTCCGCGGCCCGCTCGCCCGCCGCTCTGCGGTGCGCGTCGTCAAGTGTCATCGGTCTAGAGTCCCACGAAGCGAAAGGCGAAGCGCGCGGCGCCGCCGATGGCCAGCATCACCGCGGGATTGATTTCGAAGCGGCTCAGCGTCAGCGCCACCGCCACGGCGATGGCGATCTCTCCCTCGCCGTTGAGGGTGTCGCCGAGCGAGATCATCGCCGCCGCCATCAGCCCCAGCACCGCCGGCGTCAGCCCGCGCAGCGCCGCGCGCACCGGCCGCCGCGAGCGGACGCGATCGAGCCAGGTGCCGGCCAGCGTCACCAGCGCAAACGGCGCGCTGAAGATGCCGATGGTCGCCACCACCGCGCCCAGCCACCCGTGCCGCAAATAGCCGATGAAGGTGGCCATCAAGAGCACCGGACCCGGCGTGAGCTTGCCGATGGCCACCGCGTCGGCGAACTGGCGGTCGGTGAGCCATCCCTGTCGCGAGACCACCTGCTTGAGGTGCGGCACGATGGCGAACCCGCCGCCGTATGCGCCCAGGCCGGTGCGGAAGAAGGAGAGCAGGATCCGGAGCAGCTCGCGGTCGACGCCCGCCGCGTGCAGCGTCAGCGCGAAGAGGACCGCGACCACCGTTCCGGCCGCGAGCCGCAACTCGGCGGGAGGCTTCGGCTCCACGGGCGCCCCTGCCTTCTGCGTGGAGAGCGTCGCTCCCTCCTCCGGCAACACCACCGGCGGCTCCGGCGGCGGCGGCCGCGCCACGCGCCTTCGCTCCAGCGCGTAGAGGCGCGCGCGCTTGGTGCCCAGGTCCACCGCCAGGCCCACGCCGATGCTGAGCAGCGCAATCTCGCCCGGCGCCGCGTCGCCCACCACCGAGAAGAGTAGCGCGCCCGCCGCCAGCCCCATCTGCCACAGGCGCGAGACCGCGCTCTTGAGCATCTTGAGCGTGATGGCGCCGATGATTCCCACCACCGCGGCGTTGAATCCGCCCAGGAGCGTGGCGGCGTCGGGCGTGGTCCCGTAGTGGACGTAGAGGAAGGCGAGCGCCATCACCGCCACGAAGCCGGGCAGCACGAAGCCCAAGTACCCGAGCAGCGCCCCGACCACGCCGCCGAAGCGCAGCCCGATGTACGCCAGCGCGTTGGCCGCCGCGCCCCCCGGCAGCATCTGCGAGACGGTGACGGTGTTGGCGAACTCGCGATCGGTGAGCCAGCGCTTTCGTTTGACCACCAACGAATGGATGTTGGCCAGGACCGAGAGGCCGCCGCCGAATCCCACCACGCCGAGGAAGAGCGAGGTGCGGAAGAATTCCGCCGGCTGGGGCCGCACGCGAGAAACGGGGGCCGGCGTTTCGATGGCGTGACCGTCGCTCATGCGCTTGCAGTATAGAAGGTCCGCGATGGCGCAGTTCCTCAAAGGAATGAAGATTGTCCACCGCGCCCAGAGCGCCTGGGGTGTGGGGCACGTGCTGGCGGTGAGCGACGATCCGCCGCGCATCTCGGCGCAGTTTCCCGGTCGCCCCGACGGGCCGGTGATGCTCTCCTCGCGCGACCCCGCGCTGGCGCGCTTCCGCTTCGCGCCCGAGACGGTTGCGCTGCTCGCCGACGGGACGCAGACGCGGGTGCTGCGCTCGTTGCCCGGGCCGGCGCAGGAGCTCTACCGCTACACGGTGGAGGTGGCCGGCAAGAAGCCGTCCATCCGCAGCGAGGCCGACCTGCGCGCGCCGGTCCCGCGCGAGGGCCCGGCCGAGCAGCTGGCGTCTGGACGCTGGGGAGCGCCCGATGATTTCGTGCTGCGCGCGGAGACGGTGCGGCTGGATCTCCTCCGCCGCGCCGACGCTCTGGGTGCGCTCTTTGCCAGCCGCGTCTACGTCAAGCCCCATCAAGTGTCGGTGGCGAATCAGGTGCTGTCGGCGGCGCAGCCGCGCTTCGTGCTCGCCGACGAGGTGGGGCTGGGCAAGACCATCGAGGCGGGCCTGGTGCTCTCGGCGCTGTTGCACGCAGGCCTGGTCAAGCGCTGCCTGGTGGTGGCGCCCTCGCACCTGACCGTGCAGTGGCTGGCCGAGCTGTTCCACAAGTTCAACCTGCTCTGCACGCTGATGGACCCCGACCGCGCGCGCGACGATCGCGAGGCGGCCGATGCCGAAGCCGACGAGTCGCAAGGGACAGCGGGGTCTCCATGGACTCGGCACTCGCTGGTGATCACCTCGCTGGAGTTGTTGTCCCGCAGCAAGGAGGAGTCGGCGGCCGCGGCGGAGGCGGGATGGGACCTGGTGGTGATCGACGAGGCGCACCACCTGCGCGGGTCGCGCGCGTACGAGGTGGCGCAAGCGCTGGCGCGCAAGAGCTGGGGACTGCTTCTGCTTACTGCAACACCGTTGCAATTGGATCCGGCCGAGTACCACGCGCTCTTGCGGCTGGTGGACCCCGCGCCCGCCGCCACCGAGGCGGAGCTGCGCGGCCGCTTGCAGCGGCAAGGCGCGCTCTCGGCGGAAGTGCGCGCGCTGCTCGAAGGAGACGCGCAGGCCGCCGGCCGCATCGCCAGGCTCTTTCCCGACGACAAGGAGCTTCTGCGGCTGCGCGGGCCCGAGCTGCTCGCACACCTTTCCGAGAGCTACGGGCTGTCGGCGCGGCTGCTCCGCAACCGGCGCGCGGCAGTGGGCGGGTTCACGCCGCGCCGGCTGACCAAGATCGAGGTCAAGCTCTCGAAGGAGGAGCAGGCGCTGGAAGAGGAGGTGCGCGTCGCGCTGGGCAAGGCGAAGCTGCCTTCGGGGGCGGTGCTGGAGTCGCTGTTGCGCAGGCTGGGCAGCTCGCCGGCGTCGCTGGCGGCGGGGCTGCTCGCGGCCGGCGAGAAGAAGCTGGCGCAGCGGGCCTCCTCGCTGCCGCACGACTCAAAGCTGGCGGCGTTCCAGGAGCTGCTCCAGGAGCTGGGCACCGAGAAGGTGCTGGTCTTCGCCGAGACGCGCGAGACGGTGGAGTACCTGCGCGCCGCGCTGGCCAAGAAGCGCATCGAGGCGCTGGCCTACGTCGGCGATCTCTCGCCCGCCGAGCGCGACAAGCTGGTGGCGCGCTTTCGCGATCCCGACGGGCCGCGGATCCTGCTCTCCACCGAGCTGGGGGGCGAAGGGCGCAACTTCCAGCACTGCCACGTGCTGGTCAACTATGACCTTAGTTGGTCGCCGGCGGCCATCGAGCAGCGCATCGGCCGCATCGACCGCATCGGCCAGTCGCGCGAGGTGCGCATCTACGCCTTCCGGCCGGAGGGCACGCTGGCGGCGCGGGTGCTGGACGTGCTCGACGCCGGCGTGGGCGTGTTCACCGAGCCGGTGGGCGGGCTCGACCCGGTGCTGGAGAGCGTCGAGTCGGAGCTGCTGGCGCTGGCCTCCAGCGACGATCCCAAGCAGTGGGAAAAGATGTCGCGCGATCTGGGCGCGCGCGTGGCGGCGGCGCGCGCGGAGGTGGCGGGCGGTTACGACCCGCTCCTCGACCGGCGCAGCTGCGATTTGCCCGCGATGCGCGAGCTGGCCGAGCGAGGGGCGCAGCGTTTGGGAGCGCGCATCGCGGCGTCAGAAGACGCGGCGGCGGCGCTGCAGGGAGTGGCGGCGTTGCTCGAGGCGCGCCTGGAAGCGGTGACCATCGAGGCGGCGCGACGGGTGGGGCTGGCGGTGGACATCGAGGTGGACGTGCTGCCCGGCGAGGTCTCCTTCCACGTCGGTCCGGAGCTGAAGGTCGACGCGCTGGCGGGCTTCGATCTCTCGCAGGATCGCATCGTGCTCGGATCCTTTCGCAGGGAAGTGGCGGTGCGGCACGAGGAGCACGACTCCTTCGCCACCGGGCATCCTCTGATCGAGGCGCTCTTCGGCTGGGTGCGCGACGGCGAGCTCGGCCGCGCCACCGTGGCCCGGACCAAGGTGCGCGGGACGCAGGGCGCGGCGCTCGATGCGCGCTACCTGGTCGCGCTGCCGGAGCCGGCCGATCTCGCGCAAGGAGCGGGAGTGCCCTCGCGCCGCGCGGCGCGCCATCTCGAGGAGATGCAGGTGCGGGTGGCGGTGCGGCTCGACGGCCGCGGCGGGGCCCGGGCCGAGGACGGGCTCGCCGCGCAGCTCGACTCCGCCAGGCTGGAGCCGGTGCCCGCACCCGAGGGAGGTCCGCCGCCCGCTTTCGTGCAAGCGGTGGAGCTGGGGCTGCGGGTGGCGGAAGAGGAAGCGAAGAAGCGGCTGGCGCGGCTCGTCCAGCTGGCCAAGGAGCGCATCGCTTCCGAGAAGGAAGCCGCGCACCGGCGGCTCGCGCGCTGGCTGTTGCAGAGCAAGGCCAAGCCCGCCGACGCCGACCGCGCGCTGGCGGCGGAGGCCAAGGTGTACCAGGCGGCCGCCTCGGCGCTCGACGGGGCGCGACTCGAGCTGGACCAGGCGGCACTCGTGCAACTGGCTTGATTCGGGTCTGAGGTGCTCGGCGTCAGGCGCCTCGCGGTCTTGGTCGAGGATTGGGTCTAGGGCCAGGGTTTACGCTTTGGGTGCACGGTTCGCGAACCCATCACCCAGCCTGGCGCGAACCCAATCGCAGTCCTCGACCTGGACCTCGACCTCGACCGCGAGGCGCGAAGACGCCGAGCACCTGGCATCAGCGGATGTTGTAGGCGAGCCCGATCAGGGTCTGAAAGGCGGTCTGCGAGCCGTGACCCGCCGTGTTGAGCGCGAACTCCGGGCCCACGCGGACGCGCGCCGTGACGGCGACATCGCGGTCGATCAGGTACTCCCCGCCGCCGCCGACCTGCGGCCCGAAGAGGAACCCGGCCGGATTGGAGAAGGAGATCAACACCGGCACGTCCGCCGCGGCGTCGAGCGTGAGCTGCGGGCTGAGCTTGAACCCGACCACCACGCCGAGGGGCCCGCCCACTCCGAAGAGCAGCCCGCCGTTGTTGCCGTAGAGCGTGACGCCGGGTTGGGTCTCGAAGGCGAAGGCGGTGTCGCCCACCACGGCGAGCGTGTGCCGGAACGGGATCGCCAGGTTCACTCCCGCGGTGGTGTTGGTGGTGCCCTCGAGCCCGTAGTTGAAGCCGACGTGCAAGCCGACGTCGCTGCTCGCGTTCACTCCCTTCAAGTAGGTGAAGCCGATGCCCGGCCAGCCGGCCTCGGCCTGCAGCACCGAGCTGTTCGCGCCCACCGTCCGCCCCGCCGTCGCGCTCCAGTCATAGTCGCTGGCGATGGGAATGCTGGTTTCGATCTGCGCCCGCGCGGCCGCTGACATGAGTACCACTGCGGCAACAGCTGCCCATCTGGTCATGGCTCTCTCCTGGTCCTCTGGAAACCTTGGGTTGCGCGCGCCTGCACGCAAGGGCGGCGCGGCGTGCGGGCCATCGGCCGTCGCTTGATCTTCGCGCTTGGTCGGGTAGGTTGCGCCTTCCATGCAGGTGCTGGCGGGCGACATCGGAGGCACCAAGACCATGCTCGCCATCTGCGAGGTGGAGGCGCCCGGCGGGCGGCCGGGCGCGCCGCGGATCGAGGTGCTGGCGAGCCAGCGCTACGACAGCCGCAAGTACCCCGGCCTGGACGCGATCTGCCGCGCTTTTGCCGCCGAGGTCGACCAGCCGCTGCCCAAGAGCGCGGGATTCGGCGTGGCCGGCCCGGTGGTGAGCGGCCGCAGCCAGACCACCAACTTGCCCTGGATCGTCGAGGAGAAGGAGCTGGCCGGGACGCTCGGCTTCTCCTCGGTGCGGCTGGCCAACGACTTCCACTCCCTCGCGGTGGGAATCGAGTCGGTGGCCGAGAAGGACCTGGTGACGCTGAACGAAGGCGTCCGCGACGCGAAGGGCCCCTGGGTCGTGCTCGGCGCGGGCACCGGGCTCGGCGAGGCGATTGCGACGCTGGGCGCGTCGGGAGAGCGGGAAGTGCTGGCCACCGAGGGCGGCCACTGCACGTTCGCGCCCCGCACCGAGCAGGAGATCGGCGTGCTCCGTTTTCTCTCGCAGCGCTACGATCACGTCAGCTGGGAGCGCATCCTTTCCGGCGACGGGCTGGTCAACCTGGCCGAGGCGCTGGCGCACCTGAGCGGCCTGCTGGTGCCGGCCGAGCTGGCCGACGCCATCGCCCGCGATCGCGCGCATGCGCCGGCGCAGGTGACCGCCGGCGCGGCGGCGGGAAATCCACTCTGCCAGCAGGCGCTGCAGCTGTTCTGCAAGCTTTATGGAGATGAGGCGGGCAACCTGGCCCTCAAGACGCTCGCAACCGCCGGCGTGTTCGTGGCCGGCGGCATCGCGCCGCGCATCATCGACGCGCTCAAGGACGGACGCTTCCAGAAGGCCTTCGTCGACAAGGGCCGCATGCGCGCGCTCCTGGAAAAGATCCCCGCGCGCGTGGTGCTCGACACGCGGGCCGGCCTTCTGGGCGCGGCCGCGCTCGCCGCGCGAAAGTCCCGCCTCTCCCCAGCCACGGGCCGACCATGACCGAAGACCTGATCCAGAAGTGCATCAACACCATCCGCTTCCTCTCCATCGACGCGGTGGAGAAGGCCAACAGCGGCCACCCCGGCATGCCCATGGGCGCGGCGCCCATCGCCTACGTGCTCTGGAGCCGGCACCTGCGCTTCAACCCGCAGGAGCCGCGCTGGCCCAACCGCGACCGCTTCGTGCTCTCGGCCGGACACGGATCGATGCTGCTCTACTCGATGCTGCACCTCGCCGGCTACGACGTGACCATGGACGACTTGAAGTCGTTCCGCCAGCTCGGCTCCAAGACGCCGGGCCATCCCGAGTTCCACGACACGCCGGGAGTGGAGGCCACCACCGGGCCGCTCGGGCAGGGCATCTCCAACGCGGTCGGCATCGCGCTCTCGCAGCGGATGCTGGCGGCGCGGATGAACACGCCGGACACGCCGCTCATCGACAACTTCGTCTACGGCATCTGCAGCGACGGCGATCTGATGGAGGGCGTGGCCAGCGAGGCGTGCTCCCTGGCCGGCCACCTCAAGCTCGGCAACCTGATCTTCTTCTACGACGACAACCTGGTCTCGCTCGCCGGCCACACCGACGTCACCTTCACCGAGGATCGCGACGAGCGCTTCGAGGCGTACGGCTGGCACGTGCAGCACGTCGCCGATGGCAACGACGTGGAGGCCATCGACAAGGCCATCGTCGCGGCCAAGCAGGACCCGCGGCCTTCGATGATCAGCGTCCGCACCGTGCTCGGCTACGGCTCCCCGCACAAGGCCAACACCCACGAGGCGCACGGCTCGCCCTTGGGCAAGGACGAGGTCAAGGCCACCAAGGAGAACCTGGGCTGGCCGCTCGAGCCGACCTTCCTGGTGCCCGACGACGTCCGGCAGTTCTGGGCCGGGCGCATCGAGGAGGTGAAGCAGGGTTACGAAGAGTGGCAACGCAAGTTCGCCGCCTGGGAGCACGCCAATCCCAAGCAGGCGCACCTCTGGGAGCACCTGGTGGAGCAGATGACGCCGGGCGATCTCGCCGAGCAGCTCGCCGCGGCGGTGAAGACCGACGCGCCGGAAGCGACGCGCAAGCACGGCCAGGCGGTGCTGCAGAAGGCGGCGCAGCTGCTGCCGGGCCTTTTGGGAGGGAGCGCCGACCTCGACCCCTCGACGTTCACGTACATCAAGGACGGCGGCGACGTGGCGTTCGGAAATTATAACGCTCGTAATATCCACTTCGGCGTGCGCGAGCACGGCATGGGCGCCATCGTCAACGGCCTCGCCTACGACGGCTTCTTCACGCCCTACAGCGCGACCTTCCTGCTCTTCAGCGACTACATGCGGCCGCCCATCCGGCTGGCGGCGATTTCCAAGCTGCAGAGCATCTTCATCTTCACCCACGACTCCATCTTCCTCGGCGAGGACGGCCCCACCCACCAGCCCGTCGAGCAGCTGGCGGCGCTGCGGGCGATCCCCAACCTGGAAGTGTGGCGGCCGGCCGACGGCATCGAGACCGCGGCCGCATGGGCGGCGGCGCTGGAGCGCCACGAGGGGCCGAGCCTGTTTGCCCTGACCCGGCAGAAGCTCGCCCCGCTGCAGCGCGCCTCGCCGGCCGACGTGCGCGAGTGCATGCGCGGCGCGTACGCCTTGAACGACGTCGAGGACCCCGAGCTGGTGATCGTGGCCACGGGCAGCGAGGTGCCGCTGGCGCAGGCGGCGCTGCCGCTCCTCGGACTTCGCACGCGGCTGGTTTCCATGCCCTGCGTGGAGAGATTCCTGCAGTGGACGCCGGAAGAGCAGCGAGACCTGATCCCGCGCGGCAGGGCCAAGGTGGTGGCGCTGGAAGCGGCTGGAGGCCTGGACTGGTATCGCATCGTCGGCGAGGGCCTGGTGCTGGGCATCGACCGCTTCGGCGCCAGCGCGCCCGAGAAGGCGCTGGCCGAGGCCTACGAGTTCACCCCGCCCAAGGTGGCGGCGCGCATTTCCAGGTGGCTGGGCCGATGAGGAGCGCATCGTGAAGGCGGCAGCGAGACTGAACGAGTTCGGGCAGAGCGCGTGGCTGGACCTGATCGGGCGCAAGCTCATCCACTCCGGCGAGCTCAAGCGCATGGCCGAGGAGGACGGCATCCGCGGCGTGACCGCGAATCCGGCCATCTTCGAGAAGGCCATCGCCGAGACCAACGAGTACGACGAGCAATTGAAGAAGCTGGCCGGGCAGGGCAAGACGCCGCTCGAGATCTACGAGACCATGGCCATCGACGACGTGCGCGCCGCCTGCGACGTGCTGCGGCCCTGGTTCGACAAGCTGGAGGGCCGCGACGGATTCGTCTCCTTGGAAGTCTCGCCATACATCGCGCGCGATACCCGGGCCTCGGTGGCCGAGGCCAAGCGGTTCTGGACGGCGGTCGATCGCCCCAACCTGTTCATCAAGATACCCGCCAATCCGGAAGGCATCCCCGCCATCCGCGAGTCGATTGCCGCGGGAATCAGCATCAACATCACTTTGATTTTCAGTGTGAAGGTCTATGGGCAAGTCATCGACGCCTATCTGTCGGGATTGGAAGAGCGCGTCGCGCGCGGCGAGCCTCTCTCTCAAATCCATAGCGTCGCTTCATTCTTCGTCAGTCGAGTCGATACCTCGGTCGACAAGCTGCTCGAGGCGCGCGGCGAGAAGGAGCTGCGGGGAAAGATAGCCAACGCCAATGCAAAGGAAGCTTATCAATTGTATTTGCAAAGCATCGCCTCGCGGCGCTGGAAAGCATTGGAAGCAAAGGGCGCCACGCGGCAGCGGCCGCTCTGGGCTTCGACCGGCACCAAGAACAAGGCCTACAGCGACGTGCTCTACGTCGAGCCGCTCATCGGCGCCGACACCGTCAACACCCTGCCGATGGCCACGCTCAAGGCCTTCAACGACCACGGCCGCGTGGCCGAGACCATCACCGAGGGAGTGCCGGAGGCGCGCGCGCAGCTGCGGCGGCTGGCCGAGCTGGGGATCGATCTGGAGAAGGTCTGCGCGGAACTGACCGACCAGGGACTGCAGCTCTTCTCCGACGCGCTCACCAAGCTCCTCAAAGCCATCGAGGCCAAGAGATGATCGAGCGGCTCGGCCGCCGCAAGGAGGAGGCGCGCGCCGGGCTTCTTCTGGCGCGAGCGAAAGAGCTGACTCCTTCGACGCTGCCCGGCGCAGCGGTCGATCAGCTCGAGGCGGCGGAGGGCGCGGTGCGTCTGGGGGCCATCGCCGCGGGCCTCGCCCGCGCTGGAGCCGACAAGCTCACGCTGTTTCTCGGCCCGCAGATCGAGGCTGCCGGTCCGCGCATCGCCGAGCTGCTCGGAGAGCGGACCCGCGGCCGCGTGGTCCCCATCGTGGGCGAGCTGCTCGGCCGCAAGGACCGCTACGCCGACGATCGCCTCTTCGTTTCCATCGCGCTCACGAGCGAGACACCGGAAGCGGCTTCGCTCGCGCATGCCGGCCATCCGCTGCTCTTGCGCACGCTGGCCGATGCCTCGGAGATCGACGCCGAGCTGCGCCGCTGGGCCTGGGCGGCGCGGGTCATGGGCGCGCTGCTCGAGGTGGACGAGGGCGCTTCCGCCGCGCCGCCGTCGGCCGCCCCCGACGAAGAACCGGCGCTGCGCGCGCCGGGGCTCTCGCTCTTCGCCGCTCGCGGTCATGCCCAGGTCTTGCGCAAGGCCGCCGGAACGCTCGGCGCGCAGGTCGCAGCTTCGGCTGCGGGGTGGATCGCGGCGCACCTGGCGCTCGCCGATACGGGAGAGTTCGTGGCGCTGCTCGGCGAGCTCGCGCTCCTTCCGCAGGCGCGCGGCGTCCAGGCCGCCATCCGCGACGCCACCCGGCTGGCCTGCACGGCGGGACTGCACCTGCGCTCGGCCGGGCGCCTCGAGGAAGCGGTCGGCGGGAACTTCCTGCTCCTGGGCGGAGCGGACTCCATCCGTGCTGATTTCGCTGTGCTGCTCTCGCGGGGCCGCCGCGCGCTGCGCATCGAGTGCGACGGCGGCCCCGGAACGATCCTCGAAGCGCTGCTGGCTGCGGTAAAGATGATTTCCAGATAAAGGACTCCCCATGCAAATCGCGATGCTGGGCCTGGGCAAGATGGGCGGCAACATGGTGCAGCGCCTGCTCCAGGGAGGGCACAAGGTGGTGGCCTACGACGTGGACCCCCGGCGCGCCGCCGAGCTGGCCGCGCAAGGAGCGGCGCCGGCCACCACGCTCGACGAGGTCATCGCCGCGCTCGCGCCGCCACGCGTCTGCTGGGCGATGGTGCCGGCCGGCAAGATCACCGAGGAGCTGGTCAGCTCGCTCGCGGCGCGCATGTCGCGCGGCGACGTGATCGTCGACGGCGGCAACTCCAACTTCAAGGACTCGCAGCGGCGTGCCAAGGAGCTGGCCGAGCGCGGCATCCACTTCTGCGACGCCGGCACCAGCGGCGGCGTGTGGGGACTGAAGAACGGCTACTGCTTGATGGTGGGCGGCGCCAAGGAGGCGTACGCCATCATCGAGCCGGCGCTCAAGTCGCTGGCGCCCGAGGGCGGGCTGATGCACACCGGCCCGGCGGGCAGCGGGCACTTCGTCAAGATGGTGCACAACGGAATCGAGTACGGCCTGATGACCGCGTACGCAGAGGGGTTCGAGATCCTCAAGACCTCGCCCTTCGGCCAGCTCAACCTGCGGGAGATCGCCGGCATCTGGCGCTACGGCAGCGTGGTCCGCTCCTGGCTCTTGGAGCTGCTCCACGACGCGTTCAGCAAGGACCCGGGCCTCGACGGCATGCGCGGCTACGTCGAGGACAGCGGGGAGGGGCGCTGGACGGTGCAGGCGGCCATCGACCAGAACGTGCCCGCGCCGGTCATCACGCTGTCGCTCTTGATGCGCATCGCCTCGCGGCAGGAGGAGAGCTTCAGCGCCAAGGTGCAGGCGGCCTTGCGCAACGAATTCGGCGGCCACGCCGTGAAGAAGTCATAGATGCCTTACACACCCGAGCACGACGAGGTCCAAAACCCGCTGCGGCCGGGCCTGCGCGCCGAGAGCGCACCCGAGCCGTGCGCGGTGGTCATCTTCGGCGCCAGCGGCGATCTCGCGCACCGCAAGCTGGTGCCGGCGCTCTACAACCTGGCGGTGGGCGCGCACCTGCCGGCGGCGTTCGGGATCGTCGGCGTTTCCAAGAGCGAGTTCTCCGACGAGGTCTTCGCCCGCAACATGCACGAGGCGGTGGGCAAGTTCTCGCGCACCAAGCCCATCGACGAGGAGGTGTGGCAGGACTTCGCCGCGGGCATGCGCTACGTGGCCGGGTCGTTCGACGATCCGCAGACCTTCGCGCGGCTCAAGCAATGTCTGGAAGAACTAGACAAAGCACGCGCCACCCGCGGCAACCGGCTCTTCTACTTCGCCACTCCGCCCAGCACCTTCCCGATGCTCTTGAAGCAGCTCAAGGACGCGGGCCTGATCAATCCGCCGCTCGATCCCTCCTTCACCCGCGTGGTCATCGAGAAGCCCTTCGGCCGCGATCTGGCCAGCGCGCGCGCCCTCAATCGCCTGGTGCTGGAGACCTGCGACGAGCGGCAGGTGTTCCGCATCGATCACTACCTGGGCAAGGAGACGGTGCAAAATCTCCTGGTCTTCCGCTTCGCCAATTCCATCTTCGAGCCGGTTTGGGACCGGCGCTACGTCGACCACGTGGAGATCACCGCCGGCGAAGAGCTGGGCATCGAGGCGCGCGGCAAGTACTACGAGGAGGCCGGCATCCTCCGCGACATGATCCAGAACCACGTGCTGCAGCTGGTGTGCCTCACCGCCATGGAGCCGCCGGTGGCCTTCGACGCCGACGCCGTGCGCGACGAGAAGATCAAGGTGCTGCGCGCGGTGGAGACCTTCGACTCGCCCGAGGCGGTGCAGAAGAACGTGGTGCTCGGGCAGTACGCGGCCGGGAGCGTGGCGGGCAAGGACGTGCCCGGCTACCAGCAGGAGAACGACGTCGCGCAGGGCTCGCGCACGCCGACGTTCGTGGCTTTGAAACTAAATATACATTCCTGGCGGTGGGACGGCGTGCCCTTCTACATCCGCTCGGGAAAACGGATGCCCAAGCGGGCTACCGAGATCGCGGTGCACTTCCGGCCGCTGCCGCACTCGCTCTTCGGCCAGGGCGCCTCGCGGCCCAACGTGCTGGTGGTGCGCGTGCAACCGCAAGAAGGAATCGCGCTGCGCTTCTCGGCCAAGGTCCCGGGCGAGCGCTACCGGCCGCGCACGGTGAGCATGGACTTCCGCTACGGCACGGCGTTCGGCGCGGCCAGCCCCGAGGCGTACGAGCGGCTCCTGCTCGATGCCATGCGCGGCGACCAGACGCTCTTCACCCGCAAGGACGAGGTGGAGGCGGCCTGGAAGATCGTCGGCAGCGTCTTGAAGGTCACCGAGAGCAGCGAGTTCCCGCAGCCGAATTCCTACGAGGCGGGGACCTGGGGACCGAAGGAGGCCGACGAGCTCCTGGCGGCCGACGGCCGCGCCTGGAGGAGACTATGAGCGAGAACGTGGGCGAGCCCATTCCGGCCGGCCAGGCGCCGCAGGCGTGGGACGAGCTGGTGCTGCGCTTCGAGCAGGGCTTCGACCTGGCGCGCATCGCGCAGATGCTGCAGGCGTCGCGCGAGCGCGGCGGCTTCCAGCAGGAGAGCGTCTGCACCCTGAACCTGGTGGCCATCTACTTCACCAGCGCGCAGTACGAGCGCGCGCGCGACGCGCTCGAGGCGGCCGGCGCCCTGCACCCCTGCCGGCTGGTGGTGCTGGTGGCCGACACCTCGGAGCCGAACGAGTCGCTCACCGCCCGCGTCTCGGTGGTGCGCTCGGCGGGCGCCATCACCATGGAGCGGGTGGTGCTCACCGCCACCGGCCGCGCCGTGCGCCACCTGGAGTCGGCCATGCTGGGCCTGCTCCTGCCCGAGCTGCCGATGGTGGTGGTGTGGGGCGGGCGGCCGCAGGGCGATCTGCTCCAGCGCGCGGTGGAGTCGGCGGACCGGATCATCATCGATTCCGGCGCGCGCCCGCCGCACTATCTGGCGGAGACCGCGCAGCTGCTCGCGCGCGGCGCGCCCATCGGCGACCTGGCCTGGGCGCGCATCTTTCCCTGGCAGGGGCTGGCGGCCGAGGTGCTGGACCTGCCCAACCTGCGCGAGCACCGCGGCAACATCAAGAAGGCGCGGGTGGTGTGCGCGGGAGCGGTGGGCGCGGAGGGCCTGCTCTTGCTCGGCTGGATGCAGTCGCGCATCAAGAAGCTGGCGGTGTCCATCGACGTGGAGGGCTCGCCCGACGACGACGAGGAGCGCACTGCGGTTTCCGCCATCGCGCGCGCGGCGCCCATCGCGCTCGGGCACGTTTCGCTGCTCGAGTTCACCGCGCCGCCGGCCACGTTCACGCTGCGGCGCGAGAAGGCCATCCTGGTGGCCGAGGTGAAGGGCGACGACGACGGCTACGTGGTGCACCGCGTGCGCCTGCCGCCCGCCACGCCGGGGCGGCTCTTGGGACTGGAGCTGAAGCTCCTCTCCGGAGTGGACGAGCTCTACGCCTCCTCGGTGCAGGCGGCGGTGAAGCTATTGCCGCAAGGCGCGGCATGAGCGAAGTCGCGATCGTTCCGGACGTGGCCAAAGCTGCGGCGGAGCTGTTCGTCGAAGCGACGGCGGGAGCGGCGGCCGCGCGTGGCCGGGCGGCGGTGGCGCTCACCGGCGGGTCCACCGCGGCGCCGCTCTACGCCGAGCTGCTGGGGCTGGCGAAGATTCCCTGGCGCGATCTGCAGATCTTCTTCACCGACGAGCGCGCGGTGCCGCCCGATCACGAGCTGTCGAACTTTCGCGCCGCCGAAGCCGGGCTGCTCTCGCGGGTGCGCGCCGGCGGAGTCCACCGCTTGCGGGGCGAGGCCACAGACCTTGGCGCCGAGGCGGGTCGCGCTGCGGGCGAGCTGCGCGAGATTCTGGGAAAGCCGCCGCGGCTGGATCTGATGCTGCTCGGCCTCGGCCCCGACGGGCACATCTTGAGCCTCTTCGCTGGCGTCCCCCAGAGCGCCGAGCGCGGCGACGAAGAGCTGGTCCGCGCGGCGGATGTGCCCGAGCACGTGGACCCCAAGGTCGCGCGCCTCACCATGACGCCGTTCATGCTGGTGACGGCGCGGATGGTGGTCCTGCAGGTGACCGGCGCCAAGAAAGCGGCGGTGCTCGCGCGCGCGCTGAGAGGTCCTGAAGATCTGGCGGGCTGTCCGGCCCAGTGGCTGCGACACGCTTCGGGCCGGGTCGTCATCACCTGCGACGCCGCGGCCGCCTCGCAGCTTTAACGCACCAGCCGCAGATGCGAACGGGAAGGTCCGGACTTTGGTGGCTCGGAGTCGGGCGGCTGCTCGCCCTCCTCCGGCACTGCGCTCAGCGGGGGCCGCGGCCGCACCGGCGCCACGTTCTGTGGAGTGGCGCGGGGGCGGTCGCGCTCGCCGCGGTCGGCCATGGTCTGCATCACCTCGACCGGAAGGTCCTCGGGCCACACCTGCCCGTCGCCCGAGGCCGCGCTGGTGATGCCGAAGACGGCCTCCCACGGCAGCCGGCACAGGAACTGCCGCCCGCCGAACGACAGCGTCGCCTGCACCCGCGTCTCCGAAATCTCCAGGTCGGGGATGGAGTAGCGGTAGCTGAGGTTCAGGCGCAGGTGCGCGTCGCCGGCGTGCTGCGGCGGGACCAGCACCCCGGGCCGGCGCGCATCGAGGTGCAGCATGGCCACGCCCCGCGAGAGGTACGCGAGCAGCGTCTTCCTCTTCTCGGGCATCCGCTCGGCCATCAGGCGATCGCTGTACTCCTCTCCCCCCGCCGCTGGCAAGTCGGTCAGCCTGCATCTGCCAGCGGAGCGAACTGGAGCTGGTAGAGGCGGGCGTATTCGCCACGGCGCGCGAGCAACTCCTCGTGCGTGCCCAGCTCTACGATGCGCCCCTGCGAGAGCACGGCGATGCGGGTGGCGTGCCGGATGGTGGAGAGCCGGTGCGCGATCACCAGGCAGGTGCGCTTCTCCATCAGCCGGTCGAGGGCGCGCTGCACCTCCCGCTCGCTCTGCGTGTCCAGCGCGCTGGTCGCCTCGTCGAGGAGCAGGATGGGCGCGTCCTTGAGCAGCGCCCGGGCGATGGCCAGCCGCTGCCGCTCGCCGCCGGAGAGCGTCGCGCCGCGCTCGCCCACCATGGTGTCGTAGCCCTGCGGCATCTCGCGGATGAAGCCGTCGGCGCGCGCGGCCCTGGCCGCTTCCTCGATGCGCGCCTGGGGGACCTCGGACATGCCGTAGGCGATGTTGGCGCGCACCGTGTCGTTGAAGAGGAACGTCTCCTGCGCCACCAGCGCGATCTGCGCGCGCAGCGACTGCAGCGTGGCCTCCCGCAGGTCGGCGCCGTCGAGCGTGATGCGGCCGGCGGAGGGGTCGGCGAAGCGCAACACGAGATTGAGCAGAGACGTCTTGCCGCCGCCGGAAGGCCCGACCAGCGCCACCACCTCGCCGCGGCGGAGTTGCAGGTCGACGTCGCGCAGCACCAGCGGCCCCTCGCTGCGGTAGCGGAAGGAGACGCCCTCGAAGCGGATCTCCTCGGAGAATCGGGGCAGCTCGCGCGTGCCAGGCACCGGCGAGACCGGCTCGTCGAGCACCTCCCACAGCCGCCGCGCGCCGGCCATGCCCTGTGTCACTCCCTGGCCGGTGCCGCCTATGGATTTCAACGGAGTATACAAAAGCACCACGGTGGCGAGGAACGAGATCACCCGCTCGGGCTGCAGCTGCTCGGCCGCCACCGCGCGCGCGGCGAACACCACCGTGGCCGCGATGCCGGCCGCCGCCATCAATTCGAGAGTGGGGGTGAAGATGGCGCGCACGAAGAAGCTCTTGCGCATGGTGCCGAGGAAGCGCTCCTGCTCGGCGCGGAACTTCTCCGCCTCGTAGCGCTCCATGCCGAAGGCCTGCACGATGCGCACGCCCTGCAGCGCTTCGTGCAGTAAAGTATACAAAGTACCAATCTGTGCCTGTCCGCGAGTGGCGATCTTCTTCAGCCGCCGCGCGAAGCGCACGATGGGCACGACGGTGAGCGGCACCGCGACGAAGGCGAGCAGCGAGAGCCGCCAGTCGAGCGCGATGGAGACGCCCAGGAGCACCAGCACCTGCATCCCGTCGCGCAGGTAGGCGGCGAGCCCGTAGGTGACCGCGAACTCCAGCGCGCCCACGTCGTTGGCGAAGCGCGACAGCAGATCTCCGGAAGCGCTGCGGGCGAAGAACGCCGGCGGCAGCGCGAGCAGTTTCTGGTGCAGCGCGAGGCGCAGGTCGGCCACCACCCGCTGGCCGAGCATGCCCATGCAGTAGAACTGGAAGAAGTAGGCCACGCCCCTGACGATACTGATAATGAGAATCAATATCGGTAGCGCGGTCAGCACCGTCTCGCGCGGCAGCGACGCGGCGCTCTTCAAGAAGGGCAGCGCGCTGCGCAGGGCGCCGGCGTCGAGCGCGCCGCCCTTGAAGACGAACTGGAACATCGGTCCCACCAGCCAGGAGAAGGCACCGGTGGCGGCGGAGAGCACCACCATGGCCGCGATGGCGCAGGCGAGCAGGCGCAGGTGCGGCCGCACCGCGGCGATCAGCCTTCGATACTCTGCCAGCGACACGCTGCGCTTGTAGCACGGCCGCCGCATCTGGTACGCACGCGCGCCGATGCAGTCGTTCGGGCGATTCCTCTTCCGCTGGCGCAGCTTCACGCCGGTGCCGCTGCTCTTGCTGGCGCTGCTGCTGGTGTGGCTGCGCCGCGGACCGGCCTCGCCGCTGTGGCTCGTGGCCGGCCTCGCGCTGTGCGTCCTCGGCCAGGCGCTGCGCGCGTGGGTGCTGGGGCAGGTGCCCGACGGGACCTCGGGGCAGAACGAGAAGCTGATCGCGACTCAGCTCAACACCGCCGGTCCCTACGCGCTCACGCGCAATCCGCTCTATCTGGGAAACCTCCTCATCACGCTGGGCCTGTGCCTGGTGGCGCACTCGTGGATCTTGCTCGCGGCGGTGGCCGCGCTCTTCGCGCTGCAGTACCGGGCCATCATCGCCGCCGAGGAGGAGTTCCTCCGCTCGCAATTCGGCGCGGCGTTCGACGAATGGTGCGCGCGCGTGCCGCGCTTCTGGCCGCGGCTGTCGGCGAGCGCGGGCGCGCCGCGCCCCTGGGACTGGCGCCGCGCGCTGAAGAAAGAGCACAACCCCGCCGCCTCATGGATGACCATCGCGCTCGCGCTGGTCACAATCGATCATCTGCGCAGGGGGCCGCTCTTGGGGTACGCCGCCGCGCTCGGCGTCATCGTCGTGCTCTGGCTCGCGGTCAAGTCCTGGAAGCACGGCTGGCTGCGCGGTAACTTCCTCAAGGACTTCCGCCGCCGACTCCGCGAAACCGCCCGCTAGCCGGGTTCTGCACGCGGCGGCCGGACGAAGAGGGGCTCCGAGAACCCCGCGACGCCGCGGCCGATGGCGCGTAGCAGGAGAGCCGCCTCGGTCGCGCTCTCGGGCCGATCGAGCGGCCGCTTGGACAGCATCCGCGTGGCCATGTTGCACAGCGCAGCGGGCGCGCCGGGATTGATGTGGAGCAGCTCCGGCGGCTCCTTGTAGATGATGGCTTCCAACAGCTCGAGCTGGTTCTGCTGCGGAAACGCCGGCCGCCCCGCGAGCAGCTCCCAGAGCGTCGCGCCCAGAGAATAGATGTCGCTGCGCCGGTCGAGCGGGTCGCCGCGCGCCTGCTCCGGCGACATGAAGCGGTAGGTTCCCACCACCCGGCCGGGGTCGGTCATGGCTTCGTCGGAGAGCCGCTTGAGGAGCCCGAAGTCCACCAGCGTCGCCCGCCGCTCGGGAGTGACCAGCACGTTGGACGGTTTGACGTCGCGGTGCAACAGCCCGCGCGCGTGGATGAAGGCCAGCCCGTCGCAGATCTGCGCCAGCGCCTCGCACAGCGCCCACAGCCGCTCGCGATTGTTCTGCTCGACCTGCTCCTCCTCGGTGAGCATGGCCTCGATGCCCGTCACGAGCTTCAGCCGCCGCGCCCGCGCCGCCGCCAACAGAGCGCCGGAGTCGGGCTCCTCGAAGAGCACGTCCAGGTCCACGCCTTCCTGCGCGTCGCGCAGCGGCTCCGGCTCCAGCGGTTGCGGCTGCGCGGCCACCGTCAGCCACTCGCGCAGCAGCATCCCGTCGACGAACTCCATCGACAGCCAGGGGATGCCGTCGCACTCGCCCAGGTCGAGCACGCGGACGATGTTGGGATGGTTGAAGTGCCGCAGGGCATCGAACTCGCGCCGCAGCCGCCGCGTCGCCGCGGGGTCGCCGGGCGGCAGCATCTTCAGCGCGACGGTGCCGCCGGTGCGCGTGTCCACGGCGCGGTAGACCGCGCCGAGCCCGCCGCGCCCGACCTGCCGTTCCAGCCGGAATGGACCGAACCACCCGCGCATGCCCACAGCGTAACCCGATCGCTGCGGCAACCTGCAATCCGAGCTATGGTGCGCCGCCGTGGCGCGCATCGAACGTGACCTTGCCGAGCTGAAAGCCGAGGTGGCGCAGCGCCCGCTCCCTCGCCACGTCGGCATCATCATGGACGGCAACGGCCGCTGGGCCGAGCAGCGCGGGCTGGCCCGGCTGGAGGGCCACCGCCGCGGCAGCGACTCGGTGCGCGAGGTGACCCGCGCCGCCCGCCGGCTGGGCCTGCAGGCGCTCACCCTCTACGCCTTCTCGGCGCAGAACTGGCAGCGGCCGCCCGACGAGGTGGAGTGGTTGATGGATCTGCTGCGCGACTACCTGATCAAGGAGCGGGCGGAGATCATGGACAACGCCATCCGCCTGCACGCCATCGGCGACCTCGACCGGCTGCCGGCGCGGGTGCGCGAGCCGCTGGAGGAGATGCGCGCGCTGAGCGCCAAGAACCGGGAGATGACGCTGACCCTGGCGTTGAGCTACGGGGGCCGCGAGGAGATCGTCGCCATGGCGCGGCGGGTGGCGGGCGACCGGCTGCCGCCCGAGCAGATCGACGCGCGCGCCGTGGACGAGCGGCTGTGGACCGCGGGCCTGCCCCCGCTGGAATTGATGGTGCGCACCGGCGGCGAATTCCGCGTCTCCAATTTCCTGCTCTGGCAGCTGGCCTACGCCGAGATCCATTTCACCGACTGCCTGTGGCCCGACTTCGGCGAGCTGGACCTGCTGCTCGCGCTGGAGGACTTCCAGCACCGCGAGCGGCGATTCGGCAAGACCTCGCAGCAGCTGCGCACCTCGGCATGACCGACAAGAACCGAAATCTGCTCGTCCGCGTGGTCACGGCGTTCGTGCTCCTGCCGCTGATTCTCTGGCTCATCTGGCTGGGCGAGCTGCCCTTCGCTCTTTTGGTCAGCGCCGCCGCCGCGCTCTGCGCCTTGGAGCTGAACCTCTTGCCGGCGAATCTTCCCCCGCCGCCGCCCGCCGAGGCCGAGCCGAGCAAGGGCAAGAAGAAGTCGCCGGTAGCCGAGGAGATCGAGGAGATCGAGCTGGAGAGCGCCATCCTCAGCGGCGCGGCCATCGTCTCGGTGGGCGGGGCGTTCGTCGTTCCCTTGCTGCACGAGATCCACCTCGGCGTCGTCTCCACCAAGCTGGTGCTGCTGGCGGTGCTGATCATCGCCTCCCTCGACACGCTGCTCTTCGAGGAGAACCTGGCCAACGCCCCGCGGCGCGTGGGGCTCTCGGTCTTGGGAGTGGTCTGGTTCGGGCTCTCGATGGCGGCGCTGGTGCGGCTGCGGCAGCTCGAAGGCGGCGCGTGGTGGATCGTCCTCACCCTCTCCATCACCTGGCTCAACGACACCGGCGCCTACTTCGCCGGGCGCGCGTTCGGCAAGCGCAAGCTGTACGAGCGCATCTCGCCCAGCAAGACCTGGGAGGGAGCCATCGGAGGAGCGGCCGCTTCCATCGCCGCGGCGCTGGTGGTGCAGCACTTCTGGCTGCCGCAGCTGCCGCCCTGGGGCGCGGCGCTCATCGGCGCGGGCGCGGCGGTGCTGGGGCCCATCGGCGACCTCTGCGAGTCGATGATCAAGCGCGCCTATT
>Ga0307479_10001566_pt1 | contig 20910 bp, 14 predicted proteins | sample atmos_gasesECM4C_FD_203743 | JGI IMG/M metagenome (GOLD analysis project Ga0307479, IMG submission 203743) | Hardwood forest soil microbial communities from Morgan-Monroe State Forest, Indiana, United States - atmos_gasesECM4C_515 | ecosystem: Environmental > Terrestrial > Soil > Temperate...
CTCGCCGCCCCCTCTACAGTCAGGTGATAGCCTGCCGGAATAGGTCCTAGCATTCGGCATTTGGCGTGCATCTAATGAATTAGAAGTACATTTTGGGCTTCGCTGGAGTGCAAATTTTGGACTCTTCTGGCACGAAATACACGCAGAGGTGCGGCCGGATTCTGGCGCTGCTAGCCGCGATGGCCGTTTCCTGCCCCGTCCTTGCCCAGTCGAATTCTCATTCTACTTCTTACACCAGCAGCGTCGTCAATTCCGCCTACGGCAGCCCTTCCGCTGCAGGTACGACCGCCTCCGATCCGGCAGCCCCTGATCCTACGGAAGATGACTCTCAAGCAGGCGCGATGCTTACCATTCACAAACGCGTCGACGAAGTGAACGTTCTCTTCATCGCCACTGATAAGCATGGCAAATTTGTTCGCGATCTGAATCAAGACGATTTCTCGATACTCGACGATCACAAGCCGCCTCAATCCATTCTTAATTTCCGCCGTGAAACTGATCTGCCTCTGCACCTCGGCTTGCTCATCGACGTGAGCGGTTCGGTCCACAGTCGTTTTGAGTTCGAGCAGAACGCGTCCATCAGCTTCCTGCAGCATTCGCTTCGCGCCGGCTTCGACAAAGCCTTCGTCGTCGGCTTCAACAAACAAAGCCAGCTCACGCAGGACTTCACCGACAACGTGCAGCTACTCTCCGATGGGATCCACCGCCTGCAGGATGGTGGCGGAACCGCGATCTACGATGCGATCTATCGCGCCTGCAGAGATAAGTTCCTGAAAGACCGTCCCGATCACCCGACGCGCAAAGCAATCGTTGTCGTGAGCGATGGCGAAGATAACCAAAGCGAATACTCACGCGCCCAAGCCATCGAAATGGCGCAACGCGCCGAAGTCATTATCTATGCAATCTCCACCGACGACAGCGGCCTCATCCTTCGTGGTGATCGCGTTCTCGAACAACTCGCCGAAGCCACCGGCGGCCGCGCCTTTTTCCCCTTCAAGATGAAGGACATCACTCACTCCTTCGCCGCCATTGAAGACGAACTCCGCAGCCAGTACGTCGTCTCCTACAAGCCCGCAGACTTCGACGCCGACGGCCGCTACCGCTCCATCGAAATCTCCGCCCTCAAAAAAGATCTCCAAGTCCGCGCCCGCAAAGGCTACTTCGCCCCGCAACAATAACCCGCTCTTGTTTGTCATCCTGAGCGAAGTAAATGCTTCGCGAACGCGAAGCATTTATGTAGTCGAAGGATCCCTACCTCACCGCGACTGCCGGTGTTCTGCAAGGCGCGGCCATTTGGTCCACCGCCGCTCTCAACGATTTTGTCCGGATCGCGCTGCATTGCCTTCGTTTGCGCCCGCGCCCTCCCTATGCTACCGTCCAATTGATTTCGAGATTAAGGTTTCCCCGAGGAGCCACTCATGTTCGGCATCATCTTTCTCGTAATCCTCGTCGTCATCGCCGTCGTGCTCATCGGCATGTACAACAGCCTGGTGCAGTTGCGCGTGCGCTGCGACTCCGCGTGGTCCGACATTGATGTGCAACTCAAGCGCCGCCACGACCTCATCCCCAACCTCGTCGAGACCGTCAAAGGCTACGCCGCGCACGAAAAAGGCACGTTCGAAAATATTGCCAAGTTCCGCTCGCAAGCCATGCAGGCCACAACGCCCGAGGGGAAGGCGGTGGCCGAGAACCAGCTCACCGGAGCGCTGAAGAGCCTGTTTGCCGTGGCCGAGAATTATCCCGAGTTGAAGGCCTCGGAACAATTCACCCAACTGCAAGGCTCCCTAAGCCAGACCGAAGACTCGATCCAGAACTCGCGACGCTATTACAACGCCGTGGTACGTGACCTGAACACGAAGATCCAGTCATTCCCGACGAATATTCTCGCCAACATGTTCGGCTTCTCCGCTCGCCAGTTCTTCGAGACTACCGAAGCCGACCGCGAGCCGGTCGCCGTGAAGTTCTGAGCGCATGATTGGGGCTTAAATAGAGGCTCGACGTTGGCCAAATCGGAAATGTGGGAAATACCGTGGAAGAGCGGCGCTTCAGCGCCGCGTAAAGCGTCCAGACTGAAAGGGGGCTTCAGCCCCTGTGGTCGCACTTTCCATCCCGCCCATGTTCTCTCGCATGAACGTCGTAATTCATGTCTCTATGAAACGGGCACATCCATTCTGCTGTTCCTCGTCACCATCTTCACCTTCGCCATTCCCGCGGCCGCAAAATCCTGGCGCGTCTCCAACTTTCAGGACACCATCACCCTCAACAAGGACGGCAGCGCTCTAGTCAATGAAACCATCACACTAAACTTCGAAGGTGAATGGCACGGCATTCATCGCACCATCCCCGTCGAATATCCCGGGCCCGACGGCACTAACTATCAGCTCTTCATCGACGTCACCAGCATTACGGACGAAAATGGAGCAAAGCTAAAATACGATTCCTCTCGCACCGGCGCTAATCGCGATCTGAAAATTTACATCCCCAACGCGGTCAACGCCACGCGCATCGTGGAGATTGCCTACCGTGTGCGCAACGGGACTCGCTTTTTCGACGGCAACGATCCCGACAGTCACGACGAGTTCTACTGGAACGTGACCGGCAACGACTGGCCCGTGCCCATCGATCACGCCACGGCCAGCGTGCACTTCCCCACCACGGCAGACGAAGCCCTGCGCGCGCAAGCCTTCACTGGTGTCTACGGCTCAAGCCAGCAGGATGCGACTGTCAACGTAAATGGCGCTGACGTTGAGTTCGCAACCAACCATCCTCTTCCCATGCGCGGAGGGTTGACGATCGACGTCTACATCCCAAAAGGCATTCTTAAAGAGCCCGGCGGACTTACCAAACTGTTCTGGTTTATCGGCGGCAACCCCGCGGTTTTCCTGCCGCTGGTCACGCTCGCCGTCATGCTTCCCTTGTGGTGGTACAAAGGCCGCGATCCCGACCCTGGCATGTCCGTCGCGCCCATGTATGAGCCGCCGACCGGCATCTCTCCCGCGGAAGCCGGTACTTTACTCGACGATCGAATTCATCCCCGCGACATTACATCGACCATCGTCGATCTTGCTGTCCGCGGTTTTCTCAAAATTGAAGAGACCGACGACAAGGGCCTCCTCTTCCACCACAAAGATTACGTCTTTCATCTTCTCCAGAAACGCCAGGACTGGCGCGGCCTCGCTCCCCACGAGCGAGTCATGATGGAAAACATCTTTACCGGAGACGTTCCGGAGACGCGGCTCTCCAGCTTGAAGAATCGCTTCTACACAGCCGTGCCCGTGGTCCGCACCGATATTATGTCGGCGCTCAAACAGAAAGGCATTTACGCGCTCGATCCCGAATCGGCCAACGCCTACAGCATTGGAGCGGCAGTCTGCATTGCCATCCCTTTCATAGCCTTTTCAGCGTTGGGATGGGTGAACTTTTTCAGTTCGATTCTCGTGTTCGCAGTGTGCCTTGTGATCTCGTTGATAATCTGGTGGCTTTTTGCCCGCGTCATGACCGCGAAGACCGTGAAGGGTACCCGCACCCACATCGCCGTGCTCGGATTCCAGGAATTCATGAACCGCGTCGATGCCGAGCGCCTCAAAACAATGCCTCCCAACACCTTCGAAAAATTCCTCCCCTACGCGATGGCCCTGGGCGTGGAACATCACTGGGCCCAGGCCTTCGCGGGAATCGTGAAAGACCCGCCGAGTTGGTACGCCGCTCCCGCCGGATACGGCTACGGCATGGGATTCAACCCAATCCTCTTTTCCAGTTCGATGCATAGCATGGCCGGAGACATGCACCAGGTCTTCGTCTCCGCGCCGCGAGCGAGTTCCAGTGGATCTGGTTTCGGCAGCGGTGGCAGCTTCGGAGGAGGCGGAGGATTTTCCGGCGGCGGCTTCGGCGGCGGCGGTGGCAGCGCGTTCTAGCGTCGTCGCAAAAAGGCTGGTGCGCCCGGAGAGACTCGAACTTGAGGCGTCTTGCGGGCGTGAGCGAAGCGGGAGTCCGCAGCCGAAATCCTGAGCCTGGATCTTTCAGGCGAAGGATCTTGGGAACTGCTGGTGCGCCCGGAGAGACTCGAACTCCCAACCCTCTGCTCCGAAGGCAGATGCTCTATCCAGTTGAGCTACGGGCGCCCACGAAACATTTTACGGCAAACTCAAGCGCCGCGGAAATTCACAATGCTAAACTCCGGCCCTCACTCCATCTCAAAGCTCAAGTAGGTGAGCCCGTCGCTGCGTTCCACTTGCAACACGACGGGATCCCCCGTCTTCAAACCGTGCACCGCATCGCGCAGATCCGTCATGGACGTGATCGGAGCGGTGTTGAGCGAGTGGATCACATCGCCGGTTTGCAAGCCAGTCTCAGGTGTGATGAGGTCGGCGGCTCGACCCAGCACGATGACGCCGGAAGGAATGCGCAGCGCGCCAATCTGATTGCGCAAGCTGCTGCTGAGATCGATAGCCAGAATCCCCAGGCGCGGCACCAGACTCCTCTCCGCATCGGCGGCATCGAAAAGTTGATCCATGGGGTCGCGCTGCTCGATGGCCGGCACAAATAGAACTTTCTTTTCCTCGCCCCGCAAAATTTCCAGCTTCAACACTTTGTCGAGACTGTGCAGGTACAACGCCGAAGAAAGCGAAGGAAGCGTTTCGACGCGGCGGTCGTCGGCAGTGAGCACGATATCCTGAACCTGCAACCCGGCGGTAGCAGCCGGGCCGTCGGGCCTGACGTCGGCGATAATGACGCCCCAGCGCTGCCCAAGGTGGAGGCCGTCGGCCAGCGTTGGAGTTATCTCCTGCGCGACCGCGCCAATCTCCACGCGATGCACATGCCCGTACTTGCGCAGGCTGTGATAAACGAAATCCACGATCCGCGCGGGAATCGCGAAGCCCAGTCCTTCGCTGCCACCGCCGGTCGAAAGAATGAATGTGTTGATGCCAATCACCGACCCCTCCATGTCAACCAGCGGTCCGCCGCTGTTCCCCGGATTGATGGGCGCATCAGTCTGAATATAAGTCAGCGGCTTATCGGGATCGGCCTGGCGCGCAACCGCACTCACCACTCCCATCGTGACGGAATTCTGCAGACCCTCAGGGCTGCCAATCGCAAAAACAAGCTGGCCCACCCGCGGACGTGGCTGCGCCAGCAGCGGCAGTGTCGGGAGATCTTTCTCGTCGATCTTAAGCAGTGCGAGATCGGTTTCCTTATGCACGCCGACCAGCCGTGCTTCCAGGATGTGGCGCTTGCCCACGGGCACGGCGCGGCCTGAATCACTAGAGAGCGGCAATGCCACGCGAATGCGTTGGGCGCTTTCGACCACGTGCGCGTTGGTCATAATGTACCCGCTGGGATCGACAATCACTCCTGACCCCACGGCATGCTGGCGAACGATGAGCGCCGTCTGCGTCCGGCTCTCCTGGCGCAGCGGACCATACCCCGTCACCAGAATCTGCACCACCGCAGGCGACACCTTTGCGGCGAGACCTTCCAATGCATTGTTGAGTTGCACGAGGGCAGCCATGCCGGCCGCTGATTCGTCGGGCTTGGTCTGCGGCTTTTCTTTCGCAGATTTTCCCGTATCAACCTTGGCGGTAGGATCAGGATCTGAACTGGTGTTTTTCTGAGCCGGTGACGTCTGTGATACCGCGCACGCGGTCAAAGCCAGGGCAAGAGCGGTCATTTGGAAAAAAGGGCGTGGGCAACGAATTCCCCCGTTGCGAGAGAAGGATGGAGTGAACATGCGTGCTCTCCTGGGATAGAAGAAAGAAGCTCTCCACAAACGGTACCACGGGCGCGGTCCGTTGCACGTAAAACTGCGTCAAAAGTGGAGGGGCGGACGCATTCGTCCGCCGCCTTTGATCTCAATGGCGATCTTAGTCACGGTGATCCTGAGTCAACGATCAGTGCTCAGCGACCAGAAAATTCGGCATTACGAACTGGCCACCGACCACTGACCACTGTCTACTGATCCTAGTCGTGATCGTGTTCGTTCCAGTCGCGATCCGTGTGCCAACGGTGTTCGTCTTCGTCCCACCACCGGTGATATTCGCGCCAGCAACGCTCGCGCGCTTCGTGCAATTCATGGCGCTTGTGCTCTGCCTGCTCACTGTGCCGCCCATGTCTCTCGACGGCCTCATGGAGTTCATGATCGGCGTGAGCGATGCGCCGCTGGCAGCGCTCATAGTCTTCGGCATGAAGTTGTGGAACGGCGGTGAAAAGCAGCGTTGCGGTCAGCACGGCTCCTGAAAGCAGGGACGCTATCGTGGGGGAAAGTTTGAACTTACTATTCATAGGCAATGCCTCGTCTTCTGACATGACTTAAAAGCGTTTGTTTCGATGCCCAAGGTTTCCCAAAGTTTGTATTTTGAGTCACGCGCCGTCGGGAGTCAACAGAGCCGGGGCGTCGGCGACGGCGCCGTGGGGGCAGCCATTTTTGAGCGTGGGAGCAACCGTGGAAGAGCGGCGCTTCAGCGCCGCGTTAACCGTGGAGAGTGGAGCCGGACTTCAGCCCCAGCCAGTCGGCGGGAAAGTCCTACGCCGGAAACGACCGTGGAATCCCACCCTTCAGAAAACGAAGGGTGAGATATTTGCCGGCGTGACCTTCGACGGGCAGCGACTTACACCCCGACAGTCTGCGCACTGGGTTTCCCCGCCAACAACTGCCTCAACACATACTGCAAAATCCCGCCGTTAGCGTAGTAGAGAGCCTCCTGCGGCGTATCGATGCGCACCAGTGCGTTGAACTCGATGACGCCACCTTTGCCCTTGGCGCGAACCTTCACCGAACGTCCCGCGGCGAAGCGTTCAACCACGTCGCGGACGCCGCTGATCTCAAACACTTCCTCGCCCTTCAGCTTGAGCGATTCGGCGTTTTGGCCCGCGAGGAACTGCAAAGGCAGAACTCCCATGCCAACCAGATTCGAGCGGTGAATGCGCTCGTAGCTTTCAGCAATCACGGCGGAGACTCCAAGCAGCCGCGGTCCTTTGGCGGCCCAGTCACGCGACGAGCCAGAACCGTATTCTTTGCCTGCAAGAATGATCAGCGGCGTGCCTGCCCCAATATATTTCTGCGAAGCGTCGAAGATCGACATCTCCTGATTGGTGGGCAGGTGTCGTGTGAATCCGCCTTCGACGTTGACCAGTTTGTTGCGCAGGCGCACGTTGGCAAAAGTCCCGCGGACCATCACTTCGTGATTGCCGCGGCGCGAGCCGTAGGAGTTGAAGTCGGCGGGCTTGACGCCATGCTCTTGCAGATATTTTCCGGCAGGGCCGTCTTTCTTGATCGAGCCTGCGGGAGAAATATGGTCGGTGGTGACGCTGTCTCCCAGTACGGCTAGTACGCGGGCAGAGTGAATATCTTCGACGGGCGAGGGTTGGAGCTTCATGTCGTCGAAGTAAGGAGCGCGGCGGATGTAGGTGGAATCTTTTTCCCAGGCATAGGTCTGGCCTTTGGGAACGGCAAGGCCGCGCCAGCGCTCGTCACCCTCAAATACTTCTGCGTAGCTTTTGGAAAACATTTCGGAGGTGACAGACTGCTCGATCGCTTCCTCGACTTCACGCTGCGTGGGCCAGAGGTCGGCGAGGTAAACCGGATTGCCGTCTTTGCCTTTGCCGATAGCGTCTTTGCGGAGGTCGGTGTCGATGCGTCCGGCGAGCGCGAAGGCAACTACCAGCGGCGGCGACATCAGATAGTTGGCGCGAACCTCGGAGTTGATCCGGCCCTCGAAGTTGCGATTGCCCGAAAGCACGGACGCGACGACCAGATCTTTCTCATCGATCACCTGCGAGACCTCGGCAGGCAGCGGTCCAGAGTTTCCAATGCAGGTAGTGCAGCCGTAGCCGACGATGTGGAATTTTAATTTCTCAAGATAAGGCGTGAGGCCGGCGTTCTCCAGATAGTCGCGAACGACTTTCGATCCGGGAGCGAGCGAGGTCTTCACCCACGGCGGCACCGTCAGACCTTTCTCGACAGCTTTTTTTGCGAGCAATCCGGCGCCGATCATCACGGACGGATTTGACGTGTTGGTACACGACGTAATAGCTGCGATCACCACGCTGCCATGCTTCAAAGAGTCCTTCACGCTCGGCGGAACGTGCTCGTGCACATTAGGATCTTCGACGCCGATCGCCGCCGGACTGCCTCCTTCCTGCTCCCAACGGGCGGAGTTGTTGGTGGGCGCTGCCGTTTTCGCGCCAGCCTTTGGTTTCATTAGCGAGGGCAAAGCCTTGGCGAACGATTCCGCAGCATGCGACAAAATCACACGATCCTGCGGGCGCTTCGGTCCCGCCAGACTCGGCTCCACAGTCCCGAGATCAAGCGCCAGCAATTCGGAGTATTCCGCCTCAGGAGTTTTCTCGTCGTGAAAAAGTCCCTGCTCGCGGCAGTAAGCCTCGACCAGCGCAATCTGCTCGGCGCTACGTCCGCTGAGCCTCAAATATTTCAACGTCTCTTTGTCGACCGGGAAAATTCCGCAAGTAGCACCATACTCCGGCGACATGTTGGCAATCGTTGCGCGATCTGCGAGCGGGAGATCCCGCAACCCCGGCCCGAAGTATTCAACAAACTTCCCAACCACTCCATGCTTGCGCAACATCTCCGTAATAGTCAGCACAAGATCGGTAGCAGTAGCCCCCTCACGCAACCGGCCAGTAAGCTTCACCCCAACGACGAGTGGAATCAACATGGAAACAGGCTGCCCCAGCATCGCAGCCTCAGCCTCGATGCCGCCAACCCCCCATCCCAATACGCCCAACCCGTTGATCATCGTGCTGTGGCTGTCCGTTCCTACCAGGGTGTCGGGGCTGGCGATGCGCTTTCCATCTACTTCCTGGACGAAGACTACGCGGGCTAGATATTCGAGATTTACCTGGTGGACGATTCCGGTGTCGGGGGGGACGATGGCCAGGTTGTGGAAGCCGGTTTGGCCCCAGCGCAGGAAGGAATAGCGTTCTTTGTTGCGCTGGAACTCGAGCAGGGCATTTACGTCGAAGGCGCTGGCGGTACCGAATTCGTCTACCTGGACGGAGTGATCGATTACCAGTTCTACCGGCTGAAGGGGATTGATCAGGGCCGGGTCGCCGCCTAGTTGCTGCATGGCGTCGCGCATGGCGGCCAGATCGACTACGCAGGGGACTCCGGTGAAATCCTGGAGGAGGACGCGGCTGGGGGTGAAGGCGATTTCCTTGTCCGGCTTGGAATTCTTATTCCACGACGCCATCGAGCGGATGTCTTCTTTTTTCACGTTGCGGCCGTCTTCGGTGCGCAGCAGGTTCTCCAGCAGAATGCGCAGTGAGTATGGGAGATGTTTGGTCGGGATGCCTTGCTGGTCGAGGGCGTCGAGGCGGTAGATTTCGTATTCTTTGTCGCCGACTTTGAAGGAGGAGCGGGAGTTGAAGCTGTTTAAGGACATGATGGCCTTCTTTTATGAAAGATGCCGCGCTGTCGGGAGGGCCGGGGTTGTAGTGAATCTCCGGCCGGGGATCAGAGCGGAACACCGGAACTGATAAGTTTAGCTGTTTTGGAGCGGAAAGCGTAGGGGAGTGCGCGCCGGTGCTCGCGCGGGAAAGTGGTGGCGTCCACTTGCCGTGCTGAAGATTCAAGAGATTGGTGAATGCCCCGTCCCCGAGTTTCGCGGCTACGGTTGAACTTGATACATCGCCATCATTCCCGCCTCCATATGCTCGTCAATGTGGCAGTGGAACATCCAGGTGCCGGCTTTGTCGGGAACCATGTCGGCGGTTACGAATTGTGCGGGGGAAATCGAGAAGATGTCGGTGTGGTGCTTATCGACTGTAACCACGTTGCCGTGCCAGTGAGGGGTGTGGAAATTCGCTCCGCCGCCCATGGTCATGACATACCAGCGTACGTGTTCGCCGAGCTTCATCACCGGCGTGGGCATAGTGCCGAAGAGGTACCCGTTGATCGTAGCTTTGAAGTTTGCTCCAGCAAAACCCATGCCCGCAAAGTTGAGGTTTCCCTCAAGGTCGCTGGGTATGAAGTCAAGCTTGTTTACCGACTTGGGATCTTGCACGTAGCTGTCGATGTTGTGCTTCAGGTAATGCGACACGTTCTCGTCGATGATCATGAAGAGCATCGCGAATTCGCGGTCCACATCCTTGGGGCTTCCGTCGGGGCGAGCCATGCCGTGACGGGTGATGACGAGAGGGCCGATCAGACCTGCATTAACGTCCTTCGGTTCCCAGTTGTGGGAGTGATACAGCCAAACGACGGAGCTGCCGTCGTCCTCGCCGGGGCCGGCGCGCTCGGGCACATTCCATACATAGGTATGCATCTGGCCAGGTTGTACCAGTCCACAGGCCTCCATGCCGGAGTCGGGATAGGGAGTGCCTTCGGAATCGCGATCGTAAGAAACGCCATGGGGATGAAGGCTGTAAGGCTGGGATGTTTTGTTCATGAAGTAGATCACGATCGTGTCGCCAACCTCGGCACGGATCAACGGTCCCAGGACGCCCAAGTGTTCCCACTCCGGCGGGCGCTTCTTCTCGGTGGCGAAGGTGTCGTCGGAGTACTCGCGAAACAGAGCTTTGCGATAGACGGTACCGATACGGTCTTTGGCATGCTCGGTCCAAATCTTCGTATTGCCTGTAAATGCGGCGCCGGTCATCATGTTCATTCCGCCGGGAGCGTAGTCCCAGTTCGACTCGATGGCGGCGATGTAGTAAGTACGGATCTTGCCATCGGGAAGCGTCGGCTTGATGTCTGCCGCGGCCTTCTTCGGACGCGACTCTGGGGGAACCATGCCGGCCACGCGGTAGTAAACGGTGAGCTGCCCGTAAATTTCGCCGGAGTGCTCGATCAAACCGGCGGCCAAATCGGCGAGGCGTATCTGGGACTTGCCCGCCTGGTCGGGATTGTCCTGAGCGAAGGGATCGAGCACCGAGGCCGACAATCCTTTGTCACCTTTTGCCTTGATGGCTGCGGCGCCGTCGGCGAAGGATTTCTTCACGAACGCAACCACTTCAGCCTTGTTCTTGAACTGGTCGCGTTTCGGATCTTCCTCCGCGGGCGGCTTCTGGCCTAGCGCCACGTTGGTGAAAAAATAATTCGCAGCGGCAGCATGGATCAGGCGCTGGGCGAAGGTGCCGGCTGAAGGCGCGGCCTTGAAATCGTATTTGTCTTCGGGGAAATCTTCGGCCATCGCGATCAGCTTGCGTCCGATCTCGTTCCAATTTGCGAGCATGCCCTCGGTCGCGCCGGGCGCGGGCTTAGGGGTTGAGTTTTTCTTTGGCGTCTCCTGCGATCGCACTGATGTGACTGAGACAGTGGCGGCCAAAACGATTGCGGCGAGCAAACTGAATTTCAGCCTGGGCATGTTTTCTCCTCATTGGTCAGCGATGCGGCATCTTACCGCACTGCGGCGGGAGAAGGAACAAAAAGAAAGCCTTTAACCGCAGAGGACGCGAAGAAGTGCCGCGAAGTCCGCAAAGAAGACGTGGAGAGCAATAATCGCACCTAGACTGCTTCGCTTATTTTTGGGCTGGCTGGACGGCGGACCATCCGACTACCACCCGGATTTCAGTGGGGTTGGCTTGCTCGGCGCGAGTCATCACGAATGTCTGGCCGTCGGGAGTGACGTCATATCCGCCGACGCTGCCACCACGGTCGAACTTCCGATCGAACAACTCGACCGGTTTGGCCGCTGAAAAGGTGGGCTGAATCTGGACGGCGGCGCTCATCATCTTCGTGCCGTTACGGTAGACGATCTCTTTGCCGCTTCGCACCCAGCGCGGTTGCTCGCCGCCGGCGGTGGAGATTTGCCAGCGGCCTCCGGGCCCCGGCACCGGCTCGACGTAGACTTCGGGACGGCCGGATTCGTTCGAGACGTAGGCCATCCAGTGGCCGTCAGGCGAAAGCGTGCCCTGGCGTTCAGCGGCTGGAGTCTGCTTGAAAGGGCGCATCTCGGCTGGATTTCCCAGGGTCAGCAGCCATAAATCCGCGCTGGTGGCGGGATCGTTGACCATGACCGCGGCGTAGCCACCTGCCACCGATGTGATGTGGCTGCTGATGGTAGTTTCACGGATCAGCTGGGGCGCTGCACTTCCGTCGGCGGCAATACGATACAGGCCGCGCTTCTGGGTTTCGCCAACGGAATCGAAAAGCAAGGTCTTACCGTCCGGAGACCAGACCGGAGCATTATTGAGCGCACCAGTGCTGACGACCCGCATCATGACTCCCCGGTCGCGGTCATAAACGGCGAGCTGTTGCGCGCTCATGTACTGGAGCGCAATCGCGATGCGCTTGCCATCCGGTGAAATTGCCGGATCGATATAGCCAGCTGCGGGAACATCGAGCTTTTGTTCCGCTCCACTGCGATTCACGAGATAGAGATTGCGCAGAAAGTTGCCCACCGCACCGGGCGCATAGGCCAACACGCCGTTTCCAGACGCGCTCGACTCTCCGACGAAATTGTCTTCCGTCACTCCCGATGCCACCTGGACCGGATTCCCCTGGACGGCAACCTTATGCGAGTCGAATGGGACGGCCCACATGGCGCCCGCCCAGTAATAAACCATGTGGTCCGGCCCAAAGGAAGCGCCCTGCGCATTATTGAGCAGCATCCGCACCTCGCCCGAGGTTAGATTCACGGCCATTACGCGTCTCGTGGACCCATAATAGTCGGTGAAACTAATCCATTCGCCGCCGGGGATCGATGCAGGCCCCTGAGGGTAGAGAGGCTCCTTGGTATTCATGGGGACTTTCTGCAGAGTGCCGCCGGTTGCCGGCACCGTGGCCAGACCGTAGCTGGGCACGGCCACAACGATGATGTCCTGCGGTGTCCAAGTCCCACCGAAGAAAGTGGGCAGTTCGCAGATGAGTTCAGGATTGCCACCGTCCGAGGGAACCTTCTTGAGTTTCCCCTGACTAAAGAAGGCGACCCATTGGCCGTTGGGAGAGAAGAAGGGAAAGTTCGCGCCTTCGGAATCCGGAATTCCAACAAAACCAAAGCTGTCGAGGCGGCGAACGTAGAGATGAGGCACGCCATTCTCAGCCACCACATAAGCCAGGTGCGTGCCTTCGGGCGAAAGCACCACGGCTTGCGTAGTGTCGACCGCCAAGTCCTGACCGGGAGGAAGCATGATGCTGAACCGTGCAGGCCTGAGGGCGCTGGCTGCGGGCGGGTTGCTGCTCATCTTGAAGAACAGAAGCCCCAGCGCCACAAGGAGAGCGGCAGCCAAGCCAACGATTACGCCGATTTGCCGCCGGGATCCCAAGGCTGTGGAGGGTGGCGGAGAGGCTTCGCCGCCCGATTGCGACAACCAATCCAACTGGAGTTTCACGTCATGCGCGCTCTGAAAACGCTCGTCGGGATCTTTGGTCAGACAGGTGCGAATGACGAAATCCAAAGAGGTAGGGACGGAGGGCTGAGCGGAGGAGATCCGTGCGGGATCCTGATGAAGAATCGCCGAGATCACTGAGAGTTGCGTCTTGCCTTCAAAGGCGCGGCGTCCGGACGCCATCTCGTAAAGCACCGCACCCAACGCGAATATGTCACTTCTGGCGTCGGCTTCCTTGCCCTCGATTTGCTCAGGAGACATGTACTGGATGGTGCCCACAACCATACCGATGGTGCTGATGGGAGTGGCGGGACTTTGCATCGTGACGGTCATCGCCTCGGAGGATGAGGCGGTGCCGACGGGTCCGAGCCCCGCCGGCTTGGCCAAGCCGAAATCCATTAGCTTAGCGCCGCTCTTGGTCAGCATGATGTTGGCGGGCTTGAGATCGCGATGAGTGATGCCGAGGCGATGCGCTCTCGCCAGAGCGTCGGCAATCTGAACGCCGATCTTTAGAAGCTCAGGGAGGGGAAGCGGACCCCGCTGCAAACGGGTTGCCAGCGTTTCTCCTTCGAGGAGTTCCATGACCAGAAACTCGACACCCGCCTGCGAGCCCACGTCATACAAATGGCAGATGTGGGCATGCGTAACCGAGGAAAGAGTTTTGGCCTCACGCTCGAAGCGGTTCTTCAGCTCCGAATTGCAGGAGAGGTGGGAAGGCAGGATCTTGATGGCGACGCAGCGATCGAGGCGTGTGTCGCGAGCGCGATAGACTTCGCCCATACCGCCGGCGCCAAGAGCCGCGACGATTTCATACGGCCCGAGCCTCGACCCGGCGGAGAGGTCCATATCAGGCGCGAATTATAGCGCACTTGGCTTATTTATTTTTCCTTTCCCTCACGCCGCTGCGCGGCTGAAATCTTTGGCGAGCCCCCGAAACCTTAAATGCAAAATCTTCACCACAGGGGGCACGGAGTTACACAGGGTGAAGAACATCGGGACATTTTAGCGAGCGGCGAGCCAGACTTGATATCCGACGACTGCCATCATGAACAGCAGGTAGGCTCGCAGGGACCAGAGTACGGCTAGTTCAGGGCCTTTGAGGTGACGGCGGGGGATCTGGTGCTTTTTTGCTCCTACTAGTTGATCGTGCTCGAGGGCAGAGAGGACCAGGGATTGGTCGGCGCTGGAGACGGACGCCGGAGTGGATTGTGCTTTAGTCATCGGGGTTGGGTCTCGCGGGAATTGAATTTCATCGATAAGGACCGGAGCTCATCGAGCTTCGCTCGACTGGACCCTTCGTAGCTCAGCGCAGGCAACCGAGGGTGGGTGTCCCAACATGGATATCTGCGCCAGCCCGGGTTCATACCTATTTCCCTCCTAGGGCGGAGAAGATGTTTGGGGCGATGATGCTGATGCCGAAGAGGATGCCGGCGGCGGTCAGGATAAAAACCACGCAAGTGGCCAGGACGTTTGCCCATGGGGGACTGACCAGGTTGCCCATGATTTCTCGGTCGTTGACCAGCATGAAAAGAAAAACCAGCGCCGGAGGCATGGCCAAAACTGCAACTACATTCACAACCAAGACAACATAAACCAGCGGGAGGCCCGGAATTAGAACGATGGCTGCGGCAGCCATGGCGCAAAGAGTTAACACGGCGTAGAACGATTTGCCTTCACCCATGGGGAGGTTGAGGCTATGCGGTTTGTGGGTGACTTCGCCGAAAGCGTAGGCGGAAGAAGTGGAGATGGTGATGGCGGCCACGATGCCGGCTTCGACCATGCCGAGAGCAAAGAGGGACGCGCCGAAGCGTCCGATGATCGGCTGCAGAGCTTGCGCGAATTCGGCGGCCTGAAAGTTATCGGCGGTCATTTGATGAGCGAACAACGGGGCCGTGCAAAGGATTGTGGCGACGGCCGCGGCGGCGGCGAGGGCGGCACCTAGAACGGTGTCGATGCGGCCGAAGCGGATGTCTTTGGTGGTCATGCCTTTGTCGACGGTGGCGCTCTGCTGAAAGAAGAGCATCCAGGGAGTGACGGTGGCGCCGATGTCGGCGAGGACGATCAGTAGAGTGTCCTTAGTGAAGCCGGGGAGCGGTTGCCAGGTGATGAATGCGTGGCCGACGGAGTGCCAACTGGGGTGAGTCATAAGCGCGACTGGAATGAAGATCAAGTTGAAGATGGCGGCGGCGAGCGTGATTCGCTCCCACGTCCAGTAGCGATGACTCATCAGTGCTGCGTAGAGAATGATGAGGGCGATGAGAATTGCGGCCCAGGGAGGTACTCCGAAGAAACCCAGGCCGGCGCGGACGGCGATGAATTCAGTGATCAGGGTGAGGAAATTTCCGATGCCGAGGTCGATCATGGAGAACCATCCCCAGAAGGGACCAAAGCGCTCAAAGATGAGTTCGGCGTGGCCGCGATGGGTGGCGGCGCCGAGGCGGACAGTCATCTCCTGAACCACGATCGCCATGCAGAAAGTGAGGACGACGAAGGGAAGGAAGAATCCGATGCCGAACCTGGCGCCAGTGGCGGCGTAGGAGAGCATGCTGGGGCCGTCGTTTTCTCCGAGCATGACGAGAACGCCGGGTCCGGCGAGCAGCCAGAGGAGACGAGCCCTTGACGAAAAACCGCGCCGGGAACGGGCGGCGGAGACGCGGGAGCGATCGTGCGCACGGTCGACGTCTTCGTGGGTGATTACTATGGCTTCTTCGGCTTGAGTGGCATCGAGCTTCATCGCTTGGGCGTTCGTGTGTTTTCGCAGGTTCTATTCACCCGCTGAAATCCGGCATAGATTGACCCAGCAGAGATTAGCGTAAGTATACATCAATAAATAAACTATAGTTAAGTAGGAATCTGGGAATGGCTGATATTGGAATCGTCCAGGCTAGTTGCAGGGTCCTTCGCTCTGCTCCGGATGACAGAAGGTATATTGTGCGCCGCTCGTGGTGATGGAGAACGATTATTTTGGGCGATGATTTTCGGGAGAGAGCCATACGCGCTCAGCTGCGGCGCGGCCCAGGGAGACGTTGCCGGCGGTCGTGGATAAACTTAGGGTTTGATCGTAGTTGCGCTCCAGGATTCGCAGCCTCGCAGAGGGGCGAATGCCGCGGGCTTCGAGGAACTCGAGCAGTTGGCGGTCGCGCTCATAGATTCCGCTGACGGTGTAGGTGACGCCGGGTTGTGCATCGGCGAGCAGAAGCAGTCCGCGATGGCGGCGACTGGCGGGGCTTTCCATCTCACTCATGTTGCCGTGAGGGCAGATTCCTCCCTTGCCTAGTTTGGCGAGAAGTTTGGCTTCGAAGTCGGGAGAGACGGCGTGCTCCAGGCGCTCCGCCTCATCGTGCACCTTCCACCATTCCATGCCGAAGAGTTCCGCCAACATGCGTTCTATAAGGTGATGACGGAGCGTGAGCTTGCGCGCGATCTTACGGCCTGCTGCGGTAAGGCGCAGGTGCCCGTCGCCCTGCACACGCACCAACGCATCTTTTTTGAGGCGGCGCACGGCCATGGTGACGGCGGGAGCGGAGACTTTCAGCCAATCCGCTAGGCGGGCGGAGATGACGGATTCTCCTTCGCTTTCTGCCTCGAGGATCGCCTTGAGATAGTCTTCCTTGGAGACGGTGATCATCTGGGGAAGATTATACGATGAAGTTAAGCAAGGTTAACCCGGATTCACCACGGAGGCACGGAGACACGGAGAAGATCAGGGGCTAGGTATTGGGTTAGGTTCTTCAAGAACTCGCAAGCTGAGGGTGTCGCTCGCCAAGAGGGAATGTTCTTTTTGTTCTTCTCCGTGTCTCCGTGTTAACGGGAGTGTGAGCGTTTGACAGCTTTCCTCGTTTGCCCCTAACCTTGATTCTCTCTGGCTATGAAAGTTCTGGTTCTCGGCAACGGTGGACGCGAGCACGCTCTGGTCTGGAAGCTGCGGCAGTCTCCGCGCATTTCGAAAATTTATTGCGCACCGGGCAACGGCGGCATGGCCGACGAAGCGGAATGCATGCCGGTTGATTTGAAGAGTGTGTCGTCCATGGTCGCGCTTGGGGAGCAGGTGCGGCCGGACTTGACGGTGGTGGGTCCGGAGTTGCCGCTGACGTTGGGCGTGGTGGATGAGTTCACGCGGCGCGGGTGGCGGGTTTTCGGTCCCACGAAGGCGGCGGCTCAACTGGAGGCGAGCAAGAGTTTCGCGAAAGCGTTCCTGCAGCGCCATCGCATTCCCACGGCCGCTTATGCGATCTGTGATTCGGTGGATGAGGTGCGAGCGGCGCTGGCGCACTTTCATGCGCCGGTGGTGGTGAAGGCGGACGGGCTGGCGGCGGGCAAGGGAGTGGTCATCGCAGCGAGCAAGGAGGAAGCGGCGTCAGCGGCGGCGGAAATGTTGAGCGGCAAAATGGTCGGGGAAGCGGGTGCGCGTGTGGTGGTGGAAGAATGTTTGAAGGGCGACGAACTGTCGTTTCTGGTATTGAGCGATGGGGAGCGAGTTGCTCCGCTGGTGGCGGCGCAGGATCACAAGCGCGTGGGTGATGGTGACACCGGGCTGAATACGGGTGGCATGGGCGCCTATTCTACCGCCGACATTGTCGATGACAAGATGCGGGACTGGCTGGTGAATCATATTGCGCGTCCCGTGGTGGCGGGAATGAAGGCGGAGGGTGCGGAATACAAAGGAGTGCTGTATTGCGGGCTGATGATGACGGCGCGCGGGCCGATGGTGCTGGAATTCAATTGCCGGTTTGGAGATCCGGAGACGCAGCCGATTCTGATGCGGCTGGAGAGCGATCTGGTGGATGCGCTGGAAGCGTCGATTGAGGGGCGCGTGAGCGAAGGCGATTTCAAATGGTCAAGAGATGCTTCTGTGTGCGTGGTAATGTCTTCGGGAGGGTATCCGGGGACGTTCGAGGTGGGGAAGAAGATTGTGGGACTCGGTCAGGCTGCGGCGATTGAGGGCGTGAAGGTTTTTCACGCTGGGACTACGAAACGGGATGGAGAATTTTATACTGCGGGCGGACGAGTGCTGGGAGTAACGGCAAGGGCGGTGGAGTTGGAGACGGCCGTGCAGCGGGCTTATCAGGCTTGCGAGAAGATTCGGTTTGATGGGGCGCATTACCGGAAGGATATTGCGGGTAGGGCGTTGAAGAAATAATTTTCCGGCGTTACAGATATGCGCAGAATGCTGCCTTAGGAGTTTCCATTGGAGCCGAGAGTAGCGTGGAAGTGAAAGGGATCCCCTCGGCTTTGCTCGGGGCAGGCTCTTCGACTGCGGTTGCGCTTCACTTCGTGAAGCACGACTTTCGCTCAGGATGACAAACATCAAGAAGACAGACTAAGGGGGGTCATGAGCAAGCTGCTGGTTTCGATTGTCATGGGAAGCGATTCTGACCTTGAGATTATGCGCGAGGCCGGGAAGGCTTTGGACGAATTTGGGATCGCTTATGAAATTGATGTGACCTCGGCGCACCGGTCGCCGGATCGCACCGCTGACTATGCGCGGAAGGCTGCTGGGCGCGGAATTCAAGTGATCATCGCAGGAGCCGGAGGGGCGGCGCACTTGGCTGGCGTGATCGCGGCGCACACGACGCTGCCAGTGATTGGCGTGCCGATTCCGTCGACGTCATTGCAAGGGATGGATTCTCTGTTGGCGACGGTGCAGATGCCGGCGGGGATTCCGGTGGCGACTGTAGCGATTGGCAAGCCCGGGGCGACGAATGCCGGGATTTTGGCGGCGCAGATGATTGGGTTGGGGGATGCTGCGATTGCTAAAAAACTTCAGGGGCACAAAGAGAAGCTGGCGCGCGGCGTGGAGGAGAAGTCGAGGAAGTTGAGGAGTTCGTGACGAACCGCGCTCGGGTGCGAGCGTCGAGGTAGTGCAGACGCCTCGCTGCGCTCGGCTGGACCCTTCGGCTTCGCTCAGGGCAGGCTCCCGAATGCGTCCGTCCCCACACAAGCACCTCCCCACACAAGCAATCGAAACAACTACAGATTCAATCCCTTCAAGTATTCCCGGAATGGTTGTCCTAAGTCCTCTCGCTTTAGTGCGAACTCCACCGTGGCCTTCAGGAATCCTAGTTTGTCGCCGGTGTCGTGGCGGCGGCCTTCGTAGACGTAGGCGTACATTTTTTCTTTTTGCAGCAACAGGCGCATGCCGTCGGTGAGTTGGAGTTCTCCTCCGGCGCCCGTGGGAGTGTTGGCGAGGCAGTCGAAAATTGCAGGGGTCAGAATGTAACGGCCGATGATAGCGAGGTTTGAGGGTGCGTCCTCAGCCTTGGGTTTCTCTACCATGTTTTTGATTTCGAAGAGGCGCTCGCCGAAGCGGCTGTCGACCGGCTTCACGTCGAGAACGCCGTAGGACGAAATCATTTTGCCTTCGACAATCTGCGTTGCCAGCACGGAACATTGCGTTTGATCGAAAACTTCGACCATCTGTTTGAGGCAAGGAACTTTGGCATCGATGACATCGTCAGCGAGCAGGACGGCGAAGGGTTCGTTGCCGACGAGTTCGCGGGCCATCAGGACGGCGTGGCCAAGGCCAAGAGCTTCTTTCTGGCGAACGTAGGCCACGTAGATCATGTCGGAAATGGAGCGCACGATTTTGAGCAAGTCCGTTTTCTTGCGCTCCTCGAGCATTCTTTCGAGTTCGTAGCTGACATCGAAATGGTCTTCGATAGCCTGCTTGCCCCGGCCTGTGATGATAAGGATCTGGTTGCAGCCCGAGGCCATCGCTTCCTCGACTCCGTACTGGATAATCGGCTTATCCACAAGGGGGAGCATTTCTTTGGGCTGCGCCTTGGTGGCGGGCAGAAAGCGAGTGCCCAGTCCGGCGGCGGGGAATACGGCTTTGCAGACTTTCATCTTCATAAGGTAGTCGGTGGTCGTTAGTCGTCGAGTGCGTGACTTCGGTTGCCGAACAATTGTACCTGCTGGAGTTTGTGGCTGGCGATACGTGAAGCAGAGTAGAGCCTTGGTTCCGATACGGGAATCACTCGATCCTCCATTTGCAATCCGGTTCCAAATCGCTTAGCTTTCCTTCTTCCCGCAGTGTTGAATCGGAAGAAGGATGGTTCCCATGAAGGTCGTGAAGGTTTGCGTTGTGCTGGCATCCATGATCCTGGCGGGCTACCCACAGTTGAGCTCGAGCGACTCCGATAAAGCCCGCGTCCTATCGCTCGAGAACGCGTGGAACGAAGCGGAGAAGCACAAGGATGGGAAAGCCATCGACGAGTTGCTCGCGTCCTCTTTTGCCTACACGGATTCCGACGGATCTTTCATGAACAAGCGGCAGTTTCTCACAAGCATTACCGAGGCCGGCTATCATCCCGATCAGATCGTCAACGATTCGATGAACGTGCAGCCTTATGATCATGCAGTGGTCGTCACTGGAACCTATCGCGAGCATGGCATGGAAAAGGGCAAGGCCTACGCCCGCCGCGGACGCTTTACCGACGTCTGGATCCAGGAAAAGGGTGAGTGGCTTTGCGCAGCAAGCCAGGAAACGCTGATTGGCATGAGTGCTGGTCGAGATAACTAGAGGCCATCTCATAAATAGTTCCTCATCAGAATGAGGATGCAACCGAGCTGGACTAGACCGAGGAAGTTGGCCTTGTAATACTCCCAACGGGTGACCAGGCGGCG
>Ga0307479_10001567_pt1 | contig 20907 bp, 19 predicted proteins | sample atmos_gasesECM4C_FD_203743 | JGI IMG/M metagenome (GOLD analysis project Ga0307479, IMG submission 203743) | Hardwood forest soil microbial communities from Morgan-Monroe State Forest, Indiana, United States - atmos_gasesECM4C_515 | ecosystem: Environmental > Terrestrial > Soil > Temperate...
CGCCGGGGTGCACGCACCCTTGGGCGCGGGCGCGCGTGCGCCTATATTCATCCTGATGGCAGTGAGCGTTCTCATCGTCGACGACCAGGAGCCCTTCCGCCAGGCCGCGCGCCTGGTGGTCGAGGCCACCGACGACTTCGAGGTGATCGGCGAGGCGGAGACCGGCGAGGCCTCGGTGGTGCTGGCCGGCGACCTCCATCCCGACCTGGTGCTGATGGACGTCAACCTGCCCGGGATCAACGGGCTGGAGGCGACCCGGCGCATCCTCGAAGGCAACCACGGCGTGGCGCCGGTGGTGGTGCTGGTGCTCTCGACGTACGAGGCGTCGGAGTACGGCGAGGCCGCCACGGCGGCGGGCGCGGCGGGCTTCATCCCCAAGGGCGAGTTCAGCCCGGAGCGCCTGCTCGAGGCCTGGCAGACGGCCACCCTCAGCGCGTAGCGGGGGCGGCCGCAGCGGGCGCCGCGACGGGTATCGAACCGCGCAGCCTCGCGCCGTGTCCTGGCGCCGACTCGACGTCGAGGCTGCCGCCGAGGGCGTCGAGGCGGTCGGCCATGTTGGTCAGGCCGGCGCCGCGGCGCGCGGTGGCGACGTCGAATCCGTCACCGTCGTCAGCAACCTCGAAGTGCAGCACGCCGGCGTCGTCGCTGAGGCGGACTGTGGCGCACGAGGCGTGCGCATATTTCTGCACGTTCTGCAGCGCTTCGAGGGCGCAGAAGTACACCGCGGCCTCGACGTCCGCGGTGTAGCGCGCCAGTCCGGCCGCCGACACCTCGACGGGAAGCGTCGCCTTGCCTGCGTGGGCGCGCAGTGCGGCCGCGAGTCCCTGCTCGGCGAGCAGCGGCGGGTAGATGCCGCGGGCCAGGTCGCGCACCGTCTCCAGGGTGTCGGCGGCGTCGGACTTGAGCTGTTCGAGCGCACCGCGCGCCTTGTCGACGTCCCTGCCGAGCAGCATCTCGACGAGTCCCAGCTTGACGCGCAGGGCGACGAGGTGCTGCTGGGCGCCGTCGTGGAGGTTGCGCTCGATGCGGCGGCGCTCCTCGTCCTGCGCGGCGACGAGGCGCTCGCGCGATGCGCGCAGCTCGTCGAGCCGCTGCTGCAGGTCGGCGGTGAGGCCGACGTTGCGCAGCACCAGTCCCGCCTGGTGGGCGAGGTGGTCGAGCAGGTTCTGCTCCACCGCGCCGAGCGTCTCGCCCTGCTGCTTGGTGACGCTCAGGGCGCCGAGCAGCTCGCCGTGGTGCCGCACCGCGACCACGCCGTCGGTGCCGGGGATCGACGGGATGCTGCCATCTCCGGCAGGAACCGGCGGGAGCACGCCGGCATCTGCAGGCCACGACGCCACCGGCCGCAGCGTGGACGCATTGCACAGCCAGACGTCGGCGCGGCGCGCGCCGGTGCCCTCGGCGAGGACGCGGGCCATGCGCGGCATCACCTCGTCCACGGCGTAGGACTGGGCGACGTTCCCGGAGAACTGCGCCAGCACCTCGTACGGTGTCGCGCGCTGCCCGTAGACGAGGCGATTGGCGAGCCGCTGCATGCGCTCACGAACCGGCTGGAACCCGATGGCGACGATGGCGGTGGCCAGCACCGACAGCCCCAGGTTCTGCTGCCCGCCGCTGCCCACCAGCGCGCCGATGCCCACGGCGATGGCGACGTACACGCCGGCGATGAACGCCGCCAGCGAGCCGTAGACGATGGCCCGGCTGATGATCGACCGGTCGCTCATGAAGGGACTGTAGATCAGCCTCGCCGCGCCGGCGAGGAGGCTGGCACCACCAGCCGGCGGGCGGCGAGCACCCATAGATCGCGTTCGGTCACCGTCTCGCCACAGGGATGTCAACGCTTCGCCGCCGTCCACCGCAAGGCGGGGATGGAGGATGGGGCCCATGGCCAGCCGCCAAGGAGGGGCCACGCCGTGTCGCTGAGCGCAGCGATGCCGCGTCCTCGCCAGATCTCGCTCAGGACCGCGCGGGAGCGGATCGCGCGCGCTCTGCCCGAGGGCCGCGGACTCGACCAGGACATGTGGCAGCGCCGCCACCGCGTGGTCGTCGCCATCCTCCTCCTGCACGTCCCCGGGCTCGCCCTCTTCGGCATCCTCCGCGGCTACGGCGTGGCCCACAGCCTCCTCGAGGTCTCCGCCCTCGCCGCCTTCGGCATCGTCGCGGCGCAGCCGAGGGGCGGACGGCGATTCCGCTCGGTGGTGGCGTCGGTGGGACTGATGGTCTGCTCGGCGCTGCTGGTGCACATGTGGGACGGCACCATCGAGGCCCACTTCAGCTTCTTCGTCATGGTGGCGCTCCTCTCCGTGTACCAGGACTGGGTGCCGTTCCTCATCGCGCTGGGCTTCGTCGTGCTGCATCACGGCGTGGTCGGCGCGCTGGAGCCGACGGCCGTCTTCAACCACACGGACGCCGTCGACAACCCCTGGATCTGGGCGCTCATCCACGGCGGCTTCGTTCTGGCCGCTGCTGCCGCAAACACCTACGCCTGGCTGGCCAGCGAGGAGGACCACCACCGCGTCGCCGCGGTGATGCAGCGCAGCGAGCAGGCCTTCCGTGCTCTGTTCGAGCGCAACCCGCAGCCGATGTGGGTGGTGGCGACCGACACGGGCAGCATCCTCGGGGTCAACCGCGCCGCGGTGTCGGCGTACGGCTACAGCGAGGGCGACTTCCTGCGCATGAACATCGCCGACGTGCGCGCCGACTCGGGCGACAGCGGCGAGGACATGCACCTGCATCGCACCAGCAACGGCCGCGTCATCAGCGTGCTGGAACACGAGGAGCGGATCAGCTTCCAGGGCGACGACGCGACGGTCCTGGTCGCCACCGACATGACCGACCGCATCGCCCTGGAGGAGGAGCTGCGCCACCAGGCCTTCCACGACGCGCTCACCGGGCTGGGCAACCGCGCCCTGTTCCGGGACCGCCTCGAACACGCGCTGGCGCGGCAGCAGCGGTCGGCCTCGCCGCTGGCGGTGCTGTCCGTCGACCTCGACGACTTCAAGGCCGTCAACGACGCGCAGGGCCACGTCATCGGCGACAAGCTGCTCGTCGAGATCGGCCTGCGGCTGCGCTCGGTGCTGCGTCCTGAGGACACCGCGGCGCGCATGGGCGGCGACGAGTTCTCCGTCCTCCTCGAAGGCGTCGACTCCGACGAGGCGTGGGGGATCGCCGAGCGCATGCTGCTGGCCCTGCGCCAGCCGCTGCTCATCGGCGACACCGACACCGGCGTGTCGGCGAGCATCGGCATCGCCCTGGCCAGCGGCGGGCTCGACGCCACGGCGCTGCTGCAGCACGCCGACCTGGCCATGTACGAGGCCAAGGCGGCGGGCAAGGGCATGGTCGAGATGTTCCGCGACGGCATGCAGCTGCGGGTGCGCCAGCGCAACGAGGTCGCCGCAGAGCTCCGCGTCGCCGCCCAGCGCGGCGAACTGTACCTCGACTACCAGCCCATCGTCGACCTCACCTCGCAGTCGGTGAAGGGCGTCGAGGCGCTGATCCGGTGGCGTCACCCGACGCGCGGCATCATCGCTCCCGGTGACTTCATCCCCGTCGCCGAGGAGACGGGCGCCATCGTCGACATCGGCATGTGGGTGCTGGAGCAGGCCTGCAGTCAGCTGCGCGAGTGGGACGACCTGCGCTCACCCGAGGAGCGGCTGCGTCTCTCCGTCAACGTGTCCCCGCGGCAGCTGCGTGAGCCCGGCTTCGTCCCCGCCGTGCTGCGCGTCCTGCGCGCCACCGACCTGGAGCCGTCGCGGCTCACCCTGGAGGTGACCGAGGGCGCCATCGTCGAGGACGTCGGCCACGCCCACAGCTGCCTCAGCGAGCTGCGCGCCGCCGGCGTGCGCATCGCCATCGACGACTTCGGCACCGGCTACTCGTCGATCGGCTACCTGCGCACCCTGCCGCTCGACGAGATCAAGATCGACCGCATGTTCGTGCCAGGGTTGGCAGAAGGTGAGGGACGCGAGCTGGTGCTCGCCCTGGTCCGCCTGGTCGACACCTTGGACGTGCCCACCGTGGTGGAGGGCATCGAGACCGCCCAGGAGCTCGACTACGTGCGCGCCCTCGGCGTCGACCTGGGGCAGGGCTACCACTTCGCGCGTCCCATGCCACCGTCGCGGATCGCCGAGCTGCTCACCGGCGGCGTCGAGCTCGGCGACGTGGGCACGGCGCCGCCCGTCAGCCAAGCGGCGCTGTAAGCAAACCGCGATCCCTGCCATGCACTCCCTGGCGCACATCGTGCAGGGCGCGCCGCTGCCCATGGCCATCGGCTGGGTGGGCGCCGTCTTCATCGCCCTGGGTGGCGCCGGCATCTTCCTGGGACGCGGCACCGCCCTCGAAGTCGTCAGCTGGATCGTCTTCGGCCTCGCATTCTGCGCCGCGGCCACGGTCATCGCCATCACCATGCTGCTGCCGACGACCGCACGCATCACGCTGCGCCTCGCCTCACCCGCATCGGCCGCGACGACCTCGCCGATCTCCGTCGTCGCCTGCGGACGCGACGCCACGTCGGGCGCTGCTGCGACGGCACCGGACGGCAGCAACGTGCTGGTCGTCGTTGTCGACGGGCGTGAGGTTTCCACCGAGCACACCGGCGCTTTCGCCGTCAGCATGACCACGGGGGTGCACCGGTTGCGCGTCGAGCTCCTCGACCCCACGCACCGCGTCTTCTCCCCTGAGGTCTTCGTCGAGTCGACGCTGACGGTCACGGGCGCCGGGCCGCTGCCCTCCGCGGCAACAAGTTGTTGACGGCGCAGGTTGGACGGCGCGACGGGCGTTTAGGCTTCCGACGGCGATGAGTCCAACCGAGAGGGAGCCAGCGATGCAGATGCCTCCGAACGTGCCCGGGGCCATGCCCGCGGGCACGTACTCGCCCGACGGGCAGTGGGTCTGGAGCGGTCGCGAGTGGGTCTCGTCCGCGCCCGTGGCGACACGGACCTATCTGCCCACGCGCACCCGCAGTCGCGTGGCCATCGCCGCGCTGGTGGCGGTCGGCCTGATGCACGTCATCGGCCTCTTCACTCTGCTGGGCCGGCTCGACATCGTTCGGCGGCTCACCAACGGCGAGTTCGTCAGCGCGGGCGAGGCCAACGACAGCGACAACTTCGTGCGCACCGTAGGATTCGTCACGTTCGCAGCGACCGTGGTCTGCGGGGTGCTGTTCCTCATGTGGCTGTACCGCACTGTCGCCAACAACCACGCTCTCGGTGCGCGGGCGCTGCAGTTCAGCCCAGGGGCCTCTGTCTGGTGGTGGTTCTGCCCCATCGCCAACTGGGTGCGTCCCTTCCAGATCCTCCGCGAGACATGGCGCGCCGCCAACCCGTCCGCGCCCGGCTCGACGCCTGACCAGCGGCAGCTGCAGCGGACGCCCATCCACCTGATCGTCTGGGGCCTGTGCTGGTTCGCGGTGAGCCCGATCACCGTCTTCGTCTACCTCTCCAACGCCAGCCAGCCGGACGCCTTCGACCCAGCGCAGCGTCTCAACGCGCTGCAGACGCAGACGATCGCGGAGCTCGTCAACGCGGTGATCTGGGTGGTCGCCGCCGTCCTCGCGGTCGTCATCGTGTCGCGAATCAACGCCCGGCAGCAGCGGCTGCTGTCAGTTGTGTCTCAAACTCCCGCGCCGGGACCGGCGGCGGCGGTTGCGCCTGCGTAGCCCGTTCGGGTTATGGGGTGCGGGCTTGGCTGGCGGGTCGCCGGGGTATCGTGGCCGTCCGTGACCACGATCCAGGTTCCCCCCGGTGCCCTCACCGTGTCGCTGCGCGACCCGGACGGCGGCGGCGTGGCCGGCCTGTGGCGCTTCGGCGACGGTGACGGCCCCCTGCTCATCGACGCGGCCACCGAGCAGATGTGCGAATCGCCCGGACGCGCACTGCTCTCCTCCTGGCTGCGCAGCGACTTCATCCCCTACCCGCGCATGACGTTCGACGTCGGCGGTCGGCTCGTCGAGGTGGTCAGCGCCAACGCCGCGCTGGTCGCGCGCCACTACGCGCGCAGCGGACACCAGGAAACCCTCTACGCCGCACGCGGCAACCCCTGGATCGACGCCTACCACCGCGCCCGCCTCCGCCAGGTGCGGCGCCTGCTGCACGGAGTGCACGGCCTGGTCGCCGACGTCGGCTCCGGCCACTCCCTGGTTGCCGCGGCTGGGCCGTGGCCGTTCCGCCTCGTCGCCTGCGACGTCGACGCGGAGGCGGTGGCGTCGATGCGCGCGCGTGGTATCGACGCCGTTCGCGCCTCAGCACAGCACGTTCCCTTCGCTCCTTCGAGCATGGACGCTGTGTTCGCCGGCGAGATCGTCGAACACCTGTCCGACCCTGATGCTGCGATGGCCCAGTGGGTGCAACTTCTCCGCCCCGGCGGCCGCCTCGTCGTCACCACCCCCAACCGCCGCCACCTCCTCTCCCGCTTGCGCGGCTACGAAATCGTCGAGAACCCCGAGCACCTCTTCGAATGGTCACGTGCCGAACTCTGCGACGCCGTCCGCCGTGCCGGCGCAACCGTGGTGCGTATCGAAGGCCTCGCCCTCCCCCTCCCCGCCTACATCCCGCGCCACGGCTGGCGCGACCTGGCCCGCATCCTCCCCCCGCGCCTGCCCATCCCCGCTCCCCTGCTGACGCGCGCCGTGGAACTAGGCCGCCGCACTCCCGCCCTCGCCGCTAACCTCGCCGTGGTCGCCGTCCGCCACTGACGCGCAGCGAAGCTCAGGCTGCCCGGTCGCCTCCCGGTAGGTCCAAGGCGACCACCTGATCTGGAAACACCGCGTTCAGCTCGAGGTGCCCGCCCAGCGCCTCGACGTACCGCGCCAGCGTCGAGATGTAGAGGTCCGAAGCATTTTCGACGCGCGACACATTGCCTTGGGTAACGGCGAGCGCCTTTGCCACGTCGACTTGCGTCTGGCCTCGCTGCTCCCGCAGGCGGTACAGCGAGACGACGGTGTCCATCAGGCGGCGATACGCCTCGACGCGCTCACGTCCCTCCGCGGAAGACGTCACCTGGTCAGCGAGGGCACGGAATGGCTTATGTCCGCTCATGTCGTCGCTCCTTCTCGGCGCAACTCATCGAGATGCTCGTCGTACAGCCGGTCTGCAATGGGAATGAAATCTCGGTACCACTGTTCCCATCGGTGCTTCTTGCTCCCGCCGATCAGGAGGATGGCTGTCCGCCGCGGATCGAACGCAAACAGCACACGAAGAAAGGTTGCCGGCGGTCGGAGCTCCTTCATGTTTGAGTGTCTGGATGCTGTCAGGGTGTCCACGATCGGCCGACCGAGAGCCGGTCCGTCGCGTTCGAGAAGTTGGACCGCGGCTGTGATAGCGCGCTGCTCGTCCACGCCGAGGGTCGCCCACCAGGCGCCGAACTGGTCCGTGTACTCGATTCCCCACGCGGCCATTATTAGCCTTTTACGATATTAGTCAATCGTCATAGTCCCTCCCTGAGCTCGCTGGAGCGACCCTCCTCGCGAACGCCAGCACCACAAGAGAGTGCAGCCCCTACTCCCAACCTCCCGCAAGTCGAACCCCGGTGTGCCGGTATCGGGACCCACGATCGGGCTGCCGTGACCTTCCAGAGGCGGTGGCGGGTCCCGATGCTCTCGGACGCTCCCGCATCGCCCCGCCGTTCTCCGGCTTGGCACTGTTACCTAGAGGGGGCCACGCAGCACCCCTCGGAGGCTCGGCTACCAGCGGACTGAGCGATGAGGTGGAGAGGTGGACTCTCAGAACAGCCAATCGTGTACTTGCGTCAACCCCCCAGCTCCGCAAGTCGGACCCCGCACTACCGGTTGCCGGTGGTCGGGTTGCACTAGTCTTCAGACAGGTGTCCGCTGCCCGGTCCGGTTCGGCGTCAACCCGTACCGCGGGGGCACCGCTCCGCCTCAGCGGGTTGACTGTCCATCTACGAGACCGATTTGTGGCTCGGAGGTCGGCTCAAGGTCGAGGGAACGGAGAACGATGTCGATCGCGTCCCACAGTGGACTCTGCGCCTGCCTGTAATAGCGACGCCGTTGACCGGGCACGTTCGACGGGACCTCAGAAACCATACCCAGCGATACCAGCTCGTTGAGAGGCTTCAGAACGTTGGTGCTGTGCCGTCCAGCAGCGTGGACGAGCTCGAGTTGGTAGAACGGCTCTCCCCCTTGGCTTCTGACCCAATGGGCAACGAAGAGCCGTAGGGCGCGCCCGAAGAGTGCCTTGCCCACCTGCTCGAACGTAGGCTGGCCCGCTAGAGGCTGTGACACTGTAGTATCTACACTGTAGCTACGGCCCGGTAGAGGCAACATAATGAAGACCGATAGTGCCACGACCGATCTGGAAGCGCTAGCCGAGGAGCTCAGAGCAGCCGATGCATCGCCGCACTACGAGAGGCCTCTACGAGCCGCGGCGATCGGCGAGCGTCTCGAAGCACTAGGAGTCCGCCCCGACACCCTGGCCACCGTTGCCGAGTGGGTTACTTCCCTAGCGATGACGAGCGGTTGCTCGCGGTTGGTCGGCGCCTCCCGCTTCGGGCAGACGGTGGTGGGGGCTGCTGTTGCGCTCTCGGATGGTCGACTTCGCTGCTACCAGGCTCCAGAAGCCGCCGAGGGCGGTGTGCTCGTCGTTGACGGGATCCTCGTTACCGGCAGCCAGCTCGCCGACACAGCAACCGCGCTCCGGCAGGATGGGGTGGTGCGAGTCGTCGGAGCGGTTGTCCTCGCCGCCCAACCGCCGGGTGCGCAACTGAGACAACTCGTTGATGATCTGGTAGTCCTCACTCCTGCCTGACGTCAGATCCCACCCTGCCGAGCGATCTCGGCGGCGGCTAACGCCGCAGCGCAGGCCTCCACTGCTTCGTTCGCAAGCACGCGCGCCCGAGCTTCGATTTCCGCCTTGTTCGAACCCATGATCTCGCCGATTTCGCGGCCGTCCATGCTCCGGACCTGCCTCAGCCTGTTCCGGCAGGTAGCCAAGAGAACGCCCTCAACGGCGTACTTCTTTCGCAAGACCGCTCGCTTGGTGAACTGGGACCAGTCTGGCGATCGGACTACGGCCGCATCGGCGGCAACGTCCGGAAGGGATGCTGCAAGGGCATTCTGCAGCGATAGCAGCTGCAGCGCCTGATCCTCGTTGGGATCGCTTAGATGCTGGAATACCTGGGTGGCCACCAGGTCGGCGCCGTTCGGAGCGATGAGGATTCCAACCACGGATGGGCGCCCGCTGATGATATTGCAGGACAAACCGAGTCCTTTCATACTCCTATCGTACTGTCGAGCCTCGCTATGTTCTACTTCCACAACGGACGATACCGCTGCGAGGCCGTCCTGGGGTCAGGGAGCTATGGCGACGTCTGGCGGGCCTGGGACGGTCACCTTGGCCGTTACGTCGCGCTGAAGCTGCTGCACAAAGATGAGCCGCTGGCCTTCGCAACAAGAGAGGCAATTGCGCTGACGGCGCTCGAAGGTCCCCACGTCCTCAGGGTGTTGAATGCCGATCGCCATGAGGACATCCCATACCTAGCGACTGAAATTGTTGAGGGCGGCACTGCCCAAGACCGCGTAGGCACGTTCGGAGTACCCTGTCACCTCGCAGTTCGGTGGGCGCGACATGCTCTGGTGGGGCTTGGCGTGTGCCACAGGCGCCAGCTTCTACACCGAGACGTCAAACCAGCGAACATCTTCCTTGCCAGCGACGACGAAGCGCTGATTGGGGACTTCGGAGTCGTCGCCGCGCTGGATACGGACGGCACTACGTCCGTCGCAGGTACTTGGGGTATTCGAGCACCAGAATGTTGGACGTTGGGTCGAATGACCACGTCATCGGATCTGTATTCTGTTGGGGTTGCCCTGTTCGTCATGCTGACTGGAACGTTTCCCTTCGTTGGCGCGACGGAAACGGAGGTGGGTGCGTCTGTGCTGGCGCAGAAGCATCCGAAACTTCGGGACCTTGCCCCCCATGTTCCGCTTGCACTGGCCAAGAGGGTGCAACGGGCTATGGCTGTCGATCCGAACGACCGCTACCAGACCGCAGAAGAGTTCCACGAAGCACTAGGAGAGCCGGATAAGGATCAGCGAATATGGCGTCGCGTGGGTGTACACGACACACACGAAAAGTGCTGGGTCAGTGGCCCAACGGCGACTCGCGCAGCCGTGCACGTATGCGTAACTCGATCGGAAAACGGGTTCGCTATAGAGGCGCGTAGATCGTCGGGGAGCAAGACACGAATCTTGTCCGGCTGCGCCACGGCCCAGAACGAAGCAGCCTTGGCGGTGGCCCTCCGTCGAATCTTCACGCATCTCTGAATGCTCGAAGGGTCAACAGCGATACGGAAGAGGCGCCGCCCCGCCGGCGATCCAGAGGGGGAACTTTTGTTCGGGGGGGGGGGACCCAGGCAAGTCCATCTCCGCCAGTTGCACGTTTCGGTGGGCCAAGTCGTCTGTGACCCCCGGGCTCTCTGCGGCTAGAGATATCACTTATATCGAACTAGTTGACTCGTTCGTGCCTCAGATATATCATAAGCGATATGAAGCGGGTTCCCGGGCGGCAGCCACCCACCAGACCATCTAAGGGTCTGTCCGAGCTCCTTCGCAATCCGTGGGTGGTCAACGTGGTGTGCGCTCTATCGGTGTGGGGACTAACCACACACCCCGGCGTACCTGCGCACGCCGCGGGGGCGACGATCGATTTTGTGGCAACTGTTTTGGAGCGAGTTGGGCATTCGTTGGACCAAGTCTAGTCACCATGTCCTCAGCATCCGATGACGATTCAGCCAAGCTTGGGGCATTGAACTTGAGGAAAGAACACGACGACACCATTTCGCGCCTCCCGGGGGACGCCCCTGCGTCGACGCGCGCCGCTGTGGACACTCTCGCACGGCTGCGGCGGAAGCTTGGGCTGTCTCAGGCGGAGATGGCTGAGAAGATGGGCACCTCACAACCATCCGTCGCCCGACTGGAGGCAGGCGCGGCGGACCCCCGGTTGTCAACGCTCGAACGCTACGCCGCCGCACTTGGTGTCGAACTGGAGTTTGCATCAGCTGCGGAGCTGGCCGAGGACCCGGAGGCACTGAAGTCAACCATTCCCGTCACGGTGCGCCTTCCCGTGCGCGTCTGGGAGCAGTTGAGCGAAGCGGCGACCGAGGACGGAATCACGAAAACACAGGCTCTGATCCAAGCGATCTCCACCGAACTAGCCCTCCGCTCCGCTCGTCGAAAGGGTGCTCGAATAGTCTTGGAACAAGTGGACGGTACCGTCGAGCGAATCGTCTTCCCATACTGACTCGACCCCATGTTGGTCAGGCTTGCACCTCCGCGCATCTCCGCTTGTTGGCACAGTCCGACCGATGGGATCGAGTGAGCGGTGGCCCCACGGGCCGGATCACATCTCGCGGCCAAGGCCCCGGTGGTCCTCCCTCTGTCGCTCGATCTCCTGGTAGCGATCCCAGTCTCGCTGTCGTCGGAGTCGCTCCTCGGCGGCCTGCTGCGCACTCCTCCGCTGATCTTCTGCGCTCAGGTCGCGCCCACCCGGCGGAGCGGTTCTCGTTGCTGCGCTCTTTGCGGCGGCACCGCCTGGCGTACAACGTCGCGGCCGTGCTCTACCCAGCCGATAGCGGACACCTTCGCCTGGCTTTCGCTGGACCGCTCCGCGAGTTTCCGGAGCGCCGCCTTGCGGTCGTGGACTTCCAGATCGAGAGACGAGTAGTCGGTGTACACATGGGTCGCCTCGCGGGATCGAGCGGCGCCATGCTCGTGTGCGACCGCTGCGGGCACACGTACTCGGGTGCAGCGGCGCATGGCAAGGGCGGCCGCTACCGCTACTACGTCTGCATGTCAACGAAGAAGCGCGGCAAGTGGGAGTGCGACAGCGAACGTCTCCCGGCCGACGCGCTGGAAGAGGCGGTACTCGCATCGCTCGCCCGCGTGTTCGCCGATCCCGACGTGCTGAACGCGCCATCGACCAGGCCTCGCGCGCCGCCGCCGAGGCGCGCCCCGCGTACGAGGATCAGCTCGGCCAGGTCGAGGCGAAGATTCGCAAGGCCGAGGATTCCATCGAGCGCTACCTCGCCGCGTTCGAGGCGGGAACGCTCCCTGAGGCGCAGTGCGGCGAGCGCGTCCACAAGCTGGGCGAGAAGGTCGGCGAGCTGTGTATCACGCGGAACGAACTCCTCGCCACCATCGAGGACAACCCGCACCGCGACGGCGCCCCGAGCACGCATGAACTCGAACTGCTCCAGGAGGAGGTCGCCCACGTCTTCGACCCGAGCGTGGACGCCGCAGCCCGAAAGGTCACCCTCAAGCGGTTCGTCCACGAGATCCGCATCGAGGGCCGCCACTCCATCCTGCCCCTCTTCCACATCCCGGAGGACAGGGTTCGACTTGCGGATGGTTTGGTACCCGCACGGGGAGTCGAACCCCGGTTGCCACCTTGAAAGTGCGAACGGATGTGTGTCAAGGGGTGTCGGGGAGGGTCGCTGAGGGCCGTTTTGATCTCAGATCGGGTGGCGCAGATGCCGCCGGATGCCGCCCCGTGACGGCCCGGGGCGCGGGCTTGGACAACAAATGGACAACAAATTTCGGCCCTGATCAGAGGCGTTGAGGCGAGCTGACCCGCGTCCGTCGGGCGGCCGCGGGCCGTTGGCTTCCTGGTTACGTTTATTTCACATGTTGCGCATAGACCGCTTGGCCGGTACCATGGTGTCGACCACAGGAGACGAACCTTGAGCACCGCAGCCCTGGCTCCGGACACCGTCCTGGCGCCGGATCCAACCGAAGAGCGCGAGCTCCAAGCCCTGTACGAGGGGCTCTCGGAGATCGACGCACGCCACGAGCCGGTGCGGCTGATCGGACCGGACGGTGCGACGATCGACCTCCCTCCGTCTGCTTTCCATGCCCTCCAGCGCGTCGTCGACGCGATGAGCCGCGGCCTGACGGTCACACTCATCCCTCACGGGAAGGAGCTGACCACCAAGCAGGCGGCCGACCTCCTCCACGTCTCCCGGCCCTTCCTAGTGCGGAACCTCCTCGGGCGCGAGATCCCGTTCGAGAAGGTCGGAACCCATCGTAGGGTTCGCATCGACGACGTTCTCGCCTACCGCGAGCGACGAGCTCGCGAGCGCCGTACGCTCCTCGACTCCATGACCGCGGCGGCCCAGGAGGTCCCGGGCGGGTACCGCTGACCAAGCCCGCGACACCGGCCGGTATTGTCACCGGTCATGTCCTTCGGCGTCGTCCTCGACACCTGCGTCCTATACCCCTTCTCGCTGTGCGACCTCTTGCTCCGCCTTGCGGACCGCGAACTCTACGATCCGTACTGGAGCGACCGGATCCTCGACGAACTCGCGCGCAACCTGCTCGACGCCGGACTGACGACAGCGCAGGTCACGTGGCGCGTCGATCAGATGCGGCGCGCGTTTCCGGAAGCGACCGTGCCAGCAGACGCCGTTGCCAGGCTTGAGCCGGCGATGACCAATGACCCGAAGGATCGGCACGTGCTGGCGGCTGCTGTCGCGTCGCCCGCCGATGCGATCGTGACGTTCAACCTCGATGATTTCCCCATCGACTCCTGCGACGCCCACGACGTCGAGCCGCTCCACCCGGACGCGTTTCTGATCGCGCTGTATGAGATCGACCCCGTGACTGTCGACGCCGAGGTGACGGCGCAAGCAGGGGCATTGACGAGGCCGCCTGTCTCCCGTCCGGAGCTGATCCAGATGCTCGCCGTGGCCGGCACGCCGGAGTTCGCGCGCCGGGTATCGGCCAACCTCGGATGACGACCCGGCGCTACACGAACGCGCTGGACGCGTGAGCTTCAACCCACCGACGCAGCGCGTCGCGCGGGATGCGGACAGCTCGACCGATCCGGACCACCGGGAGTTCTCCTGACCGCACCAGCTCGTATGTGCGCGTTCGACCGAGCTGCAGCTCTGCCTCGACATCCTTGACCGTCAGAAGCATCGGCCGAGAATCGGCCGTGGTCATGGGGTCCGGAAAGACGCCGGCGTCCGTCATCGGACATCACCCGCCAGGCTGATGCGTCGGCTTCGCTTCTCCGCGACGATGTCGCGATAGGGCACCCCTCGCTTTGCGAGGTAGCGGTGTGCCGCGGGAACGTCGCGCGCGAGGGTGCCGCCAAGGTCGTGCGCTGACCCCATCGCCTCCAGCGAGGTGGCGTAGCCGACGAAGCCGCGCACCAGGCGCAGCTCGTCCGCGGCGCGGCGGTGCTCGCGCACCAGCGCCGACGCCGGCGAGCCCATCGCCGCACTGCGCAGCGTCGTCCACTGACGCGCCTCGGGCCAGCGCGACCTCCGCACGTGCTTCGCCGGCGTGCGCAGTGAGAGCCAGCGCATGCCGTACTCCCACAGCCCCTGCCGGGCGGCGAGGGCCTCACCGATGCCTGAGATGCCGAAGCGGGCCAGCGCGCGGCGGCGAAACTGGAACTCGACGCGCCAGACCGGTCGGTCGGTGTCGGCGCCCTGCCACACCGCCTGCTGCCATGTTTGGCCGCGGCGCCGCATCTCCAGCGACTTGTCGTAGATGCGTGCCAGCACGTCGCCCTTGCCGAAGACGAACCCCGAAAGGTGCCGACCGCTGCCGTGCAGCTGGCTGGGAAGTTCGTACAGCCGCCGCATCGTTGCGCGGCAGATGAAGCGGAAGAAGTCGGCGTGCTCCGGCTCCCAGCCCTGCTCGTCGACGTACAGGTCAACACGTGACACGGTCAGCCGTGCAGCGCGAGGGATGAGACGGCCGGTGACCACGCGGTCGACCTCGCGCACTGCAGCGTCGACGCCAGCGAGGTGGATGAACTCGGAGTGTAGCTGCGCGTACACCGCGGGAAACGGCGGCGGTGCGCCGACGCACAGCTCGTAGCGCGGCGAGCTGATCCAGAACGGCCAGTTGCGCCAGCCGTGGAGCCTCAGCAGCATGTCAGGCTCGGCGCTGCCGAAGGAGAACGCGATGGGTCCGCCGGTGTGGCGGTTGTTGTCGATCATCGCGGCGAGGCAGACGTCGAGGCCGTCGGCCAGCTCACCGGCCGCAGAGAGGTAGAGGCTGTCGACGCCACTGGCGAGAACGGTGACCGCAGTCATGCGTCGTCGCCGTCGCGCAGGGTGCGCAAAGTCCGCGGTGGTTGCGCGTCGTCCGAGTTGGATTCCGGACTTTGGCACCACTGTGTTACAGCGACCGTGGTGCCGGCCATTGGCGCTGTCCCCCACCGCTCGTCGAGAAGCCGGTCACTCTCGTCTGCGTCGAGGTGAACGGCCTGGAACTCCTCGACACGCTCATGCGCCCACAGGGCGCGGCCCGGCCGGTGCGGCAGCAGGGCGGCGCGGTCGTCGTCGAGCAGGATCTCGCTGTTCACCCGTGCGCGCACGCGGAACGCGACCGTGCCGGGCAGGTTCGCCTTGAGCTGCCCCGGCACCGCGTCCGCGTCGGGCCGCTGCGTGCAGACGAGCAGGTGGACGCCCGCCGCACGTCCCAGGCGAGCGATCTCGCACAGCCGCCCGACGGCCGCCCGATGGGCGTCGCGGGCGGCCCGGTCGTCTCCAAGGTCACGCAGCGTCAGCTCCGCCAGCTCGTCGACGACGACCAGGACGCGCGGCGGGCAAGGCAGCCCGGCGGCGACCAGCCCGTCAAGGTCGCGTACCCTGCGCTCGCGCAGGGTGACCAGGCGGTGATCCAGCTCGACACGGACCGCGCTGAGGGCTGCGGCCGCGGCGGCCACGCTGTCGGCGACGGGGCGGAGGGCGTGGGGCAGGGCGCCGATGCGGGCCAGCTCGACGCCGCCCTTGAGGTCGATGCAGACCAGCCGAAGGGCGTCCGGACCGTGGCGGAGAGCCAACCCGGTGACCGCCTGGCGGAGGAACATGGACTTGCCGCCGCCGGTCATGCCTCCGACGAGGAGGTGCGGGACGGCGGTGAGGTCGACCCACAGCGATCCGCGCCGGCCGATGCCGAGCCCGAGACGGAGCCGTGCGCCCGAGGCGTGCCCGCGGTAGAAGTCGGCGAAGGCGACGTGCGGCGGGATGGGGCGACGGAGCAGCTCGACGTGGAGCAGGCCGTGCTCCATCCAGCAGACCACCTCGCCGGCGCAGCGCTCGCCGATGGCGTCACGACGATCGAGGACGGTGCGCAGCGCGATCCCCGGCGGGAGCGCCCATCGCGTGTGCAGGACGGCGCCGTCGCGCCGCGAGCGACCGCGCAGCATCGGCGTGTGCACCACCCCGTCAGCATCGCGGTGGATCAAGCCGGCGTCGGACATGGCGCGGCGCAGGCGTCCGGTCGCGGTCATGTCGCGCACCACGACTGTGGCGAGGGAGACAGCCGCGATCACCGACGCGCTGAGAGCGAGGGCGAGGTGGCGGGGAAGGTGCACCCTCCCCGCCACGACCAACGTGCCCACACCGGCAAGCGCCGCAGGATGCGTGACCAGGCGACCGAGCATGTCGGTGACCGGGTCCGCCGTCCGCGCGCGAGGCGTCGTCGAGGTCGTCACCGCGTCTTGCCCTTGGAAACGCTCGACTCCTCGGCGGCACGGCGGCCCTGGAGGTAGACGATCTCGTCGGCGACGACGACGGTGCGCAGCTGGCCGCCGCGGTCCCCGCCGTCGGGGTTGTAGAAGCGCCCGCGCAGCCGGCCGCGGATGGCGATGCGCGAGCCCTTGCCGTTGAAGCGCACCAGGTTCTGCGCCTGCCGACCCCAGGTCTCGACGCGGAGCCAGTCGGGCTCGGAGTCGCGCGGCGGACGCCGCACCGCGACGAGGAACGATGCCTTGGTCTTGGCCTCGCCTCCGGACGACGACGCGAACTCCTGCAGACGAATCTCCGATGCGATGACGCCGACAAGCTGCACGGTGTTCATGACATGCCTCCATTGCAGTGAGGGACTGCGCCTACACATCACTTGTCTGCGATGCGTCACACAATCCGTTGCCACGGATGGGACTGCGTCAGCGCGCAGCGGTTACCGGCAGAGTCGTCTCGGTGTCGACAATCCAGCGCTCGTCGTCGCTGAACCGGTGTTGGACGACAACGCTGCGCTGCCCCACTTTCCACAGTGCGCAGCCGCGCGGCAGGGCGGCGATGATCTCCGCCTCGACGTCGCTGAGGCCGAGTAGCTCTTTGGTGGCGCGCGCCTCCTCGGGACGCAGCGAGTGGATGATGCGCGTCTCTGAGTCGGCGAGCAGCCCGCGGGCGAGCTGCACCTGCTCGCTGTCGGTGGCGCCGGTCGCACCGAGATCGGAAAGTCGGTGCACCACGGCGATGCACTGGATTCGGTGAGCGCGGGCGAGCTTCCATGATGCCGCCAGCCAGCGGGCAACGCCGAGATGGCGAAGAATCGCCCACGCCTCGTCGACGACGACGATGCGGTGCACCGGATCAGGACGGCGCACGGCACGCTGCAGCCACGCCGCGGCGCAGGCCATGAGGACGCCGAGCGCGGAGGACATGTAGACGGCGCTGAGGTCGAAGGACACCAGCGGCGCGTCGAGGTCGATCTCGCCTGTCGTGGGTCCGTCGAACATGCCGTGCAGGTCACCGTCGCAGAGGCGGCGCAGCTCGAGCGCGGCGTCCCGGCTCGCGGCGGCGAGCTCCTCCTGCGACATGGCCACCCGTTCGGCGGCGGAGACGGAGGGATGCAGGAGCGCCTCGACGATGTCGGGCAGCACCGGCTCGTCCGTGCGGTGCGCCGCGCCGGCAAGCGCCAGGCCGCAGGCGGCGCGCTCCACCGGGGTGAGGTCACGGCCGAGCGCGGCGCCGACGATGGCGAGGAGGACGCCCAGTTGGTCGAGGCGCCGGCGCTGCGGCGGGGCGTCGGGGTCGCCGATGTGGGGGTCGAGGGGATTGAGCCGGACAGTGCCGCCGGGTTTCAGACGGATCGGAGCGACGCCGACGGCCTCGCAGAGCCGGTCGTTCTCGCCGGGCTTGACGCTCAGCATCACCGCGCGGCGTCCGTGCGCGATCTGGCGGTAGACGTACGCCTTGACCAGCGCCGATTTGCCCTCGCCCAGCTCGCCGACGACGATGGCGCCGGGTCCGGTGAGCACGGTGCCCGAGAGCGCCCACGGGTCGTAGACGACGGCGCCACCGCCGCCGCAGAGATCGGTGCCGATGTAGACGCCCGCGGGGGCGAGTGCGTCCTGCGCCATGAACGGATAGGCCGACTGCACCTGCGCCGTGGTGGCGCGGTGCACGGGCTGCCGCGATCGCGCCCTCATCGCAGCCCGCGCGCCAGCGGCAGCGTGTACGTGAACGCCACGTCCTGCTCACCGCAGAGACGGTGCAGATCGAGGTGGGCCTGCTGGGCGCGCTGCTCCACATCGGCGCAGGCGGCGTCGAGCGTGTCGTTGCTGGTCGCGGTGACGGTGACGTAGGCGGAGAAGCGGACGGAGGCGTGGCCGGCGGCGATCTCCTCGCCACGCTGCAGCACCGTCTCCTCCTCGCGCCGGCGGCGGACGCCGCGGATGAAGCCGGCGCGCTCGCGCATGTCGGCGTCGGCGAGGTCGGCGGTCATGGCCGCCTCGGCGTCGCGCTGTGCGCGCAAGGGAGGCTCGACCTGCATGGTCATGGCGACGGTGCGGCGCGCCGTGCACTGCAGCAGCAGCGGGGCGAGGAAGTCGGGGCCAACGTCGATCCGCGGCCACTCGCGCACCCAGTACGTCGCATGATGCAGCAGGTCGGTTCGGTAGGACGACCAGGACGCCTCGGTGGCGTGCGGCCACGGATCATTGGTCTCGCCGTTCGCGGGGCGCGGCAGGACAGCGGCACGCAGCAGCGCTGCGATCGCTGAGGGCTGCAGCAGGCCGTCGACCAACAGCTCGCCGGCGACGAGCTGCGTCCACAGCGCGGTCACCTCACGCAACAGCACAGCGCATGCCCCGATGTCCCCGCCGCCGGCGCGGCGGATCGCACGCGCGGAGCGGGCCGCCGAGAGCTGGAGCGCCAGGTGGGTCGTGTGCATCTGCACCGCGGGCGCAGCTGCCGCGAGGAGCTGGCGATACGACTGCGCGGGGCGGGCGGTGTGCGGAAGGACGATCGAGTCGCCGAGACGGCCGGCCAGGTCGGTGCCGGCGTCCGACGTGGAGCGCACCAGCCACTGCAGCCGGTGGACGTGGCAGCCCTCGCGCGCCAATCCATCGAGCAGCGAGCCCCACCAGACGAGGCGGCGCTCCTTGATCGGTGCGTCGCAGAGCGCGAAGCCATCGCCCTGCAGCCCGAGCACCGCGGTGTACGTGCCCGCTTGCCGGTCACGGATGACACCGACGGGCGGACCGTCTGGGCGGTCCGGAAGGTGGGCGGCGATGATCTCGACGCCGGCGAGCGGCGGCGGCGGCACGACACGTGGCGTCCGCGCACCGCCGTGAGCGACGACGCAGCCGTCGAGGTGCGCCTGCGCGATGTGCCGATGCCGGCGCAGCGAGCGCTGCGTCGTCCAGCGCACCGCCGCAGGCACCCACTCATCGAGGGTGCGCCCTGCGACAGGCCACACGGCGACGCCGATGCCCGCGGTCACCGCCAGCCCGGCAACGGCAATGCCGACGACGGATGGCACCTGCGACAACGCGGTGAGCGCGATAACTGCGCCAGCGAGGACGCTACCGAGCTGTCCCGCCCGCAACCCGAGCAGCAGGCCGCGGCGCTCCAGCGGGCCGAAGTGGTATCGGCGGTCAGGCATTGTCGTCAGGCCCGTCGACGTGCGGTCGCTCGGCGCCCGGTCGCGACGGCGCGGCGGCCGGCGGAGGCGCAGCGCCGTGGCTCGACAGAGGGGAAGGGGCGCTGGGTGAAACCGTGGGCGCGTCACCGCCTGCAGCGGACGGCGGCGGGACGGAGGTCTGAACCGCGGGCTGCGGCCCGCTGCGCGCCATCGAGAGCAGGCGGTGAGCGCCACCACCCGGGGGCGTCCCCCGCGGCCACCCGGCGACGCGCACCGGGGAGGCAGCGCTGCCGGTGACCGCTGCAAGCGCGTGTGAGCGGCCGGCGGTCGCAGTCACCGTGCCGACGACCCGGCGGTAGCCTTGGCCGAAGGTGCGGGCGACGGTCGCCGCGCCAGCACCGGGCAGCACCAGGAGCAACAGGTACGGGCAGTAGACGGCGAGACCCAGCAGGACGACACCGACGACCACCGCCTTGACACCCCCATCGGAGAGGTCGGCGGCGAGCGCCGACGTGGCCAGGGCGAGGATGGCGACGATGACGAACTTGGAGAGGACGACGGCGGAGAGCAGGCCGACGAGCCGCCGTGTCCACTTCGCCGTCGCCGGCCACACCGACGCGGCCAGGCCGAGCGGGAGGAACAGCACACAGATGTCGACCGCCGCCTCACGGACGAGCAGCTCCACCCACAGCAGGAACGCGATCACCACTGAGGCGAGCGACGCGAGCACAACGAAGAAGAGCGAGCCGCCGTGGTCGCCGCGCGTCAGCAGCAGGATGGCCGTCGCGACGTGGTCAAGTGATGCGCCGACATCGTGTTGCATGTGGGATGAAATCGCCGTGCTCATGGCATCGGTGGCCGCGATGCCGCGGTTGACGACCGCGATGGCGACGGCGGTGCCGAGGATGGCGGCCGGAGCGTGCGCGAGGTAGGCGCGGACGATGAGGCCTGGGCTGCCGCGCAGAAGTCCCTGCACCGCCGCGGCGAACAGGAAGATGACGAGCAGGATGCCGGCGAGCTGGGCCATCGTCGCGTAGTTCCGTTGGAACCACGGTGCGTTCAGGTCCGGCGCGGTCGCGTGGTCGAGCAGCCCCGTCACCTGGCCGAGCACCCATGCGGCACTGTCCGCCACCCAGCGGGTGATGGCGCCGACGATGGAGTCGCCGATGCCGGAGACGACGGCGCCGGGCACGCTGTCGATGGCGTTGCCGATGCTGCAGAGCGCACCGAGGATCGGCGACACATCGCACGGTCCTCCCTCCGAGGAGGAGGAGGAGGAGGAGGAA
>Ga0307479_10001568_pt1 | contig 20905 bp, 22 predicted proteins | sample atmos_gasesECM4C_FD_203743 | JGI IMG/M metagenome (GOLD analysis project Ga0307479, IMG submission 203743) | Hardwood forest soil microbial communities from Morgan-Monroe State Forest, Indiana, United States - atmos_gasesECM4C_515 | ecosystem: Environmental > Terrestrial > Soil > Temperate...
GCGCAGCGTCGTGAACCCCGCCGTGACCGCGGTGTGCTCCTCCTCGTCCGTGAGCCCACCCTCGGGCCCGATGAGCAGCGTGACGCCGCCGCTCGGGCGCGGCACGTCGTTGAGCGCCCCGGTGCCTACCGGCGAGAGCAGCAGCCGCGCGCCGGGCGTCGCGAGCGCATCGCTCCTGAGAAAATCCCTGAGCGCCACGGGCGCTGCCACCGACGGCAGGCGGTTGCGCCCGCACTGCTCACAGGCGGCGATCGCGATCGCGCGCCAGTGATTCACCTTGCGGTCGGACTGCTGCGCGGTGAGGCGCACGACACTGCGCTCGGTCAGCACCGGCACGAGGCGCGAGACGCCGAGCTCCGTCGCCTTCTGCACGACGAGATCCATGCGCTCGCCGCGCGAGACGCCCTGTGCGAGGGTGAGCTCGAGCGGCGATTCGCGCTCGATCGCCTGTTGCACACCGACGGCGACGATCACTTCGCCGCCGTGTGCCTTGTCGATGCTCGCCTCATACTCCCCGCCCGCGCCGTCGAAGAGGATGAGGGCGTCCCCGACGCGCAGCCGCAGTACCCGCGTGATGTGGCTCGCGGCGCTGCCCTCGAGCTTCACGCGCTTGCCTGAGAGCAGCGGGCCCTCGACATAGACCCGGGTCAGGCGCATGTCGCGAGCCCGATGCCTTCACGTGCCACGTCGACCATGAGATCGATCTCCTCCGGGGTGATGACGTACGGCGGCATGAAATACACGACGTTGCCGACCGGGCGCAACAGCACGCCGCGCCCGAGGGCGTGGCGGTAGACGCTGAGGCCGCGGCGCTCCTGCCAGGGATACGGGGCGCGGCTCGCCTTGTCGCGCACCATCTCGATCGCGACGATCATGCCGTGCTGGCGCACCTCGGCGACGTGGGGATGATCTTCGAGCTCGCGGGCGCGCCTGCCCATGTGCGCCGCGAGCGTGCGGTTGCGCTCGAGGGTGCCGTCCTCACGGAAGATGGCGAGGCTGGCACGCGCGGCGGCGCAGGCGAGCGGGTTGCCGGTGAAGCTGTGCGAATGGAGGAAGGCATTGAGCTTCACGTAATCATCGTAGAAGGCCGCATAGATCGGCTCGGTCGTCATCACCGTCGAGAGCGGCAGGTAGCCGCCGGTGAGACCCTTGGAGAGACACATGAAGTCGGGGCGGATGCCGGCCTGCTCGCACGCGAACAACGTTCCGGTGCGCCCGAACCCGACGGCGATCTCATCGGCGATCAGGTGCACGGCGTGACGGTCGCAGGCCTCGCGCAGCAGCGTGAGGTACAGAGGGTCGTACATGCGCATGCCGCCCGCGCATTGCACCAGCGGCTCGACGATCACCGCGGCCGCCTCGTGCGCGTGACGCTCGAGGGCTGCCTGCATGTGCGCGAACTGCGCGCGCGAGTGCTCCGCCCAGCTCGCCCCCGCAGCGCGTGCATAACAATCGGGCGACGGCACCGTGATCACCTCCATGAGCAGCGGGCGGTAGATCTCCTTGTAGAGCTCGACGTTGCCGACCGCGAGCGCCCCCAGGGTCTCGCCGTGATAGCTGTTGGAGAGCGTGAGGAAGCGGCGCTTCTCCGGGCGGCCGACGTTGCGCCAGTAATGAAAGCTCATCTTGACCGCCACTTCGACCGCGGACGAGCCGTTGTCGGCGTAGAAGCAGCGGCTGAGCCCTTCGGGCGCGAGCGCGGCGAGCTCCTCGGAGAGAGCTATCACCGGCTCGTGGGTGAAGCCGGCGAGGATGACCTGCTCGAGCTCCTCGAGCTGCGCGCGCACTGCGGCATTGATGCGCGGGTTCGCGTGGCCGAAGAGGTTCACCCACCAGGAGCTCACCGCATCGAGATAGCGCTGGCCGGCGTAGTCCTCGAGCCACGCCCCGCTCCCGCGGCGGATCGGAATCGGTGGCAGATCCTCGTGGTCCTTCATCTGCGTGCACGGATGCCAGACGTGGGCGAGGTCGCGCGCCGCGAACGGGGTGTTGGCGGAGGCCATGGGGGAATTGTGGCAGAATCGGCCGCTAAAGCATGACCATCACCACCGCCACCATCCCCGACAGCGCGCCCCTGAGGGTCGATGCCGCGACGGGCCTGCTGGTGGGCGCGCGCCAGGTGCTGTCGCCGCACTTCGATGCGCGGCCGGCGGGCGTCAAGCCGGATCTGCTCGTGGTGCACGGCATCAGTCTGCCGCCCGGGGAGTTCGGCGGGCCGTGGATCGATCGCCTGTTCACGGGCACGCTGCCGCTCGATGCGCATCCCTATTTCCGCGCGATCGCCGGTTCGCGTGTCTCGGCGCACGTGCTCATCCGTCGCGACGGCGCGATCGTCCAATATGTGCCCTTCGGGGCGCGCGCCTGGCACGCCGGGCAGTCTGAGTACGACGGCCGCCACTCGTGCAACGACTTCTCGATCGGGATCGAGCTCGAAGGAACCGACGAGACGCCCTACACGGACGCACAGTATGAGGAGCTCGCCCGGCTCGCCGCCGCGCTCTTCGACGCTTACCCCTCGCTCGGCCCCGAGCACATCGTCGGCCACAGCGACATCGCGCCCGAGCGCAAGACCGATCCCGGGCCGCTGTTCAACTGGCGGCGCCTGCGGACGCTGGTCGAGGAGCGGACGGCGCTGCGCTGAGCCTCAGGCCTTCCTGCCGCGCTGGTGCTTCCACAGCACCTCGGCGCCGCGCTCGTGCCGTGCGAGCACCCGCGCCGCCACGAACAGCAGATCCGACAGGCGGTTGAGGTACTTGAGGAGCTCCTGGTTGACCTTCTCGGCGCGCGCCAGGGTCCAGGCGCGCCGCTCGGCGCGCCGCGCCACGGTGCGCGCGAGGTGGCACGCGGCGGCCGCCGGCCCGCCTCCCGGCAGAATGAATTCCTTGAGCGGCGGCAGCGCTTCATTGAAGCCATCGAGGGCCTGCTCGAGACGCGTCACCTGCTCGGCGCGGATCATCTGGTGGCCCGGGATGCAGAGCTCACCGCCCAGATCGAACAGCTCGTGCTGCACTTCGGTCAGGCAATCGGCGATTTCGGGCGGCAGGCCCGGGACCGCGAGCAGCACGCCGACCACGCTGTTCAGCTCATCCACGGTGCCGTAGGCCTCGACGCGGGCGCCGTCCTTCGGCACACGGGTGCCGTCGCCGAGGCCGGTGCTGCCGTCGTCGCCGGTGCGCGTGTAGATCTTGCTCAGGCGGTTTCCCATTGGTCGTATCCTAAGCCATATGGCATCCAAAGAACTCGAAGCGGCGCTGGCGGCCGCGCGCGCCGCGGGCGAGGTCATCCGCGCTTACTATCAGAAGAGCCCCGAGGTGCGGTTGAAGGCCGACGCCTCCCCGGTGACCGAGGCGGACGTGCGCTCCGAAGAGGTGATCCGTGCCACCCTGAGCGAGCGCTTTCCGGCCTACGGCTTCTATGGCGAGGAGACCGGCCAGCACGCGATGGGGGCGGAGAGCGTCTGGCTGGTCGATCCCATCGACGGCACCAAGGCGTTCGTGCGCGGCATCCCGTTCTTTTCCACTCAGATCGCGCTGATGCGCGCCGGGAGGCTGGTGCTCGGGGTGTCGAGCGCGCCGGTGTATGGAGAGCTCGCCTCGGCCGAGGAGGGTGGCGGGGCTCACCTCAACGATCGCCCGATCCGCGTGAGCACGGTGGCGGCGCTCGGCGAGGCGGCGATCTCCACGGGGAATCTCAAGAGCCTCGCGGCGACGCCGCGCTGGCAGCGCTTCGGCAAGCTGGTCGGAGCCGCCGGCTACCTGCGCGGCTACGGCGACTTCGTGCACTACCACCTGCTCGCGCGCGGCGCGCTCGAGGTCGTGATCGAATCGAACGTCAACATTCTCGACATCGCCGCGCTCGCCGTGATCGTGCAGGAGGCGGGCGGCACGTTCACCGATCTCGAAGGGCGCGCGGTCGGGCTCGCGAGCACCAGTGTGCTCGCCACCAACGGGCGTCTCCACCAGGCGGTGCTCGAGGCCCTGACAGGGTAATTTCGCGTCCAATCGCCGCAGGCGATTTTTGCCTATCGACTAAACACTCACGAATACCCGCCGGCCGTCCTGGTCGAGCTCCATCATCGGCGCGAGGTACAGCTCGCTCAGGGTGGCGGCGGTGAGCGCTTCGCTCACCGCGCCGAGCGTCCAGCGCCCGTCGCCGTGCAGCAGCAGCACCCGGTCGGCGAAACGTGCCGCGAGCGTTGGGTCGTGCAGTGTCGTGATCACGGTGCGACCCGAGCGGGCGAGCTCGCGGAACAGCCCGAGCACCACCAGCTGGTGATGGGGATCGAGGTGATTGGTCGGCTCGTCGAGCAGGAAGATGCCGGGCTGCTGCGCGAGCAACGCCGCCACCGCCACGCGCCGCTGTTCCCCTCCCGAGAGCGTGTCGGTGCGGCGCCCGGCAAAGTCGCCCATGTCGACCGCCGCGAGCGCCGCCTGCGCCAGGCGCTCGTCCTCGGCGCTCTCCCACTGCCAGAGCGCGAGATGCGGGTGACGGCCGATGAGCACGGTCTCCATCGCCGTGGTGACGAAGGCATCCTCGAGATCCTGGGGCAGTAACCCCAGGCGCAGCGCGATGGCGCGGCGCTTGAGCTGCGCGAGCGGCACGCCGTCGAGCGCCACTTCCCCCGCCGCGGGCTTGCGCAGGCCCGCGAGCGTGTGCAGCGTGAGAGTCTTGCCCGAGCCGTTGCGCCCGAGGATCACGACCACCTCCCCGGGCGAGAATTCGATCGAGAGCCCGCGAACGAGCTCGCGCGCCCCGGCGTGCACGCTCACCGCGCGCGCGGCGAGCCGCGGCTCCGCGCTCGGGCGCGCCGCGGCGCCGTTGCCGCTCTTCAGGGGTGCGTCCACCCGATCTCCAGCGCGGTGGCCGGTCCCGCCACTTCGCTCTTCAGGCTCCGCGGGATCTCCGACTCGCGCGGGCTCAAGGCGCGGCGCACCGCCATGATTTCAGCGTCGGCCTGGGGATAGAGCGGTTGCTGCGCGGGATCGCCGTAGCCGATCGGGTAGAGCGGCTCGCCGCTGGCGAGATCGTACTTGTCGGTCGCGCCCACCGTGTGCATGAGCTCGTGCGCGATCACGATGTCGTTGGCGCCGGTCATCGCGCCGGTCGCAAAGGCATGCACGACGCCGACCAGGCCTTTCTGCAGCCCGTGCGAATCGGGTGCGCGCTCGAGGGTCGCGGGATCGTGGTAGAGGACGAACAGCCGGATTCTCGAGGGCACGCGCCCCGGCACGGTGCTCGCGTGCGCGGCAAACCACCGGAGCTTGAGGCTCCACCAGGCGATGCCGAAGGGCCCCGCGCCGGGGGCGAGCTCGGGCGGCAGGTCGCCCCGCTGCGGATAGAGCTCGACGTGCACCGGCTCATCGACCCGCACGCCGTAGCGATGCGCCTCGCGCGCGAAGAAGCTCTCGATCGCAACGAAGTCCTCACGCTTGAGGGCCTCGATGTAGCCCTGCGCGACGCGGCTGCCGTCGGCGTTGAGCGGGTAGACCCCCACCCACAGCGTCTGCTCCCAGCTCCGGGTGTGCACGCGCTCGAGCAACTGCTCGAGCGCCACCGCGCCGAGCACCAGCAGCAGGGCGAGGATGCGGATGTTTCTCCACACGTCTAGAGACGCGGCGGGCGCGCCCGCTGCTGCGATGGGCGAAGGCGCATCAGGGCTGCAGCCGCGTGACCTGCCACGCGCTCGCCTCGAAGAGGCCGCCGGCCGCGCTCTTGAGCGTGCGGCTCCAGCGCGCGCGGTCGTGGATGCGGCCCTGACTGCCTTCGACCCACAGCTCGACAGCATCCGCCCACAGACGATACCCGCCCCAGTGCGGCGGGCGGGGCACGTCGACTTTCAGGTTCTCATCAACACCGGGGGAGCCGGGGATCGGCGTACCGAAGCGCTGCGCGGCAGCGGCCACGGCGCGCTCGAGCGCGGCGCGCGAGGGCACCGGCTCACTCTGTGCGCTCGCCCAGGCGCCGACGCGCTTGTCCCAGGAGCGCGAGGCGAAATAGGCATCGCTCTCGGCCGCGGGGCTCTGCACTACCGCCCCTTCGAGCCGCACCTGCCGGCCGAGCGCATCCCAGTGCAGCACTGCGGCCGCGCGCGGGTTGTCGGTGAGCTGCCGGCCCTTGCTCGACTGATAGTTGGTGTAGAAGACGACGTAGCCCGGTTGCGCCACGATGTCCCGGCAGAGCACCACGCGCGCGGACGGACGCCCATCGGGGGTCGAGGTCGCGAGCACCATGGCGTTGGCGTTTGGCTGGCGGCGCGCCGCCCAGGCCTCCGCCAGCCAGCGCGCGACGACGCCCAGCGGCTCGGCGGGCAGCGGCTCCGGCAGGAGTTCGTTGTTCTCACCCATGGTAGGCTCGCCGCATGATACCGCTCCCGGGCATCGCGGGCCGCATCCTCAGGTGGGTCGGGCTCGTGACCGGGAGCCTGGTACTCATCGCGCTGCTGCTGTTCGCGGTGGTGTTCGCCATCAACTGGCGCGATGAGCCGCTCACGCCGCAGGCGCGCGTGCTGCTCGCGCCGCCGCCGAATCCGCTGAAGCCCGACGACAACATCTACCTCGCCATGGCCGGCTTCACGGCGCCGTCGGGGACCTCGGTGATCGCGGCCGGACAGACCCGGATCGAGCACTACAACGAGCGTCTCGATGCGGTGCTGCACGATCCGTCGGCACAGACCATCGACTCGCTGACGCTGAAGGATCCGCGTGCGCTCGCCTTCCAGGGTCAGGCGGAGTTCGTACAGCCGCTGTCCGGCTCGTTGTGGGAAGAGGTGCCGCCCCACCGCGAGCAGATCGAGTCGCTCGCGGTGCAGAACGGCGAGCTCTATCAGCGCTATCTCGCGCTCTACCGGCTGCCCGGTTACTTCGAGACCGCGCGCCCGAGCTATCTGGCGCCCGCCATCTTCGTGCCCACGGAGGTGCGCTATCTGTTCCTCGAGGTCACGGTGCTGCGGCTGCGCGGCGGCAATGCGCGCGAGCAGCGCGCGGCGCTCGACGATCTCATCGCCGACGTCGGCCTGTGGCGGCGCGTGCTCTCGGGGCAGGGGCTCCTGATCTCGAAGATGCTCGCGCTCGCCTACCTCGAGTCCGACTATCTGGTGCTCGCCGACATGATCGCCGACCCGCATTCCGCGGTGCCCTCGGGTCCCGACGACGCCGACAACGCCGCGCCGCTCTTCGCTATCAGGGACTTCGATCTCGGCCCGGCGTTCGCCGCGGAGTTTCGCGTGCAGGCATCGCTCCTCGAGCAGACGCAGTACCTCTATACGATCGGCTGGCACCCGGATCCGGCGCGCGCCGCCGCGCCACGCGGCCTGACCGATCGCCTGGGGAGCGAGATCAGCGGGCACTTTTTCAAGCTCAATGCGACGGTGAACCTGTTTGCGCAGCAGGCCGGGCGGCTGATGAGTGTCACGCCCGGCCCCGAGGTCGCGGCCGCGGACAAGAAGCTGGCGGACTCGAGCCTTTCGGCCTGGAGCCTCGTCGGAGCCTACAACCCGATCGGCAAGCTCCTCGCCGGCATCGCGGCTCCCGGGGGCGTCACCTACCCGTTGCGCGCCTGGGACGCGGCGGCGCTGCAGCGCCTGGTGCGCGCCGGCTACGAGATCCGCCGCCAGCGGATCGCCCCCGCCGACATTCCGGCCTTTCTCGGCAAGCATCCCGAGTGGTCGACGCATCCGGGCGACGGGCGCCCCTTTGTGTGGCTGCCGGAGAGCACCGAGATCCACGTGCAGACCATCGGCGAGCAGCCGCGGGGCCGGCGCTTCTTCATCCGTGTCTGGCAGGCGTCGCCCGCCGGCGGCGACACACCGGGCTGAGGGCCGCGCGCCGCAGATTTCCGCGCCTCCCTTGCACCGCCCGCGCCGCCCCGATAGAAAGGAGGCGGATTTCCGCCAGAAGGCACCCGTTCCCATGACGCGCGAGACCATGACGCTGGAGGAGCTGCGCCAGCGAGTGACCGATATCGACCGGCAGCTGATCGGGCTGGTGGCCGAACGCAAGGCCGTGAGCGAGGCAGTGGCGCAGGTGAAGCGCGCCACCGGCCGCTCGACCCGCGACTACGAGCGCGAGCGCGAAGTGATTCTCGGCGTGCGCGCCATGGCCGAGGAGCGCGGCGTGTCGCCGGCGCTCGCCGAGCAGCTGCTGCGCCTGCTGATCCGCTCCTCGCTCACCACGCAGGAACAGGCGAGTGTCGTGGCGCGCGGCGCCGGCAGCGGGCGGCGGGCGCTCGTCATCGGCGGCGCGGGCAAGATGGGCGGCTGGTTCGTGAGTTTCCTCGCGTCCCAGGGCTTCGCGGTCGAGGTCGCCGATCCCGCGCCGGCCGGAGCCGGCGCGGCGCGGGTCGCCGACTGGCGCAGCACCGATCTGAAGCACGACTTCATCGTGCTCGCGACCCCGCTCGGCGTCACCGACGCGATCCTGCGCGATCTGGCGCTGCGCCGCCCGCCGGGGGTGATCTTCGATGTCGGGTCGCTCAAGTCGCCGCTGCGCGCCGGGCTCATGGCGCTCAAGTCCCACGGCTGCAAGGTCACCTCAGTGCACCCGATGTTCGGCCCGGACACCGAGCTGCTCTCCGGCCGCCACGTCGTGTTCGTCGACCTGGGCAATGCCGCCGCGCTGACCGAAGCGCGCGAGCTGTTCGCCTCGACCATGGCCGAGCAGGTTGTCATGAGCCTCGACGACCACGACCGCCTGATCGCCTACGTGCTCGGGCTGTCGCACGCCCTCAACATCGCCTTCTTCACCGCGCTCGCCGAAAGCGGCGAAGCGGCGCCCCGGCTCGCCCGCATGTCGAGCACCACCTTCGATGCCCAGCTCGACGTCGCCGCGCGCGTCGCCCAGGACAGTCCCGAGCTGTATTATGAAATACAGAGTCTCAACGACTACGGCGCCGAGTCGCTCGAGGCGCTCTCCCAGGCGGTCGAGCGCCTGCGCACGGCGGTCCTCTCGCAGGATCACGACACCTTCGTTGCTTTGATGCGCCGCGGGCGCGATTATCTCGAGGACCGGCGCACGGTGACGGAGCGCCGCGCCTGAGGGAACAGGATCAATGAGCCCACCGAGCACCGGGACGCGCCACAACACGTTGGCCCCCGATCCAATCGAGGCGCTGGAGCGCGAGAACGAGGCGCTGCGGGCGCGCCTCGCCGCGCTCACCGAGGAGGTGGGCCGGAACGATGCGTTGCTGCGCAAATCGCAGGAGCGCGAGCTCGAGCTGCTGCGCGCGGGCTCACTGGCGCAGCTGTTCGAGCGGCTGCTGAACGGGCTCAAGGCCTCCTACCAGCTCGACGGCGTCATGCTGGTGCTCAATGACCCGCAGCACGAGATCCGCCACCTGATCTCGGGCGATGATCTGGCGCACGGCCCACAGGCGGGCGTCATGTTCGTCGACGCGCTGATGACCGTGGCGCCGCAGCTCGCCGCGCTCGAGCGGCCGTGGCTCGGGCCGTACCGGCGCGCCGACCACGAGCTGCTGCTTCCCGGAGCCGATCACCCCTCGAGCCTCGCGCTCATTCCGCTGCGCCGGCACGACGAGCTCGACGGCGTGCTGGTGTTCACCAGCAACGACGCTTACCGCTTCACGCGCGAGCTCGCCAGCGATTTCCTCGCCCACCTCGGGCTGGTGGCGGCCATCTGCGTGGAGAACGCCGTCAATCGCGCGCGCCTCCTGCGCAGCGGGCTCACCGATTTCCTCACCGGCTTTCACAACCGCCGTTACCTGCACGCACGCCTGCGCGAGGAGCTGGCGCGCGCGCAGCGTGCGCGGCTGCCGATCGTGTGCCTGATGATCGACGTCGATCACTTCAAGCGCATCAACGACCAGTACGGGCACCTCGCCGGGGATGCGGTGCTGCGTGAGGTGGCGCAGCGCATCGATGCCGAGATGCGCATCAGCGACACCGGCGCGCGCTTCGGCGGCGACGAGTTCGCGATGGTGCTGTCGCAGGCCGACATCGCCGACGGCGAGAGAGTCGCCAGGCGGGTGCTGAACGCGGTGCGGGCGCAGCCCGTCCCGGTCGGCAGCGGCGCCAACGACCCGAGCGAGACCGTGACGCTCTCGATCGGTGTCGCCGCCGCGAACCCGGGCCCGGGCCCGCACGACTACAAGGCGCTCGCCGAGCGGCTGATCGCCGAGGCCGATGCGGCGCTCTACCGCGCCAAGAGCGCCGGGCGCAACCGCGTCGCGACCTCGCCCAACGTCGTCGTCTAGCGGCGCGGCGAACCGCTCTCGCGGCGGGATGAGCCGCGCGCGTTGCACCCTCCGGAGCCCCGCTGTGCGTATTAGCTGATGCATAGCACGCAAACCCGGAGGACCCGCGTATGCCCTTCCCTCGTAAGCCCGCCCGACGGCTCGCCGCGGCCGCCGCCTGCCTCACGTTGCCCCTGCTCGCCTGTGCGCAGGCGCCGCAGCTCAAGCTGCCGTCGTTCCCGGACCTGAAGGAGCACGCGACCGAGTCGGTCGACCTCCAGCTCGGCTGGATGCCGCTGCATTTCGTGGGCTGGCTCATGAACGCCGGCGATTCCGACAGCGCCGAAGTCAAGAAGACGCTCCAGGGACTGAAGTCGGTGCAGATCCGCAGCTTCGAGTTCAGCGCCGATTACGCCTATCCGCAGGCGGAAGTCGATCAGCTGCGCGCGCAGCTCTCGGCGCCCGGCTGGAGTCCGCTGGTGCAGGTGCGCAAGCGCGGCGACCAGGAAGGCAGGAACAGGGAGCATGTCGACATCTACGTCGCCCTCGAGGACCAGAAGGTGAAGGGGCTCGTCATCATCGCCTGTGAGCCGCGCGAGTTCACCGTAGTCAACATCGTCGGCTCGATCGATCTCGAGCAGATCGCGGCCCTTCGCAGGACCTTCGCGCACCCCGGGAAGGGGATTGCGCAGATCACGCCGCAGGCGTGACGGGGCCGACGCCCCGCAAGTGAAGCCGGCATGTGAGCGGGGACGAGGAATGTACCAGGGGCGATTTGCTGACGCGGGCTCTGGCCGGCGAGCGGGCGGCGTTCGCGGCTCTGGTGCGCCAGCATCAGCGCTCGGTTTACAGTCTGGCACTGCGCATGCTCTCGGACCGTCACGCGGCGGAGGATCTGGCGCAGGAGGTGTTTCTCCAGCTCTATCGCAGCCTCTCCGCGGTGAGTTCGGAGGCCCATCTCGGCTTCTGGCTGCGCCGGGTGACGATGCACCGGGCGATCGACCGCCTGCGCCGGGCGCCGCGACTCGAGAGCCGCGCGGAGGAGCTCGCCGCGGTGGTGAGCGAAACCGAGCCGGCCGACCCGCTGCTCCAGCGCCGCCTGCGCGCCCTGTTGCGCGAGCTGCCAGCGGCCGCGCGCGCGGTGGTACTGCTGAGATACCAGGAGGATCTCGATCCCGTGGACATCGCGCGCACGCTCAGGATGCCGCTCAATACGGTGAAGAGTCACCTCAGGCGCTCGCTGGCGCAGCTGCGTGAGCGATTCGACGAGACGGCGGATGCGTTGACATGAGTGAGGACGTGGAAAACAACGAGGAACTGGAACGGCGGCTGCGCAGCGCGCTCAGGGCCGTGGATCCCGGCGAGGGGTTTGCGCCGCGCGTGCTGGCGCGCATTGCGGCCGAGCCGGCGCACGCGACCCGTCCGGCGCGCGCCGGGGCGGTCGCGAGCTGGCTCGCGTTCGGGCTCGCGGCCTGCGTGGTGCTCGCCGTGCTCCTCGCCCATGAGTGGCAGGCCCGTCGCCTCGAGCAGGGGCGCGAGGCGCGCCGCCAGCTGATCGAGGCGCTGCGCGTCACGGACGAGAAGCTCGACCTCGCGTACCGCGCCGTGAATACCCACGGGAGCGGCGCCCCTGCGGAGCATTCGGGTGTCTAGGTCATGAAGGTGTCTTACTCGAAATGGCGATGGCTGCTGGCCCCGGTGGCGGCGCTGACGGCGTCGGCGGCGCTGGCCGCACCCGCGGCGCTGCTCAACCTCCCGGACTTCGACGCGCTTGCCGGCAAGGCCACCGAGTCGGTCAATATCTCGCTCGACACGTCGCTCCTCGGGCTCGCGGCGGGCTTCCTCGACTCGAGCAAACCCGAGGACCAGGCCACCAGGGAGCTGATCGCCGGACTCAAGGGCATCTACGTCAGGAGCTTCACCTTCGACGAGGACTTCGCTTACCCCGCGGCGCAGGTCGAGCTGGTGCGCAAGCAGCTCGCCGCTCCCGGCTGGCAGCGGCTGGTCCAGACCATTAGCACCAGGGACCGCACCCGTGTCGACATCTACGTGTCGGTCGATCGCGGCATCGCCAACGGGCTCGCCATCATCGCGAGCGAGCCGCGCCAGTTCACGATCGTGAACATCGTCGGCTCGATCGACCTCGCCAAGCTGCACCGCCTCGAAGGGAAGCTGGGCGTGCCGAAGCTCGACCTGCCGGCGGAGGGCAAGGACGGGAAGCCGGAGAAGTGAGGCTCGCCGCAGGCGAGCTCCGAGGCGCCGCGCGCGCCCGTCCCGCGGCGCTCGCGAACCCGACCGGCAGGCCGGAGGCTCCGGCCGCCGAAGGAGCCGACCGAGACCTGAGCCGACCGCGGCCGGAAAGGCCGACTCACCTTCCCCGCCCGCGCAGCAGCATGACGAACAGCGGCGCGCCGACCAGCGCCATGATCGCGCCGACCGGCAGCTGGCGTGGGCTCGCGACGGTGCGCGCGACCAGGTCGGCGAGCGCGAGCAGCATCCCGCCCGTGAGCGCGGCGGCGGGTGCGACGATGCGGTGATCGCTGGTGCGGAACGCGAGCCGCACCGCGTGCGGCGTGACGAGCCCCACGAAGCCGACGGTGCCGGCGCTCACCACCGCGATGGCGGTGAGCGCGGCGCAGCCGACGAACAGCACCGTGCGCCACGCCTCGAGCGCGAGTCCCACGCTGCGGGCACGCAGCTCCCCGGCCGCGAGCACGTTCAAGGGACGCGCGACCAGCACCGCGATCACCACGGCGAGCGCCGCGGCCGCCGCGCTCGCCCAGGGCGTCACGGCCCACTCCAGATCCCCGGCGAGCCAGAACACCATGCCACGCACGCGGGAGGTGTCGGCGAGCGCGAGCAGCACGCTCACCAGCGCCCCGCAGGCGCTCGCCAGCACCACGCCGGTCAGCAGCAGGCGCGGTGTGCCGCCACTGCGCGCGAGGAGGTACACCGTGACCACGGCGGTGAGCGCCCCGCCGAGGGCGGCCGACTGCACCGCGAGCGCCGCGGCGCCGGCCATCATCGCGAGCAGCGCCCCGACCGCGGCGCCGCCCGACACGCCGAGCACGTAAGGGTCGGCGAGCGGGTTGCGAAACAGCGCCTGCAGCAGCACCCCGGCGAGCGCGAGGAGGCTCCCGACGCCGAAGGCCGCGAGCACCCGCGGCAGCCGCACGGCGAGCAACACGGTGCGCGTCGCCTCGTCCCCCGAGCCGGTGAGCGCCGCGAGCGCGCCGCGCAGTCCCGTGCCCGAGCTGCCGACGAGCAGCGAGACGCAGAACACCAGCGCCGCCAACACCACGAGCAGCGCGAGGCTGCGCGCGGACGCCCGCTCGGATGGGCGAGCCTGCGCCAACACCCTCGACGGCTGTGCGTCCGCGGCCATAGGACCGCTAGCCTACATCCTCGGAGGCTCACGGCGGGCGCGCCTTGTGGCAGACTCGCCCTCAATCATGAGCGACGTCATCGATCCGGACGGTTTTCGCGCCAACGTCGGGATCATCCTGATGCAGGGCCCGCAGGTGTTCCTCGGGCGCCGCACCGGCGGGCGCGGCTGGCAGTTTCCGCAGGGCGGCGTGCGCGACGGCGAGGCGCCCGAGGAGGCCGCGTATCGCGAGCTCGCCGAGGAGATCGGCATCGAGCGCGGCGAGGTCGAGCTCCTCGGCTCGACCGTCGAGTGGCTGCGCTACCGGCTGCCGCCCCGCTACATCCGCCGCAACCAGCACCCGCTGTGTGTCGGCCAGCGGCAGCGCTGGTTCCTGCTGCGTCTCGCCGCCGATGAAGTCAGGTTCGATTTCGGGCGCACTGCGGAGCCGGAGTTCGACCGCTGGCGGTGGGCTGGCTGGTGGGAGCCGGTGCGGGAGGTGATCTACTTCAAGCGCCCGGTGTACGCGAGCGCGCTGACCGAGCTCGCCGCGCTCGCTTTCCCCGACGGCCACAGCCCGCCGCTCCCCGCCTGGTGGGACAAGGTCACCGCCGCGGGCGGGCGGGCGGCGGCGTCCGCCTCGCGGTAGCTGCATACGGATGCGACTGCCCGGCTTCATCCGTGGAATCTTCGGGCGCGGCGACGGCGTACCGCAGGTCGTGCACCGCGGCTCGCGCGCGCGCCGCATTCTCGTCGGGCTCCTCATCGCGCTGACCGGCCTCTTCGGCGTCTACGTGGTCTACGAGCTCGGCCGCTACAACGCCGGCTACGACCGCCAGGCGGTCGGGCAGCAGCGCACGGAGCTCGAGGTGAAGATCGAGCACCTCGAGGCCGAGAACCGCGGGCTGCGCACCAAGCTCGCCGAGCTCGACACGATCCGCCTCGGCCGCGCGCGCGAGCAAGCGGAGGTGGCGCGCGCGATGGGCGACCTGCAGGCGCAGGTCGCCAAGCAGTCACAGGAGCTCGCCTTCTACCGCGGCGTGGTGGCGCAGGGCGCGGCGAGTCTCGGCCTGAAGGTCGAGGATCTGCGCATCACGGCGGCGCCGCAGCCGAACGCCTACGTGGCGCACCTGGCCCTGGTGCGCTCGGGACGCGCCGAGACCGTCGCCGCCGGGACGCTGCTCCTCAGCGTCGACGGCGAGCTCGCGGGTGGGGAGAAGACCCTCGACCTCGCTACCCTCACCGGCGGCCGCCAGCAGACGCTGCGCTACAACTTCCGCTACTTCCAGGACTTCGACCAGCAGCTCACCCTGCCGGAGGGCTTCAAGGCCGCGCACCTGGTGGTGGAGGTGCATTCGAGCCGCGGAGATGTGACGCCCCTCTCGCAGACCTTCCTGTGGAGCATCGAGGGCTCGCCGTAGAATATCCGTCCATCGGAGGATGCCATGTTCAGCCGTGATTCCCGCCCGCCCCACATCGACACCCTGATCGGCAAGGGGGTGCGCGTCGAGGGCGACATCGACTTTCTCGGCGGCATGCATCTCGACGGCGCGGTCGCCGGCAACGTGCGCTCGAACGCCACGCCCGGCTCGACGCTCTCGGTGAGCGAGACCGGCTCCATCGAGGGCTCGGTGGAAGTGCCCAACGTGATTCTCCAGGGCCAGGTGCGCGGCGACATCCACGCCGCCGAGCGCGTGGTGCTCGGGGCCACGGCGCGCGTCGAGGGCGACGTCTACTACGGCATCATCGAGATGACGCTCGGCGCGCAGATCACGGGCAAGCTCGTACGGCTGGCGCCCGCCGCCGCCGCGGCCGCCGGGGCCGCGGCCAAGGGTTGAGAAGCGACCCGCAAGCCCCTATTGAGGGGCTCAACGACACCGGGACGTGACAGCGTGAAATGCGCCTTTGACGTGAGTCCGTGCCCGCTCCTAGACTGACTCCTTCAAGGAGATTATGAGCACCATCGACACTCTTCAGGACGCTTCTCCCGCGCTGCTGTTCACCGACGCCGCGGCCCGCAAGGTCGGAGATCTGATTCGCGGCGAAGGCAACCCGAAGCTCATGCTGCGCGTGTTCGTGCAGGGCGGCGGCTGCTCGGGGCTGCAGTACGGCTTCGAGTTCGACGAGCAACTGCAGGACGGCGACACCTGCATCGAAAACCTCGGCGTGAAGCTCATCGTCGATCCGATGAGCGTCCAGTACCTCACCGGCGCCGAGATCGACTACCGCGAAGGGCTCGATGGCGCGCAGTTCGTCATCCGCAACCCCAACGCGACCACCACCTGCGGTTGCGGGTCCTCCTTCGCGGCCTGACGACGCGTGCGAGTCCCCACGGCCGTAACCGCCCGGCTCGCCGAAGCAAAATCCGCCGTACGCGCCGCCCTCCGCCCGGTTCCGGACGTCCTGGCGGCGGTCGACCTGGGGTCCAACAGTTTCCACATGGTCGTGGCGCGCTACTCGCACGGCCAGCTCGTCATCATCGATCGCCTGCGCGAGATGGTGCGTCTCGCTGCCGGAGTCGAGGAGAGCGGACGGATCGACAAGGACGTGGCGGCGCGGGCGATCGCCTGTCTCGAGCGTTTCGGGCAGCGGCTGCGCGACATCCACGCCGACAGCGTGCGCGTCGTCGGCACCAACGCGTTGCGCATGGCGCACCGCAAGCAGGTGTTCCTCGAGCGCGCGCGTGAGGCGCTCGGCCATCCGATCGAGATCATCGCCGGCATGGAGGAGGCGCGCCTCATCTACTCGGGCGTTGCGCATACCATGCCGAACGAGCCCGGCCGCCGCCTGGTGGTCGACATCGGCGGCGGCAGCACCGAGCTCATCATCGGCGAGGAGCTGACCCCGCTCGAGCTCGAGAGCCTGCAGATGGGCTGCGTATCCCTGAGCGAGCGCTTCTTCCGCGACGGCAAGATCTCCGCCAAGCGCTTCGAGCGGGCCCGCCTCGCCGCCCGCCTCGAGCTCGAGCCGGTGCAGGCGGCGTTCCGCTCGCGCGGCTGGGCCACTTGCGCCGGCAGCTCGGGTACCGTGCGCGCGATCGGTGAGGTGATCCGGGCGCTCGAGCCTGCCTCGGCCTCGATCACGCCGGCGGGACTGGCACGCGCGATCGAGTACTGCGTGGATGCCGGCAACACGCGCGAGCTGACGCTCGAGCCCATTACCGAGGACCGCCGCCCGGTGTTCCCGGGCGGGCTCGCGATCCTCGCCGAAGTCTTCGACGTGCTCGGCATCAAGGACATGAAGATCGCCGAAGGGGCGATGCGCGAGGGACTGCTGTACGACATGCTCGGCCGCTTCCGCCGCGAGGACGCGCGCGAGCGCACCGTGCGGGCGATGCAGCAGCGCTATCACGTGGACGCGAGCCAGGCCGAGCGGGTCGAGACCACGGTCTGCGACTTCCTCGAGCAGACGCACGAGAGCTGGAAGATCGAGCAGCCGCTGGCGCACCTGGCGCTCAAGTGGGCCGCACGGCTGCACGAGATCGGGCTCGACGTATCACACTCCGGTTATCACCGCCACGGCGCCTACCTGCTCGAGAACGCCGACATGCCGGGATTTCCACGCGAGGAGCAGCGCCTGCTCGCGCGCCTGGTCGGCGCGCACCGTCGCAAGCTCGCGCTCGACGGCGTCGAGGAGCTCGTGCCGCCGTGGGACCGGCAGGCCATCTATCTCATCCTGCTGCTGCGTCTCGCGGTGCTGCTGCACCGGGGGCGCAGCGCCACCGCACTGCCGCCGATCGAGCTGTCGGTGACGCCGCGTTCGGTCGAAGTGCGCTTCCCGGCACGCTGGCTGAAGGACCATCCGCTCACGTCGGCGGATCTGCAGCAGGAAGTCGATTACCTGCGCGCCGGTGGCTACCGGCTGCGGGTGTTCGGCGGAGGCTGAAGCGCTCTAGACCGCCGCGCCCGGTCCCGCGGCGTACGCGGCGAGCAGCTCCATCTGGGAATTGACCGCCTTCGCGTCGCCGCGCTGGATGCGCTCATAACTGCCATCGGGCCCGAGCCGCCAGGCCTGGGTGTTGTCGCTCAGGCAGACGTCGAGATCGCGCTGGATGCGCTCCTCCTGGGCCTGGTGGCGGATCGGGAAGGCGACCTCCACGCGGCGGAAGAAATTGCGCTCCATCCAGTCGGCGCTCGCGCAATAGAGCTCGGGCTGGCCGCCGTTCTCGTAATAGAAGACGCGCGAGTGCTCGAGAAAACGCCCGACGATCGAGCGCACGGTGATGTTCTCCGAGACTCCGGGCACTCCGGGGCGCAGCGCGCACACGCCGCGCACGATGAGGTCGATCTTCACCCCGGCGCAGGAGGCGCGGTACAGCGCCTCGATCGACTCGGGATCGACGAGCGCGTTCATCTTGGCGGTGATGCGTGCCGGACGGCCGGCGCGCGCGTGCTCGGTCTCGCGCGCGATCTTGCCGAGCACCATGTCGTGCATGCCGAAGGGGGACTGCGTCAGGCGGTTCAGCTTCGGCGTCTGCGTGAGGCTCGTGAGCTGCAGGAACAGCTCGTGCACGTCCTGGCCGATCTCGTCGTCGCAGGTGAAGAGCCCGTAGTCCGTGTACTGCCGCGCGGTGCGCGGGTGGTAGTTGCCGGTGCCCAGGTGGCAGTAGCGGCGGATCCCGCCCTGCTCGCGGCGCACGACCAGCAGCAGCTTGGCGTGCGTCTTGTAGCCGACGACGCCGTACATGACGTGCGCGCCCGCCTCCTGCAGGCGGTTGGAGAGCTCGATGTTGGCTTCCTCGTCGAAGCGTGCCCGCAGCTCGACGATCACCGTCACGTCCTTGCCGGCGTTGGCCGCGGCGACCAGTGCATCGACCAGCGGGGAGTCGTGGCCGGCGCGGTAGAGCGTCTGCTTGATCGCGAGCACCTGCGGGTCGGCCGCGGCCTGCCGCAGGAAATCCATGACCGGCGCGAAGCTCTGGTAGGGGTGATGCAGCAGCAGGTCCTTGTGGCGGATGACCGCGAACAGGTCGGTCGCTCCGGCGAGCCGCTTCGGCAGGCCCGGCGTGAAGATCGGGTACTTGAGATCCGGCCGCTGTACCAGGTCGTACACCGCCGTGAGGCGGTTGAGGTTCACGGGCCCCGGCACGTAGTAGGTGTCGAGCCCGTTCGAGCCGAACTGTGCGTGCAGGAACTTCACCATGTCGTCCGGGCATTCGCTCGCGACCTCGAGGCGCACGGCGGCGCCGTAGCGGCGGTGAATGAGCTCGCCCTCGAGCGCGCGCCGCAGGTCGTCGATCTCCTCCTCGTCGACGAACAGGTCGCTGTTGCGCGTCACGCGGAACTGGTAGCAGCCGATCACCTGAATGCCGGTGAAGAGCTTCGGCACGAAAGTCTGCACGATGGCCGAGAGCAGCACGCAGGCGCGCCCCCCGCCCTCCTGCGGCAGCGGTACCACCCGCGGCAGTGAGCGCGGCGCCTGCACGATCGCGAGCTCGCTGTTGCGGTTGAAGGCGTCCTTGCCCTCGAGCCGGACGATGAAGTTCAGGCTCTTGTTCTGGATGCGGGGGAAGGGGCGCGAGGGGTCGAGCCCGAGCGGCGAGAGCACCGGCTCGACCTCGCGCTCGAAGTACTGCTCGAGCCACTGATAGACCGCGGGGCTCCAGTCCTTACGCTCGAGCAGCGGCGCACCTTCCTTCGCCAGAGCCGGCAGCAGCAGGTCGTTGAGGCACCGGTACTGGTCGGCCACGAGCCGCGTCGCGCGATCGTGGATCGCCGCGAGCTGCTCCGGGATCGACAGGCCGTCGGGGGCGAGCTGGCCGCCGCCGAGCTCGGTCAGCTGCTTGAGGCCGGCGACGCGGATCTCGAAGAACTCATCGAGATTGCTGCAAGAGATGCACAGGAACCGCAGCCGCTCGAGCAGCGGCACCGACTCATCGAGCGCCTGGTCGAGGACGCGCTGGTTGAACTCCAGGAACGACAGCTCCCGGTTCATGTAATGCTGCGGTGCCTTGAGATCCGGAGCGTCCATCGACCCTTGCCCCCCGTGGGGCGTCCACGTCAGCAGCGGAAACTACGAAGCATACCAGCCGTGCGCGACGCTTCCGTTAACAAGCCGGGGCCGCCTCAATTGGGGGTCTTGGTGGGCGCGGCCTTCACCTCGACCAGAATGTACTGCAGGGTGGTCTTGCCGACGTTCTCGGCGCTGTGGGCTTCTTCGCCCTCCATCCAGGCCTGCTCACCGACCTTCGGGGTCCACATTTCGACCTTGCCGTTGGCGTAGGTGACTTTCAGCGTTCCGGCCCTGGTCACGTAATACCATCCGGCGGGATGGGTATGCGCCGGCTCTTTCGCTCCCGGCCTGAAAGTCGACTGCAGCACGCGAACGTACTGGTTCTCGACCAGCACCTTGTTGGTGGCCGGGGAAACCTTGAGGACATCCTGCGCGAGCGCGGTGCCTGCAAGAAGCACGAGGCCGGCCGCGATCGATACCGGTACCGACGATTTCATTGGAGCAACCCCCTGTCTGGGACTCGAGGTCCCGTGTTATTAGCTGTGCAGAGTGCGCCGATTCTAACAACTGCGGGGCCGGCGGGTCGGCCCTCACGGCGCGCGGCCGCGCTCAGCGGGATACGAGCATCGGGCCCGCCGCCTGGTCGAGGGAGGCGAGCAGCGGGTCGGTATGTGCGCGGAAATCGGCGCTCAGGGCCGGGTTGATGGGCGCGGCTGCGGGTAGCACCACCGTCTGCGGGTTCTTGAACACCCCGTTCACACGGTACTCGTAGTGCAGGTGCGGACCGGTCGCGAGGCCGGTCATCCCGACGTAAGCGATGACCGTTCCCTGGGTGACATGCGTGCCGGGGTGCATGCCGTGGGCGAAGCGCGCGAGGTGTCCGTAGACGGTCGTGATGCTGTGGGTGTGCTGGATCTCGACCAGGTTGCCGTAGCCGCCCATCACCCCGGCGAAGCGGATGACGCCGTCGCCGGCGGCACGCACCGGGGTGCCGATCGGCGCGGCGTAATCGACGCCCTTGTGGGCGCGGATGCGGTTGAGGATCGGGTGCATGCGCGCGGTGTTGAATCCCGAGCTCACGCGGCTGAATTCCAGCGGCGCGCGCAGGAATTCCTTGCGCATGCTGCGTCCATCGGGCGCGTAGTAGCTGGTGACGCCGCTCGGGTCGGCGTAGCGCACCGCCCGGTACTCGCGTCCCTGATTGACGAACGAGGCGGCGAGCACCGGCCCGTCTTTCAGGTAATGCCCGTCGCGCCAGATCTCCTGGTAGGTGACGACGAACGAGTCGCCGGGCCGCACATCCAGCACGAAGTCGATATCCCAGCCGAAGATGTCGGCCAGCGCGACCGCGGTCTGATCGTGCGCGCCCGCCTCCTCGACAGCCTCGAAGAGCGAGCTGTAGAT
>Ga0307479_10001569_pt1 | contig 20891 bp, 16 predicted proteins | sample atmos_gasesECM4C_FD_203743 | JGI IMG/M metagenome (GOLD analysis project Ga0307479, IMG submission 203743) | Hardwood forest soil microbial communities from Morgan-Monroe State Forest, Indiana, United States - atmos_gasesECM4C_515 | ecosystem: Environmental > Terrestrial > Soil > Temperate...
TGACTCTGCCAGCACGGCCCCGGGTGAAGAGACTGGCGGGCAGATGACCTTCTTCGAGCACCTCATCGAACTACGCAAGCGCATCATCAATTCGCTGGTCTCCATAGCGGTCGGCGCAATGATCGGCTGGGCCGTAGCGCCTCATTTTGTCAACTGGATCACCCGGCCGATGATCAAAGCTCTGGGGAATGCGCACCTGGAGCAGAAGCTGGTCTATACCCATCCTGCCGGGTATCTGAATCTGTTGATCACTTTGAGCATTTATCTGGGGCTCGTGATTGCTTCGCCTTGGATCCTCTATCAGATCTGGCTCTTCGTCGCTCCGGCGCTCTACAAGCACGAACGCAGTGCCATCACCGGGTTTCTTTTCTCCACGGTGTTTTTGTTCCTTTCCGGGATTGCTTTCGGCTACTTCATCATGCTGCCTTACATCCTGCGGTTCCTGATCAGCTTTCAGGGGCCTGTCGTTCCCCTGATTAGCATCAATGAGTATTTCGATCTGATCCTCATGATTCTTCTTGGTCTTGGGCTCGTCTTCGAATTGCCGATCCTGATTTTCTTTTTGTCCCTCTTCGGGATTGTCACACCCAAATTTCTCCTGCAAAATTTCCGCTATGCAATTTTGATCATCGCCATCGTTGCAGCTATCATCACGCCTACGCCTGATGCCACGACCATGCTGATCTTTATGGCTCCGATGGTGGGGTTGTATTTTCTCGGCGTGGGAGTGTCCTGGGTCGTGGTGCGGCGGCGCGAGCGCCGCTTGGCGCCGGCGGCGGAGGCTCAGTAAATGCAATCGCTCTGGTCAGTCCGTGGAGCGATCTTTGGGAAATTGATCTTGGGTTCGCTCTGCCTCTGCTTCTTCCTGGCCGCCCTCGCGGGATGCAATGCCAAGGGTGGCGGAAGCGCCAACTCAACTTCCTCCGCAGGCAACGCGCCTTTCATGAGCGCTGTGGCTTCCGCTCCTCCGCAGAGTGCGGATGACGCGCCACCTCCCGCATCTACCGACGGCTTCGACGGCAAGCGAGCCTTCGCCCACGTCGCCAAGCAAGTGAGTCTCGGACCGCGTCCCTCTGGCTCGCAAGCCATTCTGCAAACGCAGGACTACCTTCAATCCGAATTGAAAAGTTATGGCTGCGCCGTGGAAACCGACTCGTTCACCGCCGACACTCCCATCGGGCGCCTGCCCATGAAAAACATCCTCGTGAAAATACCAGGCGACAAACCCGGTGTGATCCTCCTCGGCACGCACTACGATACGCTGTTGAAAGAAAACTTCGTCGGTGCCGACGACGGAGGTTCCTCCACTGCCGTCATGCTCGAGCTCGCGCGTTTGCTTTGCCCCCAGCGTGGCAAGTACGCCGTCTGGATCGCCTTCTTCGACGGCGAGGAGGCCATGAAGCAATGGAGCGACACTGACAGCCGGTACGGCAGCCGCCAGATGGCCGCAAAATTGGCCACCAGCGGGGAACTACCCAAGGTCAAAGCCTTCCTCCTCGCGGACATTGTTGGCAGCCACCCGCTGCGCATCAAACGCGATTCCTACTCTACGAAAGCACTCACCGATCTGATCTGGAAGACGGCTGCGCGGCTGGGCTATCAGGATATTTTCGTGAACGAAGAAACCGGCAGTCAGGATGACCACCAGTCATTTATAAAACGTGGTGTACCCGCTGTGGATGTGATCACCGATTTTTCGGCCAACGGTTACTGGCACACGCCCCAGGACACCCTTGACAAGGTGAGCGCCAGGAGTCTTGCCGTCGTCGGCCACGTCTTCCTGCAGAGTGTGAAACAGCTTCAGTCGAAGTAAAAATCCACTGAAAGAGTAGGTTATCTTCCGTGTCGCGCGCTACGCCTCGAACCGAACGTCCTTGCCCCGTTCCATCGCTGAATGTTTGCTGAAATCCTCATCATTCCGGTAGGGAAAATCTGAACGGTAATGGCTGCCACGACTCTCTTCGCGAGCAAGTGCGGAGCGGGCAATCAACAGCGCCAAAGAATGCAGGTTTTTCAGTTCATGTTCCGCGCGCCCGGCTTTCTCCGATTTCGGCAACTCCACCCCGCGCAACTGCTCGATCGCCGATGCCAATTCTTTTCCGTTTCGAAGGATTCCCACTTGACGCCACATTAGGTCGCGAATCTTCAGGAATGCAGGTGGCGATTGTTTCGGCGCAGCCTTTGCCGCCGTCTTGCCCGCCTGGGTTTCCGTCGAGTTACCTGGTCTTGGCGCAGGGCTCCCCGGCAGCACAGTTTTGCTCCGCTTGCCTACCGGCGCGTCTTTTGTCATCGCTTGTCCGCAGCGCGCTCCAAAGACCAGCCCTTCGAGCAGGGAATTGCTCGCCAGCCGGTTCGCGCCGTGCACTCCGGTGGCTGCAGTCTCCCCGGCCGCATACAATCCTGGCAGCGACGTCCGCCCCCAGAGGTCTGTCTTCACCCCGCCCATCATGTAGTGTGCCGCGGGACAAACTGGGGCAAGATCACTCGCCAGGTCAAGTCCGTAACTCAAGCACGTCTCATAAATCCGCGGGAAGCGTTTCTTTATAAACTCTTCGCTCTTCGCCGTCATGTCCAGATAAACATATTCGCTTTGCGTCTTGTGCATTTCGCACACGATGGCTCGCGCGACGATATCGCGCGGCGCAAGTTCCTGCGCTTCGTTGTAACGCTTCATGAAGCGCTCCAGATTCAGGTTGCGAAGTATTCCCCCTTCTCCGCGCAGCGCTTCAGACAGGAGAAATCTTGGCGCGCCCTTAATGGCCAGGGCAGTGGGATGGAATTGCACGAACTCCATGTCGGCGAGAACCGCACCTGCCTCATAAGCGATCGCCATGCCGTCGCCTGTGGCCATGTCAGGATTGGTCGTCTCCCGGTAAATCTGCCCTAGACCTCCTGTTGCCAGCAAGACCGCGGCGGCGCTCACCTCGTGCACTGATCCGTCCGTTTCATCAAGGAATCGCAACCCAACCGTGTGCCCCTTCTCAACGATTAATTCAGTTGTAAACGCATAGGCGCGCAGATGCAGGTGTGGAATGCTGTGTGCCCGGGCCAGCAATGCCCGGCTGATTTCGCGGCCCGTGGAATCGCCATGCGAGTGCAAGATTCGCGATCGGCTGTGCGCGGCCTCGCGTGTGAACGCCAGCTTCGTGCCCGCGCGATCGAATTCCGTGCCCCATTCGATGAGCTGCTTGATGTACTTCGGCCCTTCCTCAACAAGCAGTGCAACGGATTCGCCGCGGCATAAGCCATCGCCCGCCATAACCGTGTCTTGCTCGTGGAGCCCGATCTCGTCCTCGTCGCTCAACGCGACGGCGATCCCGCCTTGCGCCCATGCTGTCGCCGAATCGCTCAAGTCAGACTTGGCCAGTACCAGCACGCTCCCCGCGCTGCTTAGCTCAATCGCCGCTCGTAGCCCGGCGACACCCGACCCGACGACGGCGTAATCGGCGCGATAGGCTTTGGGGGAAGAGGGCATGAGTGCCAGCGAACGGCTGCTTTCGTATGGTAACACGAAGAAAATCCCGTCATTGGCGGCGCATCCCGTGGCGCGTATCGCAAGCGGGCAGTGTGTTACATTGAAAATAGAATGCCGCCGAAAAAGAAACTGATTCCGGTGCGCTCTTCTGCGCACGAATATGCCGTGGTCTTCGGTAAGGGGATCCTCCGCCGCGCCGCGGAGGAAATCCTGCCTTTGGGCAGGTTCTCCAGCGTCCATGTCGTCTCATCGCCAAAAGTCTGGCGCTCGGTAGGGAAGAGCATTCGGCACGGCCTGGCTCTTGCAAACATCCGGGCGGTGCATCTGGTTAAGGATGACGAAGCCGCAAAGAATCTGCACACCGTTGAACATCTAGCTCGATCATTGAGCCGTTCTGGCGCGGATCGCAAATGCCTCTTTGTCGCTGTTGGTGGTGGCGTTGTGGGAGACATGGCCGGGTTCGTTGCCGCAACCTACCTGCGCGGTGTTGTGCTCGTACACGTCCCAACGACGCTGATCGCCCAGGTGGACAGTGCGCTGGGTGGTAAGACCGGCGTAAACCTTCCGGAAGGGAAGAATCTCGTCGGCGCATTTTATCCGCCCCGGCGCGTCCTCGCCGATCCGGACGTGCTCGCCACCTTGCCGCCACGTCACTTCCGCGGTGGGCTGGCGGAAGTCATCAAGTATGGGATCATTGGCGACCCGAAACTCTTTGTCTTCTTGGAAAAAAACTTCGCCGCCGTTCTTCGCCGCGCTCCCGGCGCGCTCGAGTACATCATCCCGCGTTGCGTAGAGATCAAAGCCCGCATCGTAAGTAAAGACGAACGCGAAACAGGTTTGCGCGAGATCCTGAATTTTGGCCACACCTTCGGCCACGCGCTCGAAAGCCTGACTCGCTACCGCCGCTACCAGCACGGCGAGGCAGTGGCCTGGGGCATGATGGCCGCCGCCTTGCTCGGCCATGAAGCAGGCCTCACCTCTGCTGACGATGCCTCCCGGATTGTTTCTCTGGTGCGCCGCCTAGGCCCCCTGCCGCCCTGGCCGCGCGTACCCGCCAATGCCATCATCGCAGCCATGCGCTCGGATAAGAAAACCCGCTCCGGAAAATTGCGCTTCGTCTTGACGCCTCGCATCGGCAAGGCGCGGTCCTACGACGATATCCCCCTCGATCTTGTGGAGCGCGTCCTACATTTTGCCCCGCAGCTCGCCACGTGCTCCGGAAGTCGAAATGCCTGACGCAACTTCCGTAAAAGGAACTCGCCCCGAAGGCTCACAAAGCGACGCGGACGCCTCACGCAAAGTCCGGGAAATGTTCACGCAGATCGCGCCGCGTTACGATCTGCTGAACCACTTGCTCTCTCTGCAGTTTGACCGCCTCTGGCGCGCACGCGTCGCCCGTCTCTTGCGTCCCATCCTCGCGAGGCCTGACGCTCTGGCGCTCGATCTGTGCTGTGGCACGGGCGATTTGGCCCTCTCCCTCGCGCGCGCCGGGAAAGCCCGCGTCATCGGCGCTGATTTCGCGCATCCCATGTTGATTCGCGCAAACGAGAAGTCTGCGGCCGCTCGAGCCGGCTCCAACTCTGCTGAAATGCATGCTGTGGGATTTCTTGAAGCCGACGCCCTCTGCCTGCCGTTCGCCGACACTTCTTTCGATCTCGTCACTTCGGCCTTCGGTTTCCGTAATCTCGTGGACTACGAGGCTGGTTTGCGTGAAATTCGCCGCGTCCTGAAACCCGGTGCGACATTGGCCATCCTCGAATTCACCGAGCCGCCTGATAACCTGCTTGGCAACGCATATCGCTGGTATTTTCGCAAAATCCTGCCGCGCATTGGTGCCTTTGTCTCCGGTGACCGCAACGCCTACACCTATCTCCCCGCGTCCGTCTCGCGCTTCCCCTCTCCCTTGGACTTAGTGTCGCGGATGAAATCGGCAGGATACTCAGAAGTTTATTTCCGAATTTGGACGCTCGGCGCCGTCGCGCTGCACACCGCCGTCCGCCCGTCCTGATGCGCTTTACTTTTCCAACCCCGCGCTGCGCAGCTTGGCAAGGAGCGTCTTCGGCGTCACGCCCAGCTTCTCCGCCGCCCGCGTTTTGTTCCACTTGAACTCACGCAGAGTATTTTCCAGCAGCACTCGCTCGATATGTCCGACGGCTCGCCCCGTCACCTCTTCGAGCGATCCTTCCCAGCTGAAATTCTCCGCCAGCATGCCGCTTGGCAAGCGATCCGCATCCGGCCGCGCAGCGGGCAGTTGCAGGCCGTTCGCGTCTATGCTCAGCCCATCGGCAAGAATCACCGCTCGCTCCAGCGTATTCTGCAGTTCGCGCACGTTGCCCGGCCAACGATAGTGCAATAGCCGGTCGCGCGCTTCTTTAGAAAGCTCCAGGCCGGGTTTCGCGAATTCCCTGCTGAATTTCTCGAGGAAATGATTTGCCAGCAGCAATACGTCATCTCCGCGCTCCCTCAGCGGGGGAATCGTCATTGGCACGGCCGCGATGCGAAAATACAGGTCCTCGCGGAAAAGTTTTTCTTCGATCAATCTCTGCAAATTCCGGTTCGTTGCCACCACGACGCGTACATCCACCTCGATGGGTTGTGTCCCGCCCACGCGGTCGAACTGTCTTTCTTCCAGCACGCGCAGCAACTTGGCCTGCATCGCCAGCGGCAGTTCCCCAATCTCATCGAGAAATAGCGTCCCGCGGTGCGCCAGGTCCAGTTTGCCGACTTTGCGCGCGCCGGCCCCGGTGAAGGCGCCCCGTTCATGGCCAAACAGCTCATTCTCCACCAGGCCCTCGGGGATTGCCGCGCAATTCAGCGCCACAAACGGCTGTTCGCGCCTTCCGGAAAGGTGATGAACCGCTCGCGCAAATAATTCTTTTCCGGTCCCGCTCTCTCCCAGCAGAAGCACCGTGGAATCCGTCGCCGCCACTTTCTGTATCTGCTGGCTGACTTCGCGAATCGACGAATGCTCGCCCACGATGCGCGGAAACCCGTACCGCGCCGCGTACTCTTCCCGCAGCAGAAGATTTTCTCTCAGCAGTTCCTGTTGCCGCGCCGCTCGCTGCACCAACAGCTTCAAATGGTCCAGGTCCACCGGCTTCTGCAGAAAGTCGAACGCTCCCTCTTTCATCGCCGTCACGGCCTCTTCCACGGAGCCGAATGCCGTCAGAAGAATTACGGGAATGGTCGCATCTGCCTGTTTGGTCGCCCGCAGCACATCGAGCCCGGAAGCACCCGGCATCTTCAAGTCCGTTATGACCAGCAGATACCTCCGCGCACGCACCTTCTGTATTGCCGCCGTTCCATCCGCGGCTTCATCCACGGTGTGGCCGGCGCGCTCCAGCGCCTTACGCAGCATGGCGCGCAGCTCATTTTTGTCTTCGACCAGCAGGAGTGGTTCCATCTCCCTCGTTTCTACCATGAAACGCGCACACGTCTTGCGACAACCCATCTCCTCTGTGCGGTGTTGGAAAGCAGCTTAAGAAGCCTTCGGAAGAAGGTTTTTTATGGGGGGTCGGAGCTTTAGCTCCGACATAAACTCCGAGCCTTCAATGGGCTTTAGCCCCTGAGGAAACGTCCCCGGTGTTTTTCACCACACTGCCGACGGAAAGAATTCTTACTATCGCGCCCAGCCCGGATCGCCTCCGCTCTTGCGGAGATCATCCTCCAGGTCGCTGAAGTTCTGCTTCAGTTGCTCGATCTCTTTTTTCTTCGCATCAATCTTCGACGTTTTCTCATTGATGTCTTTGCGGTCATTCTGTTCCATCAGCGCTTTTTGCGGGTCGGGGTAATACTGCACCTGTGCCTTGTTCAACTCCCGCTGCAGCACGTCCAGATCCTTCTCCGCCTGCGCGATTTTGTCGTTCAAGTCCCGGAACCGTTTGCGCCATTTCTTCTCGTCAGTTTGCGCGCCATTGTCCTCGCCGGTTGCCGCTGGCTGCGTGTTATCTGCCGCCCCGCTTGCAGACTGCTGGCCCGCGGAACCCGCGCTTTGGCTCTGGTCCGATGCGCTGCTCTTCCCCCGGCTCAAATCATCTTCCGTGTAGACCTTTTTCGGTGGTGCTTCCTTCTTCTGCTTCTCGCGCGCTTTCCGCGCGGCATCGGCAACAGGATCGCCGCTGGGCCGCTGATCCGAGCCCTGCTGTCGCGCAATTACCGGCAGCGATGTCAGGCACAGTGCTGCAATCACCACCGGCGCTCTGAGCCATACTGTCAGTCGCATACGCACCTGCCTTCCCTCGATGGGCTGAAAACTTTGCTGAATCCTTAGATGCTCTCCTGCTTCGATTCTACTGCTTCCGCGACACTCCTGCACGTGGGTAGCGTAACGATAAACGCCGCCCCGCCTTCCTCGCGGTTTCGCGCCTCCACTTGACCCCCATGCTGCACGATAATCTTCTGCACCACCGCTAGGCCAAGCCCGGTGCCGTTTGCCTTCGTCGTGAAAAATGGCCGGAAGAGTTTCGCTAATGCCTCCTTCGCAATGCCCGGCCCGTTGTCGTATACCTTAATCCTCTGAAAACCGCTCTCCTCGCCTCGCACGATCTCTCCTCGCAGAATCACCCGGCCGCCATTCTCCGCGCTCGCGCAGGCTTCCGCCGCATTGCGCGCCAGGTTCAGCAGCGCTTGCCGCAAGAATCCCTCGTCTCCTGCCACTTCTCCGAAAGGTCCTTCGCACCGGATGCGAACCTGCGGATACGCTTCTCCCACTTCCGCGGCCACGCGCTCCACGACCCCCTGCAGCGCTACCGGCTCGTTCGAAATCTCCAGCGGCCGTGCGTACTTCAGAAACTCCATCACCACGTGCGTTATATTTTGTGTCTGTTCCAGAATCCGCTGCGCGTTGTCCGAAGCTTCTCCGCTGGTCGCTTCGGCGCGGATCATCTGCGCGTAACCCGAAATTGTTGCCAGCGCGTTCTTAAATTCGTGCGCGATTCCCGCGGAGAGTTCGCCGAGAGCCGCCAGGTTTTCCTTCAGCTGCACCTGCTGCTGCAGCATGGCCAGCTCCGTCAAGTCGCTCAGCAGGCAGATTGCTCCGTTGATGGTCTCGTTGCCGCGGCGAATCGGCGAGATCGTCACTCCGAGGAGATGTTTTGCGCCTCCGGGAGCAGCATGCTCCACCTGCTCACGCCGGAAAATTTTCCCCGTTGCTAGGCATTCCGCAAGCAGCTTCGTCAGGTCCGAGGTTTCACCCAGCGCTTCGCTGTACCGCCGGAAGCCCAGCCCCCTTATGCCCAGCACCTGTTCCGCCGCGGGATTGGCGCTCGATATGATCCCCCGCGTATTCACCACCAGCAGCCCCGCGGGCATGTTACGCGTGACCTCTTCGCTCAACCGCTCCGTGTGCTCCGCGCGTTCCTTTTCCAGGCGGTGCAGCCGCTCCAGCTCCTTCTCCTGGTCGCGCAGTTTTTGAATCACCCCTTGCATCGAAGCGGCCATGAATGCCGACGGATTTTCCGTCCGCGGAGCCGTCACAATCTGTTCCCGGTGTGCATCCCGCGTGTTTTGGAAAAAACGCCGCATCAGAAACGAGCTCAGGATTACCGCCGCGAACAGCGCTCCCAGCGAACACAACACAATCAGCCAGACGTGCGGCGCGCCTTCGGTTTGGATTGTGGCCAACATGATCAAACGTATTCCCGGGTTCTTCAATACCTCAAATCAAATACGGCCACCAGCGGGACAGTACCGGCCTCAAGCAGACCAGCAGTAATGCGGCAACTCCTAGAAAAGTCCCCAGCGGCAGTTGATACTGGCTGGCGATCGCGCACCGCAGCGAGTTCGTGCTGCCCAGACCTCGGCGGCTCGCGCGTTCTGCCAGTTTCCGCCTCCATCCGCTCGCGTACAGGGTCGACACCACGCTCAGCCCGATGATGCTCCCCAGCAGCGTCCCCAGCAGAATCGTCAAAAACGTGTCGCGCACTCCCAGAAACGCGCCCGCCATGACCATCATCTTCACATCGCCTGACCCAAGGCCATCATGTCCCCGCAAGAGTTTGTACACCGCACCTGCACCCCAGAGAAAAAAACTGCCGAACGCAGCCCCCAGCACGGCGCTCAGGAGTCCCAACAGAAAATCCCGGTGCGCCCAGTGTGGCAGTTTCCAAAAAAATAAAAGCACGATGCCGTCTTCTGGCGGAAGGAACGCGGAGAACACCAGCCCCGCTCCAAACCCGGGCCAGGTCACCGCGTCCGGCAGCAGCCGCACGCGTAAATCCGTAATCGTCAGCACCAGGATGAAGCAGCAGAAAATCAGCCACTTAAACGTCTCTTGCGTCACCCCATAGCTCAGGTAGCAAGCCACGAAAACCAGGCCTGTCAGCAGCTCGATGCTTGGATACAGCGGCGAAATCGGTAGCCCGCAGTCCCGGCACTTTCCCCCGAGCACGAACCAGCTCACGATCGGCACATTGTCGTAGGGCCTGATCGGCGCCTGGCAGCGCGGGCAGTGCGATCCCGGCCGCACAATCGAAAGCTCTTCCGGGATCCGCGTGATGCAGACGTTCAGGAAGCTGCCAATGACAATCCCGAATAGAAAAAAGATGGCGATGACCACATTCTGAATGTGCCATAGCGCCTGCGCCCCCTCAACTAACCCCGCCGCCCCCGTGTCCGAATGCCCAACAGCTAGCACCAGGCTTTGCCCTAGGCTCCGTGGGCTGGCTGCCTGTGCGAGTGCCAATTCTGGCGCGTTTGACTCGATTCGCCCGCCGAGCCACGACTCCACCTTCTCATGAGCCGCATCACAAGATTCGCTTCGCGCTTCTCTTCTGCCTTCTTTCAACTTTTAACTGTAAACTGTTGACTGTTGACGTTATCTTATGCGCTGGTTCGAACAGAAAATCCGCCGTTACGAGCACCGCCGTTGGACCACCGACGACAACCGCCGCGTCCAGCCGTTCTTCTGGGGCCTTGAACACATCGGCGGTCGCGCCGGCGACCCCGATCCCCGCGCCTTTCTCCGCGATTACGCCCAATGGGCCATCGGCTCCAGCAAAGATTGGTACGCCACTACTCCCGCCTCCGACTACCGCCTCGACTCCGAAAATGTCCTGACCTTCACGAGTTCCATCGAATCCCCTTGGCCGGAAAACAACACTGTCCACGCCCGCCTCTGGCCCGCTTCCCGCTCCTGGCGCCCCCCGATCAAAGCCGCAAGAGGCACCGCTGTCCTCGTCCTTCCCAACTGGAATGCCAAGTGGCACGGCCAGGATGGTCTCTGCGAATGGATCTCCCGTTTCGGCATCACCGCGCTCAAAATGACCCTGCCGTATCACAATCGCCGCATGGCCCGCGGCCACGAGCGCGCCGACCAGGTCTGCGGCCCCAACATCGGCCTCACGCTTCAAGCCAACCGCCAGGCCGTCCAGGACGCGCGCCGCTGCCTCCGCTGGCTCGAGCAGCAGGGCTACACGAGCCTCGGCATCCTCGGAACCAGCATTGGCTCCTCCGTGGGTTACATCACCCTGGTCCATGACGAAGCCGTCCGCGCCGGCGGCTTCTTCCACGTCTCCACCTATTTCGCCGACGTCGTCAGCCAGGGCATGACCACCACCCACGTCTGGGAAAGCCTCCGCCACCACGTCACCGTGGACGAGCTTCGCGATTACTGGGCGCCCATCAGCCCCATGCCCTACGTCGAGCGCGGCATGGGCGCCAGCCGCAAATCCTTCCTGGTCTACGGCAAATATGATCCCACCATGCTCCCCGAGCTCACACGCCAGATGCTCGACTCCCTCCGTCGCCACGGCGCCAATCCCCGCACCCTCGCGCTCCACTGCGGCCACTACTCCCTCGAGCTTGCCCCGTTCTCCTACATTGCCGGCTACCGCATGCTCTCCTTCTTCCGCTCCGCCCTCGCCTAAGCCCTTGTAGTGGCCGGTCTTCAGACCGGTTCCTTTGCCATGGGCGTCTGGCCGTCGTTTTGCCGCGGTCTTGGATTAGCTTTCCTCGTGGTACTCCATGGGTATTTTCAGGAATGTTATACTCCCTCCGTGCCAAGCCAACATGAAGACATCCTCAAAACCACGGCCACCCTCCCCTCTTGCAGCTGACGTGTATGGAATTCAGGACTGCACGAGGCAATGTGAGCGGGACACCTGGTTCCCTCCAGCCTTCACCAGTTGCCAGAAAAAATAGAGAGGAATCGGTGCGTCTTTCAGAACCCTACATCGTTGTGATCGTGATCGCTCTTGCGCTGCTGCTTCTCTGGTGGTGGGGTAGCACGAAGAGCAGAAGACGCGAGAAAGAAATCGTATCTGCGCGACCCTCGGACACGTTGGAGACCTTCATAGCGTCTTTCCGCCTTGAAGTGCAGGACGTTGCAAGGGCGATGTATGCTGAATTCCAGGGCTTCACTTATAACGGAAAGTTCCCGTTTAGGAAGTCTGACCGCGTTGCCGCGATACTGAGCATCGACAAGGTCGATCTAGAAGAAGCGCTCCAGCGCGTGGCGAACCAATTCGGATGCCGCAAGCCCGCCAAAGTCGATGAGAGCAAATTTCGGGGGCGAGCGACCTTCGAAGACTTCATTGAGTTTATTCACCACCTGAAAGCCAGCGAGGTTCCCGTCAGTTCAGAATGACGAGGCCAGCTGATAGAGCCGACTTGGGCCGAACCTTCGCTTTAACTGCCTCGCTGGCGGGTGGCCGCAGTTTCGCCGCGGTCTTGGATTAGTTTTTGCATGGGGTGCCCCAATATTCGTCTCGCATGGCGCAGTTCTCGGCCTTGGAAACTCCCCTTGACCAGAACCTTTCGCATGGTAAAATAAACTCTGGGTAATACCACGAGAGATTTTGGAGTGCGGCGGCTTGTCTACCGCTTTTCTTGTTTTAGAATCCCCTTGGGCCTCTAGTGGCGAATCCGTCCTGAATCCGCTCTAGCAAGGTATCCAAATCCTCCATAGTGTCGGTGCAATGTAAGTCCCTTTAGAATCAACACTTATAAAAGTGTAACAAAACAAACAACTTTAACTATCTTTAGAATCAACACTTATGAAAAACATAGGGGGTGGGGGGGTGTTACTGTTAACTAAGCATCCGATGAGGATGCAGGCCTTGGCAGGTGATCTGTGACTTTCTCTGTTCGGTGATCTCGGTGATCTCTGTGGTCTCAGTGTCCTCTGTGTTGAAAGCTTTCTCTTTCAACGCAGAATCGCCGAAAATTTGCCGTTCGCGACCAGCGCCGAGACGGCCTCAATTTCTGTCGCCAGCGACCGGTCATCAGTAACTCTGGCAGACTTGGCGCGCACGACCTCGTAAGCCTTTTTCGCAAGGCTCCCTGTTTGCAGCGGCGCCAGCAGGTCGATCCCCTGGCAAGCGCAGAGCAACTCAATGGCGATCGTATGCCGCAAATTGTGGAGCATCTTTTCGAGCCGCCGCGCCCCGCTCATTCCCATGGACACGTAATCTTCTTGATTTCCCGAAGTCGAGATCGAATCCACCGAATGGGGAGTGGCCAGCGCCTTGTTTTCGCTCGTCAGCGCCGCCGCCGTCACCTGCGCAATCATGAACCCGGAATTCAGTCCGGGCTCCGGCGTCAAATACGCCGGCAGCAAGCTCGTCAGCGGATTGGTCATCTGGTCGATTCGCCGCTCCACGATTCCGCCAAGGGTCGCCATCGCGATTGCCGCCTGGTCCGCGGCCATCGCCAGGGGCTGCCCGTGGAAATTTCCGCCGCTGATGATGTCGCCATGATTTGCGTCGCGCACAAAAACCAGCGGATTGTCCGTCGCGCTGTTCAGCTCCACCGCGGCCACCTCGCGCGCCTGCGCCAGGGAATCGCGCACCGCTCCGTGCACTTGCGGCGTGCAGCGCAAACTGTAAGCATCCTGAACGCGTGGATCTTTCGCGCCCGAACGGTGCGACTCGCGAATCTCGCTGCCCTCATTCAAGCGCGCCAGGTTCCGCGCGGTCGTCGCGGCTCCCGCGTAGGCGCGCGCCTGCATGATGCGCGCATCGAATGCGTCCGGGCTGCCGCGCAGCGCGTCCAGCGAAAGGGAAGCCGCCACGTCCGCGGTATCGGTCAGAATGTCGGCTTCGCGCAACGCCAGGCTCAAGAGCGCGAGCATCCCCTGCGTGCCGTTCAGCAGCGACAATCCTTCCTTGGCTTCCAGCGCGACCGGCGTGATCCCTGCGCGCCGCATCGCTTCGCTGCCGGCTACGACTTCGCCTCTGTGCGCAGCCCGGCCTTCGCCAATCACCACCTGTGCGAGATGCGCCAGTGGCGCCAGGTCGCCCGATGCTCCGACGGATCCTTGCGAAGGAATCGTCGGGTGCACCTTCGCGTTCAGCATCGCGCACAGCGTCTCCACTACCTGTGGCCGCACGCCGCTGAATCCTTTCGCCAGCGCGTTCGCGCGCAGCAGCATCATCGCTCGCGTTTCCGCTTCGCTCAGCGGCGCTCCGACCCCGCACGCGTGCGAGCGGACCAGATTTACCTGAAGCTCTCGCACCTGTTCCGCGGAAATGCGCACCGAAGCGAGTCTTCCGAATCCCGTGTTGATTCCATAGGCGGTTGTACCCGAGGCCACCAAACGATCGACCACTGCGCGCGAAGCCTTCATCCGCTCCATCGCTTCCGGAGCCAGCCCTACGGCATCGCCGCGCAACGCGACGCCATAGAGCTGCTCGAACGTAAGGTCGTTGCCGGTCAGGGCAATGGTCATGCGCGGCTCCGTTCCGGAATTTCTGCCGCAATGGCTTCGAATACCTTGCGATATTTCTGCGGCAACAATTTGGGTTTTCCGTTCCGCCCGCAGATGATGTGCGTCGTTTCGCCGGTTGCCAGCAGTTGCTCGTCGGCATCGCGGAAAAGTTCGTACGAAAATCGGATGACGCGATTTTTCGATTCCGCAATGCGCGTCCGCACTCGCAGCACCTCGTCGTATCGCGCGGGATGGTGATAGCGGCAATGAGCGTCCGCGACCACAATCTGGCAATCGTCCTCGATTTCCATGCGCTTGTATTCGACGCCTAGCGCGCGCATCAGCTCCACGCGGCCCACCTCAAACCACAGGAAATAATTCCCGTGATAGACCACTCCCATCTGGTCGGTTTCCGCGTAGCGCACACGCACGGTCACGTCGTGATATTCGATCATTCTCATTTCGATTCTTATTCGGGCTTGCTTTGCCACACGGGTTTGCGTTTTTCCAGAAACGACGCGACCCCTTCCTGGAAATCGGGTGTGCAGCGGATGCGCGCATTTTCCAGAATCGCCCGCTCCAGATCCGCATCCAGGCCGGCGGCGGCGGACGAAACGAGCAAGCGTTTCGCGCGCGTCAGGCTGCTCGGGCTCGCCGCGATCAGTGTTTCCGCAAGCTCGCGCGCTCGATCCAGCAACCGTTCGCTTGGCACGACCTCTGTTACCAGGCCATACTCCTTTGCTTCCGCTGCTTCCATAATTCGCCCAGTCAGCAGCAGGTCGCGCGACCGCTTCTCCCCGATCTGCCGCGTCAAAAAAACCGACACGATCGCCGGCAGAAATCCGATTTTCACTTCGGTGTATCCAAACTTGGCTTCAGGAGACGCAAGAGTAAAATCACACAACGTTGCAATTCCGCAGCCCCCAGCAAAGGCCGGACCATTCACCGCCGCGATCAGAGGTCTGGGAAAGCTCCAGATGCGCCGCAACATCTTTGCAATGCGCCGCGAATCGTCCTGGTTTTCTCCGGGGGACTGTTTTGCAATCGCCGCGAGCATTTCCAGATCCATTCCGGCGCAGAACGCTTTTCCGGCGCCGGTCAGGATGCCTACTCGCGCTTGGCTCTTCTCAATCGCGTCCAGCGCCGATTGCAGCTCCGCAATCATCTGTGTAGAGATCGCGTTCCGCTTCTCGGGGCGGTTCAGCGTGACATGAGCAACTTCACCAGAAAAGTCGAGAAGAAGTGTCGTAAACATGATGAATGCACCCCTTCAATTTAACAGCGGCGCATGGGCGTATTTCGCGCGAATCTCGTTCGTCAATCGCAGGACGTTCGCGAGCCGCGCGGGATCGATTCCGGGATCCACGCCGTCTTTGCGCAACGTCGCAATCACTTGCTCGGTGGCAATGTTTCCGACCAAATCGTCACCCGCAAAGGGGCAACCTCCGAGTCCCGTCAGCGCGCCGTCGAAACGCCGGCAGCCTGCTTCGTACGCCGCAAGAATTTTTTCTTCGGCATTCTCCGGCCGGCTGTGCAGGTGCACGCCCAGCTCGATCCCCGCGACGTGGTCTTTCACTTCGCGATACAAATCGCCCACAAGCTTCGGCGACGCTGTGCCCACTGTATCCGCAAGAGAAACAGTATGCACTCGAATATCTTTCAGCCACTCCAGCGTTTCCGCAACAATCTCCGGCCCCCACGGCTCATCATAAGGATTGCCAAATGCCATCGAAATGTAAATGACCAGCCCGCGCTTTGCCGCAGCGGTTTCTTTCTTCAACTTTTCCGCCAGCGCGCGCGATTGGTCGCGTGTCATGTTGGCATTCGCTCGGCGGAAGTACGCCGAAATCGAATATGGATATCCAATCGTCGTCACGCCCGGCGTCGCCAGCGCGCGCTCCAATCCTTTTTCATTCACCACGATGCCGATGATCTCCGGCATTTCCGTTCCGGAGGGAAGGGAAGCGTTGAGTTTCGCCATCACTTCCTCGCTGTCCGCCATTTGCTTCACGTGTTTCGGCGAAACAAAGCTCACCGCATCAATGTGCCTGAATCCCGCCAGCACCAATTCTTTCAGGTATTCGGCTTTATCTTCTGTCGGAATAAAGTCGGGCAGCCCTTGCCACGCATCACGCGGGCACTCGATCAGTTTCAATGTCTCCATGCGGCTCCGGAAATCTGAAGAGGTTGAAAGTTCAAAGTTGAAAGTCGAAAGGGAAGATGGAGAAAAATTATCATTTTGGTGCTTCGACTTTCTCTCGTAAGCCATGAAGCATTCGTGCAAGTTCCGCCACGTCTTTCAAGGCGGCCATCGCCGTACCAGGGGTAATGTAGCCCAGGTCCCGGCTGACCATCAGCAAGTATTCTGTTTCAGCGAGCGAAGCCTCCGCAATGTTCAAAAAGCGGGCATATTCCTGCCGGCCTACCCGCTTGGATCCTTCTACGATATTGGTGGGGACGGAGAGTACGGCTCTGCGAAGCTGGGAAACTAGACCGCATCTCTCGATGATAGGAAAGCCAACGGTCATGCGAGAGACGACGAGCACTAGGGCATGTCCCCGCTGCCAGACCTTTAACTCAGTGAATCTTTGCACGAATACTCCGTCAGTTACGGAAGCGTGGTTTTCAGGGGGTTTCCACTTTCAACTTTTAACTTTCAACTTTTGACCTCTTCAGGTCTGCAGGACTCCGGTTTTGAATTCTCGGATATCGGGATTCAGCGCCGCGGCCTCCAGCGCGGTGATGAGCGCATCGCGCGTGTGCGCTGGATCAATAATTGCGTCAACCCACAACCGAGCGGCGGCGTAGCGCGGATCGGTTTGGTGCTCGTAGGTTGCGCGAACCGATTCGTGCAGATCTTTCTTGTCTTTTTCAGAAAGCTTTTTTCCTTCGCGCTCCATTTGCTTCAGCTTGATTTCCACCAACGTCCCGGCGGCCGCGTCGCCGCTCATCACCGCGAAGCGCGCCGTCGGCCACGCGAACATGAAGCGAGGGTCGTAAGCTTTCCCGCACATGGCGTAATTTCCGGCGCCGAAACTTCCTCCGCAAATCACGGTGATTTTTGGAACCACGCTATTCGCGACGGCATTTACCATTTTCGCGCCGGCCCGGATAATTCCGCTCCACTCCGCGTCCTTGCCGACCATGAAGCCGTTCACGTCATGCAAAAAAATGAGCGGAACGCGGTTCTGGTTGCAGTCCAGAATAAATCGCGCGGCTTTCTCCGCGGACTCCGTGTAAATCACCCCGCCAAACTCCATGCGCTTCTGGTCCGAACCCCGCGCGAGCGTCTGCACGTGTTTTTTCTGATTCGCGACGATGCCGACGGCCCAGCCGCCGATGCGCGCGTAGCCGCACAACAGAGTTTCGCCGTATTCGGCGCGATATTCCTCAAATTCGCTCGCGTCCACAATCCGTGCGATGATCTCCCGCATGTCGTACTGTTTGCCCGGGTCGCCGGAAAATATTCCGTAGATTTCCTCGCCCGGATAGAGCGGCTCGCGCGACGCCGCGTGGCTGAATGGCGAAGGATCCGGTGCGCCCATTTTGTCCACCAGGGTGCGGATGCGCGCAATGCACGCATCGTCGTCCGGCTCGCGAAAATCCACGGTTCCGCTGATTTGCGCGTGCATCTTCGCTCCACCGAGCTCTTCCGCGGAAGACTTCTGCCCAATCGCCGCCTGCACCAGCGCGGGGCCGGCCAAAAACAAGCCCGAGCCTTCCGTCATCAAAATGTGATCGCACATCACCGGCAAATACGCGCCGCCCGCCACACACATTCCCATGATCGCGGTAATTTGAGGAATTCCCATCGCGCTCATCACCGCGTTGTTTCTAAAGACGCGGCCGAAATCGTCCGTGTCCGGGAAGACGTCTTCCTGCAACGGAAGGAACACGCCGGCCGAGTCCACCAGATAGATTGTGGGAATGTGATTGTCGATGGCGATGTTCTGTGCGCGAATCACTTTTTTCGCGGTCATCGGGAAAAACGCACCGGCTTTCACGGTGGCGTCATTGCCGATGATCATGAACAACCGCCCGCACACGCGCGCGAGCCCGGTCACCGTTCCCGCCGAGGGAGCCCCGCCCCACTCTTCGTACATTTCGTAAGCGGCGTAAATCCCCAACTCGAAAAATGAAGAACTCGGGTCGATCAGTTTTGCGATGCGTTCCCGCGCCGTCAGACGCCCCTTTTTGTGCTGCGCTTCAATCGCTTTCGCCCCGCCGCCCTGCCGAATGTGTTCTTCCTCGTTTTTCAATTGAGTCAGGAGATCAATGATGCGGCGGGAATTCTTCTCGAAGTCGGGGGACTTCACATTGACGCTGCTTTTCAGAAGGGACCGGGTCACTCACGAACCTCGCACGTACTCAAGGACGCCGCGTGTGGCATGTCGAAACGCGCCGTCAAGCGAACCGCGAAACAGTATAAGGTCTCCGGTCGGATAGCGCGAGTCTACCCACGGTCTCCCGCAGTAAGTGCGCCGTGTGCGATTCAGGCGCATCCGGACGCCAAGAGTACCGCGTGAGGGTTTGCAAGGATATAATCACCGCCAACAATGGCGCTTGCTCCAGGGACAAAGCTTGGCCCATACGAGATCGCTACGCCGCTGGGCGCGGGCGGTATGGGAGAAGTGTATCGCGCGCGGGATACGCGGCTGGAGCGCACGGTGGCGATCAAGATTCTTCCGGCGCAGCTTTCTTCCGATCCCATTCGCAAGCAGCGATTCGAACGCGAAGCCAGGACCATTTCCAGTCTGAATCATCCACACATTTGCGTGTTGCACGACGTCGGGCACCAAGATGGCGTCGACTACCTTGTGATGGAGTGCGTGGAGGGGGAGACGCTGGCAAAGCGGCTGGAGAAGGGGCCGCTGCCGTTGGAGCAGGTGCTGAAATACGGCGCGCAGATTGCCGATGCGCTGGACAAGGCGCATCGCAGCGGGGTGGTGCACCGGGATTTGAAGCCGGGGAACATCATGCTAACGGCGACAGGGGCGAAGCTGCTGGATTTTGGTCTCGCGAAGCCAGCGGTGGCGGCGGCCAGCGTGGCCACGCTGACGGCAGCGGTAACGCAAACCACGCCGATGACGCAGGAAGGGACGATCGTAGGAACGTTTCAATACATGTCGCCGGAGCAGGTGGAAGGGAAAGAGGTGGATGGGCGCAGCGACATATTTTCGCTGGGGGCGGTTCTGTACGAGATGTTGACGGGGCAACGAGCGTTTCCCGGGAAGAGCCAACTCAGCGTGGCATCGGCGATCCTAGAAAAGGAGCCGGAGCCCATCAGCGCGGTGAAGCCGATGGCGCCGCCAGCGCTGGACCACGCCATCCGCCGCTGCCTTGCCAAAGATCCAGACGAGCGTTGGCAAACCGCCCGCGATCTCGCCCTCGAACTGAAATGGATCGCCGAATCCGGCTCGCAGAGCACGGTTCCTGCGCCGGTCATCGCGCGCAGCAAGACGCGTGAGCGATTGGCGTGGATTGTGGCGGCGGCGTGCGCGCTGGCCGCGGCGACGCTTGGGATCTTGTATTGGAACCACGCCCCAGAAAAGCCCCGAGTCGTCCGCTCCTATGTGAAAGCGACACTCAGCTCTGGCTTTCTCTTCTCGGGTCAGGTTTCCGGGTTCGCACTCTCGCCCGACGGGCTTCGGTTGACGTACGTGGCCCTCAACGCGGATGGCAAGGCTCTGCTGTGGGTCAGGCCGCTCGATTCCCTGCAAGCCCAGCCGCTGGCGGGCACCGATGACGCCTCATTTCCCTTTTGGTCGCCGGACAGCCGAACCATTGGATTCTTTGCCGGAGGCAAGCTAAAGAGGATCGAAGCCTCCGGAGGCCCTCCTTTGACACTGTGCGATGCCCCGCTACCGCGGGGCGGCAGCTGGAGTCGGGCGGACGTGATTCTCTTCGCACCCAATCTTAATGCACCCCTTTTTCGTGTATCTGCCTCCGGCGGAACGGCCACACCTGTGACCAGTCCGGATGCGACAAAAGGCGAGGTCACCCATCGTTGGCCGCAGTTTTTGCCGGATGGAAGGCACTTCCTTTATCTTGCCGGGACACCCTACGGGTTGAAGGAAAACCCCACGAACGCCATTGTCGTCGGCTCGCTTGATTCGAAAGAAAGAAAAGTTCTGCTGCATACCCACTCGGGTGCGATGTATGGCTCAGAACATATCCTCTTCTTGCGCCTGAACACACTAATGGCGCAGCCGTTCGACGCCAAACTCTTGGAATTTACAGGCGAGGCATTTCCTGTCGCCGATCCAGTGCGGGAGGAGGAAACGTCGATCCGGAGTTATTTTTCAGTTTCTCAAAACGGACTCCTGGCTTACCTAGAGGGGGCGGGCGAGGCGGATCGGGAGCTTGTTTGGGTAGACCGTGGCGGAAAGAAAATAGGAGGGGTACCGGGGCAGGACGTGTACCTCGCCCCGCGGATCTCACCCGATGGGAAGAAGGTCGCGTATGTTCGTGGCGCTTCTGGATTCGACATCTGGAGCTACGACCTCATGCGCGGCGTCAAGACACCGCTGACCTTCGGTTCCGGTTCCGGCCAGTCGAACTTATTTCCAGTCTGGTCTCCTGACGGCCAGCGCATCGCTTACACCTCCGTGCGAGGGGGCAAGTTCGGTTTCTATCAAAGGGCCGCGGACGGTTCCGGAAGCGAGGAGGTTCTTCTCGAAGGCACCGACTACGTGAAGTATCTTAGCGACTGGTCCCCAGACGGCAAGTTTCTGGCCTACCAAGATAACCATCAGGGAGTTGCATCAACTT
>Ga0307479_10001570_pt1 | contig 20886 bp, 17 predicted proteins | sample atmos_gasesECM4C_FD_203743 | JGI IMG/M metagenome (GOLD analysis project Ga0307479, IMG submission 203743) | Hardwood forest soil microbial communities from Morgan-Monroe State Forest, Indiana, United States - atmos_gasesECM4C_515 | ecosystem: Environmental > Terrestrial > Soil > Temperate...
TGGGAGGGCAAAATCCGCGAACTGCCGCGCATGGGCGAGAAGCATGAACAAAAACTACTCAAGGCGATTGAGGACTACCGGCGGATTTCCGGGCGATTTCTGATCGATGCCGCCGAAGCCGAGGCGAAAAAACTCACTGACTATCTTATGCAGTTGCCGGGAATCGACCAAATTACTCCTGCCGGGTCGTTGCGCCGAGGCCGCGAGACTGTAGGCGATCTCGACATTCTGGTGACTGGGCAGGCCTGTTGCAGTGCGGCCGAGCGTCAGGTGGCTGTGCAGCACATTGCGAAATACCCGCCGCTCATGAGCGTCATCGCGCAAGGCGATAACAAAATCAGCTTCCGCCTGCGCAGTGACATGCAGGTGGACGTTCGCCTGCTGCCTCCTGAGTCGTTTGGCGCGGCTATGCAGTACTTCACTGGATCGAAGGCGCACAATGTCGCCCTGCGTCAGCGCGCCCTCAAAATGGGTTATACGCTGAACGAATACAGTCTCGCCGATATCGAAACGGAGAAGCCCGTTGCCGGCAAAACCGAAGAAGAAATCTACGCCAAACTGAAACTTGACTACATTCCGCCCGAACTGCGGGAAAACCTGGGCGAGATTGATGCGGCTGAAAAACATACCCTGCCCGCTCTAATTTCTCTCGACGATCTTCAGGGCGACGTGCACATGCACACGGTCGAAACTGACGGCCGCAACACCATTGAAGAAATGGCCGAAGCTGCCAGAGAGCGCGGCTACAAATACATGGCCATTACTGACCATTCCAAGAACCTTGCTTTTGCCAACGGCCTTGATGACGTCCGCGCGGTGGCGCACATTCAACGCATTCACGAAGCGAACAATAAAATCGAAGGCATCACGATCTTCGCCGGAATCGAAGTGGATATCCTCACCGACGGCGATCTTGATCTTTCCGACGATGTATTAGCCCAGATGGATGTCGTCATCGCCAGCGTGCATTCGGTTTTCAATCAAGAGCCGTCGAAGATGACTGACCGGTTGCTGAAAGCGATCGCAAATCCGAATACTTCCATCATCGGCCATCCCACCGGCCGTCTGCAGCTCCGTCGCGATGCGTACCAGTTCGACATGGACGCAGTCCTCACGGCGGCAGCAAGAAACAGAGTGGCCATGGAACTGAACTCTTATCCTGACCGCCTCGATCTCAACGACGTTCACTTGCGCCAAGCTAAACAACGTGGCGTGAAGATCGTGATCAACACCGATTCTCACCATACCTCGCACTTGGAAAAGATTCGCTACGGCGTTCTGCAAGCCCGGCGCGCCTGGCTGACCAAAGCGGACGTACTGAACACTTTGCCGGCTCCAAGATTCGCCAAGGCGATGAAACATGAATGGAGTTGAATACCTGGCCTGAGAGTACAATCCCGAGAACGCGAGATTTCATGTCTGATCAAATTCCCAATCCTGTCCCCACTCCAAGGACCCCCGCCGGCGGCACGCAACCGGCCACGCAAACGGGGCCCACAATCCATATCGGAGATGAATTCGGCACCGCCAAGCGCAATCTTCCTCCGGTGAGGATTCTTGCAATGGCCACGGCCGGAATCCTGATCATTGTGGGCATCGCTTCATTTTTTCAGCGCGCCAAGCCGCAGGGCGCGGGATCGCTCGACAACGTGGTTGCGGTGGAACTTCCGGGGCAGAACTCGGTGCTGGTCGCGCTCACGTTCACCCTGCGGAACTCCGGTAAGAAATCACTCTGGGTTCATAACATCGAAGGAAAGCTGGTCACCTCCAGCGGAGAATCGAGCGGCGATGCAGTTTCGGCTATCGATTTCGATCGGTACTACCAGGCCTTTCCCGCGCTGAAGGCGAACACGCAGGCCGCACTCGCTCCTGAAGATAAATTGCAGCCTGGCCAGGAGATCAAGCGCACGGTGATGGTGAGCTTTCCGGTTACGCTTGATGTTTTCAACCAGAGGCGGTCCGTGAGCGTTGTCGTTCACCCTTACGACCAGCCGGTGCCGGTGACCTTGACGAAATAATTGTTTCCACAGGATAAAATCCAACAACCATATGGCAACGTCGATACGCCGCATTTTGCTTTGCATATTCCCCTTTTTACTTCTGCTTCCGGCCTGGGGATCGTCCGCTAAGCGCCATACAAAGTACTTCGTGTACGTCGGCACGTATACGGAAGAGGGCAGCACGAGTAAAGGCATTTACGCGTATCGTTTTGACTCGCAGAGTGAACGGCTCACCCCGATTGGTTTGGCGGCTGAAACGATCAATCCATCTTTTCTCGCGGTGCACCCGAGCCACCGTTTCATTTACGCAGTCAATGAGGTCAGCAACTACAAAGGCCAGAAAAGCGGGGCAGTCAGCGCGTTCGCTGTCGACCGCGTGACCGGCAAGCTGACTCTGTTGAATCAAGTCGCATCGAGGGGCGGCGATCCCTGCTATATCAGCCTGGACAAGACTGGGAAGTATGTTCTGGTAGCGAACTACGCTGGCGGTAGCGTTGCGGTATTTCCTGTGCTTGAGGATGGCCGATTGGGCGAGGCTTCGACTTTGGTTCAACACAGCGGTCATGGCACGAATCCGGAACGCCAGGAAGGGCCGCATGCTCACTCCATCGATATGGCGCCGGACAACCGCTTCGCCGTTGTTGACGATCTCGGTCTGGACGAAACCCTTGTCTACGGCTTTGACACCGCTCAGGGGTCTCTAGCTGCCGCCAATACCGAGGAAAATGGGAGGCTTGCAAAAGCCGATCCCGGCGCGGGACCCAGGCACTTAGCGTTTCATCCCAGCGGCAGATTTGCTTACGTGATCAACGAAATGCAGTCCGCGGTCTCCGCTTTTCGTTATGACCCTGCTGCAGGGGAATTGCAAAAGCTACAGACAATCTCTTCTCTTCCCAAAGACTTTTCCGGACACGATGAATCAGCAGAGATTCAAGTTCATCCATCGGGCAAGTTCCTCTACGCCTCAAATCGTGGGCCCGACAGCATTGCGGTTTTCACTATCGACGCAAACAAGGGGACGCTAACGCCCGTGGAGTACGTTTCAACGCGAGGTCAAAGCCCCAGAAGTTTCGAGATTGCTCCGAACGGTTCGCTGCTATTTGCCCAGAATGAGAAGTCAGACAATATCGTGCTGTTCCGCATCAATGGGCGAACCGGTCGCTTGACACCAACAGGGAAGGTCCTGGAAGTGGCCCAGCCAGTTTGCGTGAAATTCGTGCCTATCGATTAACCCCGAAGACCGTACCGCTGCAGGTCGACGCGGTCAGACTTATTGCTTCTTCTGTATGAATCTTCGCCGCGCCAGATGGGTATTGGCATCCGGTTTGATTTCGTCGTATTTCATGCAACTGATCGAGCCATCAACTTCCAGTACGGCCAATGCTACATCGTGTACGTTGGAGATGCCGTGCTCGCGCAGAGCGCGCTCCAGCTCATCCATGCTGACGTGCTCTCTAGCCATATGCGATTCAATCGCTTTTCCATCGTGAACGAGAAGGCTTGGCTCGCCCTGAACCATGCGCCGGAAGCCGCGATTAGAACCGGAGAGAGTTCCTATTACATAGTTCAGCAACAACAGCGTTGAAGCCGCCACCACACCGCCAATCAACGAGGTGTCGGGCCCGGTCATTGCATTCTGCACGGAATTGGAAAGAAGCAGGAGGAGCGTCAGATCAAACGGTGTCATCTGTCCTACTTCACGCTTGCCGCTGAGGCGCACACCAATCAAAACAACGAGGTAGATCACGCAGGTGCGCAGGACAATTTGCAGCGCGACATGCGCGCCCGCGGGGAACAGTACTCCGTTCAATTAGCCGTCACCGGGACTGGCGCGTTCTTGGGCGTGCTCAAATAGCCCGTCGCCTTTTTCTTGTCCACTGACCAGACGACCAGTTCAAACAGCATGTGCTCCCTTCCGGAATAAAACTGGATGGGTTCGGCAACCGTGCGATCTCTTTTCTCGATGGTCTTATCATCGGCGCTTACATTCAAGGTGTATTTGCCGCGTTTGGCATCAGTCTTTTTGAGCTGAAGGCTGACTGTCGCTACGGGCTGAGGCTTAGCACCTTTGAGCAACGTAAATTCATAATAGTTGCGGTCGCCTTTGTGCTTCAGCACTTCCAGATCATCGCGGGTATGCGCGATCAAGCCGCTCTGCATTCCCAGATCGCCAATCGCGCTTTGCAGCTTTGCTTTGGTAGATTCCAGATCCGCCTTCGTAGAGGCGACGTCGGTCTTGACGCCACCTACGTCGGTTCTTACTCCAGCGACTTCCCCACTCACTTGGCCAATCTGTTCTTTCTGCTCCTTCTCCAGTCGGGCTTCGGCTGCTTTCTGCTGGGCCTGGAGCTGAGCGGCGCGCTGGGCCAGTTCCTTCTTGGTCATTCCAAGCTTTTGTCCGAGAGTTTCTTCCTGAGCTTCGTCGGATTGCATGCGCTTTTGCAGCTCCGCGACTTGAGCCTGGCTGGCTCCCAAATCTTTTGTCAGCTTCCCGACGCGCTGCTGCGTGGTTACGTATCCATACACCGTTGCCGCAACAAAAATGACGGCGAGGAAAAGCAGTATCCACTTCCCTGCCGTGGATTGACTTTCAACCTGCATCTGTTCAACTTCGTCTGACATGGTTTCTCCGAAGAATGCCTTCTCAGCTAAATTGCTGAGTGATTTGGGACAACATCAATAGTATCAAGTAGCCTCGGAATGCCCAATTACATTCTTCTTTACAATGCTGGAATGAAGAGTTGGGATGTGATCATCATCGGCGGCGGCATCATTGGACTTTCGTTGTCCATCGAACTGCGGAAGAAGGGGGCAAGCGTTCTGATCGTTGAACGTGGTGAGCCGGGGCACGAAGCTTCCCGAGCCGCAGGCGGCATGCTGGTGGATTGCAGCCTTGAGACGTCCGCCGCTCTGCAGTCGCTGGCGACGGCAAGCGCGCGCATGTATCCGGAGTTCGCGCACGAACTGGAAATAGAATCGGGTGTGAAAGTTGATCTGCGTGACTACGGAACCCTTGTCTTCCCATCCGCCGGAGATCCCGCATTGCAGGCGGGCGGCTTGGTTTCCGCGGAACCGGCGAAGTTCGAACCGTCGTTGGCTGGATGTGACCGTCCGGCATTTTATTTGCAGGAACGCAGCGTTGACCCGCGCGGCATGGTTGCTGCCGCGCATCAAACGGCGAAGCGCCGCGGCGTGGATATATCGTCAGGAGAAAATGTGACGTCAGTGGATTTATCCGACGGAAGAGTCAGCGGCGTGACCACGACTAAAACTTCGTTCCACGCGGCGAAGGTTGTCAATTGCGCGGGCGCATGGTCTGGGCAGATCGGCCCCCACGCTTTTCCAACGCGCCCGGTCAAAGGACAAATGTTATGTCTGGCCTCGCCCTCTCGCGGATTACTGAAACATGTTATTCGCTCGCCTGAGGTCTACCTCATCCCGCGCAGTGATGGGAGGATATTGGTAGGAACCACGGTGGAGGAGGCGGGATTCAACAAGCGCACCGACGTTGCCACCATGCAGCGTTTTCACCATGCAGCGATCGCCATAGTTCCCGAACTTCGGAATGCGAAGATCCTGGAAGACTGGGCCGGCTTGCGTCCCGGAACTCCCGACTCGCTGCCAATTCTCGGGGAGACAGCGACGCCAGATTACTATGTCGCCACCGGACACTTTCGCGACGGCATTCTACTCGCTCCAATCACCGCGCAAGTGATGGCGCAAGTGGTCGGGGGCAGAAATCCCGATTACGACCTTACAGCGTTCTCACCGGCCCGGTTTACTCAACGATCAGTTCCAAGCTAACCGCGAGCAACAGCGCCGGGGCCGACTGGTTCGGCTATACTGGAGCGTTTCCGAAGAGCATCAGTTCACACTGTTCTGAGCGCATCCGAAAGGATCATCATGGCTTCCTCGGCAGTCGATTTTGCCCGCAATAATCAGCAGCGTTTTCTCGGCGAACTAAAAGATCTTCTTCGCATCCCCAGCGTCAGCACGCTGGACGAGCACAAATCCGACGTTCAAAGGGCGGCCGACTTCGTGGCTAACGACCTGCGCCGCATCGGTATGGAAAACGTTGAGGTCATCCCCACCAAAGGCCATCCTCTGCTCTACGCGGATTGGCTGCACGCGCCGGGGAAGCCCACCGTGCTCTGCTACGCGCACTATGATGTGCAGCCGCCCGATCCTCTCGATGAATGGCAAACTCCGCCATTCGAGCCCACCGAGCGCAACAACAACATCTACGCCCGCGGTGCCGTCGACGACAAGGGCCAGCTTTGGATGGAAGTGAAGGCGCTCGAATCGCTGATGAAGTCCGGCAATGGCAGACTGCCTATCAATGTCAAAGTCATTTTTGAAGGCGAAGAAGAAGTTGGCGGCGAGTCGATTACGGAGTATGTGCGCAAGCAGAAGGCCAAGCTGAAGTCCGATTTTGCTTTGGTATGCGATACCGAACTCTTCGCTCCCAACCTGCCTACTCTGTGCGTCGGCCTGCGCGGCCTGGTCTATACCGAGATCGAAGCGGTCGGGGCGATGATCGATCTGCACTCTGGAGTGTATGGCGGCGCCGCGCCCAATCCGTTCTTTGCCCTCATCGAAATCATCAGCAAGTTGAAAGATGCGAAGGGGAAAATTTTGATTCCTGGCTTCTATAAGAATGTGAAAGCGCCCAGCAAAGACGAACTCAAAGCCTGGAAGCGCCTGCCTTTTAACGAAGAGCACTACCGCAAGACGGAGGTCGGATCGAAAGTCCTGACCGGCGAACCCGGCTACTCAGTTCTCTATCGCACCTGGGCGCGTCCCACGCTGGAGGTCCACGGCATGCCCGGCGGATTTATCGCGGCCGGCGCGAAGACAGTGATTCCAGCTAAAGCAGCAGCCAAGGTTTCCATGCGACTGGTGCCCAACCAGGATCCCGAAGAAATTCTCAAGCGCTACACGGCCTTCGTGAAGAAGCTCACGCCCAAGGGGATCGAGACCAAAATCAAGGTGCATAGCAAAGGCCCGGCCTGCGTGGTCGGCACCGATAATCCCTACATCAAAGCAGCGACCGAAGCGCTGCGCGATACGTTTAAAAAGGAAACGGTTTTCATCCGCAGCGGCGGATCCATCCCCATCGTCAACGATTTCTACCAGGCTTTGAGGATTCCGAGCGTGATGATGGGCTTCGGGTTGCCGGACGACAACCTGCACGCTCCAAACGAAAAGTTCCATATCCCGAATTTCCACCACGGGATTGAAACTATTTGTTTGTTCTTCGAGAAGCTGGGCGGAAAATAGCTTAGATTCACGCCTCTACTTCTGCTCTGCAGTCTCCTTCTGGTAGGCAGCCGAGAGCGTTCCCTTGGCTTTAGCGATGGGCAAAAGTGTGGGATAGAACTGCACGAAGGTTGTGTCCACGGCCGCATGTTCGGCGTGGCAGCTGTAGCAACTGGCAGTTGTCGGAGTCATCTTTGCAGTCTTTCCATCACCAAAACCGAAGAAAGCCCATTTCCCCGGAAATCGTCCTTCATCCTTCACGTGGACTTCCATTCCCATCAATTCCGTTCCCTGGTAGTTCCCGCTTTTATTGATCGAGCCTTTACCTTGAGCGCCACGCACCTCGAGCACCATCATGGTTTTGTCGGGCCAGGTTCCGGTTTCCACGAACGCCTTGTAGGCCTCGGGATTAACGAAAACATTGTCGAACATGTGGTGGCCCATCTCCATTGCAGGGCTGTAGCTCATGTCGAATCCCGAGGTCAGGTACACCCATTCGCGATAACGCTCCGGAAACTTAAGTTGAGCATCGGAAGTATATTCCGGCTTGGTACTGGGGGGAGCCGAATACTGGCCAAAGGCTGCACCGCACAGCAGAACAGCCGCCAGGAGCAATAGGGTTTTCGCTTTGAAAATATTCACGTTGCTATCCTCGCTTCGCTGACCATGTGGGAAGTATCGCCCCTGGCTCCTTGACTTGCGAGAGCGCCGGCTGCAGGGGAAACGTCATTGGCTGCATTGTTGACCAATCTGGCTGTGTCGTAGAGTACGATTCTTGTGATGTCCGCAGCAATCACACGTTCCGAGCCGCCCAGATGGTTTTGGATTGCCGCCATCTGGTCAGGTATCGCGCTCTTCGATGCGACTCAGACCGTCGTTGTGATGCGGGCTGAAGGGATGCACCATGCCTGGAGCTATCTCTTTGTAACCTTGCTGCTTTCCTGGCTGCCGTGGGCGTTGGCGACACCTCTCGTGTTGCGCCTCGGCCGCCGCTATCCGCCCGCTCAATGGAGGACCTTATCCACATGGAGCGCGCACATTGGCGCCTGCGCGACCATCGGGCTGATTTGTGCCGGATGGATTGCTGCTCTGGAAATGTTGCTGAACCCGTGGGCACAGTCTCCCGGGCCTGGCCCCTTCCTGCATCATTGGTTGCACAAGCTCTACAACAACCTCCTGTCGGACCTCATTTTGTACGGTGTCATCCTGCTGGTCAGCTGCATGCTGGATTCCCAGCAGCGCCTTGCGACGCAGCGGACCCAGACCGCGAAGCTTAATGAGCAACTCTCGAAGGCCCAGCTTGATGCTCTGCGTCGACAGATCGAGCCGCACTTTTTGTTCAACACGCTCAATGCTATCGCCGGACTGGTACGCGAAAAGAGAAACGATGCAGCCGTGAATATGATTGCAGGCCTCAGTGATTTTCTCCGCCGCGTCGTTCGGGACTCCGACCGACAACAGGTGCCGCTGGCAGAGGAATTGGAGTTCGCGGAAAAATATCTGGATATAGAGAAAGTACGATTCGCCGAGCGTCTTCAGGTGAGTGTGAATGTTCCCGCCGATTTATTTCCCGCGCAGGTTCCCAGCCTGATTCTGCAGCCCATGGTTGAAAATGCCGTAAAGCATGGCATTGCCAAACGCGTGCAGGGCGGCGCAATCCGGATTGCCGCGTTTCGCTCCAACGGCAAAATTACGCTGAGCGTCTATAACGATGGTCCGAGCCTGCCCGTCGACTGGGAGACTGCTTCTTCCGGCGTAGGCATCTCCAACGTCCGAACTCGCCTGCAGGGCCTGTACGGAGACGAGTTCGAGTTGAGCCTGAATAACGAGGATGTGGGCGGCGTAAAGGCATCGCTTTCCATACCCTTCGTTTCCTCGCAACCGGAGGATTGACGCGTGCGCCCGCAAAACCCTCCGGCAACGATTCGCACCCTCATTGTGGACGACGAACCTCTGGGCCGCAGCAATCTTTCCGTTCTTTTGCGGCTTGATCCGGACATCGAAATCGTCGGCGAATGCAGCTCCGGGGCTGAGGCTCTGGAAAAGATCCGTTCCGCGAGGCCTGATCTGCTGTTTCTCGACGTGCAAATGCCTGAATGCGATGGCTTCGATGTGCTCGAAATGCTGGGTACAAACCCGCCTCCAGCCATCGTCTTTGTCACCGCTTACGATCAATATGCGGTTCGCGCCTTTGAGGCCGGAGCACTGGATTACCTTCTTAAGCCTTTCGACAATGCCCGCTTCGATCGCGCTCTCGACCGCGCCAAGCAGGCGGTCAAACGCGGTAAGGATGAGCCGAGAAAGCTGGAGCGTCTCGCCATCAAGAGCGTCGGGCAGATCTTCTTCGTGAGAATCTCCGAGATCGATTGGATTGAGGCCGCGGACTACTATGCCTGCCTTCACGTTGGGTCCCGGACGCACCTTTTACGGCGCAGCATGGCTGACCTGGAAAAAGAGTTAGATCCGAAAGCCTTTTGCCGTATCCATCGCTCGACCATCGTGAACCTGGCCCGGGTCGAAAAGATGCAAATCGGCGAAGACGGAGAGTATGAAGTCCTTCTTGATAACGGCGCCTGCCTACGATTGAGCCGACGCTACAGCAAAGAACTGCAATCTCGCCTGGGAGTTCGCGAATCGCAGTCATCCTGACAGATGACTTGTCTTCAAGGCCAGGCTCGACTAGCATTATCTCGCTCTCGCGATTCTCCCCACCTCGTACTCCCTCACCCAAAAACCAGGCATCTGCTGCAATGTGTGTGCAACCCAACGCGCTCGCCCGCAAGGCCATACAATATATAGTGTTATATTGCTTGACCCCGCCCCCATTTCACCGTTACAGTTGCTCTAATTTGTGCCCACCCTCTCCAGCCGAGGATGGAATTGTGCCGTTTTGGCATCTATCTGAAGGCGGAGGTATCCGTCTGGTAAACAGCCCGGGAAAGCGGCAGAACGGGCAACTGGCGACTGACAACTGGTCACTGTTTTTCCCAAGGAGTTCACGTTGCTTAAACTGAAGCGGCTACAGATTCTCGGTTTCAAATCGTTTTGCGATCGCACCGACCTGAAGTTTCATGGGGACGGTATCGCCGCGATCATCGGCCCCAACGGCTGCGGCAAGTCGAACATCGCCGACGCCATTTCCTGGGTGCTGGGCGAGCAGTCGGCCAAGACCTTGCGCGGATCGCGGATGGAAGATGTGATCTTCGCCGGCACGCGCGACCGCAAGCCTACAGGCATGGCCGAGGTAACGCTGACGCTGATCGATCCTGAACAGTATCCCGGAGCTGACGCTGACGCGCCTACGGAGATCGATATCCAGGACGACCTGCCGAGCGCTGCCGCCGTTCTAAGAAACGCAGCCGATCGCCCGGATGCCGACAACCCCGACAAGAACTGGGACGAGGAGGCCATCCGTTCCCGGGCCGCTGAAGAAACCGAGCAAGCGGTGGAAGATGCTCAGCCCGGCAAGACCGAGGAAGTCGAGGTTCCGCGCTCGAAGATCACGACAATCGCAGTTGCTTTCCCGGACGATGAGCCTGTCTTCGCGCTGCCGTCTCAAACGCTCGCCACGGTCACGCCGATATCATCAGTGGCGGTTGTCGCAGCGCCTCAGGTCGTGCTGAAGATTCGCCGCCGCAAATTCAATCAGCAGCAATTCCATGCGGGCGAAATCGTTGTCACGCGGCGGCTGTTCCGCTCCGGCGACAGCGAATATCTGTTGAACGGAAAGCTGTGCCGCCTGCGCGACATACAGGAACTTTTCATGGGCACTGGCCTTGGGCCCGAGACCTATGCTCTCATCGAGCAGGGACGCATCGGCCAGATTCTCAGCAGCCGTCCCACCGACCGCCGCGCCATTCTCGAAGAGGCTGCGGGAATTACAAAGTTCAAAACCAAGAAGCGCCTGGCGGAAGCTCGTCTGGAAGATGCCAAGCTGAATCTCGCCCGCATCAACGATATTTTCGATGAAGTAACACGCCAGATGAATTCGTTGAAGCGCCAAGCCTCCAAGGCCGAGCGCTACGCCAAGCTGCGGGACGAGATGCGTGCCCAACTGCGCATGGTCCTCGCCAGCAAATTCGCAGCGATCGAGCATGAGAGCACCGAACTCGATGCCCAACTCAACGCGCTAGCCGAGGACATGCAGCATCGCACAGAAGCTGTGCAGCAACTCGAAGCTGAACATAGCGAAGGCACCGAGCGCGGCTATGCGATTGAGACTGAACTGCGCGAGAATCGGGATCGACTGAGTCAGCTCGCCATGGAAATCGAGCGAGCGCAGGCCCGCCGCCGTCACAACGACGAGCGCTGCGCCGAACTAGTGGTTCGTTCCGCATCCGCCGAGGCGGAGCTGGCCCAGGCCCGTCATCGCCTGACTTCCCTTGAATCCGAGCGTGATTCTAACCGGCAGATGCTTGAATCCGCTGCCGCCGATCTGGCTGCGGCGCAGCACGAGCTCGCATTGTCGCAGCAGGAAGTGGAAGGTGCCGCAACCGCTCTGCGCGAGCTCGAACGCCAACAGGAAGAATCTCGCGTGGCCATTTTTGACAAGGTGTCGTCGATTTCGCGCCTTCGCAACCAGCTGGCTCAAGCGGAAGAACGCCTTGCGGGAGCGGACCGGGAAGCCGGCCGTCTCCAAACCGAACTCACAAACGCGAACCTTCAAGTCGAGGCATTTGGCGGGCAGCGCGGACAACTAGCCCTCGAGTTCGAAACAGTTACGCAACGCGTCGCAGGAATCACGGAAGAGATCGGCCAGCTTCGCCACCTGCTCGAAAAGAAGCGTACCGAAGAAACGAAAGCCAAGAATAATCTCGATGTGCTGCGCGCCGAATTCGCGACTGCCCTCGGCAAGAAGGGATCCCTGGAAGCGATCATCGCCGAACATGGCTATTCCACCGAATCCGTCCGCCGGCTCTTCCAGTCGGGAGTTATGCAGAGCGGCCTGGCGCCGGTTGGAGTGCTTGCAGATTTCCTTGAGGTCGACCCGCGCTTTGAGCGCGTCGTTGAAGACTTCCTCCGGGACGAATTGAACTACATCGTGGTCAAGTCCTGGGACGCGGCCGACGAAGGGCTTCGGCTGCTGCGCAGCGATGTTGATGGCCGCGCCACCTTCCTGGTTCATCCCGAAGATTCACAGGCCAAGTTCTCTTTCATTCTCGATGAAGCGGCGCATTGCGCGCCGCCTACGGCTTCCATTGTGCCGCTGAAGCACACCATTCGCGTGCTTGACGGTTTCGGAAAGTCCCTCGAAGTGATTCTGCCGAAGTTGCGTGACGGCTACATCGTTCCGGGTTCCGATACGGCGCGGGGTCTCGCCCTCGAGAATCCAGATGCGTTTTTCCTGTCGCAATCGGGAGAATGCTTCCACAACGTGACCGTCACGGGAGGCAAACAGCGCGCCGAAGGCCCGCTCTCGATGAAGCGTGAGCTGCGCGAGGTTCTCCGCCAACTCGACGATCTGGAGCGCGGCCTTCGTGAAGAAGAGATGCGTGTGCTCACACTTGGCCGCGAAATTAAAGAGTTCGCTTCCCTTCTCGACCGTCTTGAAAGTGAAAAGCGCGAGGCCGAACATCAGTCGATGACTTCCGGCCATATGCTGCAGCAGCTCGATTCGGAGATGGCCCGCGTCATGGAACGCATGGGCATTTCGCAAGCGGAACTGCAACGCCTGGCTGCGGAGCGAGGCGAGCAGCAAGGGACCATTGCGGCACGCCAGATGGAGATCGCCGAGCTTGAACTGGCGGGCGCCGAGCTTGAGCGGGAAATCGCAGCCCTACAGGAATCACTCACTGCCATGCGCCAGCGGCGCGAAGATGCGGCCCAGGCCAGTTCGCAACGCGTGGCTCGGGTCGCGGCTCTCGAAGAGCGCCACCGCTCAGCCACTGCTGTGCTCGGACGCATTGAATCTCTGTTCAGCGAAATGAATGAACGCATTCACGCGCTAGTCTCTCAGATGGAAGCCGCCGCCGCCGAGAAACTGCAGCGCGAAACTGAGAATCTGCAACTCGAGCAGCAGGCCGCTGACTTCGACGCAGAGCGCAACGCGGGCCAGGCGCGGGAAGGATTACTGCAATTCGAGAAAGACCAGCTGCGGGCGCGGCTTGCCGAAGTTGACGAGCTTCTGCGCAGTGCCCGCCAGCTTCTCGATCAGGCCCGCGACCGCCGTGGTGAACTGCAGGCGGCGGCCGCCAAGCTGCAAGCTGACGCGCAATATATGGCGGAGACCTGCCTGAACGAACTCGGAATTGAGCGTGCCGCGCTACTTAGCGATACGACGATCTCGTCGGTCACCGGCGACGAACTTACAGCTTGCGATCAGTCTTACCGCGAGATGCGCGCCAAGCTCGAAGCGATGGGTCCGGTGAACATGATGGCGCTGGAAGAGTACCGCGAGACTGCGGAGCGCCACACATTCCTCGATGGCCAGCGCAAGGATCTCATCTCCTCCATCGAGAACACCACGGCCACGATTCGGGAAATCGACCAGGTTTCGCGCCAGATGTTCGAGGAAGCATTTGCCAAGATCAACGAGAACTTCCAGGCTACATTCAAGAAGCTCTTCGGCGGCGGCCATGCTTTCATGAAACTCACGGACGAGGAAAACTCCTCCGAGAGTGGCATCGATGTAGTCGCTTCTCCGCCGGGCAAGCGTCTGCAGAGCGTCTTACTTCTCTCCGGAGGCGAGAAGGCGCTCACCGCGCTCGCCTTGCTGGTCGGAATCTTCCAGTTCACGCCCAGCCCCTTCTGCATCCTCGACGAAGTGGACGCGCCACTCGACGAGGCAAACATTGGCCGCTTCACTGAACTGGTGAAAGAAATGAGCCTCAAGACGCAATTCGTCCTCATCACGCACAGCAAGAAGACGATGAGCATCGCGCCCGTGCTTTACGGAGTGACCATGCAGGAGCCGGGCGTGTCGAAACTAGTCTCGGTCCGCTTCGGGGCGGCCTGAGCCAATGTAGGCCGGCGCCACTGCCGCGATGGAGAGCCGCCTCGGCTGTCCGGAGTAACTAAGGGTAGAGCGCCCGGCGCTATCTTCCGTAATCTTTCCGCTCTGCGATTCAGTGTGTACTCTCAACCTGGGCAGTAACGTGCCCGCATCTCTCAGGAAAAGGTTTCTAAGTTTCTTCCGAAGGACTATCGCCTTTATGTCTGCTCCTACGACTGCCGTATCGAATGTGGCTCCTGGCGCGCCAAACTCCGCAACACCGGCGGGTGCGCCAGTCTCGACTCCCGCGTTGCTGGCAGCCATGCTGAAAACTTCGCCGAAGATTAGCGACCTCTTTTTTACGCCTGGCAAGCCACCTCTGATAGAAGTGAGCGGAAAATTGGCGCCCACGGGAACACGCGCCCTCACCTCTGAAGATACCCGCCGCATTGCTTCCGATCTCATTGGCAACAACCAGCACGCGATTGGTAACTTGAAGGAACTCGGTTCCTGCGACGTGTCTTACAGCTTGCAGGGGGCGCATCGTTTTCGGGTCAACATCTTCATGCAGCGCGGCTCCTGTGCAGTGGTGATGAGGGTAATTCCCAGCAAGGTCCCGGACTTTGAATCGCTGAACCTGCCTTCCGAATTGGAGAAGATTGTGGGCCTGCGAAACGGAATCGTTCTGGTGACCGGTCCCACCGGCTCCGGCAAGTCCTCTACCCTGGCTGCCATCATCGACAAAATCAACAAAGAGCAGTCGTATCACGTGCTCACCATCGAAGATCCCATAGAGTTCCTGCACCCTCACAAAAACTGCATAGTGAATCAACGTGAATTGCACAGCGATACGCCCAGCTTTGCCCTCGCCTTAAGGGCGGCGCTTCGTCAGGCTCCCAAGGTGATTCTGGTAGGCGAGATGCGAGACAAGGAAACCATCGAAATTGCGATGGAGGCGGCAGAAACCGGTCACTTGGTGCTCTCCACGCTGCACACGATCGACGCATCGAAAACGGTTGAGAGAATCGTGGGAGTTTTCCCTATGGCCGAGCAGCACACTCTCCGGAACCGCCTGGCCAAAAGCTTTCGGTACATCATTTCGCAGAGACTGGTTCCTCGTAAGGATGGCGCAGGGCGAGTGGCTGTACTTGAAATACTGAAGTCCACTTTGCGCACGCGCGAGTACGTCGAAAAAGGCGAAGCCGAAGGCAAAACCCTGCTGGATGCCATGCGTGTCGGCGACCAGGAGGGCATGCAGCATTTCGATGGCAATATCGAAAAACTTATCCGCGAGGGAATCATCGATCTGGATACAGGCTTGGCCTATGCCACCAATCCCGATAATCTCCAACTGGATTTATCCGATCTCGCTGCCCCAGCACCGGCCGATCCCCTGCTGGAGACGGCTGCTACGTAAGGCAAGAGCGGGCCACTTTATCCACGCTCGTCCTCAGCTTTTCCACAGCACTTCGATCGAGAATGCTTGCGGACGCCGATTCCCGCGATGTTATTGGCGGTTAATGCTTTGTTCTCAGTAAGGACCCGGTCCTGCTTCCCACCTGTAATCTGCCGTTGACAAAAATTTCTGACCGTCTAAAATACGCACGCTACTTACCCTGTAAAATTTCAACATGAGCCCTAATCTTCTAGACTCCGTAATTCTGCAAACTGATTTTCCAGAGCTTCATCTTCACGCCAGCGGCAAGGTCCGGGACGTTTATCAGTTGGATAATGAACGCTTGCTGTTCGTGGCCACCGACCGCATTTCCGCTTTCGACTACGTGTTGGCGACCGGCATCCCGCACAAAGGCCGGGTGCTAACCCAGATTTCGCTGTTCTGGTTCGACTTCCTTTCTGACATCGTTCCCAACCACGTCATCACTGCCGACGTGGAGCGCTATCCGCAGGCTCTGGAGAAGTATGCCGACCAGTTGCGGGGCCGGTCGATGATCGTACAGCGTGCTGAGATGTTCCCCGTGGAGTGCGTGGTTCGCGGCTATATTTCAGGCTCCGCCTGGAAGGAATATCGGGCCACTGGCAAAGTCTGCGGCATCGAACTGCCCACCGGACTGCGTGAATCCGAAGCGTTTCCCGAGCCGATCTTCACGCCTGCTACCAAGGCAGTGAGCGGCCATGATGAGAATATTCCGTTTTCACGAATGTGCGAAATACTGGGCGCGGAAACTGCCAGCCACCTGCGCGACCTTACTTTGCGGATCTACAAGAAAGCTGCCGCTTACGCGCGGCAACGCGGTATCATCATCGCCGACACCAAGTTTGAGTTTGGCCGCACCGCCAAGGGAATCACGCTGGCCGATGAAGTCCTGACACCAGACTCTTCCCGCTTCTGGCCGGCTGACAAATATGCGCCTGGACGCTCGCAGGAGTCCTACGACAAACAATACGTTCGCGATTATCTGGAACAAATTCGCTGGAACAAGCAGCCACCCGCGCCTGCTCTGCCATCGGAGGTCGCAGGCCGGACCAGCGAAAAATATCTCGACGCGTACTTCCAGGTCACCGGCCGCAAACTGGATGTGTAGGCCCGGATGTGCAGGCCAAGAACGGTCCGCGGATACATGGACAGGAGAGTAGGGTGACCCCGGCGGACTGGCTGATAGTCGCGGTTGTGCTGCTGAATATCGTGTTAGCCGCCATGCACGGTTTCTTCGCCGAGCTTTTAAGCACGGCTGGATTGGTGGTTGGCTACATCGTAGCCGCCTGGCGATATCAGCGCCTGGCGGCCTGGTTCATGTCGTTTTTGAAGTCGGAGCTGTTGGCCGAGATTTTTAGTTTTCTGATCATTTTTTTTGCGGTATTGATCCTGTTCAGCCTTGCCGGCAGGGTCGCGCGCAAGTTAATGAAAGCGGCCGGACTGAGCGGGTTCGACCGTTTTCTGGGAGCATTGTTGGGCCTGGTAAAAGGTGGGTTGGTCGTGGCCGTGGTTTTGGTGGGACTGACTGCGTTCGCGCCCACCTCGCAGATGCTGGAGAAATCCCAACTCGCTCCCTATTTTCTGGTTGTGGGAAGGGCGGCTATCTGGGTAGCGCCATCGGATTTGCGGGCGAGGTTCTATGAAGGGCTGGATTTCCTGCATCGGGCACCGAAAGATTTGAGTGGTACTCCGGCTTCCAGGTCAAAATGAACCCGCCGTAAGGCGGGCAAGCAGTCAAACCAAAGACATCCGAACGAGAGAGAGACCTACCGTGAAAGATCAATTGGAAGCACTCATTCTGCAGATGTACAAAAGCAACATTCTCTACTCCGAAGGCGTTCGCGAATTCAAGAAACGTTTCATCTTGACCGTGCTTCAGGAGAACAACGGCAACCAATGCCGCGCTGCCCGCGAACTGGGTATGCACCGGAACACGCTCAGCCGCACTATCGACGAGCTCAAAATCGATATCCGGCAGTTGCGGGATGGCGCCAAGCGTCCGCCCCGCAGCGCGCGGCCTATCCCTATGGAAAAGAAAGCCGTGCGCTAGTCCCGGTCGAGTTTTCCGACGCTGCGTGCCTGATCTCTGACCAACATCAAAGGGCAGCCCTTGCGGGCTGCCCTTATTGATCCGAACCCTGCTTGCGCTACTGACTTGCTGGTTTGCGGTGGACCGGAGCTTTTTTAGCCGGGGCGGGAGCCGCAGCTTTCAACAACTTGCCTTTCTCCATGGTCATCATGAAGGGGTTTGTTGTGTAAGAGGCGGGCTCGCCCTGGAAGTCCAGACTGGCACCTTCTTTGGGGATGAGTCTCAAGGGAACCTTGTCTTCGAAAGTAAGTGTAATGTCCGGCTTCTTTGCGTCAATGTCATCCGAGCTGCCGGCGATTTGGAACTCGGTCCCCGTTGCTTTGATGACCGTGCCCTGCATCTGAACAGCCTTGCCCTTGATAGCATTCCAGACTACGTCCTGATCTTCCTTCGAGCCGCTGGTGAAGATGAATTGCCAGGTCGCGAAGTCCATCTTTTCCGGGGGCGTAGACGCCACCATGTTGTGAGCCTGCTCGGCCGGAGTCGGCGCGGGCTTGATAGTAAAACCAGCCGGCGGATTCGGACTCGCCTTGGCCTGGGCCAGAACGTCAGTCCATCCGTCCTCGCCACCGTGGTACTTCACGTATTGGCCCTTGGCGTATTTCTCGATCTGAGCCTGATACTGCGCGTTGGGAGCAGCAGTAGAAGCACGAGCAGCAAACCAGATCGCATTGATCGAGTCGGGAGGAACTTTGGGGTCCGGCGGCGTCGGCCCGGCATAGGCCAGCGCCAGGGGATAGACGACGCTGAAATCCTTCTGCGAGTCTGGACTGCTATCGACGGCGCCACGCAAAGCCTTTCGCGCGGTCTCGTAATCCTTGTCAGTAAGGGCAGCGATGCCGACGGCCGCGTTGAAAATGCCCGTCATCTGATTTTTCATCTTCTCAAAATCAGCGTCGGACGTGCCCTCTGGCTTGGAAAACTTCGGCAGTGCCTCCAGCCCCATCTGCCCATATTTTTTGGCATCCGCCAGATCCTGCTTGGAATTCGGGTCGCCGCCTTGCGCCTTGAGGCGATTAAAGAAAGCCAGCAACGCCATTGCTCGAACGTTATTGGGATCGGCCGCCACCAGCTTCGTGGCCGTATCGAGGGTTTTCTGCTGGTTATTAGTTTGCTGGTAGTCCTGCATCAGCGTTTGCAGAGCGGCCACCTTCATTACGCTGTTGGGATACTGCGTCATGAAGGCCTCAAGGCCGCTAATCTGCGCCGCCGGGTCCTTCTGTTGGATCGCGCCCACATAAGCGTTGTATTCAGCAGGATCTTTGATAACGGGCGCCTGCGAGGTTGATGCCGACGGTTGCGCCTGCCCTGCTTGTCCCTGCGGTTGCTGCGGCGGCGTGGCGGCGGTTTGCGCCGTTGCTAATGCAGCAACTCCAAGCACAACCGTGACCAGAATCTTTTTCATCAGTATGGCTCCTTGGCTCTTTGGGAATCGAAAAATTTCAGGAAACAGAATTCCTTACTTCCGCAGCTGCTCACTTCGACAGCATATCTTGTTTGGACACCGTCGCTTGCCAGCCTGCCCCGCGAAAAGAGGGCGGACCACAACGCGAGGCAACTGAACCTCCCCATTTCGGGTTTGCCGGATTATAAGTACCTCTTGTGCCGAAGGCAAGCAACTTCCCGGTCGTCCCAAGCGCTATTGTATAAGATGCAGATTTTACATCTTGCGGATAGCCGCGATTTTCGGCCCTGGCGTGCATCTGCGATGGTTGCAGGAGGTTTTCGGATGAGTATTACTGGCATCGAGACAACTCGCGCCCTTGCTGGGCAAGTCGCGGTTATCACCGGCGCAGGCCGGGGGATTGGCGCTGCCATCGCGCGAGCGTTGGCGAACATGGGAGCTACTTCCCTGCTTTGCGGGCGCACCCAGGGAGCTCTCGAGGCGACGGCGAAGGCCATCAAGCAGGCTGGGGGGAAAGCTCAGGCTTTCGCTTGCGACGTCACCGACTTGCAGTCCGTCGAATCGGCGGCGAAGCACGTCGAGTCTTCCTTTGGGCGGCTGGACATCCTGGTGAACAACGCGGGTATCGGGGGATTCGGCGGACCGCTGCACCAACTCCCGCCCGACTCCTGGGACCAGATTCTCAACACAAACCTGCGGGGCGTTTATTACATAACGCGGGCTTTCGCGCCGCTGATGATTCGGGCGCGCTCCGGCCACATCATCAATATTTCCTCCCTGGCCGGAAAGAACGCGCTGCCGAACGGCGCGGCCTATGCTGCCTCGAAATGGGGACTGAACGGCCTCAGCTATTCCATGGCGGAGGAATTGCGCGGCTACAACATACGAGTGGCCGTAATTTGCCCCGGCTCGACCAACACCGACCTCAGCCCGCATACTGGCAAAGATCCCTCAAAAATGCTGCAACCGGAAGACGTCGCCCACACGGTAGCCATGCTGGTGACACAAAGCCCGCAGTCGTTCGTGAGCGAGATTCTTCTGCGGCCGACGCTAAAGCCGTAGCAAAGGCCGCCGCGTTCGTAGAGACGTAGCTTGCTACGTCTCTGCGTGCGGCGTTCCGTATGACCGCGAGTGAGACGTCGCAAGCAACGTCTCTACGGCGGGCTTCACTTCTTGAACAGATTCTCAAACGCCTGGCGCGCGTCGCTGGGGCGCAGGCTTGCGGGCGTGGAAGTTTCTTTTTCGCGGGTGATGCGAAGCTCATAAAATGTGCAATCGTTGCGCGCGTCTTTCTTGGCGATTCGCTCCTTTACTGGTTGCATACACTCGAAGCGGCTTCCCGGATCGAAATACATACACTGCTTGCAGGAATGCAGTTCGAAACCGCATTTGGGACAGAGCCCGGCCGGTGGGATCGCCTGCAGCACCGTGCCGCATTGCGCACAGCGTGAGACCGCGCGGGTGCCCGGCATGTTAACCGGCTTCGGCCCGAGGCTGTAGTCCCTTTTCGCAGGCGGCGACGCCGGTTTTTCTCGAGGCTCACTGCGAGGCTTTTCGCGATCTCGGTCCTGATATCCGTGCTGACGGTATTTTGCTGCCACACGACCTCCCCGGCACGTCGGCGTATTGTCTCGCCAGTGGCGGCTTACGGCAAGTCTAATTAACCACGAAGGACACTACGGCTCACCAAAAAGAACTATGGCCGCGACGTCTTCGTGTGACTCAGTACCGTTAATGGTTGACGATTCCGCCCTGGTCTCGCGACCC
>Ga0307479_10001571_pt1 | contig 20882 bp, 15 predicted proteins | sample atmos_gasesECM4C_FD_203743 | JGI IMG/M metagenome (GOLD analysis project Ga0307479, IMG submission 203743) | Hardwood forest soil microbial communities from Morgan-Monroe State Forest, Indiana, United States - atmos_gasesECM4C_515 | ecosystem: Environmental > Terrestrial > Soil > Temperate...
TTACAGCGCGGCGCGTCGAACGCACCAAGAACTTCCTGGTGGAACACCGCGTCCCGGCGAACCACATTGAGGTACGGTCTTTTGGCAAGGACGACGAACTGACTCCCGAACAGATTAAGGGACAAATAGTGCAGAACCCCGACCTGACTGCGGGCGAGAAGCGACAAATGCTGGGCAATCTGCGGGTAATGGTCTTAGCCAACAATCGGCGCCTAGACGTTTCCTTGAACACCACCGGACAGCAGTCCACGCACCGGTATCCGTTTAATGCGAAAGACTACCTAGCGCTGATCAGCACCAAGGGTGCAGAAAAAAAGCCACCGGTCAAGCAAAAGCCCGGGGGATAAGGGCGGAATACCCCTAAAACTGGTAAAGCATCGGCTTTGCTAGCAACGATTCAGGGGGCACTGACGTGCCCCCTGACCTCTTTGCCCCGTAGAAGGCGTCGCTGGTCCACCAAGAGATTCCCTTCCGGATGTTCCGTAGAGAACAGTTAATAGCTTCAAAGGATCTACGATGTAGTGCTAGAACGGCGCTAACAGGCCGGCACTTGCAAGAATGAACAGGGCTCGGGTCAGGCGGTATCCGTCCTTCGCTGTTCTCTCCAACAAGACCCGAAGACGGCCTTCCATTCCGAGCTGAGCAGATAGGGGAATCTTTGAATCAGTCACGAGAAAGCTATCGCGTATCGCAATTCTCTGGATTGCTCCTGGGAGTTAGCCTGTATTCTTATCGCGTACGGGAACTCGCGGTCTGCTTGGTATTTTTCACAACTGCTGTTTGCCTTGCTGGCTCTAGGCGGCGTACTCGGTTATTACGCTGGAAAATACGTTATCCGTTGGGTGTACACGCCAGGGGAAGTGATACCGCTGATTCCGCTAAGTTCTGACACACTTGCCTTGGAAAGTACATCGGGCAAGGCAAGGGTCAAGAGACCCTTCACCCATCATTAGGAATCCTTCAGGCCGGAACTGGACTCAATCACTCCCTGGTCCCCAAACCCTCAGTCGGGCTATGACTGTGACTATTTCTGCCGAAGGATCTTATGGCGGATATCCGGCCAGAACTCCCTGACGAGATTATTGATGCTGGCGGCTTCCAACTGGGCTAACCAGTTCATCGTCGTATTGTGCAAGCTACGCTCCTCTCGCGGATAATAACAGTTGGATAACTCCGCTTCCATCGCATTCCCAACAATCTCAGAGAAATTAAAGCCCGTGCCCCCGGAATCGGTCTTGGTGACCACGACGCGCGATAACGCGTATGCCGCCCGGCGACGAAAAGCTCCATGGCCGAGGGTGTAGTAACGCGGGTCTTCGTGCGTTACCGCCGGCACAAGCGCTTCCGTGAAAAAAGATCCAGACGCTTGATCCGCGAAGGCCCGCCAATAATAGCGGCTATACCCAGCGACGCCATTGTGCAACTCTGGGTACGACCTCAAAGCCATGCTTTGCCCGGCGAGCATTCCCGCCCAAACGAATGATGAATAATCCACGCTATCCTGCAGGGCAAGTGAGTATTTTCCTCTGGCGGTTAGCGGTGGAAGCTCTGTGTCAGCACTCACCGCCGCAAAATTGGGAATGATCCAAAACATGCGCTTAGTCTGCTTGCCTTCGGAATTATCTGGTTTCTCGTAAGGTCCACTCGGGTCTGCCGCCGGAGCAGCCACCGCTGCCTGCGGGCTTGACTGCGTAGCGGCGTCCGGCTGGGTTGCTGAACCCCCGGTGCTTGCCGATTGCTGCGTGGGTTGCTCAGGCGCTGCTCCACTCTGCTGGTCTGCAGCTGCTGTCTGCGCGCAGACGAGCGCTGGAGACAGAAGAAAAAAAACAGCGAAAGTGGCACATCTACTCGTACGCATTGCGTGCTCCAATTGAGCCCCGTGTCGGGGGAACCGTTTACACTGAGGGGGTAGGCTCATATTGCTCTCAAACGCGCAGCAAAGCTGTTCTCTACAGAACAGGATATTTAACGTCTCGGGTCGCTCAGTGGTTCTACAGCGCCCAATATCGCCGCAACAAAACTCCAAAGTTGTCTACAAGTGAACAGACACGCGTCTTCGCAGCCTTTATGATTGTCTTGCAGAAAAAAATGTTGTGTCGGCCGGTTCATCGGTTGCATAAGCCAGAACGGCCGTGGCCAACATCAGCCCTCTCTCAATTGGGCCCGCCGACGAGGTCCTCCAGTCAGAAGTTCGGACCAAGTTCAACGTCTGAGGAGCACTTTCTGCTGTGGAGGTCCAGCGATGAAGCGATATTTCGGCATCGCAGTGTGCCTGTCGTTTGCCGTGGGCGCCGTTTACGCTGCGACGAAAGAGCAAAACCGCCTCGAAAATTGCGGCGTTGTGCTGCAGGAAGTCCTGAACATCCCGGATAATCTACCCCAGCAGGTTTTGGCAAAAGCCGAGTGTGTCATCGTGTTCCCCTCAGTATTGAAATTGGCCTTTGGAATGGGCAAAGACTACGGGCGCGGAGCTATGGTTTGCCGCACCGGCAAGGAATTCAATGGACGTTGGGGTGCTCCCGCAATGTTCGCCCTGGAAGGCGATAGCCTCGGCATGCAAATTGGCGGCGAATCTACCGATCTGATTCTTCTGGTCATGAACCGGAGAGGTGCAGCTTCTATTCTCAGCAGCAAGATCAAGCTGGGCGGAGACGCCTCCGCCGCCGCTGGACCGAAAGGACGCGATGCTTCCGCAAACACCGATCTCTGGATGCGCGCAGAGATTCTCAGTTACTCGCGTTCCCGCGGGCTATTTGCCGGCATTTCCCTCGAGGGTTCCACGCTGCGCCCAGACAACAAAGCAACGAGCGCATTTACGGTCGCAGAATTACAGCTAGAGCGATCCTGCTGGGCAACAAAGTCGCCATTCCGGCAACGGGCCGCCATCTCGTTCGCGTTCTGCAAACGAATGCACCGCGGAATGAGTCGAAGCAGGTTGCCTTAAGGTAGTCAACGTTCCCAGCCCCCTTTTGCTCTCGGGACGGCGGTGAGGAGTGCGAGCAGCTTACAGCCCTCCTCACCGCACGAAAGACAAGTGTATTCTGGAGGTCGCTATGGCCATCCGCCGAAGAACCGGCCTAATCGTGGTCGGAATCACCGCGTTTCTCTTGCTCGTGCTAATTTTCATTGGACCCGCACTGATTAAAGTGGATCGTTACCGGCCCCAGGTGATCTCCTATCTCCAGGAGAAAACGGGAAAGCAGGTCGAAATCGGGCGATTGGCACTCACCTTCTTTCCCGTATCAATTCATATTGAGAATTTCGGCGTGAAGAACCCTCCCATATTTCCACGCGGTTATATCGTCCAGGCGGCGAGGATCGATGCCGAACTGAGCCTTGGTGCGCTCTTGCACCGGCAGGTGGTCATCAAGTCCCTCGTCCTTGAAGACCCGGTCCTGAATTTGACATCGGATCCCGATGGCCCGTGGAACTTCGAGAATCCGCAAGCGAAGGCTTCACAGAACACCTTTCCTCTGGGAGTGATTTCGAGGGTACAAATTAAACGAGGACAACTGATAGCATCGAATCTACTGCCGTCTGACGCGGCGGGTCCCGTCTTTTTTGAAGCCCACGACATCTCTTGTGACCTGGAGCAGGTGAACTTGGTGGGAATTATCACTCCCTCTTCTTCCTCGATGGATGGCCAGGGCAGTTTGAAGGCGGGTCTTCTGCGCTTCGGCACCGTGGAAGCAAGAAATCTGGAATCCAAATTGCGCTTAGAGTCCAGGCACGTTTCGTTTAAAGATGTAAAAGCGGAAGTCTATGGCGGGAATGCTGCTGGTGAGCTTTCCTTTGACTTGTCGGGAAAGAATGCAAGCTTCAAAAGCAATGCGCGATTCAGTGGTATTAATGTGGCCCAACTTCTCGCGGCTTTCCCAAACGGCGGCGGAAAGATGACCGGGAAGATGGAAGGGGACGTAAAGTTAGGGGGCGAGATCGAGCACTCGTCCCGGCCACTCGCGGGAATTCACGGAGCCGGACGCGTAACTGTGCGCAACGGCCAAGTGCCGAGTCTCAAGCTCAACGCGAATTTGATGAGGCTGGCGCACTTCAATGATCTCGGCCCCGCCAAAAATGACCCTTCCGCCTTTAACTTGATAACCACCGACCTGGAATTGGACAATCAACGGATTTCGAGCAGGGTTATCGACATTGACGGCTACGGCGTCGACGTGGATGGCGCAGGCAGTGTCAGCGTATCAGGCTCCGACGTGCTGAACTATCACGGGTTGGCGGAGATCACCACCAAGGAGAGCTTCTTCACCAACACCGTCGCCCGAATGTCCGGAGCCACACTAAAAGACGGTAAGCTGCAGTTTCCCTTTCGCATCGATGGAACGATCGATAACCCGGTATTCTCCAAGGGCAAGGACGAGAAAGACGTAGACGCTGTACAAAAACATCGGTGAGAGAAGAGCCAAAGAAAGCCAAAATCGGATTCTTGCTTCTTGGCGGCATTCTCGTTGCTGCTATTGCGCTCTTATTTTTCGGGTGGCTCGCCGAGGAGGTGCTTGAGGCAGATACACAACGATTCGATACTCTGCTGCGAACAGCCATTCACCGGCTCGCGTCGCCGCCCATTACGAGCGTGATGGAGCTAATTTCACTCCTTGGGTCAGTGGGAGTGCTGGTGGCGCTGAGCCTGCTAACGATTTCTCTGTTTTACTATCTCCATCGACCTCGAGCAGCTACGTTGCTCGCCACTACTATGGCAGGCGTGGCAGTGCTCGATCTCGTGTTGAAGGATGCTTTTCATCGGGTACGGCCTCTCGCCTTTTTCGGAACATCTCCAAGCTCCTATAGTTTTCCAAGCGGTCACGCTCTAGCATCGCTCTGTTTTTATGGAGCGTTGGCTGCTATTTTGTCCGCGCGTATAGCGGGACGCCAGGCGCGATTATGCATTTGGACGATTGCTGTATTGCTCGTCGCAATGATCGGATTTTCTCGCGTTTACCTGGGAGTGCATTACCCAAGTGACGTCATCGCCGGCTATTGTGCCGCCATTGTTTGGGTCGCAGCCGTTGGCTTTTTGGACAGGATTCTTAGAAGACAGCCAAACAAAAAACGGAACGTTTAGCCAGCACCTAAAAGTTCTGGAAGATGTGAGGCCTGACAAACGCAGCCCTAAAATGCACTTTGCACAATTTTCAGCTCCTTGAAGCTTATGTTGGGCGAAACTGCAGGGGCAGTTGGTCCGCCTGAGCCATCGTAGTCCAGGCCCGCGCATTATTCCTCGAACCCGTTCAACACTAGTCCCGTTTTGTGATAGGGTTTGGTCCATTATGAAAACAAATGACACCCTCTCGCGTCGTTCACTTTTGGCGATGTTCGCGGCAACTCCTCTCTGGGCTGCATTGGCGCCCGGTAACCACATCCCCGTCGGCCTGGAGCTCTATTCCGTTCGCAATGACCTGAAACAAGACCTGATGGGCACAGTCACCAAAGTAGCCAAGCTGGGCTACGAGTGCGTAGAGTTCTATTCGCCGTATTACGAATGGACACTCGACTACGCCAAGCAGGTCCGCAAAACACTCGATGATCTCGGCGTTCGCTGCTACTCCACGCACAACTCCACGCAATCGTTCACCACGGAAGGGATCGGCAAGGCCATCGAGTTGAACCATGCTCTCGGCACCCGCTATCTCGTACTGGCTCATCCTGGCAACGTCAAGACCATTGAGGACTGGAAACGCGTCCCCGAAATCCTGAACACCGCCAATAAAAAACTGGCGAGCGAGGGACTACACGCCGGCTATCACAATCACGACCTGGAGTGGAAACCTGTCGATGGCCAGAAGCCCATTGAACTCATCGCGGCGAATACGGACAAGAGCATCATGCTCCAACTCGATGTGGGCACTTGTCTGGAGACTGGCAACGATCCCGTCGCCTGGGTCGAGAAAAACCCCGGCCGCATCCGCTCTATGCATTTGAAAGAATGGTCACCCGACAAGGGTTATCGGGTCTTGTTCGGAGAAGGCGTGGCCCCCTGGCAGAAGCTCTTAGCTGCAGGGGAAGACAAGGGCGGCGTCGAGTACTATTTGATTGAGCAGGAAGGTAGCGACTACTCCGAAATAGAAACCGCAGAACGGTGTCTCGCCGCCTACAAAAAGCTGCGCGCCTGAGTAACTTTCTCTTATTTTCAGTTTGCGTGCGAAACGTCCTCGGTGGCTGGTTTCTCACGCCCAACTGTTGCTCACGGTCGCGTGAGCTGCTTCGCGGTGTCTCCGTTAATTCTGTTCTCCTCTGCTAACTCTGTGTTCTTTCTTCAGTCTGACGCGGCTTTCCGCGCGCTTGACGCAACGTCCCGCCCAGGCACCACATCGAGCTGCAGCTTCCCGTCAGCCGCCGGTATGTACGTCTGCTTCAGACCAAGCTCCTTCCGTACAATATTGCAGCCTTGCGCGATCGCACTGGCCTTGTAGAACGAAATCTCGCGATTACATCCCTGCCGCCCAAAGCCGCAATCGCTCGAAACGATGAGGCGTTCCGCGGGAATGTACTTCAGCGCTTTCCGGATTTCACCGGCCACGTCTTCCGGCCGGTCGGCCTGAAGCGAACGGTGGCTGACCGCGCCGATGGCAATCTTTTTCTTGAGGTCGTGCTTGAAAGGCTCGAAGAGCTCGAGATCTTTTTGGTTGCGGTCCTTCATCTCCAAAGTCCACACGTCGCCGCGGCATCGCTCCAGATAAATCTCAATCGATTTGGCGTAGCTCGTATCTTCCATCACCCGCTGCATATTGGGATTGCCCCAGCAGGTGTGAATCCACAGCTCCACATCATCGAGTCCCTGGACCTCGCGATTGAACGCCTCAATCATGAATTTCACTTCGGCATGGTCCTTGCCAAACGTGTTGGCCATGAAGTGGAACGTCGGCTCCTCCGTCTGGATGCATTTGCAGCCGGCATCCCGCAGCGCCAGCAACTCTTTGTTCATCGCTTCGGCCATATCCCAGATGACTTGCCGCTTGTCCTTGTACTTGGGCGTGTGAATGTCCAGGAACAGAGCCATTACTTGCGAGCAGCACGTCCCGAACTTGACCGGTTTGCGAGCTTTTCCTTGCGCAATGCGCCACAGTTTCGCGTAGCCGAGCGGCCGGTGCTCAATCTTGTCGACCACACGCGGCCAGCGCCAGCCGGTGTAGATCTCATTCAGCAACGTGCCTGGCGGATAGTGCAACCAGGGCGCCGTGGTCTCCTCCGGCTGCAAATAGTCGCCCTCGAAGCCGGCCCAGCGCTGCAGCGGGTAGTGGTGCCACGCGCGCCCGGCCATATCTTCATCCACGTGAAAGTCGCCATGCGAAAGAATGTCGAGTCCGGCCCGGTCTTGATCGCTGATCACCACAGCCAATGCGTCTTGAAATTTTTCGCGCCAGTGCACATCGAGCATGCAGGTGTCCAGCGGGCGACCCCACATGCTGACGTCGAACCAGCGTGGTCGCGGAAACGACCCGGTCGTTGTGCTAGGCAGAATTAAATCAGCGGTAGCCGTAAACATGGGTTCCTCCGGGCCGCATTGTACGTCGATTGGTGTTCGCCAGGAAATGAGCACGAGAACTTACAGGGCTGCGGCATGCCGTTCGGCGTAATAATCCGCGAACGTCTTGCCTTGCTCCGCGAGCCGGCGCAGTAGTGGCGGCGGTGTCCACCAGGCGCCATGCCGCTGCTCGAATTCGCGGAGGCGATCGTACACCTTGCGCAGCCCGACGGCGCCCGCGTACCACATCGGGCCGCCGCGATACGCCGGGAAGCCGTAGCCGTTCAGATAAATAATATCGATATCGACGGCACGCAACGCCACGCCTTCTTCCAGAATGCGCGCGCCTTCGTTCACCAGAGTGTAGATACAGCGTTCGACAATCTCTTGCGGCGAAATTTGCCGCTGCAGAATTCCCGCCTCAGACGCAACTTGGCGAATCAGCGCGGCCAGCGCTGCATCGGGTGATGCCTTTCGATTTTCATCGTACTTGTACCAGCCGGCGCCCGTTTTTTGGCCGAAGCGCCCAAGTTCGCACAATCGGTCTTCAGCGAGGGGCTGACGTAAGCCTGGCTTTTGCAAATGGAGATGCTCCTTGCGGATGCGCCAGCCAACATCCAAGCCGGCAAGATCGCCGGTGGCGAGTGGGCCCATGGCCATGCCGAAGTCATACAGCGCTTGATCGACGCCTTCGACGCTGGCTCCTTCTTCAACCAAAAATTGAGCCTCGCGCCGGTACGGGCCGAACATGCGGTTGCCCACGAATCCCGTGCAGTTGCCGACCAGCACGCCGACTTTGCCCAGGCGCTTCGAGAGCTGCATACACGTGGCGATCACTTCATTGCTGGTGGCCCGGCCACGGACAATTTCCAGCAAGCGCATCACATTCGCGGGGCTGAAGAAATGTGTCCCAATTACCGATTGCGGCCGCGACGTGGCCGCAGCGATCTCGTCGATGTTCAAGCTGGACGTATTGCTGGCGAGAATCGCTGCGGATTTGCAAACACGATCGAGCTGCGCAAATATCTCCTTCTTGAGCGCCATATTTTCAAAGGCAGCTTCCACGACCATATCGGCGGCGCCGAAGTCGTCGTATTGCAAAGTGGGCTGAATCAGCTTGAGGCGTTCGTCGACAAAATCTTGCGTGAAGCGGCCGCGTTTCACGGAGTTCGCGTAATTCTTCCTAATATTGTCCAGGCCGCGGTCGAGTGCAGCTTGGTCGCTTTCTTTGAGCGCCACGGGAATGCCGGCATTAGCGAATACCATGGCGATCCCCGCTCCCATCGTTCCGGCTCCAACAATCGCAACGCCGTTCACCGCAAGAACCGGAGTTTCTTTGGGGACATCCGGAATTTTCGCGACTTCGCGCTCGCCGAAGAATGCGTGAATGAGCGCTTTGGATTGATCCGAGCGCAGGCAGTTCTGGAAGAGTTCCTGTTCTTTTTTGCAGCCTTCCTGAAAAGGCAGTTTTGTGGCGGCCTCGACAGCATCGATAGCGACAAGCGGTGCGCTGAGATTGCGCTGTTTCGTGCGCGCGTTTTCACGCGCCGTCGCGAAAATCGCGGCATTTTGTTCGGGCGTGCCGAGTTTTTCGTTGCGCTCGCGCGTTTGCGGCGCCGGTTTATCAGCGATCTCCTTCGCAAAGGCAATGGCGCGCGCAAGGAGATCGCCTTCAGCAACGCGATCGATGATCCCGAACTTAAACGCGTCGTCGGCGCTGATGGGATTGCCGTGCGCACACATTTCTACTGCTTGGGCGACTCCGGCAAGCCGAGGGAGGCGCTGCGTGCCCCCCGCTCCAGGAATCAAACCCAGCTTCACTTCGGGCTGGCCTAGTTGCGCGTCGCGAAGCGCCACGCGGTAGTGACCTGCCATGGCCAGCTCGAGACCTCCACCGAAGGCCGTACCATGAATGGCCATAACCACCGGCTTCGGGCAATTCTCCACGCGATCAAATACCGGATTGATTTCCTCCAGGCAAATGTCCTTTCCGGAGGCGGCTTTGGCAAATTCGCGAATGTCCGCGCCTGCGACGAAGGTACGACCGGCCCCGATGACCACCGCGGCACGGATCCCGTGATCGTTCTCGATTTGGTCGATCGCTTTCCCGATACCCTCGGGAACGCCGGGACTCAGGGCATTTACAGGCGGGTTGTTTATGGTGACGACGGCGATGCCGTTGTCACCTTTTATTACCTCAACGAGGTCATTCATCGCAGCTCATTCCCCTCCCGAAGGATAGCAGGATTGTCGCGGGATGGAGCGCTCCGTTCTACACGCGCTAGCCATTGACTCACAGTGTCAGGAATGCTCCCGGTCCGTTGTGTCAGGGATCTGCCCGGTCCGTACCAACTGCATGTACCCCCGCCCCCCTGTTTTTGCAAAAGAGGCTGCAAGCGATTGAAAACGAAAGGAAATGATGTTGGCGGGGTTACAAAGAGAGGAGTAAGAGGGATGTAGAGGAGGGTGGGTAGTCCGCTTGGAGACGCTGTGCTGTGGGACATTAGGTAGGCGATTCACGACGCATCCTAGCATAGTTCGTATATCTCATAAATAGATAACTGTATAGTACTATTATTTTGAAAATTGAGCGCAAATTTCGAATGTGCCTTTGTAAATGGAAGAAAAGAAGGCGTGGATATCGTGCCAAGCAGGGGCGCAGAGTCTTGCGCCCCGGCAACCAAAAGCGCCGGTTCACCGTACGATGGGAAAATTGGATTGGTCGGTGCCGTAGTCGGCGTCGAAGCCAAGCTGGAGTTTGGCGGCTTCGGACATGCGGCCGGGATTCCAGGGCGGGTCCGTAACAACTTCCACGAAGACTTCTTTTACGTTCGGCAGGTGAGCGATTTTGTTCTGGACATCGGCCTTCAGGACATCGGCCATGCCGCATCCGGGAGCGGTCATAGACATCTTTATGGCCACTTTGTGGGTATGTTCATTGAAAGGCAGAACCGCGCAGGAGTAGATCAGGCCGAGGTCGACGATGTTCACGGGAATTTCGGGATCGAAGACGGTTTTCAGCGTATCGAGGACCATTCTCTCGGTCAGGGGACCCTGTGGTGCGGGAGCTTCCTGTTTCGGTGGAGTCAGGCCGAGGGCGTCTGCGTCGGTGGCGTCGATGCGGTACATGGCGCCGTAGTCGCTCGTGACGGTGAAGCTGCCGCCCAGGGTTTGCATGATTCGCACGGAGCTGCCCGCGGGGAGAGTTTGATGGGCGCCGCTGGGGATCTCGATGGCGTTGACGTGGCGGGTTAGTTTGATGGGGTCGGTCTGGGCCATGATTTTTTTGCCCTTAATGTAGCGGTTTTCACCAGTGACTAGGGTTCAGGCGTCCCTTGCTTGCCGGACTAGATGCGCTGAAGCGCGCCCTACAACGTCTCGACAACCGCATTATTCGGTGGAGACGGGATCTTGTTGGCCTTGCAGGGCGGCGTGCAGGGCGTGCCAGGCTAGGGTCGCGCATTTTACGCGCGCGGGATATTCGCACACGCCGGAGAATACCGCAAGCTTGCCCATTTCCTTGGCGTCACCATTCTTTTTTGCTTCGCCGGTGACGAGCTTGTGAAATTCGTCGAAGAGTTTCTCGGCGTCGGCGGTGCTCTTGCCTTTCAGGCTTTGCGTCATCATGGACGCGGAAGCTTTGGAGATGGCGCAGCCGGAGCCCTGGAAGGCGATATCGCGAATGGCGTCGCCCTGGACCTCAAGGTAAACGGTGAAGTGATCACCACAGAGCGGGTTGAATCCTTCGGCCTTGCGGTTGGCGCTAGCGAGCGTGCGATAGTTGCGCGGCGCCTTACTGTGCTCCAGGATGACGTCCTGATATAGGTCGCGGAGATCGGACATTACGCGAATACCTCTCGCACTTTCTGGATTCCGGCGGCCAGGGCGTCGACTTCCTGTGTGGTGTTGTACAAGGCGAAGGAGGCGCGCGCGGTGGCGGGGATGGCGTAACGCTGCATGATGGGTTGCGCGCAGTGATGGCCGGTGCGGATGGCGATGCCTTCCTGATCGAGGATCGTGCCAATGTCGTGAGGATGGATGCCTTCCAGAGTGAAGGAAAGCACTCCCGTTTTTTCTTTGGCGGTTCCGACGAGCTGGACGCCGGCGAGGGAGCCGACGGTCTTCGTGGCGTAGTCGAGCACTCCGTGCTCGTGGGCGCCGACTTTGGCGATGCCAAGCGAGGTTACGTAATCGAGAGCGGCGGCTAAGCCGATGGCTCCGGCGACGTGCGGCGTGCCAGCTTCAAATTTGAACGGCAGCTTGTTGTAAAGCGTTTTCTCGAAGGTGACCGAGCTGATCATGTCGCCACCGCCTTGATACGGCGGCATGGCTTCGAGAAGAGCGGACTTGCCGTAAAGAACGCCAATGCCCGTGGGTCCATAGACCTTGTGACCAGAGAACGTATAGAAATCGACGCCAAGATCCTGGACGTCCACGGCGAGATGGGGCACGGCCTGGGCGCCATCGACGAGGACGGGGACATCGTGGCGATGGGCCATTTCCACGACTTGTTTGATGGGGTTAATGGTGCCGAGCGCGTTGGAAACATGCGTTAGCGCGACAATTTTGGTGCGGGAACTGATGAGCTTGGCGAATTCGTCGAGGAGCAATTCGCCGGCATCGTTGATGTTGACGACGCGGAGCTTGCCGCCTTTTTCTTCGCACAAAATTTGCCAGGGCACGATGTTGGAGTGGTGCTCCATGGCGGTGATGAGCACTTCGTCGCCGGCGCGGACGTTGGCACGGCCATAGGTTTGGGCGACAAGATTGATGCCTTCGGTTGTTCCGCGCACAAAGACGATTTCGTGCGCATGAGCTGCGTTGATGAAAGCCTGAGCGGTAGCGCGTGCGGCTTCATGCTCTTCAGTGGCGTGTTCGGATAAATAGTGCACACCGCGATGGATATTGGCATTGCCCGCTTCGTAATAACGGCGCATAGACTCAATCACTTGCTTGGGCTTTTGCGATGTGGCCGCGTTGTCGAGATAGACGAGCGGCTTACCACGGACACTGGTTTGCAGAATGGGGAAGTCGCGGCGAATGCGCTCCACGTCGAATGACTCAGCTGCGGCGCCGGCTAACTCTATTTGGGGACTTCTTGCTGCGGTGGTCATATGCGGTACCTTGATTTCGCGCTAGCAGACCCACCCTCATAAATCGAGGATCGGCCACCCGCTCCTGCGGAAACGTTTCAAAAATCGCTCGTGAATAAGCGCTTCGACATGGGCGCGCACGGGACCGGGCTTCATGCGGTCCAAGCACTCATCGGCGAAGGCCAAAAGCAGAAGGTTGCGCGCAGAAACTTCATCAATGCCGCGAGAGCGGAGATAAAACAGAGCGCTTTCGTCAATTTGGCCGATGGTTGCGCCGTGCGTGCACTTCACGTCGTCGGCGTAGATTTCCAGCTGCGGCTTGGTGTCGATTTGGGCGTTGTCGGAGAGCAGCAGGTTACGATTAGTCTGCTTCGCATCGGTCTTTTGCGCGTCTTTGTGAACAATGATGCGGCCGTGAAAGACGCCGTGCGCGCGATCGTCAAGAATGCCGTTGTAAAACTGGCGGCTGCCGCAATGCGGCTTGGCGTGTTCGACGAGCATGTAGTTATCGAGATGCTGGCGCCCATTGCCGATGAATAGGCCGTTGATGAGGCAATCGCTGCCTTCTCCAGCGAGAACGGGATGAACGTTATTGCGCACCAGAGAGCCGCCGAGAAGCACGGAATGCGAGGCAACATTGGCATTTCTGCCTTGCTGGATGCGCAAAGTGGAGACGTTGAAGGCTTGCTGATCTTCGCGCTCGAGCAGGTAATGCGAAATGAAGCTGTCGTCGCCGGCGACGAGCTCCGTTGCGGCATTGGAGAATGCCTTCCCTGCGTCTATGGAGACATAGTCTTCTATCACCGTGAGTTGGCTGGCCTCTTCCGTCACGATGAGATTGCGCGGATGGGTCACGCGCGGCGCGTCCGCGCCGGTAGAGACAAACAGAAAGAAGATCGGCTCTTCGAGCACAACACCGCGAGCGATGTGGACGTAACCGCCATCCTCCAGGAATGCGGTGTTAAGCGCGGAGAATGCCTCACGTTGAATGTCGAGGTAGCGGCCGAGATGGTTTTCTGTTTCGCGCGGATTCTCGGCGATTTGTTGAGCGAGACCACGGATGATTACGCCTTTGGGAAGCTTGCCAATTCGCGAAAGCTCCTGGGAAAAACGACCGTTCACGAAAACCAACTGAGCGGCGGCACCGGACACGCGGTAGGGTTCGAGTTGCAGCGAGGAAAGCGACAAACGGGACGTAGTACCGAGTTCAAAGGGAGTTTGGGCAATGGCGGAGACATTAGTGAAACGCCAGTCCTCCACGTGCGTGGTGGGAAAGCCGACCTCACAGAAACGGGCAAAGGCGTTTTGACGAAGCTTGCGCAGCCACGGGAGCTCGTGGCCAACGGCGGACTGGTCGAAGGCGCTGAAGCTCTCGAGGTAATTCCCCAACTGCTGTTGTGTCGCGGCGATCACGATAGGTTCCTTTTCATGCTGCGGGAACGGCGCTGCGCGCCAGATCCTCCGCCGGGCCGTAGCCCTTCTCCTCCAGTTCGAGCGCCAATTGAGCGCCGCCGGAGCGAACAATGCGGCCATTTACGAGAACGTGGACGTAGTCAGGAACGATGTAGTTCAGCAGGCGTTGATAGTGAGTCACGACGATAAACGATCGCTGCGGGCTGCGCATGGCGTTGACTCCTCGGGAGACAATACGCATCGCGTCGATGTCCAGGCCAGAATCGGTTTCGTCGAGGATGGCCAGCTTGGGCTCGAGCACGGCCATTTGCAAGATTTCGTTGCGTTTTTTCTCGCCTCCGGAGAATGCTTCATTGACCGAGCGGTTCATGATCAGCTTCTCGTCCATTTCCAGCAGGGCCGCTTTTTCGCGGAGGAGCGGAAGAAAATCCATGGCATCCATCTCATCGAGGCCGCGCGATTTGCGAATAGCGTTTAGCGCCGAGCGAAGAAAGTAAGCGTTGGTAATGCCGGGAATCTCAACGGGGTACTGAAAGGCTAAAAACACGCCATCGCAAGCGGCCTCTTCTGGCTTCATGGCCAGCAGGTCTTTGCCTTGGTAGAGAATTTCACCGGCGGTGACGTTGTAGCTTTCACGGCGCGCCAGAACTTGCGCGAGCGTGCTCTTGCCGGAGCCGTTGGGGCCCATGATGGAGTGCACTTCGCCCTTGTTGACGGTGAGATTAATGCCCTTAAGGATTTCGTGGCCGTCCACGTTTACGTGAAGATTCTTGATTTCAAGCAGGCTCATTCATTTCCCCTCATTGGAGCGAATCCTTTTTTGCCGTCGAATGCTGGATGATTTAGCCGACGCTGCCTTCCAGGCTGACGCTCAGGAGTTTCTGCGCCTCTACGGCGAATTCCATAGGCAGTTCGCGAAATACGCGCTTGCAGAAACCGTTGACGATCATCGAAACGGCGTCCTCAGCCTTCAGCCCGCGCTGGCGTAGATAGAAGAGCTGGTCCTCGCCGATTTTGGACGTGGAAGCTTCGTGCTCCATACGCGCCGTGGAGTTCTTCACTTCGATGTACGGAAACGTGTGCGCGCCACATTTGTCGCCGATCAGCAGCGAGTCGCACTGCGTGTAGTTGCGCGCGCCGGTAGCGCCTTTAAGAATATTGACGAGGCCACGGTAGGTGTTTTGGCCGTGACCCGCGGAAATTCCTTTAGAGACGATAGTGCTCTTGGTGTTCTTGCCGATATGAATCATCTTGGTGCCGGTGTCGGCTTGCTGGTAGTTGTTGGTGAGGGCGACGGAGTAGAACTCGCCAACGGAATTTTCGCCCTGCAAGATACAGCTGGGATACTTCCAGGTGATGGCCGACCCGGTTTCGACCTGCGTCCAGGAAATCTTGGAATTTACGCCCACGCACTTGCCGCGCTTGGTGACGAAATTGTAGATCCCGCCCCTGCCTTCCTTGTCGCCGGGATACCAGTTCTGCACGGTGGAGTATTTGATTTGGGCGTTGTCCAGAGCAATCAGCTCGACGACGGCAGCGTGGAGTTGGTTCTGGTCGCGAATGGGCGCGGTGCAGCCTTCGAGATAACTGACGTAGGCGCCTTCGTCGGCAACGATCAGGGTGCGCTCGAACTGGCCGGTCTCCGCGGCGTTGATGCGAAAGTAGGTGGAAAGCTCCATGGGGCAGCGAACGCCTTTGGGCACATAGACAAAAGAGCCGTCGCTGAAGACGGCGGAATTCAGCGAAGCGAAGAAGTTGTCGGTGTAAGGCACAACGGTGCCCAGATATTTCTTCACCAAATCGGGATGCTTCAGCACCGCTTCGGAGAAAGAACAGAAGATGACGCCGGCTTCGGCGAGTTTTTCCTTGAAGGTGGTCGCGACGGACACGCTGTCGAAAACGGCATCGACGGCAACACCAGCGAGGAGCTGCTGCTCATGCAGAGGAATGCCAAGCTTTTCGTAAGTGCGCAGAATCTCCGGGTCGAGCTCGTCCAGACTATTTAGAGTCTTTTTCTTTTGGGGCGCCGAATAATAGACGATGTTCTGGTAGTCGATCGGGCCGTACTTGATATTGGCCCACTTCGGTTCCGCGTCCGCCTTTTCCAGCGAAGCCCAGTGACGATAGGCATTCAGGCGCCACTGCAGCATGAAATCGGGTTCCTGCTTCTTGGCGGAAATCACGCGGATAACATCTTCGTTAAGCCCTTTGGGGATGCGCTCTTCCTCGACCGCGGTGACAAAGCCCCACTTGTATTCTCCGAGGGGCAGCTCTTGAATCATTTTTGCGTCGGAACTCATTGAATTCTCCCGGAGGCTACGCCGATGGTCGGCACGAGCTTGCCTCGCGCGTCTTTGATGCTGGTAAGCCGCATAGGCTGCACCAGATCGGCGATAGTGATCGTTTCCAACACGCCTCGCACGGCTTGGTTGATGACGCGCTGATTGCTTTTGATGGGACAGCTGGGCTCCAGGTCACACATACCGGTGACGTCCGTGCTGCATTCCGTCAGGGCGATGGGACCTTCCAGCGCGGCGACAACATCAACAATAGAGATGTCCCCGGCTTTGCGGGCCAAGGAGTAACCTCCCTTGGTGCCGCGCTGCGAATGCAGCAGCCCGCTCTTGAGCAACTCTTGCAGCAGGCGGCTGACGGTGGGCAGCGGGAGGCCGGTTTCCGCCGCCAAATCACGGGCGGTGCGCAGGGCTGCATCGGGCGTGCGCGCGACACAAGTCAGCAGTAAAAGCCCGTAATCTGTTAATTTACCAAGCCTTACCATGCTCTAGAAAACTCCTAGGGGTGCAGACATATAGGACTGAATTAGTACAATATCAATCCTAGCCTCTAAATTTCCGGGTTGCAAGTCAAAAATTGCGGAAGGCTCGAGGGAATCTCCGGCGCGTTTTGAGTGAGGCAGAGGCTGTCCGCCGAACGTTTTGGCGGTGCCGTTAACCAGGTCGCCGCTCGGACCCACAACTCACACGAGGACCTTTTTCACTACGTTGCCGGCCACGTCGGTGAGGCGGAAGTATCTTCCCTGGAATTTGTAAGTCAGCCTGAGGTGATCGATTCCGAGGCAATTCAGAATGGTCGCCTGCAAGTCGTGGACATGGATGGGATCCTCAATGATGTTGTAGCAATAGTCGTCCGTCTTGCCGATGGTCAAGCCGCGCTGGATACCGCCACCGGCCATCCAGATGGAGAAGCAGCGGGGATGATGGTCGCGACCGTAGTTGGTGCCGGTGAGTTTGCCTTGACAATATACGGTGCGGCCGAATTCTCCGGCCCACACAACCAGCGTATCGTCCAACATGCCCCGCTGTTTGAGATCGAGGACGAGCGCGGCTGAAGGCTGATCGACACCTTTGCACTGCAGCGCAATGTCGCGCGGCAAATCGTTGTGCTGGTCCCAGCCGCGATGATAAAGCTGGATGAAGCGCACGCCACGCTCGGCAAGCCGCCGCGCCAGCAGGCAATTGGCGGCGTAGGTTCCAGGCTTCCGTGAATCCGGGCCATAGAGTTCAAAGACGGACTCAGGTTCCTTTGACAGATCCGTCAGGTCCGGCACGGATGTTTGCATGCGGTAGGCCATTTCGTATTGGGCCACGCGGGTTTCAATCTCGGGATCGGCATATTTCTCCGCCAGCAAACGATTCAATTTCGCGATGCCGTCCAGCATGCGGCGCCTGGTGGGAGATGCAACGCCCGGCGGGTTCGACAAGTACAACACCGGGTCGCCGCCGGCACGAAATTTCACACCTTGATACCGCGATGACAGAAATCCACTTCCCCACAGGCGCGAAAACAGCGGTTGATCTGGATTCAAGGCATTAGCTTGAGAAACCATGACCACGAAGGCCGGCAGGTTCTGATTTTCGCTGCCCAGACCATAGCTGACCCATGCCCCCATGCTGGGCCGCCCGGGCTGTTGGAAGCCGGTTTGTACGAAGGTGATTGCCGGGTCGTGGTTGATGGCTTCGGTGTACGTGGATTTTATGATGGTGATGTCGTCGACGATCTTGGTGTGATAGGGAAGCAACTCGCTGAGCCATGCGCCCGATTTGCCATACTGGTTGAATTTGAAAATCGAAGGCGCCACTGGAAACGAGGACTGGCCGGAGGTCATGCCGGTAATGCGCTGGCCCATGCGCACCGAGTCCGGCAACTCCTTGCCTTGCAGGTTGAGCAACCCAGCCTTGTAGTCGAATAACTCCATCTGCGAAGGCGCACCGGATTGGTGTAGAAAGATGACTCGCTTGGCCTTGGGAGGGAAGTGGGGAAGACCAACGAGTCCGCCGGTTTTGGGATCGGTCGCCGAATCAGCCGCAAAGCCATCCTTGGTGAGTAGCATGGCCAGCGCCGGAATGCCGAGAGCAATTCCGGCCGTGTTTCGTCGGAAGAACTGGCGGCGGGTCATGGCGGCGTTCATATCCAGAGTCCGGGAATCACTCATGCTCTGCCTCGCCTTCTGCTATTGCGCCGTAATGGTTTCATCGAGATTGAGGATCATGCTGGCCACGGTGGTCCATGCGGCGATTTCGCGCGGATCGAGTTTCGGATCCGGCTTGGTCACACCAATGGAGAGGAGCTTGTTTGCCTGCACTTGGTCCTGGCGATACGTGGAGCGGAACTCCTGCAATGAGCCGAGAAGCACGTCGCGTTCTTGCTGGTCGGGCGGTCGGGCTGTGGCCAGCTTGAAAGCAAAATCGATACGCTCGCGGTCGGACTTACCACCACTACGCAACGCACGTTGGGCCAGGGCCCGGGCGGCTTCCACATATGTAGGATCGTTCAAAAGCGTTAAGGCTTGGAGGGGCGTATTGGTCACCCCTCGCCGGGCTGTACATTTTTCGCGATCGGGCGCGTCGAAAATGGTGAGCGAAGGTGGCGGCACGGTGCGCTTCCAGACGGTATACATCCCACGCCGGTATAAATCTGCACCGGATGACGGTGTATAAGTCTGACCTGAGAAGCCCTGGCCAAAGGCCATCTCTTCCCACAAGCCTTCAGGCTGGTATGGATAAACGCTGGGCCCGCCGACTTTATCGTTCAACAAGCCGCTGATGGCGAGGGCATTGTCGCGAACCACCTCGGCCGGGAGGCGGAATCGTGGCCCTCTGGCGAGAACGCGATTTTCGGGATCGCGCTCAATCAGCTCGCGCGAAGCTTGGGAGGACTGGCGGTAGGTCGCTGAGGTCACAATCAGCCGCTGCATGGCCTTGACGTCCCAACCAGTGCGCACGAACTCGGTCGCCAGCCAATCGAGTAGTTCCGGATGGCTAGGTGGTTCACCCTGCGAGCCGAAATCTTCGGCGGTCTTGACAAGCCCGGTCCCGAAATGTTGTTGCCAGTACTGGTTGACCACCACGCGCGCGGTCAGCGGATTTTCCGGATCAAGAATCCATTTCGCGAGTCCCAGGCGGTTGCGCGGCAGGCTCTCTGGCATTGGCGGCAAGAACGAGGGAACGCCGGGAGTGACCTTCTCACCTTTGTTCTCGTATTGGCCGCGGCCCAGCACAAAGGTGTCGCGCGGCTTGGACATTTCCGCCATGACCATGGTCGTGGTGATGGATTTTTCGAGCCTGTCCTTTTCTTTTCTGAGCTCCACCAATTGAGCGTAAGCCTGCCTGTACTTCTCTGGCGCATCGTGTTTTAGGAAGTATTCGCTCAGGCGCGACTGGTCTCGCTTTTCAATCCCTGCTTGCTTTTCCTCTTTAGTCTCCGCCTTCTCTAATTCTCCGATATCCGCTTCTTCCGCAGGCTTTTCGGCCTGCAGCGCGACAATTTCCTTGGCGGGAGCGCCGGCGAGCTTGGTCAACAGAACACGCGCGGGCAAATGCACTCCGAGATTCTCGACTTCGGCGTCGGTGAGAGTGCGGCTGTAAATACGCAGGTCACTCACTTGACCTTTAAACAGGCCACCCGTGTTCTTATTGCCGATTTCCAGCGGGGCCGAAGTGCGGAAGCTGCCGCGGAGCGCGTCCTTTACGCTCTCGGTCTCTAACGGCTTCCCATCGACGAAAAGCTTCAACCCGGCAGCTTTGCCCGACCCATCATAAGTAACGAGCAGATGATGAGCGCCGTCTAGCAGCACGCGGTTCCTGGAGCGTACCTCAATAGCGCGGTCCGGCCAGGACGCCGCAAACCGCACTGCAATGCGAAGATTCCGTTGACGTATACCGGTGTACACCACGTCACCAACAGCAAGCTCATACCCGGCCCAATGTTCGGAAGCATCTCTCTTTTGAAAAACGATGCCTTTCGAGTCGTAGAAATTCACCCACGCACCGATGGCAAAAGGCTCGCGTCCGTCGAAGTCCCCGGTTTGGCCGAGGCTGACTTCGGTTTCTCCCCGGAATTCAGGAGCCTTACCGGTCGGCCCATCTTCATAGTTGAGTTCCCCGGTAACGAGCTTTCCATCGTGGTGCGAAACGGCGTCTGACAGGTCGCCATTAAACGCAAAGTGTGCCGCCAGCCCTTGTTCCGGCGGCTCGGGCAACGTCGCGAGGCGGGTCTTTTGCCAATCATTTCGTAGCGGCAACACATCTTTTTCCGGCAGAGCCGTCAAGACGGCGGTGATCTTCTTGTTCAGGTCGTCCATCTGTACCTGTTGCTCGGGAGTGGGCAACGGCAGCACCGGCACGGCATTCCCTTCAAAGCCGTCCAGGCCGCGCTCGGGAACGGTATTGAAAAAGGCGAAGAAGCGGTAAAAATCCTTCTGTTTGATGGGGTCGTACTTGTGGTCATGGCAGCGGGCGCAGCCCATAGTAAGTCCCATCCAGGTGGTTGCCGTGGTGCTGGCGCGATCCACGACATACTCCACGTGATACTCCTCGGGGATGGCGCCGCCCTCGAAGTTGATCATGTTGTTGCGATTGAACCCGCTGGCGATTTTCTGT
>Ga0307479_10001572_pt1 | contig 20880 bp, 19 predicted proteins | sample atmos_gasesECM4C_FD_203743 | JGI IMG/M metagenome (GOLD analysis project Ga0307479, IMG submission 203743) | Hardwood forest soil microbial communities from Morgan-Monroe State Forest, Indiana, United States - atmos_gasesECM4C_515 | ecosystem: Environmental > Terrestrial > Soil > Temperate...
TCTCCTTCATGACCGGTTCCCTCCGCTTGTGGCTCTGGACTAAAGTTCTTAACAAACTCAGCCTAACCCACGACTAGCGCATCGTGCCGGTCACACCATAATGACTAACCCGGTAAGGTAAGATTGGCCGACCATCCAGGAGTGGCCACCGCATCGATGGACATACCAGAGTTTCCCAGAGCCTCGAAGAGGGCGAGTCCTGATCTTTGTGCATCGGTGGAGTTGATCAAAGACGCACAATGGCGTATCAGGAGGCAAGATACGCAAGAATCGCCTTGCAGGATTCTGCTTTTGCCCTTGCCAGCGAGAGGCCGCACGGCCGGCGAAGCACAACTGCATGACCAAGGGCGTCGACCATGTTGGCCATGATAAAAGCCCGGGTGTCGAGATCGATTTTCGTGCCAAAGCTTGCTGTGTGGGGAGCGAGGGCGGCACGAAAGGCCTCGTGAAACCTGATCGAAAAATCGACCGTGCCGTCAGCATGATGCGGCACTTCTGACCCGAGCAGTTCTGACAATTCCGGGTCTGCTGTGTGCACCTCGACCATGCCCTCGACTAGAGACTCGACAACGTATTCGAGCGATGAGTCGGTACACTCGGTCATTCTCCGCCTTATGACCTCGTCAACCAGGCCTATGTGTCGTTCATGCAGGGCAACAAAGAGAGCGTTTTTGTTGGGAAAGTACTGGTACACCGATCCGATGCTGACGCCTGCAGTCTCAGCAATCCGGTTGGTTGTAATTGAGGAAGCTTCGCCACGCTTGAGAAGCTTTACCGCTGCATCGAGCATGGCATCGACGGTCACTTTAGCCCGCTCCTGGCTCGGCTTGCGCCTGCGCATCGAGGATCTCCTAGCGTTCCGTTTCACAGCGAGAGTGTAAACGCAAATGTGAGCTTTCGTTAATATTTCTTCGACAACCTTCCAATTTCCCAGGAGTTAGCCGTTGCGCTCGATGCGAGTAGACAAAACGCTCTTTGCCTCTAGCCTTGTTTGCAAGAGGTGAGTTCACGCCACAGACGCGCTCACCCGGGAGAAGAGAAATGACGTATTTGATTACGGGCGCGACGGGAGAAGTGGGATCGCGAGTGGTGAGGCAGTTGCTGAAGCGCAATATTCGCCCGCGTGTTTTAGTGCGCAGCGAAGAGAAAGCGCGCTCACTGTTTGGAGATCGTGTTGACGTCTGTGTGGGCGATCTCGCAGCGCCAGACTCCATTCGGGGAGCCATTCAGGGAGCGGACACCGTTTTTCTCGTGAACGTCGGCCCCGCGATTCCGGAACGAGACAAAGCGGCTGCAATGATCTCCAAAGAGCTCGGGGTCCGGAAGATCGTTAAGTTGTCATCCCTGGACGTGGAGCACGGTCTTGCGATCGGGGCCTGGCACAAAAAGGGTGAGGCGGCGATTCGCACCACGGGAATTCCGTTCACGTTTGTCCGTCCGACAGGTTTCATGTCGAACCTGCTGGCCTGGGCACACTCCATCAGGACTGAAAGTGTTGTGCGGTCGTCGACGGCGGATGGTCGTCGGCCTTTCATTCACTCCGAAGATATTGCCTCAGTATGTTTATCCGCCCTTCTAGACCACGAGTACTCGGGAGAGGCTCTTCCCATCACTGGCCCCGAGTCACTGACCTTCGGAGAGGTGACCGCCATCATCAGTGAAGCGATCGGAAGGCCACTGTCGTATCAGGTGATCTCCGACGAAGAAGCGCGGGACCGATACTCCAGGATCAGTGGCTCGCAGGAAGAAACTGAAGCACATGTGGCGTTGTGGCGGGCGATGCGTGACGGACGGCTCGCCGCCACCACCGACCGTGTCGAGCGGATCTTGGGTAGAAAACCAATTGCTCTGCGACAGTGGGCCTCAGAGAACGTCCGCTCGTTTCTCAACTGACTTCGATTTGACGGCACGTCGGCCGGTTCAACACGAACGCTGCTGGCGATCTCAATTGTCGGATAACGCTAGTGCTTTTTCGCTGTGACCTGAAAGTTGCTGAGATGATTGTCTGTAGAAAGGATCAATTCATCAGACGTCCTGTCCCATCAGCACTACCCTACGAGGCATGGCGTGAAGGTAACGACTCGTCATGGAACCCTCTGACAACGTATCCCGCGATCGAGAGATCGGCATCGGAACCGCGAGGGGATGGTGCAGCTGCTAGCATCAAGTGTCCTGAGATCAACCCAGGAAACTGGGTCCGAGGTTTTGTGAAATGCAGAGTCTAACAGCGGGCGGATAAACTACCAGCACTAGTAGGAAGCCTCAGAATTTCGCGTGGACAGCTTCGTGGGCCAGAATCTTCTTGACTTCGGAACACTCCATTGACTGGAATCGCTCCCAAAGGGCAGCCACTCCGAAAGCCGGTATACTTTCCGCTATTTGACGGGCGATGGCCTTTTCCGACCTCGACCAGGTCGGTTCGTTTGGTTCTGGTGTCTCTCTTTTGAGGACTCATCCATCCACTCACTTGTTCATGGCTCTTTATTTGCAACTGCTTCGCAAGCAATAGGGGAAGGGCAACTCCGAGACCTTAGGATAAGGATAGGTGCCTGGTGTCGCTGGCGGGTTCATGGTCCGATCCTCCGTGGCGGCATTTACGCCTTGTGCGCATGCCCTTTCTACAGCGTCGCTAGCTCCGGTTGTCGGGACGGATTCATCACGTTTCGCCTGCTGGTGCCCGTCCATTCTGAGGTCGAAAAGATCGTTTACTGGATACCCGAGGTTCTGTTTGCAACCGAGATAGCGTTCCGTGGTCTGAACCGATGCGTGCCCAAGTAAGAACTGAATCTGCTCAACACCGCCCCGATCGTGGCACAGCTTCGCACAAGTCCGGCGCCACGTCGTGTGGCGCAATATGATCCAAACCTGCTCTCTACACGAAGAGATCGATTTGCCGAGAGTTGACGTCTACCTTCAGACCGCCCAGGTACGGCCCCGATGTCGGCGGCTTGCTGGGCGGCAGTCCATCTGCGTTTGTGATTGCGGCGTCGGCTCTCCCAGCTCAAAGCCGCAAACTAAAGCCTCGCGGTCATTGAGGAAAAATCCCGATTTCACTTAAAACCCTGATTCGTGTGGACTTCCTGCACCAGGCCCTCCGGAAATCACGCCCTTGGCGACTTTGGAATACCCAGTTCACCTTATATACGGTGAGCGACGAGAGGCGTATTGTACTCGGAATTCCGCTCGGATCAGTGAAGTGTTGTAAGAGGAAGCCCCTTCCCGGAGATGCTATGGCTGGACGCACACTTCGTGTGCTCGTGGTAGATGACAACGAGAGCGTGCGGCGCAGTATCTGCGAAATTCTCCGCTCACAAGCTGACATCAAAGTAGTTTGCGAGGCGGTGGATGGGGCTGATGCTGTCCACAAAATAAGAGAACATGAGCCTGATGTCGTACTCCTCGACATCACGATGCCGACCATGAATGGCTTGGAGGTAGCTGAGATTATCAAGACGGAATTTCCTTCCGTTCAGGTTCTCATCGTCAGCCAGCACGATTCTCGGGGATTTCAATGGGCCGCATTAGCGGCTGGCGTGAGTGGCTACGTAAATAAGAGCAATGTTGGCAAAGACCTGATCCCAGAGCTACGAAGGATTCAATGTTTACGCAGGTCTGCGTAAAGGAAACGGGCGCAGCCAAACTCGAACGCAGAACGCCGCAGGATACCGAGCCGCGGCGCAAAACGAGAGCGAGCCCGCGATAAAGATGCTGAAGGAAGCGCGGCAAATATGCAAACGCGCCAGTCGTATACGGCAGAAATGGCGCGCCCTAGTTTCTTTTCTCGACGCGTGAGAATCTACCAACGAGCGGGAATTTCGATCATACGCGTCATGCCGTTGCACTTCCCGCACGGGCATTGATATTCCGGTTGGTCTGGGATAACCGCGTGGCCGGAGCTGCTGCAGACCAGGTAAATCTCCCGAATTCCCTTGAACCCGTCCTTGTCGACGCAGTATGGACAGCGCACCTTGTTCACCGCATCCATTACTTTAACAGCGTGAAACAGTCAAAGGAAATTGGTTTCCGGAATCGGAACAATGAGTGACCGACCCTGCGAACAGTTTATAGGTTTCCGTTGGCGGGGGTGCACTAGGCGAGAGCTAACATTTCGTTACCCGTGACTTTGAGAGACAAGACGAGTCCTCAACGGATAAATATGAAGTTTGTATCGAGATCAAGCAGCCGCGGCATTCACTGACTTGGCGTTAAGTGAGCCCATTTCCCAGAAATGCCGGGGGTTACGGTTGAGGTTATTTGCGCATTCCGCGCAGAGCAGTGCCTCACGTGCCTGAAATATACGTTGCCCGCTATCTTCCTTCCACACTTGCACGTCCTAATTATGAGTGCATGCTTTTGAGCGCGAGGCAGTTTCTTATCCTCGATACAGTTAGGAACACCGTATTCAGTCACCAACCACCTCTCGGGCTGGAATTGTAGCAGCGCTGCCTTGGCGTGAGGCTATTTCGATTCCGATTTCGCCGCGAACAGAGGTCCAGCAATGTCGCCGTCGGAGGGAGCCATGGTGGTGCTACAACAACAATTCACCAATCCCATTCTTGCTGTCGTCGGAAGCTTACCTCCATGACGCCTTCGCGAAATTTCCTGACCAAGGAATCTATACCGGTTGCAGATCTGTGTCAGGTGCTGGGTATCCGAGGATTCGCAGCATCGCGACGACCTGTCCTTTGTGGTGAAATGCGTGGGTTATGACGTGCAGCAGGATAAAAGCAGGACTCCGGAGTTCGCCTCCCCAATCCACAGGACGCTTGGCGAGGGTCGTATTCAGTTGCTTTTCCGTGAGTCCGTCTAAATAGGTTCGTGTCGCTTCTCGTGTTCGTGCTTTGGCAACCAACAACGCTGCCATTGTCGCGCAATCTTCTTCCTGCCAGCCGGCAAAAGCCTCGTTCTGCAAATCGTGGACCCAGCCTTCCTCGCAGGTCAGGATGTGCACCAGCTGCTTCCAAACGGACGGATGGCCGAATCCCGACACCGGCTTGCGAAGGGACTCATCAGGGACGGTTGCGACATGATCCAGCAAAAGGTCCAAGCGCTCGTGCATTAGGGCATGTAATTCGACGATTCCGGCTTTGGTGAACATTCTGCGCTCTCCCCTTCGGTTAGCATATCCGGAGAAGTGTGCTCTTAAGCGTTCGATTTTGTACAGCTTGGCGGGCCTCACGCCGCTAACATCCGCGAGGCTGGGCCGTCCTTGAGTCTCGAGATCACTTTATGCGGACGTTGAACCTGATGTTAAGCGCCGTTCTGATTGGCATTGTCGGCGCGTGTGTGGCGCAACCATTACAATCCGGAACCGAAATCCAGAATCCAACACCGTCCTCAATAGTCCAAGCCGACGCGGAAAGCGTGCGCGGAGAGATTCGCTCGCTTGAAACGATTCTGTCGAAGGTTCCGGATCGAGGTGCAGCGCTCTTCCTGCTGGCGCGGCGGTATGCCCACCTAGGCGACTTGCAAAAAGCTCTAGCGCTATTGAAAGAATGTGTAGCGCTCGATGCCGGTTTTGTTCCCGATCCTATTCAGTCACCTTCCCTCCGTCCGTTGGAAACGAACTCGGAGTTCCGCGACTTGCTGGTGCAAGCGCGGCACCGGTATTTGCCGGTGCACAAGGCGCACGTCACATTCACGGTGCCTGCAGAAGACCTGTTTCCTGAGGGGTTGGCGGTAGACGCTTCGAACGGTTTCTTCTATATGGGCAGCATGCATCATAAAAAACTTGTGAAGTTCCGGCTAGCCGGCGGTGTGTCTGACTTTGTCAAAGAAAGGGCGTACGACTTAAGTCCCGTCGGAGGCGTCCACGTCGATCCCGCGGACCACAGCGTGTGGGCTTCGACCGATGCGGGCTTGAAGCAGCGACCCGAGCTGTTGCACTTTGACCCACAGGGAAAGCTACTCGAACGATACCCGTCGCCGGGCAAGATGCCGCACGACCTGAACGACCTGGTTCTCCGGGGTAGGCGCGAGATTTTCACGACGGACACCGAAGGTCATCACGTGTACCGATTCGATCGCAGCTTACATACGTTCACGCACATGAAGCTGTGGCGGCCAGTGTTTTATCCAAATGGCATCACACTGTCGAGCGGCTGCCATTTGCTGTTTGTCGCTGACATGCTGGGGGTGATTCGCGTGGATCTGCGAACCAATGAGTCTTCCGATGTTGGTCCGGGCGCGCATAATACGCTCTCCGGTGTTGACGGCCTGTATTGGCATAAGGGCGACTGGAAGACGACAGGATTGGCGATGCCTCAAAGTTGGAGCCGGTGCACATTGCGGTAGTCCAATTGAAATAGATTTCACGCACTTAGCATCTCTCGCTTCCACCTGCTGACGCTTTGGCCGGCGTAATGCTACACCACTGCCAGACTCTTTTTCCTTCTTGGTCCAATCGCTCCCGACGCCACGGCCCGCAAAATGCGGCGGAAGGTGGGACATTCCATGTGGCTCGGCGCACCGCAGGCAGCGGCGTGCCGGAGGCCGTCGCGCATATCGGTCAGTTTGCGGATTGTCCTGTCCAGATCCTCCGCCTTGGCCAGAAGCATCTGCCGGTCGATGCGGGGCCGCCCGTCTGGTGCGAACATGAGCGCGATCTCATCGAGCGATAAGCCGGCGGAGCGCCCCACCGCGATCAGCGCCAGCCGTTCCAGCACACCGGGATCGAACACACGATGCAGACCGTGCCTGCCAATCGAGGCGATCAGTCCCTTCTCCTCATAGAAGCGCAGCGTCGAGGCAGGAACCCCAGCGCGTCGCGCCACTTCTGTGATGTCCATTTCCCTCTTGACCTCAAGTCGACTTGAACTTGCAGAATAGGCTTTAAACCTCTCGAAGGCAAGAGACAAGAGAAAGGAGACGGTCATGTATCCTGCGCGCCAAACCGAAGACAAGCAAGCGACAGAAGGTGCACCAAACCCTGGCTTGCTCAGGCCACCACTTGTCGTTCTGGCTGCGATTCTGTTGGGGATCGGGCTGAACCGGGCTTGGTCACTGCCTTTCATGCCATCGACTCTTTGGTTGCTCGGGCCGATCGTCACTCTTTGCGCTGTACTGCTTTATATGCTTTCGTTCCGAGAATTTCGTGCAGCCGGTACTTCGGTGCGGGGAAACAAGCGGACGACTACGATCGTCCGAACCGGCCCCTACCGGTTCAGTCGCAATCCCATTTATCTGGCTTTCATCTTGCTTGTAATGGGATTGTCCGTCTGGCTGAATAATCTCTGGCTCCTGGTAACGCTCGTGCCAGCTGCCGGCCTCATGGCGGCGGTTGTGATCCCACGAGAAGAACGGTTCCTCGAGCGCAACTTCCCCGATCAGTATTCCAGTTACAAGACCACCGTCCGGCGTTGGTTGTAGGAGCGCAGTAAGGTAGGTATTGCGGCGCATAGGGAGGTGCTAGGCTGGGGGAACAAAAGACGAATCATGCCAGAGTTCCTCATGTCTGCTTTCCAGTCCTTAGCCCCGCGCCCGCCAGCAAGTCTCGAAACCGTTCGCGACATTCTTGGGTCGCGGGTAGCACGTTATCGCCACGAGGAAGTGCTTACTGCCGTGCGACAGATTCCTGCCCGAGATGCCAAGTTTCGTCCCATGCCAGCTTGGGTGACAAGTGCCTTGTCTGAGGCATATCGGGCCAAGGGAATCCGAGAGTTGTGCTCGCACCAGGCATCGAGCGCTGAACTGGCGCGAGATGGCAAGAACGTCGTAGTGATGATCGCGTGAGTACGGAGCCGAGTTATCGCCAATAACTCAAGGGGGCCAAGCCAAACACGATGGTCTGAGCCTGCGCCTCTTGTAAGTTGGAATCCTGAATGTCTCCGATTTTCTGGAACTCACGATTCACCCAGAACTGGAGCAAGGAACGTTAGTCGGACCGTATAGTGACTGAAGGGCGAAGTCTACTTCTAATGTTTTTCATCCTCATCGTTCTGGCGCGCGAAGGCGATACCGTGCTTCAATTCCGAGGCAAGGTCGGTTTCGGGTGTCACGACGTGCACCGGCTTGCCGGATTCCCGCCCGAGCCAAGCGCTCAACTGATCCGGGGAACTCGTAACAAATCGGCCTTGTTCGACAACGGGCATTCCTTACGATCTCAAGCGCTTCACGACCGAAATTGTCTCGCCGAGGAATTCAGCCAATCTCTTTCCAGCCCTTCAGTGCTTCCGGTTGGCTTGACGGCTTCTTGCTGATTTTTGACTGTTTGGGCACACATCATTGTGCTGCCGTATCTTGGTCAATCGTGAGTTCCAGAAAATCGAACACAGCCGTTCGCGGCGAGCACGTTCTGCACCCATTGCGAGTCGCGTCCGTAGGTGAGCCCAATGCCGAAGCGATTGCCCCGCCGAAATACCATAACCGGAGCTTCGATACGCCTGATGACTTCTGCGACCCACGTGGATAACGATTCCCATCCCCGCAGCCCACGGCTAGAGGTCCAAGGATCCAGTTGGTGACGCGTAGGTTGAAGCGCGACCCGTCGTAGGTTAGGCATAGCAGTACTCAGGCTTCGTCGTCCGGAGGCCCGCCAGCACCCGCCAGATCTTGAGGCCTGATTCTCTCTACGTTGAATTTTGCGGCGCGCTCGCGCATGGTTTTTAATACGTCTTCCAGCGGAGGCGGGTCACCCTTGATCCACCGCAGAGGATTGATGCGCGCGACAACAAATGACCGCAGATATGGACTCGCTAATCCTCGCTCTTTCAGTTTCTTGACCGCTGCCGCTACTTTTTCTTCAAGGTCGAGCACCATCGTGGCGCGCTTCTCGTGATCCTTGACGGCGGCCCGAAGCGGCTCATCGGTGAAAGTTTCAAGTCTCCGCAGTATGGAGTGATACACTCCACCACCAAAGCGCGGCATCTTTTCGTAGCACACGCCGAGCGTCACCAGGGCGGGCTCGTCGAGGTAAAACGCGAATTGCGACTCTGACCGGGTCGCGTCTTCCTCGACCAGACCACGGTAGATGCGGATAACCTCCAATGCTCGCTCTTTCAGGTTGTGCGCCTTTTCGGTATTGAGTGCCAGGATTTGCCATGCAACCTCAGGATCAGCTACGACAAGAGCAGTTATCGACTTGGCCCCGAGGCGCCGCATCGCCTCGAGCCGGTGGCGACCATTCGGTGTCCAGAATCCCTTATGGGGCGCTGTGACAGTAATGATCGGGTCAAGAAAACGCCCGGTCTTATTAATGACGTCGGCAAGCCGTTTGTGGTGAGTGTCGGAGAGGTCCCGCTGAAAGGGCGTCGGCTCCACCGCGTCGATCGGCAAAACCGCAAGCAACAGTGAATTTCCGCCAAACGGTTCTTTGTAGGATCCGACGACGCAACCGCCAGCTTTCTCGATGGCTTCGGCCGCAGCGGCCGCATTCCCGCTGGGTTGATCGAGACGGCATTCGTTCGGTCCCAGTCCCTTGGTTCCGGGTTTGGCCTTTCGAGGACGGCGTCGAGTTGGTGCGCGCTTGACCATGATGTTACCTCCATTCTAGCCTCCGGTTACGGAAACGCGCCCAGGGAACTGGTTTTCGTCGTTTCACCAGAACATCATGCGAAAGATTATCCACGTCGACATGGACGCCTTCTATGCCTCGGTCGAGCAACGTGATAACCCCGACCTGCGCGCCAAACCGGTGATCGTGGCATGGAAGGGCAATCGCTCAGTTGTCTGTGCAGCTTCTTACGAGGCGAGGGTTTTCGGCGTGCGTTCCGCCATGCCGGCTATTCGGGCGGAGCGACTGTGTCCCGCCGCAATCTTTGTTGCGCCGGACTTCGCGCGATACCGGGCCGCGTCGAAGAGTGTGCGAGAGATCTTTAAGCGCCACACAGACCTGATCGAGCCGCTTTCGCTTGACGAAGCGTACCTGGACGTTACTGAGAACAAAACCGGATTGTCGACGGCGACGCTGGTGGCACGGACGATTCGCGAGCAGATCCGTCAGGAATTGAATCTGACAGCCTCTGCGGGCGTGGCGCAGAACAAGTTCCTGGCAAAGCTGGCCTCTGACTGGCGGAAGCCGAATGGACTTTTCGTAATTCAGCCAGAAGAGGTAGACACGTTTCTGCTGCCATTACCCGTGGGACGACTGCCAGGAGTCGGGAAAGTCACTGAAGAGAAGCTGGCGAAACTCGGAATCAAGACCGTGAGTGAATTGCGAGGCCTCGAACTGAACAAGCTTGAACAGGAATTTGGTCGGTACGGTGTGCGCCTCTACGAACTTGCGCGAGGCGTCGACGGGAACCAAGTCGTACCTGACCGACCCACAAAGTCCATCTCGGTGGAGGACACCTTTCAAGCAGACGTTTTGCTGGCAGAAACCGAGCCGATGATCCGACAGCTGGTGGAAAAGCTTTGGTCAGCTTCGCGCAATGAGACACGAGTAGCGCATACCGTGGTTCTGAAACTGAGGACCAGAGAGTTCAAGACCCTTACGCGCAGCCATACGCCAAACATTGCTCCATCTTCATGTGAGGAAGTAATAGCAATAGCGCTGGAGCTACGAGAACGCGTCGATCTCGGCCCCCAACAGCGCTATCGCCTCGTTGGCATTGGCTTGAGCAACTTTCGCGAACCAGAAATGCCCCCGGCACAGCCGGTTCTATTCGAATGAAGGGTGATGAGTCAACCGCGGCGGCTCCAGCCCGGCTGCTGCTTCATCATCGCTTCCAGTCCCTTCTTCATTTCTTTCACTATCGGCTCCGCCTTGTGTGTGCCGACCATCCACGTGTAGCCATCTGGATCGACGACGTTGCCGCAGCGGTCACCCTAGAACACGTCCATCACAGGACCCAGCGGAGTCACCCCGAGTTTGGTCGCTTCTCGACGACCCTATCCACGTTCTCCACGTAAATGTAGAGGGTGGTCTAGAAATCCGGCCAGATTAAAAAGATCAGTGCCATGGAATCCACTCGGCGCAATGCCAATTACCGCGAAGGCGTGTTTGTCGATCTCCACGGTCCTGCCGACAATCACTGGGTCTGATTCGAAACGACTCCGCCAAAAGTCGTAGCTCAAGACGACGTATGGCGCCGAGTTCGGTCCGTGCTCATCGCGTGGGTGAAACACTCGGCCCTGGACCGGCTGGACACCGAGTATGTCGAAATAGTTTCCTGAAACCTTATAAAACCAGCAGCTCGAGCTGGCATGCATGGTGCTCAGCCCAGCTCGCTCCAGCCGATAAGCGGCCATATCGCTAAATGTCGTGTTGCGGGTCTTGAAGTCTACATAAGCTCGATAGGACTGATAATCGTATCCGTGCGCAGCGTGCACAATGTTGTAGAGACCACCAGGCTGCGGCACATCCAGCGAGCGGAGAAGCAGCGCATTCAGGACCCAAACACGATAACGCTCGCCGCAATACCGAGCGCTAGACTCAACAAGGCAGTCGTCGCGAACGTAGGCGACTTTACCAGCTGCCGCAGGGCGTAACGACAATCCTGAATGAATCCGCTCATCACGCGCCTGTCTCCAGCTCCCTGAACAACCAAGCCACGGTCTGTTCAACAGCTGATGCCAAATGCAACTCTGACACCATATTCGTAATTGAATTATGTGCCGCAAGACAACGGCTTTGCACTTCCGAAGCGAATACGCAGCAGAAATAAGGTGTCCGTTCATAAAACTCATTGTCCATTTACGGACGTTGCAAACGAAGCAGGGCCAGCGCAGAAGCCTGCATCGCGCACCATGGCGAGCAGTGTCCAGAAATGGACAGCCGATTTCGGGGGCGGACAGTTGCGGCTCAGTCAGATCAGCCAGAAAGCCAAAACAGGCCATAATTTTCAAAGACATATCACTTTCGTTCTTCTGGCCTAAGGTTTGCACCGCTCAAGGCCAATGGATATCGCTAGGCCCGAGTTTAAGCGGCAGAAGCGCCGTCGCCAGATCTTGTGGGGCGCGATCGGCTTAGTGTGCCTCGGTGCCGTAACGATTGGGGTATCGAGGCTCAAACCGGCGGCACCTGAAGTCGAGCGCAGTACCGTTTGGCCAGATACCGTGAAACGCGGTTCCATGCTTCGCCAGGTCCGAGGGTTGGGCTCGCTGATTCCGAGTCAGGAATTCACCCGTCAAATACCTGCAGAAACAGAGGCCACAGTTGTGCGCATCCTCAAGCTTCCCGGTTCGCAGGTTAAGGCAGACACCATTCTGCTGGAGATGAGCAACTCGCAGGTAGAACAGGCGGCGGTTGACGCCAAGCTTCAGTTGAAGGCCGCGGAGGCTGAATATCAGAGCCTGCGCGTGACGCTCCAGAGCAATCTGATGAACCAAAAAGCGGGCGCTGCGACAGTGAATTCCGATTACACACAAGCCAAGCTTCAGACCGACACCGACAAAGCCCTTTACGATCTCGGCGTCATATCGGGCATGGCCTACAAGAATTCGAAGAGCAAGTCCGACGAACTCACTACGCGAAACAATATCGAAGGCGAGCGGCTCGATATAAACCAGAAAGCGATCGAGTCTCAACTTGCCCAGCAGCAGGCCAAAGTCGATCAGATTCGTGTGTTGGCCGAACTCAAGCAGAAACAATTGGACGCGCTCAAGGTGCGAGCTGGAATCGAAGGCGTGCTCGTCGACCTGCCGCTGCAAGTGGGTCAGCATGTCACGCCGGGAGCGATGCTGGCAAAGGTCGTCCAGCCCGACCACTTAATCGCCGAATTGAAAGTCGCGGAAACGCAAGCACGCGACGTTCAGATTGGCCAGCCGGCGCTGGTAGACACACATAACGGAACGGTGTCTGGTGAAGTGATGCGCGTTGATCCCGCAGTGCAGAACGGAACTGTAACTGTTGATGTGAGAACCACAGGAGACCTTCCAAAGGGAGCGCGGCCTGACCTGAGTGTTGACGGAACGATTGACTTAGAGCGCCTCGACAACGTTCTTTACGTCGGTCGGCCTGCCTTTGGCCAGGAAAACAGCACCATCAGCTTGTTCAAGTATGACCCGGATGGGAGAGGAGCGGTGCGGGTCCCGGTAAAAGTCGGGCGGGCTTCTGTGAATTCAATTCAGGTAATTGAAGGTTTGCACGAAGGCGATACCGTGATTCTTTCGGATATGTCGCGCTACGACAACACAGACCGGATAAGACTCGACTAACAACTAAACCGAGGAAGACTCATGACTGAGCCAGGACAATCGCTGATCCAAATCGAACAGTTAACAAAGGTTTTCTATACCGACGAGATCGAAACCCACGCGCTCTCGGGTGTTCATTTGGGCATTCGCAAAGGCGAGTATGTGGCTATCTCCGGGCCATCAGGATGTGGCAAATCCACGCTTTTGTCGATCATTGGTCTTCTGGATACGCCGACGGGTGGCAAGTATCAGCTGAATGGCGAGCCGGTCGAGAGCTTAGACTTCGGCGCGCGGTCTCGTATCCGCAATCGTGAAATCGGTTTTATTTTTCAAAGTTTCAATCTGATCGGCGATCTCACGGTGTACGAGAACGTCGAGCTGCCGTTGACCTATCGCCAGAGAATGCCTTCGGCAGAACGGAAGAAGCGAGTGATGGAATCATTGGAGCGCGTAGGCATGGCGCACCGCGTACGACACTATCCGTCTCAACTATCTGGCGGTCAGCAGCAGCGCGTCGCGGTGGCAAGAGCGTTGGCTGGTCATCCGTCCATCCTGCTTGCGGATGAGCCTACGGGGAATCTCGATTCCCGTAATGGCGAAGCTGTCATGCAACTGCTGCAGGATCTGCATCGCGAAGGCGCGACCATCTGCATGGTCACGCACGACCCGCGATTCGTAAAGCATGCTGAGCGCGAAATTCATTTGTTCGACGGCAAAGTCGTTGCCGAAGAAGAGCTGCATAAGTTGATGCAAGAGGCCGGTGTATGAACGGCGTACTTCACGATGTTCATTACGCACTGCGAAAGTTGGCCAAAAGCTTCGGATTTACTCTGCCTGTGATAGCCACTCTGGCGCTGGGTATCGGGGCGAATACAGCTCTCTTCACACTCATTGACGCGGTGATGCTGAAGCCGCTGCCGGTTGAGAAACCCAGTCAGCTTTATCGGCTCGGCGATAACAACAATTGCTGTGTTATGACCGGCATGCAGAACGGCGGGAGTTTTGTTCTCTATTCTTATCCACTGTACGAACATCTTCGCGACCACACGCCTGAGTTCACCCAACTTGCTGCCTTCGATTCGTACTTGTCAGACTTGAGTGTTCGCCGTAACGGCGAAATCGCCGAACCCTACAAAGGCGAGTTCGTCTCAGGGAATTACTTCTCGATGCTGGGTATCCGCGCAGCAGCGGGTCGACTCCTCGCGCCACCGGATGACATGCCCGGCGCTGGCCACGCAGCGATAATGAACTACCACACCTGGCAACGGCGTTTCGGGTTAGACCCCTCGGTGATCGGTTCCACTCTCACTATCAATGGCACTCCTTGCACCATCGTGGGTGTAACGCCGCCGCAATTCTACGGGGACACGCTTCGGAGTGACCCCCCGGACTTTTGGCTGCCTCTAGCCGTCAAAGCTGACCGATGGCTGTTCGGCCCAGGACCCGAATGGCTTTATCTGATCGGACGTTTGAAGCCGGACGCCTCGCCGGCCCAGGTACAATCTCACCTCACGGCTGAGCTACAACAGTTTCTGTGGCAACAAGGCTGGGATAGTGCCTCGCCCGAACAGCGTCGGGACGCTCAGCTGATTGCCGAGGCTCGGCAGGAAGTCGCCCACCAGCATGTGCATCTAACCCATGCGCCCGGTGGCGTTAAGCAACTGCAGACGGACTATGCAGTAGGCCTGTACCTGTTAGAAACGCTCGCCGCACTCCTCCTCATCATCGCCTGCGCGAATTTAGCAAACTTGCTACTTGCACGCGGGTCCACCAATCGCACTCAAACGGCCGTACGGTTGGCTCTGGGTGCGGGACGAAACCGGCTGATTCGGCAAATGCTCACTGAAAGCGTTCTGTTGGCGCTGGCGGGTGGGGCGGCGGCAGTCTTCGTAGCCTACGCCGTTACGCATGCCATCTTGCTGCTTGCTTTCCGGGGAGCACACTATATTCCAATCGATGCTCAACCTTCCATTCCCGTACTGAGCTTTGCCTTAATTCTGTCGCTTACCACAGGCATGGTGTTCGGGATTGCACCAGCATGGCTGGCATCGCAATCCGATCCTGCCAACGCTCTGCGCGGAGCAGGCCGGTCTGCAGGCGATCGCTCTTCGCTCATTCAAAAATCTCTAGTGACAGTGCAGGTTGCATTCTCGATTGTGCTTCTGATCGGAGCCGGCCTGGTAACTCAAAGTCTGCGGAACCTGGAACAGCAGCATTTCGGGTTCGTGACGGAAGGCCGTCTAATCGTGAATGTCGCCCCGTCGCTGGCCGGTTACACCGCAGATAAGCTTAGTGGGCTTTATCAGCAACTTGAGGATGCTCTGCCGCGAATCCCCGGCGTCCTGAGCGCCAGCCTATCATGGTACAGCCCGCAAGACGGCAACAACGCGAACGAACCCGTATTCATTCAAGGAAAGGCCCCCGAAAATCGCACAACGCCCTCGTGGGATCGAGTTGGTCCCCATTATTTCGACACGATCGGCACGCGCTTGCTGCGAGGTCGCGTCATCGATGAGCGTGACACACCGGCTGCCCACCATGTTGCCGTCATTACTGAAACATTTGCACGCACATTTTTTCCGAACGAAAATCCCCTTGGTCAGCACTTAGGTATGGGTGATGCGAGTCATAGCGGCGACTACGAAATCGTCGGCCTTGTTGAGGATGCGAAATACCAAGACACGCGCGGCCCCGCCTATGCCACCTTCTTTCTACCATTACTCCAGGCCCCACCGGGAGAACCAGTTCGCGGATGGGTCGGCGCCATCGAGCTGCACGTTGCGGGCAGACCGGAAAATATCGAGTCAGCTGTTCGCAAGACCTTAACCGATATCGACCCAAATCTCACCGTCCTCAAGCTACTGAGCTTTGGCGAGCTGATGGCGCGCAACTTCAATCAGGAACGACTCATTGCGCGACTCACCGAGCTGTTCGGCATTCTGGCGCTCATTCTGGCCAGCGTCGGGTTGTATGGCGTAACAAGTTATACGGTTGCGAGACGAACAAACGAGATTGGTGTTCGTATGGCTCTCGGTGCCGATCGCAAGAACATCCTTGGAGTAGTGTTGCGAAATGCGGCGAGCCAACTCGGTCTGGGCCTGGCCTTTGGGACACCGGTTGCACTACTCGGAGGCCGCGCACTGGAACACCAGCTGTACGGGGTGAAGAGCTACGACCCGATAGTCCTCTGCGTATCTGCCGTGGTTCTTTCTACGTGCGGGGTTCTTGCAGCATTGGTGCCCGCCCGGCGCGCGGCGAAGGTCGACCCGATGGTGGCTCTGCGGTACGAGTGAGGAGAACCAAATGACTTCACTTCTGCAAGATCTTCGTTTGGCATTGCGACAGTTTCGCAAGAAGCCGGGGTTCGCTTTCGCTGCGGTGCTTACGCTGGGCCTGGGCATTGCGGTCAACGTCACCATCTTCAGCGCGGTAAACGGTCTGATCCTTCGTCCGCTGCCGGTCCCCCATGCTGAACAGATCGCGGTGATTGCAGGGCAGACACAGGGTGCTCCCCTGGGCGTTTACTTTCTTTCTTATCCCGAGTTGCTTGATCTGAGAAAACAAGCGGACACGTTTTCCGACTTGTTTGCGTACGAAAACACTCTCGCTGGCATGGGCGCCGACAACAAAGCTGATCACTTCGTTGGCAGCTACGTCAGCGGAAATTATTTCTTCGCACTAGGCCTTAAGCCCGCGTTGGGCCGTCTCTTCCTTCCTGGCGAGGGTGAGAACCCAGGATCGGAATCGGAAATCGTTCTTGGCTATTCGTACTGGCAAAACAGATTCGGCGGCGGTTCGAATGTGATCGGCAAGCAGGTGCTGGTTGACGGCAAGCCGGCGACCATCATCGGCGTAGTACAGAAAGAATTTCGCGGCACGTCGTTCGCTCTGGACATGAATGCCTATATGCCGATGAGCATGTCTGGGATCCAGGACCCGAGTATGTGGACCAGCCGCGACGACCGGCAGTGGATTGTGATGGGACGGTTGAAACCCGGCGTTTCGTTTAACCAGACGCAGAATTCGGTCAGCTTAATTGCGGCGCGAATGGCGAGCGCATATCCCACAACGGAAAAAGGTATCTCGATGCAAGTCATTTCCGAGCGGCTTTCGCATCCTGTACCGCTACCGAACAATTTAGCCGAGATTGTGGCGGCTCTGTTTCTCTCGCTGGCAGTAGTCGTTTTGCTGCTCGCGTGCGTGAATGTGGCGAATATTCTGCTCGTGCGCGCGACTGCCCGCGAAGGCGAGATGGCGATCCGCAGTGCAATGGGCGCCAGCCGCGCGCGCCTAATCACGCAGGTCCTGGTTGAAAGCATTCTGCTAGCGATCTTGGGCGCGATCGCCGGCATTGCGCTAGGAGCGTTAGCGACTCGCTCAATTGCAAACTTCCCGGTCCCATCATTTGTCCCAATCTCTCTAGACCTAAGCCTCGATTGGCGGGTACTCGCTTACACAATCTCTGCCGCCCTTTTGACCGGAGTGGTGGTTGGGCTGTGGCCCGCACTGCGGGTTGCGCGCTCGAATGTGAACCAGACATTACGGGAAGGCGGCCGCGGCGGTTCAAGCGGAGTTGCGCGGCACCGAATGCGCAGTGTCTTGGTGGGAGCGCAGGTGGCGGGGTCTGTGACCCTCCTTATTATTGCGGGTTTATTTGCCCGCAGTTTGCAACGCGTCCAAAGCATGTATTTGGGATTTGAGCCGGACCACCTTCTGAATGTGATTCTTGACCCGCACGAAATCGGATACGACCAGGGGCGCACGACCACGTTTTATAAGGATCTGAAGGAGCGCGTCCGCGGACTGCCCGGGGTTCAATCGGTCAGCCTGGCGTATGACGTGCCGATGGGAGACAACTTGTGGTCGGACACGATCAAAATTGGGGAACATGCGCTGCAACCGGGCGAGCAGCCACCGATCGTCATGGATAACTTCGTCGATCCGGATTATCTCGGAACAATGAAGATTCCGCTGATTCGGGGCCGCGGCATCACTGAGTTCGACAACGAGAGTTCAACACATGTGGCCGTGATCAATCAGACCATGGCGCAACGGTTCTGGCCGAACCAAGATGCAATTGGCAAGCAGTTTGAGACGAGGGGTTCGACATGGCAGGTAGTGGGGACCACGCAAAACGGAAAATATTCACTGATCGGCGAAGACGACCGCCCGTTTTTCTATCTCCCATTAAAGCAAAATTTCTTCTCGATGCAAACCTTGGAGATCCGCACCTCGGTTGATCCCGAGTCGCTGGCCGCTCCGGTGCAGCAGGTGATCAAGAGTCTGGAACCTGGTCTTCCGATTTTTACTGTAGTGACGATGCATGATTCCCTCGCGGGTGCCAATGGATTTCTGATCTTCAGGATCGCCGCGCTGCTGGCGTCGTGCATCGGCGGTTTGGGATTGATTATGGCCGCCGTGGGCGTCTACGGAGTAGTTGCTTTTGCCGCTAGCCAGCGCACGCGCGAAATCGGAATACGCGTAGCCCTCGGTGCGACACGCGCGCAGGTGTTGAAGCTCGTGCTGCGACAAGGTATCTGGGTCATTGTCGCTGGGGCATTTCTCGGGTTGTTGGTGACGATGGGCGTAAGTCGTGGAATTGCGAATTTACTCGTAGGAGTAAGCGCGACCGATCCGCTGACGTTTTTCGCGGCGACGTCATTCCTCGTCGCCGTCGCACTCTATGCATGTTACGTGCCGGCGCGCCGGGCCATGAAAGTCGACCCCATGATAGCACTGAGGTACGAGTGAGGAGAATTCATGAACGACTTGCTCCTAGATCTTCGATACGCTCTGCGGCAATTGCGGAAAGGTCCGGGATTCTCTTTCCTGGCTGTGATCACACTAGCCCTTGGCATTGGCACTACGACCACTATCTACAGCCTGGTGGACTCGCTGCTGTTTCGGCCCCTGCCGTATCCGAACTCTTCGCGGATTGTGCGAGTCTGGAACACATTTGCTCTGCACGGAATGATGGAGATACCGGCATCAGAGCCCGAGTTCCTGGAATATCGCCAAAGTAACGCGTTTGTACGTTTGGCCGGATTCTCGACAGGTGCGGTGAACCTGACGGGCATCGGCGATCCTCTGCGGGTCGCCGCGGCTTGGGGGACCTCCGAGTTTTTTCAGGTCCTGGGAACGAGTCCTTTGCTTGGCCGCGTCTTCACCTCGGACGAGTTCGAGGCCGGCCACAATCAAGTTGCTGTTATCAGTTATGGACTTTGGCAGAACCGGTTCGGATCCGACCCCAAAGTGGTTGGAAGAGCCGTTCTGTTAAATGATCAAAGCTGCACGGTCGTCGGTGTTATGCCGCGCTACTTTGACTTTCCGAGTAACGATGTGGACGTGTGGGAGCCGCTTCCGATCTCGCCAGCAAGCTCAAATCTTGGAAATCATTACCTCAATCTGATTGGAGAGTTGAAGCCGCAAGTGACACGACAGCAAGCCACATCCGAGATGGCGACGGCCCTTGCCCGCATTGAACGAGAATATCCACCCTACTACAGCGGCGCAGTCGGTCTTGGGGTAAGTCTAGTTCCATTGCGCGAACAAATTGTCGGTAATCTCCGGCGTATCGCACTGGTTCTGATGGCTGCTGTAGGGTTCATGCTTCTCATCGCTTGCACAAACGTCGCCAGCCTTTTGCTGGCCCGCGGTGAGGAGCGCTGGCGAGAACTGGCAACCAGAGCGGCTCTCGGGGCGAGCAGTATGCGGCTTCTCAACCAGGCATTGATCGAGAATCTGCTCCTGTTTGCATTAGGCGGCTCCATCGGACTGGGTTTTGCGTTCGCCGCCTTAAAATTCGTTTCAGGTGGTAACTACCTTGACGTCTCCCAAGTGGGCGGGGCGAGGCTGGATGTTCGCGTCCTGACGTTTACGGTGATGGCCAGTCTCGCGACAGGACTTCTCTTCGGCCTTGCTCCTGCCCTGAAGGCGTCACGATCGAATCTAAATGACGCTCTGAAAACGGGCGACCGCGGGACGAGGAGAAACAGTCATCACATGCGAACTCGCGGTTTGTTGGTGGTGACTGAAATCGCCTTCTCGCTCGTGTTGCTCGTGGGCGCTGGGCTGATGATCGGCAGCCTGGTAAAGCTACTCAGTCTCAGCCTGGGTTTCAACCCCGAAAACGTGGTCACGATGCGGCTCTCTCTGCCCGAGAGCCGTTACTCCATGAGTCAAGCCGAAACGTTGTTTCGTCAATTGCAGGACCGAGTGCGCAGCCTGCCTGGAGTTCAGGTCGTCGCAATAGCAAATCAGCTTCCGATGAGCGATATCACCGCGAATGCCTCATTCGACGTGCAGAACCGGCCTTCCAACACCAATATCAATGTGGCAGATACGCAGATTGTCAGTCCCGACTACTTTCGTGTGCTGGGGATTTCGTTCCTGCGTGGACGTGCCTTTACGGATAGCGACGCCAACCTGCCTCCAGCCTCTGTGATAGTGAACCAGACGTTGGCTCGCAGGGTCTGGCCGGGCGCAGATCCAATCGGTAAGCGAATCCGACTTCGCGCGGATGCTCCATGGCTTTCCGTAATCGGTGTCGCTGCCGATATCAAGAATCACGGCTCGAATGTTGCTACCAAACCTGAGATGTACTTCCTGCACACCGACCAGCCATTTGGAATCTGGGTGGATCTCCGGTCCGTGACTCTCGTAGTACGAACCGCAGTTGAACCGCAGCAGATTGTCAGGGCGGTGCGTGATCAACTTCGGAATCTTGACTCCGAGCTGCCTGTGTTCAAGATCGCGACATTAGAAGAGATTGTTTCCTCATCTGTTTCCCAGACGCGATTTCCCACG
>Ga0307479_10001573_pt1 | contig 20873 bp, 17 predicted proteins | sample atmos_gasesECM4C_FD_203743 | JGI IMG/M metagenome (GOLD analysis project Ga0307479, IMG submission 203743) | Hardwood forest soil microbial communities from Morgan-Monroe State Forest, Indiana, United States - atmos_gasesECM4C_515 | ecosystem: Environmental > Terrestrial > Soil > Temperate...
GCTCGTAGCAGTGCCGGCAGTGTGGTGCTACAACTATTTCACCAGCAAAGTGGAAGGTTTCGACGTGGAAATGGAAAATTCCTCGATGGAATTGGTGAGCTACCTCGTGCGCCTGGAGCAGCGTAAATGATTTCAGGATGGATATCGCATCACGGCGCGTCCAGGTTCATGGCTCGCCGCGCCCCATTTAGAGCGATCGATTTCGTCATTTCGTAATCGGGGATAGTGCGCCAACTTCCAATCTGGCCATTTGTCAGGAGTCTTTTTGTAAGAATAGCGGCAGAACGAAAGATACCATCGTGGTGTGGAAGGCGAGAAAGTGAGCTACACTTCCCGGCATCAACGTTATGAGTTATCTAGGCAGCCAATTAATTCTTGGGCAGTTGGCTTATCGTCTGATCCCCCCTGCTGTTCTTCTGCTTCTGCCCATTGCGATCACCGAATGGTATCGATACAAGTCTTTGCGGAATTCCGGAGAAGACCGATCTAGAATTTGGTATGGTTATCGTAGCCTGAGACATTTCATTTTTATTACCGTGATAGCTGTCTGGTGGGCGCTGTGGGATCTAGCTGGTGGATGGGCAGGTGTGCTCAAGACGTTACCTTCCTGGTTGTCGCTCCTCGCGCAAGAAAATAACCAATATCTGCTCTTTTCAGTTCCCCCGATTGCTAGCCTCTTTCTACTTCAATTTCTAAATTATTCCACCGATAAGACCGTTTCTGAATTGCATTGGCCGCAAATTGCCATCGTCAGAAGGGCATGGTGGAGCGTGGTTCAAGACGTCGTTTCAATGCTCATGGTCGCGGCTGGCTTTGAAGCAGTCTTCGCCGGCCGCTACGTCGGCATTTTCTGGATCATTGGCGCAGCAGTGATTCATAGAGTGGGGCTGGTTTTCCTGAGATTGGCAGAAGGCATGCGTTTCAACCGCCTCAAGTCGGGCGAACTCCGCAACCGATCCTGCGCGATGGCGCGCAGGATGGGAATCAATCTACGAAGTGTTTGCATGGTGCCTGCCGGCAAAGGGCATTTGACCAATGCCTTCGGTGGCTCCAGCACGATTGCGTTGACGGATGCGTTGCCGAAATACTTGAATGAGCGGCAAGTTGACTCGGTCATTGCTCATGAGTTGATCCACGTCAAGCACAAGCACGCACGCATGGGGTCTCTCGTAGTCGGTGCTAGTTTCTCAGCCTTGATGCTGCTGATGTTCAAAATCCCTGGCCGTATGATGCAATTTCGACCGCTCCTTGACCTGGCTGTTGTTTACTTACCGATGATCGGTTTCTACTATTTCTCCAGACGTGCCGAATTTGCAGCTGACCGCGAAGCCGTTCTCCACACTGGCGATCCCGAGACAGCAATTCGTGCGCTTGCGAACTTGTATCAAAGCAGCAGCGTGCCTGTTCGTTGGAGCAAACTCAGCGAGTTATTTCAAACACATCCCTCGCTCACCAGACGCGTCTTGGCAATAGCCCACGTTGGAGGATTACCACAAGACCGCTTGTCCAAGGTGCTGAAGGAAACCGGATTACGATCGCTGGTCCCCGACATGCCTGCTGAAGTACATTCCTGAAATAAATCAAGGCCATCAGTTCTTGGTTCACGCAAAACAGACGGTGCTCCACATTGCCTGGGGCGAGTTCTCGATGGGCAATCGACCTGCACTTGGCCCGAGCGGCGCGGAAGGCTAGTATTGCTGCTGGAAGGAACAAGGCAAGAAAGGTCAGGCCATGGCATCTATCGCTGGACAGAAAGAGAAAGGACCGCTGGCCGGTCTGAAAGTGATCGATCTGTCGCACGTGATGGCGGGCCCGGCATGCTCGATGTTGCTGGCCGACATGGGCGCCGACGTCATCAAGGTAGAGAAATTGCCGGGCGGCGAGGACGCGCGCCGCATGGTGCCTCCAACAATCTCCGGTGAATCCGCAGCGTTCCTGATCATGAATCGCAATAAGCGCGGCATCGCGTTGGACCTGAAGACGGACGCGGGCCGCAAGGTCCTCTCGCGTCTTCTTGAAAATGCAGATGTGTTGATCGAAAATTATCGCCGCGGCACGATGGAGCGCATGGGTTTTGGCTATGACACTCTGCACGCATCGAATCCCAGACTGATCTATTGTTCGATCTCCGGGTTTGGGCGGACCGGACCCTATGCCGGTCGCGGTGGATTTGACCTTGTCACGCAAGGCATGAGCGGATTAATGAGTATCACGGGAGAAGGGCCAGGCTGTCCTCCAGTGAAAATGGGGGCGCCAGTTACCGACATCACCGCCGGAATTCTCGCCTGCGTCGGGATTCTGGCCGCGCTGCATTCTCGCGCGTCCAGCGGACAGGGGCAAATGGTGGACACCTCGCTGTTTGAAGCGGGGATCGTCCATACTTACTGGCAATCGGCGATTTGTTTCGCGACGGGTCAGGCGCCCGGGCCGATGGGGACGGCACATCCTCTGAACGCGCCCTATCAGGCGTTTCCGGTTGCCGATGGCTGGATCACTGTCGGCGCTGCCAACCAGGGCAATTGGCTGCGGCTGCTCGAGGCGCTCGGCGCGTCTGAATTGGGCGATGATCCGCGTTTTGCCAACAACGCTGACAGGATGCGCAATCTGCCGGCCCTGCAAGCGGCGCTGACCCCGTTGTTCAAGTGTCGAACCTCCGCCGAATGGCTGCGCCGTCTCGAAGAAGTGGGCGTTCCCGCAGGGCCCGTTCTGGATGTCGCACAAATGCACGCCGATCCGCAAGCCTTGGCGAGGGGAATGATCGTGGAAACCACGCATGCCACGGCCGGACAAGTGCCGTCCCTTGGACTGCCCATCAAATTTTCGGAAACGCCGGGCTCCGTGCGCCGGGCGGCGCCGCTACTCGGCCAGCACACACGCGAAGTGCTGCGCGAGCATGGATTCTCCGACGCCGAGACCGACCAATTGGCGGCGCTGGGCGCGATTGAGATGCCTGACTCCGTTAGGGCGATCAAGCCGTGAGCGGAGACATTCTGTATGAGATCAACGATGGCATCGGCCGCATCACCTTCAATCGCCCGCAGGCCCGCAACGCATTTACCTTCCGGATGTACGAGCAAGTTGCGGAAATCTGCCGCCAGGCAGAAAACGATCCGTCCGTTAAAGCTCTCCTGCTAACCGGCGCGGGGGAAAAAGCATTCGCCGCGGGCACCGACATTTCCGAGTTCAAGTCTTTTTCCACCCCAGAGGACGCGCTGAACTATGAATCGCGAATCGAGCGCGTACTCACCGCCTTGGAGAATTCCCACCTACCCACGATCGCCGCGATTGCCGGGGTGTGCACCGGTGGCGGGTTCACGATCGCTGGTTGTTGCGATCTTCGCATCGGCGCCGCAAACGCCCGCTTTGGCGTCCCCATCGGCCGCACGCTCGGGAATTGCCTCTCGATGTCCAACTACGTCAGGATGGAGGCTCTGCTGGGACCGGCGCGTGTGAAGGACATCATTTTCACCGCCCGGCTGATCGATGCGGAAGAGGCGTGCAAGATCGGCCTATTGGGAGAAGTCCTGCCCGACTACGATAGTTTGCAGCACCGCGCAAATGAGTTGGCGCGAACTGTGGCGTCGCAAGCACCGCTGACGTTGCGCGCCACGAAGGAGGCCTTGCGCCGCATCAGGGAAAAGATGAATCCGGAGGAAGATCGCGATCTGGTTCTTATGTGTTACATGAGCCGAGATTTTCGAGAAGGCATGGACGCGTTCCTGAACAAACGCCCGCCGAAATGGACTGGGACATAGTAAATACAACTATGAATTTAAAAATTGTGTAGCGATATTGCATCACAGTGGATCTAACTCTGTGCCATCGGCCAGAACGACCTTCGTGAGACGGAGACTCGCCGCGCCGCTCTTCACCGGATTGCCGACGATCGTAATCACGTCGCCGGCCTTCAGCACATTCCGGTTCCACCCGCGCCTCGCCAGGCGGTTTGGGTTATTAGTTTCGGCCAGCCAGTTCACGGTGCGGCCATTCTCGTCGGTGACGGCAACACGAATTTCGGCATGCGGGTTAATAAATTCAAAGCTCGTCACCACACCCTTGAGTGTCAGCGATTTCGCCGTGTCGTAAGCAGCAGTCCCGTGATGCGCGAGAATAGATCCCTGACAGTAAAATAGAATCAGGACCACAGCCATCGCACGAAGCAATATTCGTCTCATGCCACCCCCAGCAGAGAGGTCGGGGTCCCGCACGCGCGCCGAATCTCGACTGACTTCGGAGGGCCGGGCTTCAGCCCGGCCAGAGCCAAGTTTCTATTAATCAGCTTTACAGGTTTTGGAAAAAAGCGCGAAACCGTCATTCTGAGCGTCGATTTTGCGCGAAGAATCCCTCTGCGTCTTTTGATTTGAACCACGGCGGATTTGTTGCACTGTGAACGGGGCATGGCAGTTACTTACTCTGCCCCTGCATTTGAAGGTTCTCATCGAAATTCGCGTTGTCGGCGCAGGCATGCTCCAGAATTTCCCAATCCGGGCGCAACGCAAAGATGACATAAGTTTTCCACGGTTTCGTGAACGCCTTGGGATCCTCGATCGTGATGTCGTCCTGCAACGTGTCATGGTCCACTCGGCGAAAGCGCTCGACAACGTGCAACTCCTCGCTGTGGCGATGGCCCACGCGGTCGAGCCAAGTCTTGTCGTTGAATCCGATCGTGTCCACCACGAACGTGTCTCCCTCCCACTTGCCGATCGAGTGGCCCATGTAAGTAGGATTCCAGTCACTCGGATGCCCGCGGCCATCGGTCCAGATTTCGCGCAAGAGGTGATCGAACTCGAACCGCATGAACACGCGCCCCGGAATCTGAATGATCTCCATGGGCACCGGATGCAGGTAGATGCGCGGCACACCGGGCGGAAAACATCCGTGCGCGCCGAGCTTCGTCGGATTCACGGGATCGGTTGAATCCGGAACCGCGTGCGGCCCGTAGGAAGGCCTCGCCGCCGCAAGTTGCGCCTGCCCCCATGGCGTAAGCGGAGGAATCTCTCCGGGAAACAACGCAGTGTTCGGTTGAAATCCGCGAGGGTTCTGCGTGTCCCAAATCCCACTCAGATCCTGTGTCGGTGCGGATGATTGCGGTTTTGACTCTGAAGTTTGCGCCTTTTTCTGGGCCGCGGTCTGGGACCGTCCGGTGGTCGGGATACCCAGCGTGATTCCAAGCGATAGAATTGAGATTCCCAGGCGATGTCGGGTTCGCCCGACCGCGTGTGCTCTACATTGCACTTCGCGCCCACATTTCATGCTCACTGGAGGGCCCCAAGTTTAAGGCAGGTTGGCGACTCTCCGTGCGTCCCCAGTAAGTTCCAGAATATGCATCCCCGTGTTGGCGCGATCGACGATGTAGATGTAGCCGCGGTCGTCCACCTCCACATTGTTGGTTTGAATGGCGACCTTGCATTTCTGGTCCGCGCCGGTGCCGACGCAGCGCTTGTCCGTATTTTCGGTGATGGCCGGAATGTAGTAGGCGATTTCCTTCGGGTTGTACGGATCGCGAATGTCGAGGGCGCGCAAGCCCGCATTGAAATGCGCGATAAAGATTACGCGCTTGTAGTAGATCGGCGTCATGCTTTCATTCGACGAATGCGTGCCGAAACGGCCGCCGCGGCTGCAGAAGCCTCCACTCGCCTCCGGAACGGTCCAAGTCGAAACCCCCAGGATTCTTGATTCCGTCGTGATGTCGAAGGTCCGCACCAGCTGCCTGGGAGCATGACATTCATTGTCGGTGGTCTCTCCGACGGCCACGAGAAAATCGTGTTTGCCCTGCGAACCATTTTTCGCGTACTCCGGCAAATCCATTCCAAGCAGCGGGTAGGTCGTGTGCGCGCCGGCCTCATCAGGCAGATCGAGTCTCCCCACGACCGGATACATCAGATTCACCTCGGTGGGGTCCTTGGGCCCCTTAAGTAGTTTCTCGCGATCGATGATCTCGATCACGCCGCCCTTGGACGTTCCGTAGCCGGCATACACGCGGTTGCCCTTGGCACCTGTGGACATGGCGCCGTGCATATCGCTCGGCTGGAAGCCGGTCGAGCCGGGCTGCTGGCCGGGCAAACCGAAGTCGCGGATAAATACGGGCTCCGAGGGATCGCTCAGGTCATAGACCTGCATCATGCGTTTGGTGCGCCAGCCGGGCTTGCCGGAAACTAGAAACGCGATGCCACTATCGCACTCCCACCAACTCTTGTGCGTATCGACCAGTCCGCTGATGATGGTATTCACGCGGTTTGGATGCGCCGGATCGGTCACGTCCCACATTTCGTGAGCCTCAGTCCCCTTCGTGCGGAGCAAATACACTTTGCTCTTGTTGGCATGCGGTAATTCCGCGCCGTCGCAGAGTCGCGTCATCTGCGCCCCGCCCGTTTCTCCAGGCCCGGCAACGCGCGGATCGCCCGGTATGTGCGCCAGATACTTAGGCTGCTTCGGATCGGTGACGTCGACGATCGACGTTCCGTTGTCCTCGGTTTTTCCCGTGATCGGGTTCATCGCGGAGCCGCCATGATGGCCGATGTAAGCGATCCAGCGATTACCCTGCTTATGGATCGACGGCTGATAGGCGCTCCGGCCCTGCAAGTCGTTGTAGCCGACAAGATTCATGTTCTTCGCTTCCGCCTGTTTCTGAGCTGCGGCGGGCAGCGCAAATCCCGCGAGCGCCCACCCAAGGACCACTACTACGACCCATGCCTTACGCACGCAATCTTGGCACGACATAAACTCTCCTTCTCATAATCCGCCGCCAATCGTGGCCGCGGGGCTTGATTGCAATGTCTCGACCTTTACGATGTCTCTTATCGCGTCCGTGCTGGCTGACGGGCGGATGATACCACCACTGGAAATGACCGTAGAGCGATTCTTTTGGCGACCCGTGCCGCACTGCTGCGAAAGACAACCACAATCCCCAAAGCAACGCACCCCGCGCTGCTCGAAGTTTGTTACAGTCCCTTCAGGCATCGTGTGTTTCCAAAGCGTCAAGCCTGCGGGGAATTGGGCACGGCCCCCATGAAATATTTCACCCGTCTAAAGCGTACTAACTAATGGATGCGAGGAGACATCCCGAGGGGATGAACCCCGCGGATCAGGCCAGAGAGAAGGATCTGATCGCCCAGGCCAAGGCCGGTGACGCGGAAGCCTGGGGCGAACTCTACCGGCAGTTCGCGCCCCCCATTTATCGCTTCTGCCGTCGGGCGATGCCCACTCACGAGGACGCTGAAGACGCCACCATGGACATTTTCATCAAAGTCCGCCAGAAACTATCGCAGTACGATTCCAGCCGCCCATTCAGCGCCTGGCTCTACACCGTGGCGGCCAATCATTGCTGGGACCTGCTGCGCCGAAGAAAAGGGCGGCAGGATCTGGAAACCGGCGAGATCGAAAATATGCCGCTCGAACATCCCGATCCCGGACAGCTCGAACAATTGATCGAGCAACGTACAAGTCAGGAAGTGCGCCGCGCGCTCGACAAGCTTCCCGCGCGAGCGCGCATGGCGCTCGTGTTGCGTTATTACGCGGATATGAGTTACGACGATGTCGCGGCAACTTTGGGAGTGCGCCGCGCGTTCGTGGGCGTCGTCCTCTTGCGCGCGCGCCACCAATTGCGCGACATCCTGAGTGGCCGCGGCACTGTGGCCGGAGGCACGCCATGATTCATTTTGACGAGATGTCCTGCCTGCTGTATCTCGAAGGGCAGCTCGAACCGCCGCGCGCGCGGGAGATAGCCCTGCATATTAATGAATGCGCCTCATGCCGCGATCTGCTTCATGCACTCGAACGCGAATCGCATGTGTTGGCCGCAGCCCTGACCGAGGACAACGAACCCATGCCCGCGCGGCTGCTAAGCCCACGTGGCTGGGGCGTTCCTTCCTGGGTCTGGGCGCTCGGCTTCGGGGTTTTTGCGGCGGGCGCGTACTGGTTGTGGACCGACAGCGTGGATCCCTGGTTCCAGCAGTTGAGTAACGCGGGCTTTGGCGGCACGGATTTCGTGAGCTTGCTTTTGTTCAGCGGGGCATTCTGGGAAGGATGGAGTTCCATGATTAGCGCTTTGGAAATCTCGGTATTGGCCATACTAGGGATCGCGGCAATCGGCTTGCTTCGGCGGCGGTTTCGGCGTCCCACAGCCATCGCCGTGGTGATGTCCGCGATAGCGCTGGCCCTGGTGCTGCCGCAGCCCGCTTCCGCGACGGAGTTTCGCCGCGAGGAGTCCATCCTGGTCCCCGCCACGGAGGTGATTCACAGCGATTTGATCGCCTCCGGCGCTTCGGTTCGAATCGACGGCACCGTGGAAGGCGACCTGATTGCCTTTACCGGCATGCTCATCGTCACAGGTCACGTCACCGGAGACATCATCGCCTTCGCCGGACAAATGAGGCTGGAAGGGACCGTGGATGGGAACGTCCGCGTGATTTCGCATACGGTGGCCATTGACGGCGCTGTCGGTAAAAATGTCGCCTACATTGGCAATACTTTTGATTTGACGGAAAAGGGGCAAGTGGGCGGCAGCTTGATCACCATCAATGGTGACGCCGACCTCGACGGCCACATTCACCGCGACCTTCTCGGAATGGTGGGCCGCACCCATCTCGATGGCGGGATCGGCGGACAGATGTGGCTGCGCGGCAGAAACCTGTCGATTGGCCAGACGGCGGAAATCGGCGGACCGGCTACTTTCAGAGGTTTTCGCCAACCCGTCATTGCTTCTGGAGCCAAACTGGCCAGCCCGCTTCATATCGAGCGGCAGGAGGAAAGCCGTCGGTTGGTATTTTCCGGCGTTCGATTGGTGCTCAGAGAAATTATTGGGTTCGGAGCGGCGCTTCTCCTCGGCGTTTTATTAGTAAGGGTCTTCCCCGGTTTTTTCCGCGCGACGCTGCGGGAGACTGGCCGCATCGGCCTCCCCATCGGCGTGGGGACGCTGGCCCTGATCGTTGGAGGCTTTCTGCTGGTCCTGGGAATCCTGCTGATGTTTGTCGGCGTGGGCGCGGGGGTGGCCGGCGCGCTCGGTTTTGCGCCGATTCTGTATGTCGCGCAAATCTTTGTCGGCGCCTGGCTGGGAAACAAAATCCTTGGTGAGGCTTCGAGCCCTAAGAATGCCGTCATCGGACGGATTGCTCTCGGCCTGCTCATCCTGCACATCGCGGCGCCCATTCCCGTCCTCGGAGAATTGATGTGGCTGGCCGTGGCGTTGTGGGGAACGGGCGCAGTCCTGTTGGGTTTCTACCAGATGTCACGCGCGGAGCCGGTTCCTCTTCCAGCCTAAACTCGTTTGAAACCACAGATGCACACAGATGAACACTGATTAAAGCGAGAGAAATTCAAAACTTCCTCACAGCAAATAGATCGAACAAAATTTCAGAAGTCGCGCTAGTGCTGAATGACCTTCGACGCGACTACGGTCGGGGTCCCCGCATTCGCGAATAATGGGCCGCGCACGGACTCACCATGAGTGGCTGCGAGCGCACTGCAACTGGGCGGGGTACCGAGACCGATCCCGGTGCAGATTGTTGGGCCAGAGCCAGAGCCGGAGGAGACTTTCACCACAATCTGCGGTATCGCGTGCGCGGTGAATAGCGACGCCGAGGGAGTCAAATTGAAAAGGGACGGCGGCCCATTTTGATAAGTCCCTCTCGCGCGGGACGATCGCAGGCGGACCCGGTCGGCGCTAATCGAGACTCCTGACGACGCAGGATTGCGCCTCACCTGTACCTGTTGCCCGACGATTAGGTCTGTAGGTACATTAACATTGAAAAGGAATCCAGTCGTATCTATCGAATTGTTGTCCGCATGAGTGAAATCCACATCGGACGGCGTTGATCCAGTGAAGGTCACCGTCGTCAAAGCTCCAATTGGCAGAGTCGAGGACAATGCGGGGTCGGATTCAGCCAGCGTGACCATCTTGAACGTTAGCGATCCTGTGCTGGTAATGATCCCCTCGACTTCGAAGTCCGTCGAATCCGCGTCTTCAAAGACCACGTTGCGCGCCACTGCCGTGCCATCGGCCCGGAAGCTGATGTCCACGCTCAGAATCTGATTCACCTGCACGCAGGCAATAGAAAAATTCGTGCAAGTGCCGGTAGGAAAATTCAGGAACGTCGTCGTATTGTCCACAGCCAGCGAAACAGTTTCCACGGCATTCTGAAACGAAAATGTGCCGTGAGTCATATCCGTTGACACCACATGCCCGACCACATCTTCAGCTCCCACGGGCGGCGCATCGCTGCCAGCGGGCGTGAATTGCGAAACCGTCACACCATTGATGAAGTCTGCGCCGAGCGTTGCGGAAAGCAGATTGTCCAGGTTCACGTCCACAAGCAGCGCGCCACCGCTCGTTGCGGAAACTGTAAATACCGGCGACAGCGTGATCGTAGTGGAGAGATTCGTCGCGACCGAGTGAATGGTGCAGATGGCGGCAGGAGCGCAGGGCGGATTGCTGCCTCCGGTCGCGAGCGAATTCGCCGTATCATTTTCAATCGTCAGCGTCGGATTGGAGAAGGTCACCGTAATCGTGCCGTTGTAACTCCCCGGAGGTATCAGCGTGGTCCCGATATAGGCAATGTCGGTTTGCAGGCGCGTGAGTTCCAGCGTTCTAGATCCGGAGAACACTGGAACATTCCCGGGATTCAAAGTCACGCCGGTGAGCGTGACTTCCGCCGAGAGGATGGTCACGTTGGTAGGCGGCGTGTCGGTCATCGTCAGAACGACCGGCGCGGTTCCTGGCGGCGGCGGTCCCCCCATGTGGCCGCCGCGACCGCCACAACTGGCCAGCGACACACAAGAGAGCAGCAACACAATCGTGCAATTGAGAGGATTTCGAAACATGTGGTCCCCCACGCCCGAACTTTTGAACTTTTATTCCCAGGTTAACGAGCGGGCATTCCCCACAACACATAATGCCCAACATTCCTGGAAAGCTGAAACTAGCACAGAGCACCTGTGAAAGGAGGCGAAACAAACTTCCAGTTGAGCAAAGAGTTCATGACCAGGGGGACAGCACTTCTGGCCCCTGCGGAACACAAGTGACCAAAAATGGTTGCGGCGTCCCGGCCAAGCCAGGACGCCGCAATAACCATCATTTGATCTCGCACTTACCGAGCCTGACCGCTTACGGACAGCAGCATCTGCGTGCCGCTATCCAGGTGTACATTTTTCGTGGGAGACACAATCATCGAGCCCTGCGTCGCGCTGGAGGCCGCCGAGCTGATCGAAAGCCCCTCCAGCCCAAACACCCCGCTGCTGTTCGAAGCAAGACGTCCAGTTGAGGTCAGTCCGCCAACGGCTCCTGTCGAATGCGTTGCCGCGTTCAGAGTTCCTCCGGCGTTCCCTGACGCCGAGCCGGCCGTATTCATGACCGCGCCACCGGTTGCGCCGGCGGTGGACGTCACTCCGCCCAACACGCCGCCTCCGCCACGCGACGCTCCCGACATGGAACCCATTCCGCCTCCCGACGTCATGACCTCATCGGAGCCTGCTGCGGCATCCGCTGAGGATCGTGTGGCTGCCAGTGCCTGAATCGTGGCGTTGAGAGGGATCTCCTGTCCGTTATTCGTGAGGGCTTGATCGAATACGATTCCAAGTTGTGATTGAGTTTGCTCCTTGGTGCGCGCCTGGGCCTCGGTTACATGCCCGACGAGGCGCGTACCCTTCTTCAACACAACCTTACCGTCCTGCTTCACGTCCTGCGCGGCGCGCGCTTCGACGCGGTCACCGGGCTTGTTCTTCTTCGCGTCGAGCGAAGTCGCCAGCGTGGCGTCTATTGTCGTTCCACTGGAAATATCCACGGAACTTTTGCCCGCGTTAGCGGAAGCCGATGTGGATGCCGATCCGTTACCTGAAGCCTGCGCACCGGATTTGTTTGTTTGCGCCGAACCCTGCGACTGCGCTGAAGTACCGGACTGCACCGACGCTGAACTCTGCGCCGCAGCCGTCCCTGCATATAGGATTCCCACCATGAGAATTGGAAGAATGCGCTTCACGAGAGAGCCCCTCCTCTGGGCTGAGTTGATCCCAAGATACAACATTTGGTTCCCTCAGATTTACAAATGAATTTGCCAGATTCCTAGGATGCAATCCCGGGCCCAAAGCATAAGTCCCATATATTCATAGGTATAGATGTGATGGAGTTCCAGCGTGATCCATTTACTGCGAGTCGAAATTATCCAACTGGGAAAAATCTACGGAGGAAAGTCTCTTCCACTTTCTCGTCTCAAACAGGGGTCAGGAACTGCCAAATAGGATGTCTAAATTAAGCCGAGGCTGCGGCCCACTTCCGCAATAATTTCACTTGCGCGGTCGAGATCTGCGCGTTTGTGCGTGGCGGTGACGATAGCGCGAACCCGCGCCTTTCCTTCCGGAACCGTGGGGAAGCCAACCGGGGGTGCGTAAACTCCGGCATCATACAGTCTGCGGGAAAATTCAAAGGCCTTCGCGGCTTCTCCCACGTGAATCGGAGTGATGGGTGTCTGGCTAGCTCCGACGGAAAAGCCAAGCTTTTTTAATCGGCGCTGGAAAAATTTCGTGTTTGACCACAGTTTCTTGATCAGCTTTTCGCCAACAGGAGAATCAAGCAGTGTGAATGCGGCCTGACACGTGGCCACTACCGACGGCGGATGTCCTGTGGAATACAGAAATGGCCGCGCGCGGCGATACAGGAAATCGACCAGCTCGCGCGAGCCGCAAACGTAACCTCCCATCGCGCCAATCGCTTTACTGAGCGTGCCGACCTGGATGTGGACACGCCCGTGGCAGTCGAGGTGATCGACGGTGCCGCGGCCGTTGCGCCCGAGCACTCCGGAAGAGTGCGCGTCGTCAACCATCATGATGCAATTGAATTTTTCCGCCAGGCCGCACAGCGCAGGCAGCGGCGCAATGTCGCCGTCCATGGAGAACACGCCGTCGGTAATCAGCAATTTGTGACCGGGCCAGTTTTCGGTCTCTTTGCACAGGCGCTCGCAATCGGCCACATCCTTGTGCTTGAAAACCTTGATCGTCGCTCTCGAAAGCCGGCAGCCATCGATGATGGAAGCGTGATTCAATTCGTCGGAAAGAATCAGATCATCTTTCCCGAGAATGGCCGCTACCGTGCCGGCGTTGGCCGTGAAGCCGGACTGGAAAACGACGGCTGCTTCGGTTCTCTTGAATTTCGCAATTTGTTCTTCGAGCGCCATGTGCAGGTCCATGGTACCGGCGATCGTGCGGACGGCTCCGGCTCCGACGCCGTGCGTGCGAATCGCCTCAATCGCCGCCCGGCGCAAAGCCTTGTGCGTCGTCAGGCCCAGATAGTTGTTCGAGCTGAGATTGATGACTTCCTTGCCGTCGAAATGCGCGACCGGTTTCTGCTCGCCCTCCAGCACGCGCAAGCGGAAATGCACGCCTTTGGCGTCCAACTCTTCGAACTGGTCGTGCAGATAGGAGAGCGGATTCTGATTGGCAATGGCCATCGAATAGTCAGACCTGAAAAGATCGCTTCACTTTTTGCATGGACATCGAAAAAACCCCGTCCCGGTCAGACCGGGACGGGCTACAACAGGACTCATGAAATTGTAGCCCGGGTCTTCAGACCCGGGGATTTGTTCCCGGCGTTAGCACAGCCTATTGTACTCGCTCGAAAGGATAGCCCGCCTCTTCGAGGGCCGCGATCAAGTCCGCGACGTGCTCCGGCCCGCGCGTTTCCATTGTAACGTCAATCGCCGTGTCGCCGAGGACCACGCCGTGATAGGCGCGGTCGTAGTTGGTTTCCACAATATTGACCTTGCGATCGGCGATGACGGTGGAGAGCCTCTGCAATGCGCCGGGATGATCAGGCAGGTGAATGCGCAGGCGCACCAGGCGCCCGTCCTTCACCAGCCCGCGCTCGATGATCAGCGAAAGCAGCGAGACATCAATGTTTCCCGCGCTGACCAGCACTCCAAGCTTCTTCCCGTGGTTCGGAACTTTTTTGTTCAACACGGCAGCCGTCGCAGCCGCGCCCGCGCCTTCGGCCAGCGTTTTTTCTTTCTCCAGGAGCTGGAGAATTGCGCTGGCGATTTCTTCTTCATCAACCGTCACGATTTCATCGACATATCTGCGGACCAGCGGAAACGTAAGCGTTCCCGCGCAACGTACCGCAATTCCGTCCGCGATCGTCTTGTTCGCAGGCAAAGTGACCAATTCGCCTTTCTCGATCGCAGCTTTCATGGAAGCCAACTTTGACGATTGCACCCCGATCACCTGCATCTTGGGATTCGTCTCCTTCACCGCGCAGGCGACGCCGGCGATCAATCCGCCGCCGCCCACGGGAATGACGAGCGCGCCGAGATTTCCATGCTGCTCGAGCATTTCGATTCCCAGCGTTCCCTGGCCGGCGATCACGGCCTCATCATCAAACGGGTGAATGAACGTCAGCTTCTGTTCCTTGCAACGCCGCTGGGCTTCCTCGCAGGCCTCGTCGTAGTTCGCGCCCGCGAGGATCACTTCCGCGCCGTATCCGCGCGTGGCGGACACTTTCACGAGTGGCGTCGTCAGCGGCATGCAGATTTGCGCTTTAATGCCGCGCTTTGTCGCGTGATACGCCACCGCCTGCGCGTGGTTGCCTGCGGAAGCCGCGATCACGCCGCGCCTGCGTTCTTCCTCCGTCAACATCAGAATTTTGTTCAGCGCCCCGCGCTCCTTGAACGCGCCAGTCATCTGTAAGTTCTCGAGCTTCAAGAAAATCGAGTTTCCCGTTTGCAGAGAAAATTTCTCGGAATGGACGAATGGCGTGGCCACAACAGACCCGCGGATGCGCTCCCTGGCATCCTGGATCGCGCGAAGTGTCAGCATCGGGAACGTCCTGTCCCGCGTCCCTTAGGATAATTCTGCGGAGTTTCACGTAGCACAGGCTCTTGTGGTGAGAGCAGGCGAACCATCAGCCTGTGGCCGTAATGATTCGCCAGCGCAAAATGCCCACAGACTGAAGTCTGATGTGCTACTACAATGTTCCGCAGTGTCATGAGAAACGTCTCGCCAAAAGAGAACAGGCAGAATATCAGATTTCGGGCACCCAAATGCACCTTAGTGCCTTGCGTTCGGGCCACGCAGATTGACGCATCGAGTCTTTGCAGACCATCAATCAAAGGATTCGACAAGTGTGGGCATGACCTATTTGTATGAATTGACATGAGGGAGTCTACTCGCCGCGCGGGTGATATTTCTACCCCACAACGCGCGTATCTGACTATGATTGCGCGCAATGATTGGAATGCCACCAGATTGGGGAAGACTGAACACGCATTTCCCTACTTAAGTCGAGGATAAAAAATGAACGAACGCGCCGCACCATCAGGATCCAAGGGATCTCTATTGGGCATATTGGTTCGGTTTTGTCTGTGGGCCCTTGGGACGGTCGTCGCACTCGTCGTCCTGGCGATCGTTGCACTCAACATTTATCTCTCCACCCGCCCCGCCGCAAGATTTGTACGCCCGGCGGGCACAATCAAAGTGCCCGCGCCGTTCCAAATCGGCCGTGCGTTCATCGACTATATGACGATTGCCGGGCAGCGGCTTTACGCGGGCCACGCCAGCGCGGGGCTGGTTGGCGTGATTGACATCACGACCGGCCAGCCGGCCGGCACCGTCGCCGGCCTCGGCCGCCCACACGGCGTTGCCGTCGTCGCAGATCGCAATCTCGGATTCGCAAGTGACAGTGGGGATAACACCGTCGGGGTATTCGATCTGAACTCGCAGCGCCTGGTGCAGAAGATTCCCGCGGGCCTCGACACGGACGCCATCATTTACGACCAAAAGTTGAATCTGGTTTACGCCGCCAATCATGACGGCAAGACCGCCACGCTGATCGACGCCGCCACGCAGAAAGTGGTCGCCAACGTTCAACTCGGCGGAGAACCGGAATATCCTCAAGCCGACCCCGCAACGGGCGTAATTTATCAGAATCTCGAAGACACAAGTGAGCTCGTGGTGGTCGACCCGCAGAAGCAGGAGGTGACGCAACGCTACAAGCTCGCTCCCTGCGAGGGGCCGACGGGGCTGGCTCTCGATCCTGCCAATCACCGTTTATTTTCGGCCTGCCGCAGCAAGCATCTCATCGTGCTCAACTCCGATACCGGAGCAATTGTCGCGGTCGTCCCCATCGGCGCCGGCGTGGACGGCGCGGGTTACGACCCCGTTTTGCGGCGCGTTTACACTGCAAACGGCGTGGGCAGCATGACCATAATCCAACAGGATTCCGCCGACCAGTATCGCGTGCTCGAAAATGCGCCAACCCATTTCGGCGGGCACTCGCTGGTCATCGATCCCGTCACGCATCGCATATACGTCGCCTACTTCGGATCGATTGCCGTCTACGATGCGCTGCCCCAACCTTGAGCTTGAGGAAGATCTGTCCGTTTGATTTCTGCAGAGGGCACGAGCGCGAATAACACACCCGTGCTACTTAAGCCGTACATTCTGGCGCAGGAACCACGCTTCCGCTACAATCGCGCACGAATTGGCAACTCCGGCTTGTGCATGCGCCGGAGAGGAGGCCCGTGTGAGCTTCAGCCAGCGCCTGCAGGAAATCCGCGATGGTTTCGAGCCTGCCTTCTGGGTTGCAAACATCAGTGAAATCTTCGAGCGGCTTTCCTACTATGGCGCTTTCTCCTCTCTCGCCAACTATCTGCATGAATCGTTGAATATTCCCACCGAGCAAACCGGCGCGCTGACCGGCCTGTTCGGAGGAATGGTTTGGTTCCTGGCGATCCTGGGAGGAGCGGTGGCGGACCGGCTTGGCTTTCGCCGCGCACTTTCGCTCGCGTATCTGATACTGGCCTGCGCGTATTTCCTGCTCGGCTCGCTCGGAGCGCCGTGGATGGCGCCGGTTCGTTCCGCCGTGCCTCTCCTTGGCTTGCTGGGGTTCGTGCTGATACTCCCGGCGCTGGGGATTGCGATGGTCAAGCCCAGCGTGGTTGGGACGACCGCGCGTGCGTCGAGCGAAAATGTGCGCTCAATCGGCTACTCGATTTACTACACGCTGGTGAATATCGGTGGTGCGGCGGGTCCTTACGTCGCGTCATGGGCGCACCGGCGCCTGGGAGTCGAGAACGTTTTCCGTGTTTCTGCATTGAGCGTCTTGCTGATGTTCGTTGCCGTGCTCCTGTTTTTCAAGGAGCCCCGGCGTTCCGGCGACGCAAAGACCGCGAGCCTTGCCGAAACCGTAAAAAATCTCTTCACCGTGTTGACGAATCCTCGCTTCATGCTGTTTCTTCTGATTTTTTCCGGCTACTGGATCGTGTTCTGGCAGCAGTACATCGTGCTTCCGATTTACATTCACGGGTACATCGATCCGCACGCCGACGTGGAATTCATCCTGATCACAGACGCCGCAACGGTGATCTGCCTGCAGTTTCTGGTCACCTACGTGACAAGGAAAATCCCCGCGTTTCGCGCCATCACCATCGGGACACTCGTCTCGGCGCTCGGCTGGCTGATCGTGGCGTTCCATCCCGCCGTGTGGGCGGTCGTGCTTTCCATTTTCGTCGTTGCGCTGGGCGAGATCGTGCTTTCGCCGCGCTACTATGAATACATTTCGCGCTTGGCTCCGCCGGGACAGCAGGGAACCTACATGGGGTTTGCGTTTCTCCCGATCGGCATCGGATCACTCGTGGGAGGATGGCTGGGCGGACGCTTGATGCACCATTACGGCGAAGTTGTGCAACATCCTGCCCGGGTGTGGTGGGCTCTCACAGGAATTGGGGTCGGCACAACCCTCCTCCTGTGGCTCTACCACGCCATCGTGAAGACTGATGTGCCCCCAGCGTAACTTTGTTCAATGGCGCTCCGATCCTCGAATCTGTCTCTGTGATTCTCTGTGGCCTCTGTATTACTAGCCCCCAAATTCGTCGCGCCGCACGTAGAATTTTCGATTCCCTAGGAGGGCCCGGCTTCAGCCCGGCCGTAACGAGGACTTTTGGAAGTGGCTTTAGCCACTGAAGCTAGTTTTGGTTGCGGCTCCGCCGCGCTGTGTTGAATCATTGGTCTTGCAGCAAAGAGGATTCGGCGTGGCTGACGAATCACCTTGAGTGTGATGACACGCGCTCGAGCGATGCGAGCGCCTGGTCGGTAGTCACGAGGCGCGCGCCAAGCGAAGTCAGCTCCTCGATAGTCTTTCGTCCGTCTTCCGCCTTCAGCGTCTCGATGGCATCGCGCACCAGCGCGACGCGCCGGCCTCGATCGAGCAATCCCTTTGCCGCGAGTCGAACGCAGTATTCGGTGACCACGCCGAACACGAAAAGTTCAGCGTCCGCGTCAGTGAATTCCGCAACGCGTGCGAGCACCTTCTCCGTATTCGGATTGTCGAACACGTCGAGCGTCTGTTTTTCGAGGATCACTTGCTGAAATTCGGAGAGGTTCGCGGGAATCGCAGCTCCCGCGCGGTTCGGAACGACAAGGACTTTCTCCGCACGCGTCTCGGGAATAATTTCCGCGCCGGGCGTGCCGCGCACACAGTGCGGCGGGAAGCGCGCGAATTCGGGATCGTCAGGCGTGTGCGTACAGGCGTCGCCGACAATGAAGACGCGCCCTTGCCGGCCCGCATCCGTCAACCGCTTCAAATTCGGAATGAGTTTCACCGCACCGGGGACGTACAGCTTCCCGCCGGGAAGCAAGAAATCCGCCTGCGTATCCACGTCCCAGAAAATCACCGAACGCGAAACCATGCTGCCTTACCCCTCTAACAATTAGATGCGCGCCGCATGCCGCACGCGGCGACGTACCTCCTCCAGCAAACCCTCCAGCCTCCTGCTATGCCGCACGGGATATGGAGGGGCTGCCTCGTTCAGATTGAGCGCCGCTTCCGGCAGGCAGGCCCGTTGTTGCAGGCACCGCTCGCGCGCGGCGTCCACATTCGTGCGCGGGACGCTTCGTTTGCCGCCAGCCATCACCGGTTCGAGGAGCGTTTCGGCGCCCGGGAAATCCTCTTCCACGAGCCCAATCACGTCGCTGGTAAAACTCCCATCGGGATCCCTGAAACGGTAGACCTGCTTCCTGCCGGGATACGTCACTTTTGCGGCGCTGAATTTTGCCGCCGAGCGCACTTCGCCGCCAATCTCGATTTCCACGAGTTTGTAGATCACGCCCAGCGTCGGTGAATCGTTGGAAGTCACGAGCGCCGTGCCCACGCCGAATGCGTCAATCTTTGCGCCTTCGGCCAGCAAAGACGAGATGCGATCTTCATCCAGGTCGCCGGATGCAAACACGGTAACGTCCTTCCAGCCCGCCTCGTCCAGACGCTGCCGCGCCCACACGCTGTCCGCCGCGAGGTCGCCACTATCCAGACGCACGCCCCACGGCTTCCGGCCCATGGAGATGATCTTTTCCACTGCGGCGCGAACGTCGTAGGTATCGACAAGCAGCACGGCGTGGTCAGGAAAAATGTCCAGGAATTTCCGGAAGGCTTCTTCTTCGTTTTCGTGCGCCATGATCCAGGAATGCGCCTGCGTACCGTAGATAGGAATGCCGAACTGGTGGCCGGCGGAAACGTTCGAAGATCCCTGACAGCCTCCGATGACCGCCGCGCGGGCCGCGAGCACGCCTGACTCGATGCCGTGCGCGCGCCGCGTGCCGAATTCGATGATGGGCCGTCCGCCTGCCGCCTGCGACACCCGCGCCGCCTTGCTGGCGATCATGGTCTGAAAATTGATTGTCGCCAGCAAGAAAGTCTCAACAATCTGAGCTTCCACAATTGGCGCGGTCACACGCAGAATCGGTTCGCCGGGAAATAACACAGTGCCTTCCGGCATGGTCCACACGTCGCCGGAAAAACGGAACTGCGCGAGATATTCGAAAAAATCGCCTCCGGTGCGGGCGAACACCGGCTGCTTTCTCAAGTACGCGATTTCTTCATCGGAAAATCGCACGTTTTCGAGAAAATCGAGCGCTTGATCGAGGCCCGCGGCAACCAGATAGTTTCTCCGCGCAGGTAGAGAACGCACGAATAGTTCGAACGTGGCGCGGGCGTCGAAACCTGTCTCCAGATAACCCGCGGCCATGGTCAGTTCGTACAGGTCGGTGAGCAGGCCGGAATACTTTGGGTTGGGAGTCATCCAATGTCCGCGGCCATTATGCCATCCGCTCCGAGCCGAACGCCAGCAACGCTGAAATCGTTACAGCATCGCCGGAGATTCGTCCTGACGGAATATAATCCAACCCGAGGAGGTACCTGAAATATGGGTATCGAAAGCCTGACGCCTCTTGAATCGGAGCGCCAACTGCTGCGCCACACCCTAGCCACGCTCGCCTATCGCGGAGGCAAGACGCTTCGCGGGGTGCCTGAAGGATTTTCCGGGTTTCGCGCCTCGGAAACCACGCGAACTCCGGGCCAGATTTTAGCTCACATCGGGGATCTGTTGGATTGGGCCCTATCGATATCACAGGGAAAACAGGAGTGGCGTAATTCCCAACAACAATCCTGGGAAATGGATTCGCAAAGATTTTTCGCCGCCCTTGCGGCCTTCGATGCCTACCTGGCTTCCGGCGAACCGCTCGGGGCTCCGGCCGAAAAACTGTTTCAGGGTCCGATCGCCGATGCGGTCACGCACGTAGGCCAAATCGCCATTCTGCGCAGGATGGCAAGTGCTCCCGTCCGAGCCGAGAATTATTTTCGCGCCGAAATTGTTGCAGGCCATGTCGGCCCCGATCAAGCCGCGCCGAAGCGCGAGTTCGATTAGGGTCTAAGCCAGATTTTTGTTCTTTGTTGAAGCACGGAAATTGAACCTGAATTTCGAAATTGAATAGCACTGTTTTGTCCTAGAGCATTTCTAATTTAAGTATTTACATATTTGTGTCATAATCCTCCTGCTGGTAGAGGGGAGGCTTTGATGCAGGCGTATTCACAAGATTTGCGCGAGCGGGTGTTGCGGGCGCTG
>Ga0307479_10001574_pt1 | contig 20870 bp, 19 predicted proteins | sample atmos_gasesECM4C_FD_203743 | JGI IMG/M metagenome (GOLD analysis project Ga0307479, IMG submission 203743) | Hardwood forest soil microbial communities from Morgan-Monroe State Forest, Indiana, United States - atmos_gasesECM4C_515 | ecosystem: Environmental > Terrestrial > Soil > Temperate...
GGTCGGGAAGCTTCAAATTAGCTTCGCCGCCGGCTTCGTCGGCGAAAGCCGAGGCGGCGCCGGACAAAGTGAGGATGGCAGCTGCGGCTCCAAACTTGGCGAATCTACTGCACAGCGACCAGGCATTTGCAAGCCAGGGATGCATTCACAATCCTCCGTAGATGATTCGTTCACTGGGCAATTGCTTCTCGGGACCGCGGCTTCCGGCACACCTTTTCGACCAAGCGCTGTTGGGCGCGAGCGAAGAACAAATTGTTCACATTCCACCGGGAAGAAACCGCGACGGTCCGAGACTCCCCAAAACTTGGCCGTCGAAGCGCCCCGAACGCGAGCACAAGGGCTGAACAAAACGCCGATTTATAACATTTTACGTATGGCCGGTCAAACCGGCTATCACGAAAGAATACTCGACAGCCCGTATCGCGTCGGATACTGCACCGAGACGCGGATGCAAAGCGATGGTAACATGCCAGAATCATTTGAGGACGATTTTACCCTGGTTAGACGGAGTTCCATGGGCACCAAGCCAGTGTTGGAAGCGGCGGGGCGCGATGCCGCCGAAAGCGATTTGCGACACGATTGGAAGCGGGCGGAAGTCGAGGCCATCTACCGCACGGCGCTGCCGGAACTTGTGTTTCGAGCGCAAACGAGTCACCGCCAATATTTTGCTGCCGACCGCGTGCAGACGTGCCAGTTGATCTCCATCAAAACAGGCGGCTGCCCTGAGGATTGTGCGTATTGTCCACAGAGCGCGCACTACGATGCCGGCGTCGGGCGCGAGGGGTTGCTGGACCCACAACACGTGATCGAGGTGGCGCGGGAAGCGGCGAGCCGCGGAGTGACGCGATTCTGCATGGGAGCGGCATGGCGGCAGGCTCCGGAGGGCAGGGAATTCGAGAATGTGCTCGAGATGGTGCGCGGTGTCGCGGCGCTGGGCATGGAAGTGTGCTGCACCCTTGGGATGTTGACGGAAGAGCAGGCGGGAAAACTGAAGGAAGCGGGCTTGACGGCGTACAATCACAATTTGGATACTTCTCCTGAATTTTACGGTTCGATAATCACGACGCGGGCCTACGAGGACCGCTTGAAAACACTGGCGGCGGTCCGCAAAGCGGGAATCACCGTGTGCTGCGGCGGAATCCTGGGGATGGGCGAGCGGGAGGCGGACCGCATCGGATTGCTGCACCAACTGGCGACGCTCGAGCCGCATCCCGAGAGCGTTCCGATCAACATGCTGGTGCGCGTTGCAGGCACGCCGCTGGCGGCCACGCCGCCGCTGGATCCACTGGAGATGGTGCGGGCCATTGCGACCGCGCGGATTCTCATGCCCGCTTCGCGTGTGCGGCTTGCAGCGGGACGCAAACAGCTTTCTCCCGAAGCGGTCACGCTCTGCTTTCTTGCCGGGGCGAATTCGATCTTTGTCGGGGAAAAATTGTTGACGACTCCGAATCCAGGCCCGGATGAAGACGAACGATTGCTGCAATCGCTGGGACTGAAACCACTCGAAGCGCATGCCTTCTAATTTTCAAGATAGCTTTCATCGCGAATTGGAAATGGGGCTACGCGGCCTCGAAGCGCAGAGCCGGCGGCGCTCGCTGGCGGAGATTCGCGGGGTGAACTTCTGCTCCAACGATTATCTGGGATTGTCGGAGCATCCGGCGCTGAAAAAGGCGGCCGTCGAAGCGGTGCAGCGAGCGACGCGAACGGGCGGCACGGGATCGCGATTGCTTTCGGGGCACGCGACGGCCTGGAATGAAATCGAAGAAGAGTTTGCGCGATTCACCGGAACCGAGGCAGCGCTTTATTTTAGTAGCGGCTACGCGGCGAATCTCGGCCTGCTGGTTTCGCTTTTGGAGAAGGAAGACTTGGTTTTTTCCGATGCCTTGAATCACGCGAGCCTGATCGACGGCATGCGGCTCTCCGGCGCCAGAAAATTCATTTATCCGCATCTCGATTTGAATGCGCTCGAAGACGGATTGCAAAATCACTCGCAGGATCGCTGCCGCAAACTGATCGTCACCGAGACGGTGTTCAGCATGGATGGTGATGTCGCTCCGGTCACCGAACTTCTCGCGCTGGCCGATCGTTATGGCACCGGTGTTATCGTGGATGAAGCACATGCCACCGGGGTGCATGGTCCTTCCGGCCGCGGTATTGCCGCCGAGCATGGAAACGTGCAAACTCTTGCCGCCGCAGTGCATACCTGCGGGAAGGCGCTTGCCAGCGCGGGCGCTTTTGTTTGCGGGAGCGCCGTTCTGAGGGAGCATCTCATCAACCACGCGCGAACGTTTATTTTCAGCACGGCGATGCCGCCGTACATGGCGGAGCAGATTCGCGCGGCTTTGCGGCTCGCTCTGACGATGGACAAGGAGCGAAAAAATTTACTTGCCCGCGCAAAGCGGCTCGCGGCTGGCCTGCGATCGCAGGGCTGGGACACGGGAAATGGCGCGACGCAAATCGTCCCGGTAGTCATTGGTGAAAATGAAGATGCGGTGGCTGCCGCCGAATTTCTGCAACAGGAAGGTTTCGCCGCGCGCGCCATCCGGCCGCCCACGGTGCCGCAGGGAAGCGCGCGATTGCGGTTTTCGCTGACCTCCCGAATTGCGGAAGACGAAATCGCGCGCTTGGAAAACGGCATGCTCGTATGGCGCGACCGCGCTTGCCCGACCGCGGCGGGACGCGCATGAGGCATCATTTTTTCATCACTGGCACGGATACGGGAGTCGGAAAGACCGTTCTCTCCGCGCTGCTTTGCGCGGCGCTGGACGCGGTTTATTGGAAACCAATCCAAACCGGCACTCTTGAGGGCTCGGACCGTGTGACCGTGATGCGGCTGGCCGGGATCGGCACGGATCGCACTCTCGATGAAGTGTACAAATTCGTGCCGCCGGTTTCTCCGGACCTTGCCGCGCGGTGGGCAGGAGTGGAAATCGACCTCGCGCGAATCAACATGCCCAGCAGTTTGATCAACGACTGGCTGGTTGTGGAAGGCGCGGGCGGCGTGCTGGTGCCCATCAACCAAAAACAGTTCATGCTGGACATGATGGTGAAATTCAAATTGCCGGTGGTCCTGGCGGCGCGCAGCGCGCTGGGCACCGTGAATCACACGCTGCTGACGCTCGCCGCGCTGCACGCGGCGGAACTGCCGGTGCACGGCGTGGTGCTGATCGGCGATCAGAACCGCGAGAACCGCGAGACCATCGAGCGATTCGGGCACGTCCGCGTGATCGGCGAAATTCCTAGGCTGCCGAACCTGCACCGGACGGCACTGATGCAAGTGTTCATGAACCATTTTGACCGCGCCGCCTTTGCGCAATAGTTGTGCGCGCGATGAATTCCCCTCTGCGCATCTGGCATCCGTTCACAAATTCGCTGCTTGATCCTGCTCCGCTGCAAGTGGAGAAGGCTGAGGGTGTCTATCTCTACACCAAAGACGGGCGAAAAATACTGGATGCCATCTCGTCGTGGTGGGTGAATCTCCATGGGCACGCGAATGCGCGAATTGCGGCGGCGATTGCCGGACAGGCGAAGAAACTGGAACATGTGATCCTGGCGGGCTTCACGCACGCCGCCGCGGAAGATCTGGCGGCGCGGCTGCGAAAATGGGTCGCGCCGGAATTGACGCATTTGTTTTTCTCGGACGATGGATCGACGGCGGTTGAAGTCGCGCTGAAAATCGCGGTGCAGCATTTCAGCAACCAGCGGCGTGCGGAAAAGCGGGAGATCGTCGCGCTGGAGCATGGTTATCACGGAGACACTGCCGGCGCGATGTCCGTCAGCGGCGATTCGCCGTTCACGGAGCCGTTTCGCGCGATGCGGTTTCCTGTGCATCGCGTGCATTCGGCCTATTGCTACCGTTGTCCGGTGGGGCTGCGCCGCGAGACGTGCCACATCGAGTGCGTCCAGCAGCTCGAGTCGCTGCTGGCGGAGCGGGGCGACAGAATCGCGGCCGTAATTGTCGAGCCGTTGTTGCAGGGCGCGGGCGGGATGATCACGCATCCGGTGGAATTCTTGAAGAGAGTCCGGGCGCTGTGCACTGACAACGATGTGCTGCTGGTCGCGGACGAAGTTCTCACGGGATTCGGCCGGACGGGGAAAATGTTTGCGTGCGATCTCGCGAGAGTGGTGCCGGACTTGATGTGCCTTTCCAAGGGAATCACCGGCGGTTTTCTGGCCATGGGCGTGACGCTGTGCACAGATAAGGTGGAGGCCGCTTTTCGCAGCGAAGACCGGCTGCATACGTTTTATCACGGGCACTCTTACACCGGGAATGCGCTGACTTGCGCGGCGGCGAATGCCAGCTTGCAGATTTTTGACGATGAGCCGGTCTTTGACCGCATCGCGACCATCGCGCGGGTCAACGCGGAGCGCCTCGCGCTGTTGCGCGAATTTCACCAGGTTGGAGAGACGCGGCAGATTGGGACGATCGGAGCGATAGAGTTGCGCGCCGGCGATGCCGGTTACCTTTCGGCGATGCGGCCGAAGCTGTACCAGTTTTTTCTGGAGCGGGGCGTTTTGTTGCGGCCGCTGGGGAACGTCGTTTACGTTTTGCCTCCGTACGTGATTTCACCGGATGAATTGCACCGGGTGTACGACGTGATTCAAGAGGCTGTTCAGACGCTGCTCTAAGGCGTCCAAGCTCTCTGCTAAACTTGGCGGTCGCCTCGAAAGGGGCGCAGCATGCTGCGCCCCTACAATATTGAATTTAGCCCGAGTAGGAGTACCCGTTGCAGGTGAACTTGAGCGGATGGAAGCAGAAGATTGTGGCGTTCGCGGGCGGGCTGGGGGCGCCGGGGCTTTTTCTGATTTCTTTTCTGGATTCCTCGGTGCTGACGTTTCCGGTGATCAATGACTTGTTGCTGATCGAGTTGTCCATTCAGCGTCCGGCGCGGATGCCGCTGTACGCGTTGATGGCGGCGCTCGGTTCGATTCTCGGATGCGTGCTGCTCTTCTTCATCGCGGAAAAAGGGGGAGAAGCACTTTTTCATAAACACGCGGGGCACCGGGCGCAGGCCATCCATAACTGGGTGGTGCATAATGGGTTCGGGGGGATGCTGATTGCGGCGCTACTGCCGCCGCCGACGCCGTTCAAGGTATTCGTGATCGCCGCGGGGGTGTTCGAGGTGCCGCTGGCGAGCTTTGCGTCGGCGATTACGCTGGCGCGGGCTGTTAGGTACTTCGGAATTGGCTACTTGGCGATCCGGTACGGCGAAGGGGCTAGGACTTATGTGCAGCACCACTGGGTGCAAGTTACTCTGATAGCGGTAGCCCTCGTGTTAGTCAGCTATGTCCTTTCCCGACTGCTACTTAGGCATCGGCACCCAGCAATTGCGGCAAGAGAGCCTCCGCAGGTCCCTCCACCCACCCCACCAAACGCATGAATATCAAAGGAAAGCCAGTTGGGTGCGAAATTTGCATTCCGTAACTGATTGAAACGAAAGGGGCGGGACCTGTAAAAAAAAGAAAAGCGGGAGCAAGGCTCCCGCAGTCCAAACGCAATTTTCTACAGAAATTAGTATAATACAAATTAGAAGATTGTCAAGAGATATCTTCTCATTCTTTTTTGCGTTCCATAGAATCAATGACTTACGGGGGTTGGGTTGTGTCGTTTTCGCGACCACAGATGCTTAGGAGCTGGGATCCCAGGCGAGCGCTTGCGAGAGAACCTTGCCGGAAGGGTCAGTTTCGATTAGGGCGTGGACGCGCAAACCGGAGCTGGCGTCGCGGGAATATGGGAAGGCGCGGAGGAGAATGCGGAAGCCGTCGGGGGTTTTTTCGACGGTGGCTTTGGGGAAACGGGCTACCTGGAGAAAGCGGCGGGCGGCGGGGGTGTCGCGGGCGGCGTCGAGCGCGGGCGAGGGTTCGGGCTTGTAGGAAGTGATGGCGGAGTCTGGGTCGAACGAGGCGGCGGGACCTACCTCGATTTCGACGTCGTGGAGGGCGCTGGCGGTTTCGACGATGCCATGCCAGCGGAAGGGTGAGCTGGATTCTGGAAAAGCGGCAGCCTGGCGAGGCGATTCGCCGCGGTAGGTGCGGGATTCCAGTGTCGCTAAGGCGTTGCCATGTATGACGAAGCGCAAGACGATGTACAGAAGCGCGCCGGCTAGGGCGAGGGAGGCTCCTACATTGCCTCGCGGGCCTTTTGATTTGGCGCCGATTTCCTCGGTGACCAGGCGGCTAAGAGCGGGGAGGAGAATGCCGGCGAGAAGGATTCCCAAAATCCAGAGATCGACATTGGTCAGCCAGTCCAGGGCGAAACGGTGGGAGGAGAAGGGCCAGAGGAGTTCCACGCCGGTGCTTTGGCAGAGGTCCAGGAGCAAATGGAGAACGGAGGCGGCGAGAGCGGCGGCGAAGATGGGAAGCGGCGGAGTTTGTATTTCAGTTGGCTCACGTTTTCGGCGGTGAAAGGGGAGGGTGACTAGCAGACTGAACGCGATTGCCACCAAGAAGGAATGAAAATAGGTGCGATAGAAGGTGAGGAAGGCGGAGGGGCCGGCGAATTTGCTGAGGACATCGATGTCGACGATGGTGCCTGCTACGAGTATGGCCATCGTGGTGGAGCGAGGGGCGCGTGGGAAGGCGGCGCGCTTCAAGGTGTAGGAGGCCAGGGCGTGGGTGAGGGGATCCATGCAGGAGAAGTTATCTCATAAAATGCAAGACATGGAGAGGCTACCGCTCACCAAGGGGTTGCTCACCGTGCACTTAGCCACGCCGCGAACTTTGCTTGGCTAGTCTAAGTAATTTTGCTGCTTCTTGCCGTCCGGCCTCGGTTACAAAATTCGACCCACAAACTTTCTGCAAATGAAGTACAGCCTCGGCCAGATCCGGCGCGTTTCGGAGGTAATGTTTGGCAATTTCGAGATGAGCTTCTTCGTCGCCCATGCGGACAGCTTTTTCGAACCACGCCAGCGCTCTCTTAGTGTGACCTTCCTTCCGCAGCATGACTCCGATGTTACTGGCGGCAGTTGCCTCTCCACGCCGATATGCAAGTTTGTACCAGTTGAGCGCCGCCGGTCGATTGCGACGGACGCCTATGGCGTCGTCTTAGAAATTGCCGAGATTTACTTGGCAGCTGCTGTCACCGGCCTTCGCGGCAGCTAGGTAGAGTCGAAAAGCGGATCGAAGATTTCCCTTTTCCTCTTGCGCTGCTGCGCGGACGAACAGGTCATCCGTGTGGGATCTCTTGGAGCGCCTAGAATGAGTTTTAGGGCGCATCTTTGGGTACCAAGCACAAGTTTGCAGCACTTTGAGTGGGCGCGCAATCTCAACTATGTATACCCTTTTTTTGCAGGGAAGCTAGGGACGAGGAGTTTCAGGGCGCGGGGGACGATTTTGAATTGGACGGGGAGGCGGGCGAGAGGCTCGCCGTCGACTTGGGCGTAGAGGGGATTTTTGTCGAGGGGCTCGCAAATGACGGTATCGGATTTGTGGAAGTGGACGCCTTCGGTGCCGCGGAGATTGCCCATCCAGAGGGTGGGCAGGTAGCTCAAATAGCGGAAGCCGCTCTGCGTGGTCAAGGCCATGATTTCAAATTGGTCTTCGAAGAGGTCGGCGCGGGTGGTGATTTTGAAGGGGCCGCCGTAGTTTTTGGTGCGGCTGACGATGGCGAGGGAAGCATCAAGTTTTTGATCGCCGATAACAATACGGAAATGCGGGAAATTGTAGCGGAAGACTTCGCGCGCGCCTTGCAACCAATAGGCGAGGATGCCGAGGCGGGCTTTGAGGTCGAGGTCGAGGGAATAGACAATCATGCCGTCGGGACCGGCGCCGCCGACGCTGAGAAAATACTTTTTCTTTTCGGGATTTTCGAGCGGAGTGGCCAGGCCGAGTGCGATTTCTTTTACGGTACCACGAACAAGTTTTTCGGCGGCGCTGGGAATGTCCCAGGGCAAGTCCAGTTCCTTGGCGAGAATGTTGGCGGTTCCGCCGGGAAGAAGGGCGAGGGGGACACGATGGCCGTTCTGTTGGGCCGCGAGGCCGTTGACGACTTCGTTGAGAGTGCCGTCGCCGCCGCAGGCGATGACGAGGCCGCGGCCTTCGTGGGCGGCGCGGGAAGCGATTTCCGTGGCATGGCCCGGGCCGGTGGTTTCGGCGAGATCAGAATGGATGCCTCCAGCGGCAAAAATGTGGCGAGCGGCATCGAGCGTGCGACGGCGGCCCTTGCCGCCTCCGCCGGCGTTAGGGTTGTGAATCAGCAAGGCGTTTCTGAGATCAGACGTCATAGTCAGACTGGAAGTCTCCCGTTCGTAGCGTAAGAGATTCATTCTATATAATATCAGGCGATCTCATGCGCTCTATCTTGCAGTCCAGTGCGAAGAGAGATTTCTCGCTTCGCTCGAAATGACGAACGAAGGAAGATGCCGAGGGTTTCATGGCCAAAGCTGCGCCCGCTAGCGTCAAAAAAGAGATGGAAGAGCTTCGCGAGAAGCTGCGCTACCACGAATACCGGTATTACGTGCTTGACGATCCGGAGATTTCGGACGCGGCGTATGACCGGCTGATGAACCGGCTGAAGGAATTGGAGGCAGCGCATCCGGAACTGGTAACGCCGGATTCGCCGACAGTGCGCGTGGGCGGAGCACCGCGCGAAGGATTTACCACCGTGCGGCACGCGCGGCCGATGCTGAGCCTGGACAACGCGTTTTCCTATGACGCGCTGCGCGATTGGGACCGGCGCGTACGAGAAGGAAGCGGGCAGGAAAAAATTGAATACATCGCGGAACATAAGTTCGACGGGTTGAGCATCTCGCTGCAATACGAGGATGGAGTGCTGGCACGCGGCGTTACGCGCGGCGATGGAGCGACCGGTGAGGACGTGACACCGAACGTGAAGACCAATCGGTCGATTCCGCTGCGAGTGGACGCGGCGACATTGAAGAGGGCGAAACTGCCGGCGGATTTCGAGGTGCGCGGCGAAGTGATGATGACGAAAAAGGCGTTCGAAGCGTTGAACCGGGAACAAGAGCGGATTGGCGGGAAGATTTTTGTGAATGCGCGGAACTCGGCGGCGGGGGCGGTGCGCGTGCTCGATCCTTCCATTACGGCGGCGCGGCGGCTGGATTTTTTTGCGTACTACTTGCTCGTGGATGGAAAAGTGCCGTTCGCTAAGCATGCGGAGTCCTTGCAGGCTTTGAAGCAATTACGGTTCCGCGCTTCGGACGATTGGAAACTTTGCGCGGGGATCGAGGCAGTGACGGCGTATTGCGACGATTGGGACGCGAAACGGGAGAAGCTGCCGTACGAGATCGATGGCGTGGTGATCAAGGTGAACTCGATCGCCATTCAAAATGAGCTGGGTTTCACGTCGAAGGCGCCGCGTTGGGCGATTGCTTACAAATACCCGGCGCGGCAGGCGACGACGGTGGTGAACGACATTATCGTGCAAGTGGGGCGCACGGGGACGCTGACACCGGTGGCGGTGCTGGAGCCGGTGCAAGTGGGAGGCGTCACTGTCAGCCGTTCCACGCTCCACAATATGGATGAAATCGAGCGGCTGGGATTGCAGATTGGCGATACGGTGCTGATCGAGCGGGCGGGCGAAGTGATTCCGCACGTGCTGAAAGTGGTGAAGGAAGGGAAGGGGCGGAAGCCATTCCGAATGCCGAAACACTGCCCGGAGTGCGGGAGCGCGATTCATCATGTCGAGGGGGAAGTCGCGTACCGGTGCGTGAACGCGGCTTGCCCGGCGAAGAGGAGGGAATCGATACTGCATTTTGCGGGGCGGCACGCGATGAACATCGATGGGCTGGGCGACAAGATTGTGGATCAGCTTGTGGACAAGGGATTGGTGAAGGATGTGACGGATCTTTATGCGTTGAAGGAAGACGCGGTGGCGGGGCTGGAGCGCATGGCGGAAAAGTCGGCGCAGAATTTGTTGGAGGAGGTTGAGGCGAGCAAGAAGAATTCGCTGGAGCGGTTGATTTATGCGCTGGGGATTCAATTTGTGGGGGAGCGGACGGGGCAGTTGCTGGCGCAACATTTTTCTTCGCTGGAGGAATTGGCGGCGGCGAAGGAAGAGGAGCTTGAGGAGGTGCCGGAGGTTGGGCCGAAGGTGGCGGCGAGCATTGCGGAATTTTTCTCGGAGCCGGCGAATCGCCAGCTTATCAAGAAGCTGAGCAAGGCGGGCGTGCATCCGACGGCGGAAAAGCGCGTGGTGAAGAGCCAGAAGCTGGCGGGGAAGAGTTTTGTGTTTACGGGAGGGCTGGCGAATCGTTCGCGGGAGGAAGCAGGCGAGCTCGTTATTCAGAACGGGGGGAAAGTTTCGAGCTCCGTGAGCAAGAAGACGGCCTACGTCGTTGTGGGAACCGATCCTGGATCGAAGTATGACAAGGCGAAAGAGTTTGGCGTGACGATTCTCACCGAGGGCGAATTCGAGAAGTTGCTTGGCCTGAAGTAAACTGAGAATCTACTTGGAATCCTTCTCGTCTTCCCTTAGTCCCAAAAGGCGGAACAACGTCCGGTCTAGGAGCCAATCCATCGCGTTGCAGACGCGACGTGGAAAGAGTAACACGCCAAGAACAATCGTGATAAAGATTCCGAACAGAACGCGCCAGTGGGTTTGGAATGCTTCCTGGAGCCATTTCCATTGCGGTTCAAGTTTTTGTGAAAAGTAAAAAACCAAAAACGCAAGAGCAATTATGCCCAGGGCGGAAGCGAGGAGTCTCAGGGAATCGCGGACGGGCGTCCAGGTGGATGGAGCTAAGTCCCACATCACCAGCAGATAGTGATCGTCACGGCGCAAGCATTTGATAGCAAGATCCCAGTTCTTGCGGGCTGCATCGTTTTCTTTCCGCCAACGCTGATAGGCGTGGTGGAGGAGCCGCGAAATTTTGGCCTCATATTCGTCTGAATCGTATTCCGCCTCAAACTCGTCGTTCAGCTTGATTGGATCTTCGGGGACGTAGCTGCTCTCGGTGAAATACATCATGCGTTTTTCAAGGTCAGATAGTGGCACGCCTTCTAGCGCGGCCTGCTCTGCCGTTTGCGCCACGAGAAAATCCTTTGCTTCTCGGACTTTCATGGCCGGGATTGTATCGCCAGAATAACCGCACAACCACACATTTTCCGCTTCCAGTCAGGGTATAATGAAGTTGGCGGGCGGGCCGGGTGATCGCTGGCTTGGTCATCGCGAGATGGCTGGGCGGGAGGAAAGTCCGGACACCGTCCTGAGGCACGTTGACCGCTCTGCGTTCATCCAAGGCGACGCGAGAGTGGACGCCGACATGGTGAACGGAGAGCGGTCAACGGAACTCTTGACAGGGCAACGCGCCTGGTAACGCCAGGGGGCGAATTGGGGAGCACAGGCAGGAATGCCTGTGCCACTCAAGGCGCCACGGAAAGTGCCACAGAGAATAGACCGCCGGCGGAGTGAAGCGCGGTGGCATCGCACAGGGAAACCTGTGAGACGTCTTCGAAATGCTCGTAACGTTAGGCAAGGGTGAAAAGGTGGGGTAAGAGCCCACCGCTCCGGTGGCAACACCGGGGGCACGGAAAACCCCGCGTGGTGCAAGGCCAAATAGGAGGGGAGAGCCGGCCCGGCTCACTGAGCAAGCGTCCATGAAAATGGACGCGCTCCATTCGCAGTGGCGCAAGCCAACACGGATGAGAACCCTCGGGTAGGCTGCTGGATCCCGGTAGCGATACCGGGACTAGAGGAATGATCGCCGCGCGCGCAAACTGCTAGCAGTTTGCACGCGGCACAGAATCCGGCTTACAGGCTCGCCCGCCATTTTCTCAATGTTTTTGATTGTTTTTTGACGACCTAGCCGCTGCCTAACCAATCACCTAACCATTCCCGTTCCGTCTCTCTTGACCAGGCAGGTCAAGTACTGGGAGCAACTTTTCGGGTAATCCGACAAATCAGGACTTAGCGAAGTTCTGAGATACTATCTTGAACGGACACGAGCGTTCCATGTCAGAACCCAAGAGCATCGACTCGGCTTTCATCGACCTTCGCTGTACCAATGTCACTCGCTTTGGTGAGGAGTCATGGAAGTTCGACTTTGAGGGGAGAACTGTGCTGCAAGTCTATTGTCCGTGGCGCATTGTAACTGCTGCAGGAATCGCCTTGGGCAACGCGGACCACGAGCAACTGTTCGGGTTGCCTAAACCCGTTGACGCAACGGAAGAAGCACAACGGATTCTGAATGCCAAGGCCGTCAAATTGGCAGTCCGTGCGAACACTGCCGACCTACTCATCGAGTTTGAAAACGGTTCCCGCTTGGAAGTCTTTAACTCATCGTCTGGTTATGAAGGTTGGGAGTGCTCCAGCAAGGATGGTCTGCTCGTAGTGGCACAGGGCGGTGGGGCGTTGGCTACGTGGAACGTTGCTCCTCCGCTGGTGTAAAGTACTAGCAGGACTTTACCGGTTATATGAATTATCACTTGATTATAACACTGAAACAGTTCATTTTCTAAACATGCTTGGAGGTTCTTCGGGGGCGGCCGCAATCCTGTTCACAACCTTGTTTAACGCAAACCCCGCATATGAAGCGAGAACACTCGCGGCGGCTGCGAGAAGAGAAGAAACTACAATCACCAGACCGTACCCTGCAAGCCAACCCGGGCCCATCGCCCCGGCGGCCCCAAATACGGCTTGAGGTGCCCACATTAGAAACCCATAACTCCATATCTCTTTCGGCTTGGCGCGGAAGAATCCGAAGAGTCCCGCCAACAGTGCAGGGGCACCACACGCTAGAAAGTAATTCGGTTCTGAAGGAAACTCCAACAGCCCCAGAAATGGAACAAATCGAACGCCGAACAACAGCGTGTAACCTAGCCCTACCGCGAGACTCAGGATTGGAAAAAGCCAGGCGTGAATTGCTTTGGTCGCCATTCCAAGTTTGCAACATATCACTAAACTTCCCCGCGCAGAAAGTATCTGGGACTTCAATTGGCCACCACTGCCTGGTAACGCGGTAATCGGAAAGGTTGATTTTGGCGCGGCAGTTATCCACGTATCCCAACCACTTTCTTACCGCGCTGAGCCGCGATTTTGGCTTGCTCCTCGATACCCACGCCAGAGTCCATCTTCGCTTGAACGTTGTCGCGCAGCGCAGGAATGAACTCAGCGTAACACTGCTCGACAGTCTCCACAGTGTCGGCGAGCATCTTGGCCACTTCGAAAACGCCGACGCCACGCGTCAGCATGTCGCAAGCAAACGTATCGCGGAAGCAATGTGCTGACCCTTTGACCCCGGCGCGATTACACAATTCAATGGCGCGACGACTCAAAATAGCGCGGTTAGCGAAAGACACGCCAGTTTCGGGATTCAGCAGTTACAGTGGCCTTCCGTTCCTGCCAATCAGGCCACTGCCGCGAGGGATTTAGTTACGAATCCAGCACTCTCCAGCCCGAGCGCGCTACACCGCATTCAAGCTCGATCGTAAATCGGGCTGAACACGAGATAGTCGATTCACGGCAGGACAACGATTTTTCCCTTCGCGTGTGCTAGTTATCGCTGGTTAGTTCGAGTTGTCCCTGGACGTAATAGAATGCTGTCCCTGCGAGTTGGATGGGGCTCGGCCCTGCCGTGAGTGTTGGCGGGCCCGCCGCTGTAAAGCTTGCACTCCCGTGCGCACCCGCGAACTTTCCCGTCCCGCTCGTGATGGTTAACGTACCGCTGAAGGGCTGGAAGCCGTAGAAGTCTCCTCCATTGTCGTTCTTTCCTGAATAGGCCCAGGTCAGGGAGTCCTTCCCGTTGGGAGCAGTCGTGGTCAACGTCCCAGAGTAAGTTCCAAATGGACCGTCGTTTGGATTGAAACATTTGAGAACCTGGGCGAATAATGGCCCCAGCGACGTGTCAGCAATTCCTTGGGCCTCGACGAAAAAGCCGCCCTGATTGGTACAGGCGATGCAACTCGCATCGCCCGGCGCGCAAAGTTGGCTTGCAATGAATTGGACTGGAAGAGTCGCCTTAAGTTGAGTTCCCTCATCGGCGCGGGCTGGTCTGCGGGGCAAAACAAAGGCCAATAGGGCCAGTGCGATCAAGAAGCCCAGGGGAATCAGGCCGAGGCGTTGCTTCAAAACTGGTTTTTCTGACATTGTTATCTTCTCCTAACATAGATTTCGGTAAGCCTCGGAAGAGGCGTGGCGTGCTAGAATCCGCCCGTGCACGGCCTTCCGGCTGTTTCGCTCGCTATCTAACCTGCAGGTAGTCCCGGAAGTCCTCTTCGCACGGTCACAGATTTCTCAAAGAGTTCTCACAAGGTCGGGACAAGAATCGTGAGCGAAGAAACAGGCCGTCGAACAAGCTCGGAGAGTCTCGGCGATTCACCTTCCATTGGGGGAGAGTCCTCGAACCGGGACACACGGCAGCTCTACGAATTCGGCCAGTACCGTCTGGATCCCGCGGAGCGGAAGTTGTTGCGTGGCAATGAGACCGTTACGTTAACGCCGAAGGCGTTTGACACCCTGGTCCTCTTGGTCCGGTATAGCGGGCATCTATTGGAGAAGGACGAGTTGATTAGGATGCTGTGGCCGGACACCTTCGTCGAGGACGGCAGCCTCTCTAACAACATATTTCTGTTGCGAAAGGCTTTGGGTGAGGACCCGGCCTTCATCGAGACCGTTCCCCGTCGAGGTTATCGCTTCATCGGCGCAGTGCGGCGGTTCCCGGATGGCAGACCTGGGCCTGGAGAAGAGCTGCGTCTCGGGAGTCCGCCGCCAGATGCACCCTTGGATTTGCAGCCGCGGGCTCTTGCCGTCGCGACTCTTCCCACGAAGGCTCGGCCGCTATCGCAAAATCGCGCAGCGGCGGGCATCACTGTGCTGGTCGTGTTGGCCCTAGTGGCGGCTGCGCTCTGGCTTTACCGGTCCGCTGCGGGTCGCGGGCCGATCGACTCTGTGGCGGTCCTGCCGTTCGAGAATGCCGGCGGCGATCCGGATACGGAATACTTAAGCGACGGCATCGCTGAGAGCCTCATCAACAGCCTGTCGCAATTGCCGCACTTGAAAGTGATGTCGCGAGACTCCGCCTTTCACTACCGGGGAGAAGTACCGGATGTTCAAACTGTAGGGCACAAGCTAGGGGTGCGGGCGGTGTTCAAGGGGAGAGTCGCGCAACACGGGGACATGTTGGCCATCAGCGCCGAGCTGATCGATGCCCGGGACAACAGTCATATCTGGGGCCAACAATACATCCGAAAGCCCTCGGATATTTTCGCGCTGCAGGAAGAAATCGCCAAAGAAATGACGGCCGCGCTGAGGGTACGGCTCACCGGCGAGGAGGAGAAGCGCCTTGGCAAGACGTACACGGCGAGTCCGGAAGCGTATGAGAACTATCTTAAGGGCCGCTATTGGTTCAATAAGCAAACGGAGGAGGGATTTCACAAGGGCATTGAATATTTCGAGCGATCGATCACAAAAGATCCGACCTACGCCTTGGGCTACGCTGGCTTGGCGGATTGCTACATTTCACTCGCAAACTTCGGAGCGGTTTCCGCGAAGGAGGGTTATTCGAAAGCAAGAGAGTGGGCGCAGAAGGCGTTGAAACTGGACGATACACTGGTCGAGGCACACGTTTCCCTGGCCTCCGTTAAAACGGATTACGAGTGGGACTGGTTGGAAGGCGAGAAGGAGGCGCGTCGAGCCATCGAGCTCAACCCAAGCGATGCGAGGGCACGGGTTGCGCACGCGGAGGTCTTGTGGACGACTGGGAAGCTGGATGAGAGTATCCAGGAAACCAAACGAGCCCTGGAGCTAGACCCCCTTTCAATTAACTCCAATGATGCATTGGAATTTGAGTTTTTCTTGGCGCGTCAGTACGACCAGGCGATAGAGCAAGCAGCCAAAACGCTCGAGTTGGATCCAAAGTACATTTCGGCCTACTACGTTCGTGGCGTGGCGTATGTCAAGAAATCCATGTACAAAAAAGCGATGGCCGAATTTGAAAAAGGAGTTGCCATTGCCGCTGACAACCCCTCCGCGCTCACCGGACTGGGATACGGTTTTGCGGTGACGGGTAGAAGAGCGGATGCGGAGAAAGTGCTCGCTCGATTGAACGAACTCTCGAAGCGAGAGTTTGTCTCCCCGGTTTGGATGGCCAAGATCTACTCGGGCCTTGGCGAGAAAGACAAAGCATTCGAGTCGCTGGAAAGGGCTTACGAGGATCGTTCCATAGTCTCCGTCGCGTATATCAAGACGAACCCGATGTTGGACCCGCTGCGGTCTGATCCGCGGTTCGCAGAACTGCTTCGGCGGATGAACCTATAGTCTTGATTCGAGTGCACGGGAAGAGCAGCCTTCGACATGATGTGGCCGGCAGAAATGCTGCTCGCGCCCCGAATCACTCTTTTCCCACCATAGCCACCGGATCGATGTCGATTCGCTTGCGCCTCATTGGAATCCTCATGGAATTACGACGAGAGAACTGTGCCGTAACTGTGACACAAAACCTGTCTTGGCTGCCAAAACTGACTTCATTGACGATTCGCTTTTGTTGATTCGTTGATTCTATGGAACTTGTTGAAAACACAAGAGGGCCCGAAGATTCCGGCTTACAGGCCCGTCCGCCAATTTTCAATCGCAGAAGTCAGACTTTTCCTACCACAAATCACTCGGCATAAAACGAATCATTAGTTCCTTCCCACAGCAAAGTCAGAAATTAAATTTTCCTATTGCGAGATAGGACGAGCACAGTAACCTGTTCCGCCAAGGCGCAAATTGCGGGAAACATTAGATTAGCCGAGTACTAGACCAGCAGTAAGGAAATCACCTGCCGGAGAATTGCGGTTTCCCTCCACTTGACCACCATGCTTGGGGATGATACCCAAGCGCTGTTAAGCGACAGGGATTGCTTCCATGCCGGGACTGCATCCTTCGACCGGAAGATGCGACAAGATACGTTTCACCGAGAGAATTTATGGCTGAAGTAGAAACGCATCAGATATACGCACAAAGGCAGTCATCTGAGAGCGCGACGGCCTAATAGTGAACATGCTGCCTAGATAGAGCTTGCAAGCTCTGGCACCAGGAGGACTATGTCGAATGGCCGATCCGAGAAACGGATCGCAAAGACGATGACCGTAGAAGTGTTTGTGCCGGAGGAAACAAAGCTGAACGAAAAGACGTTGACGGAAAATGTGAGCGCCCATGGCGCGCGCGTTCTCTTGCAGCAGAAGTTGCAGCCGGGGCAGCGAGTGCTGGTCAGCTCGCCAAAGGAGGGCGTGCGCTCACTGGCGCGGATCGTCTACTGCCAACGTGTGTCGGAGAGAAGTTTTGCTGTCGGTTTGGAACTGAGCCGGAGGGCGGAGCCGTGGGCAAAGCCTTACTAGTGGAAAAGCCTGCCGTTCATAACAACCTGCAAGAGCAGTGATACCTGGAGTTTATGCTCCCATCTTTTTTCCTAGCCCGCCCGAAGTATCTTCATTATTGGTGTGGCTCTGGTGACATTCCGGGCATTTCCACAGGCGGAAGCTAATATCTTGGGGGCTGACCTCAGCTAGATACATGAGTTGCCCATCATTGGGACAGCTGACGCGAGGCGGCCTTTCTTCTTCGATAGTCTTTGTGTCTTTTGTGTCGATGGAGTATCCATCCAGCGCACTGTATCTGACTAAACAGGAGGGCTCCCGGCAAGCATACAGCAGCCCAGCCCCAGGCTCGGTGGGGGAACTTGGTAACATTTCGGCGTGATGTTGGTAGCAAAGTATGTGAAGGGTTTCTGCCGTACTGGTACCCAACCTTTCCTTTTGACATGCGATGCGGGGGACACACTTATGGCTGAAAGTTCAAGGCTTGAGGAGCAATTTGCAGTCCACTGGCATCGCGGCTACCTCAGAGCGGCGCTATTTCACAGATAGCAATCTACTTAGCGGCGCAGGATGCTGCCCTCCTCTGCTTGCCGCCGTCCCAGGGATGATCCAAAGTTCAGCACTTTGTGGGCAATTCTCAGCAAGCGATTCCCCTAGCGCAGAAGGGCAGTAAGGAGATATACCGTTGGAAAAGTGCGCTAGTCGTCGTGCGAGACCAACGATTCGCGAGCAATCGTTTGAGGAAGGAAGGTTGCCAATGCTGAAGTGAAGAGCGCCGCACCTTCAGGGTTGAGATGGACTTCATCGGCCTCGTAATACTTGACGGAGAGAGCCGCGGGATCGATCGGCACAAGGGTATCCACTCCGGCCTTTTGCGAAGCGATGACGAATTCCCGGACGCCATCCTCCGACGATGGAGTTGGCGGAACGAGAATAATCAGCTTGGCGCCGTGCGCTCGGCACAGTTCGCGAAGCTGCTCCAGCCGAGAATTTGCAATCGTCTGGAATTGGCGGGGCGGCGGAATGCTAGGTTGCGGCTTCAGAAGCAAGACGAGGTCTTGGTAATGGGGAACAGCGTGACGGAGAATCTGCGTTCGAAGGACGGCGCGTGTATCCCAGAAGACGCTCGAATGAGCGAGCAAGAGGTTACTAGTGGCCGTGCGATCCATGTTGAGATCGGACGCCACAGCGAGGGAGTCTTGCGTGTCAAACAACAGCAAAGGAACGTAGTCCTGGCGCACGCTGTTTCCTATGAAGCTGTTCACGCCGACGCCGAGAACCACGACCTGGGGTTTCGCTCCTTCCCGAAAAAGGCGCTGCAGCGCATAGAACCAATCATAGTACGCCGTGCCTTCAAGGAAGATGGGGTAGACCTGTATCTTGCTGGAGGTCAATTTCTGCAATCGATCGACCTCGACGCCTTGCAGCAGCAGGGAATTGCCTACCATTAGGACCGAGGTCGGTTCGCCGGGCTTTGCGGGGCGCATCTTGACGGCTTCGGCATATTGCCGGGAAACGCGAGCGTACGTTTCGGAGCGATGCTTGAGCAGAAAATCACTGAATAGTTCGAAGGCAACGATCAGAAGGGCGCAAATCCCAACCAACAGCTTTGCGTAGAAGAGGGCGCGGGGCTTAGAACTGGAAGTACACGAAGGCATTGAGATTGCTCCCCGAAAAAAGTGTCAGCACGAGAAGTGCGGCGGCAGCGAGGGCGGTTCGTACCGCATAAGGCGAAGTCGCGAACGGATATTCTTGGTTGCTGGCTTCCATCAACAGGTCCACAACGAAAAGAGGGATACAGAAAAGGCAGAGCATGAAGAACGCTGAAGCGTATTCGCCCCGCCACGCGAAATTGGACAATCCCGCGAGCAGTTGCACCGCGGAAGTGAGCGAGGTCGCCCGGAAAAAAGCGAGGCTCAGGCAAAGGACGTTAAAAGTGAGAATTCTCTGCGCCCAAAGGGAGAAGAAGCCAGCGGAGCGCTGGGGAAGATCTGCGCCTCCCGGTTTGGATTTGGCGGGGAAAAAGTACCGCTCGACGGACAACACCACTCCATGAATCGCGCCAAAGACGACAAAGGTCCAATTCGCGCCGTGCCAGAGGCCGGCGAGAATCATGGTGATAAACAGATTGCGCGCGGTTTTCCATTGGCCATGCGCGCTTCCGCCGAGGGGAATGTACAAATAATCGCGAAGCCAACTGCTCAGGCTGATGTGCCAGCGGCGCCAGAAATCCTGAAGACGATTGGCGAGGAAGGGCTGGCGGAAGTTGACCATGAAGTGGAAGCCCAGCAGTTGAGCGCTGCCGCGCGCGATATCGCTGTAACCGCTGAAATCTCCGTAGACCTGCCAGGTGAAGGCGTAGGTTCCAAGAAGTACAAGCCAGAAGTTTGAGGGGCCGAATTGCCCGCCGAAGACCGCGTTTGCCAGAACCGCGCAATTGTCCGCGACCACGCACTTGCGGATGAGGCCGGAGAAAATCAGCATCATGCCATCGAAGAATCGATCCGCGTCGAAAGTGCGCTCCGTCTGGACCTGCGGAAGCAGATGCCCCGGCCTTTGTATCGGGCCGGCAATCAAATGCGGGAACAGGCTGATGAAGAGTCCATAGTCGAAGAAAGATTTGGAAGCCTGAATCCTGCCTTTGTAAACGTCCACGATGTAGGCGACTTCCTGAAAGGTGTAGAACGAAATGCCCGGTGGAAGGAGAATGCGAATCAACGGCAACGGAATATTGTGAACGCCTAACCTGTCCAGGGCGCCCAGGAAAGACCCCGCGAAAAAATCGAAGTATTTGAAAACGCCGAGAATCGTGAAGTTCAAAACGAGGGAAAAAACAAACCATTTCTTCCTGTTAGGGTTCGAAAGGGCGGGAGAAATTTTCTGGGCGATCAGAAAATCCACGGTGGTACTGCCAATCATGAGTGCGAGGAAACGCCAGTCCCACCAGCCGTAGAAAAAGTAGCTGGCGAGCAGGAGGAAAACGTTTTGGGCGCGAGGACTGAGACGCCAGTACAGCAGCACGACTGGTATCAGGAACAGGAAATAAGCTGGCGAATCAAAAAGCATGGCACCGAGTCAAGAGGAGATATGCCGTTTTCTTCATAGTTGCGCCGGGTCCACCAAAGAATAGGCAGTCCATCGTCCGGTCGGCAATCAGTGGAATCAAGGAATTGGGCTAAGGGAAATACCTGATTGAGATCGTGCCGGGAGGCTCGCGGTAAATCGTGATTGAGGAGGCGAGCGGCTGCATCCGGAAAGCGCGCTTGCCCAAGCCGGCAGCCTCGGGTAACCCAAGGCAGTCATTTTTCACGTAAACCGGCCCGGGTTGCCCGGCCTCCAGGGCAAAACGACGAAGAATATTCGCCCGAATGAGTGAGGAATTATCCGCTGCGCTATTTAAGGTTTAGACCGGATTGTGAGGGGCTTCCGTTCACGCTACGGTTGCGTACGCGCCGGACTTCCCCTCGGCAGAAAAGTTGGTCGCAACTGGCAGATGAGTTGTGGGGGAACCTGGCCTGCGCCGAACAGGGCCCGAAGAATCCTGGGACTCTTACGGCGGTAGCTTATCAAGCGGAGTCATTATGGATATTCGCAATCAACGCTGGCCTTGGTACGCG
>Ga0307479_10001576_pt1 | contig 20866 bp, 20 predicted proteins | sample atmos_gasesECM4C_FD_203743 | JGI IMG/M metagenome (GOLD analysis project Ga0307479, IMG submission 203743) | Hardwood forest soil microbial communities from Morgan-Monroe State Forest, Indiana, United States - atmos_gasesECM4C_515 | ecosystem: Environmental > Terrestrial > Soil > Temperate...
GAAGAACTGCTGGCCGCTGCACATGCCGGTTGCTTTGCCATGGCGGTTTCCTCGCAACTGGGCAAGATCGGCTTGAGGCCAGAAAGGCTGGAAGCGACCGCAACGATAACTTTCCAAAAGGTCGGCGAGCATTTCGCGATCACGAAAAGCCACTTCGATTTGTTAGCTCAGGTTCCTGGCGCAAGCCAAGCAAAATTCGATGCTGCCGTCAACGCCGCTCAGACGGGTTGCCCGGTATCAAGACTTTTCAAAGCGGAAATTTCTGTCGATGCGCGGCTCAAGGTGACGGTTTGATGCGCACCACAGGTAACAGGTTGAAATTCCATCCATGAACTCCGGGTTGATCGCCGGCTTAGCGGCTGTTTCTGGGTCGATCGTCGGTGCCTTGGGTTCTGTCGTTGGCACCTGGATTATCCAGAGACATCAGGATCTTCGTGATCTGTTGGCTAAGAAGATTGTACGCCGTGAAACTTTGTACTCTGATTTTATTACCGAGAGCGCGCGCCTTTTTGTTGACGCTCTGGAACACAACGTGAGCGATCCACAGAAACTCATACCCGTTTACGGGTTGCTAAGTCGCATTCGCCTCAGCTCGTCTTCGCAGGTTTTGGAAACGGCGGAGGAGGTCGTTAAGACTATTTTGACCAGTTATCCGCAACCGAACCTCACACCCGAGCAGATCGAATCGCGCGCTCTGAGTGCTGAAGATCCGTTGCGCCAATTCAGCAACACATGTCGCATCGAGTTGGGATCATTACAGAGACAGTTGTGATGCGGAATCAATCGAGATCCAGTCGGTGAACCAAGCCAAATGATCCAGAAAATACTATTCCCGATTGATTTTTCTCCGTCCTGCGCCGGCATGGCTAGTTACGTAAAACGCGCAGCCGAAATCTTCCATGCAGAAGTGAGTATCCTGCATGTATGTGATCTCGAAAGCCACAACGGATTTGAACTGTACTCACGCGCCCCGGATGAGATAGCAGCCGACCACTGGAAGGTTGCGCAGATCAAGCTCAATAGCTTTGTTCAAAACGACTTCCCGCCATCCTCGTGCCCGAGGATACTTCTCGCTGGCCATGCTGCAAGTAAAATATCGGAGACTGCTGGGCAGGGCAAATTTGATCTGATCATGATGCCCACTCATGCCAGCCGCTTTCGACGCATGCTTTTAGGTTCGACGGCGGCGAAGGTCCTCGATCAAGCTGACTGTCCAGTGTTAACCAGCCAACACTCCGTTACCACGGCTCCCCACTCTTTGGAGCATCGGAAATGGATTTGCGCCATCAGTTTGTCTGCAGATTCGGAAAGAGTGCTTCGATATGCGCACGATGCCGCGTTGGCGGCTGGTGCGAAGTTGTCGGTAATTCACGCGATTGACCAAGAAATGGAATCCCCGATTCACGATGCATTTTTGAAAGAGCGCGAAGCTTGGCGGCGCGTTGGCGAGCTTCAAAAAGCGGTAGGCTCAGACGCTTCCGTTTACATCAAGTTCGGCCAAGTCAAAGAAGCGCTTCTCGACACTGCTTGGCAGTCATGTGCGGACGTCCTTGTCATAGGAAGGGCGTCAGATACGGGCTCTTCTGGGCGCATGGAGCATTTCACCTATTCGCTGATTCGCGACGCTCCTTGTCCCGTTGTCAGCGTCTGAGAAGTTTAAACTGATTGTGGCCCGAAGAAACGTTTTGCGCAATCGTCAACCGCCAATTCCCTGACACCTTTATTCATGTTGCTTACACAGATTAAAAATAAGAACTAAGTAAGAGTTAAAGTAATCGAGAGAGGGTAATGATCGGAAGCAGAGATCGATTGATGGACTCTCGCCTGGCTGCCGAGGACTGGGCCCCTGACGAAGATCCAATCGATCATTCGCCCGCGTTCAAACAATGAGGACGGTGTTGTGGACGAGTGTCGGTCGGCAAACGAATCTCGAAACTGGCTTCGTGCAATTGCCGCAGCAACCGCTGGCCCTGACGCGTCCAGATTAAAGTCGCCGGCCAGCAGAATTCGAGCGTTTAGGTAATACAAGCGAACGTCGTCTAGTACTTCAGCAAGCTGGGATTGACGCAAAGCATCATCGCCTTTGCTTTCCAAATGCAGGTTGTAGGTGATGACCGTCCGTCCCGCTATACTGACATCAGTGACCAGCGCCAGCCGGCCTCCGATCCTTTCTTGAAACGGCTCGATCTCGGGAAGAAACCAATGCGGCCGCCAGAACTGTGATTGCTTCTGAAATCGAATGATTCGGGAATTCGTCAATGGCCATCTCGACAGTGTGGCTTGGCCGTGGTAGGCGGGAGACGCGCGAGAGCCTTGGGCTAGCTCCTGGAACTCCCGGCCAAAAACGTAATTCATTTGTAGTTTCCGGGCTATTTCCTTCGCCACGTTGACATGATGCGTGCGCTTCGCATTGATGTCGGTCTCCTGAAGAAGAATGAGGTCGGCCTTTGCCCCAACCAAAAAATCTATGACCCGCGCGAGGTGTGAACCGCGATCGACATTCCAGTTCACGACGCGAATTGCCTCGGGTGCACAAATCACCCACCGGGGAATCGCGAAATTGCCTGTTTCGATCTCCTGCACCGACGTCTCAACCTTTTGGGTTTTGTGGGCCTGTGACAAGCTTATGTCTTCGCCAAAGTGATGAGTAGACGCATCGCCACGCAATTTAAACCGTAACTGCGGGAGTTGTCACTGCTGGCTTTTGGGCTCCGCTAAAAGTGAGCGATGAGTACAGTATGATCGGCCAGGCAAGATTAGCTCCTATCGCGGCGAGCACAAAAGCGACATTCGTAATATTAAATAGTGCGAATACCAGAAGGGCATAAGGAAAAAAGCAACGGCGGATGATGAACTCCAGCTGTCTCCCAACGTACAGGAAAGGATTTGATGGGCGGCTCTCCGCGTGGGCCTGCCAGATTCCCAACAACTGCTCCGGCCTTCCAGCGGCTAGACGATGCCGCTGCCATCCAGCAGCAAGAAACGTTGCGACGGCTCCAAACACCAGCAGACCGCCCCACTCGAGATACGCTTTGTTTCCCGAGGTTCTCCACAAACCTATGGTCATACCCACGAAAAGGAACAGATAGAAGAGGTAGTCACACACCGTTTCTAGCCAACAGCCAAAGTCAGATTCCTGAAGTTTCAATCGCGCGACCTCCCCATCGCATCCGTCCAGAATGCTCGCGCAAATGCATAAAAACGCACCCAGTAAGGTATTCCAGTAACTCCCGTAAGCGAAGCATGCAGCCGAAGCAAAGCCAACGCCCAATGTGAATATGCTTACCATGTTAGGCGTAATCGGAAATTTGATAAGTTGGCGGCTGATTGGGATGGAAATTTTCCGATTCATTCGTGCATAGATGCCGTCTGTGGGTTTAACAAGCCAACGATCCAGTTTTTTGTCGGCATTGTCGCGGCCTTCCGCGGTAGTGACGTTCTGAGAAAAATCCTCCGGGATCTCCATGCAAACCACAGAGTGCATTTCGCTGAGTGATGCGTAGAATTCCCCGAGAGTAGCTATTGGCGCCGCACACCGCTCTATGTAATCGCGGATCATCCCGATTGGCAGCGCGTGAATCCAGACAAGTTTCTCGGCGCTCGTTAGCGCCAATGCGGAGCCCTCACCTTTCCACTCGCTGGCCTTCCGTAGCAATGAAGGATGATAAGTCGTGTTTCCGTCTATTAGCACCAGGCGTTCTCTGCCCATCAGATTCGCGATCAGTTTCAATACTTGTGAGAGAGAATCACCGGCGCCGGCTTCGATCCATTGGACGGATTCAGGGAGGCGCCCCGTCCAAAGTAAATCGCGTTGTACGTTGCGTTTTGCCATACGATCGATAACCACCATGATTCGTGCGGCACCAAGTTTGCGGGCTGCAAGGATAGTTCGCAGCAGTATCGGTAGGGAGCCGACTCGCGCGATGGAAGATCTCAGTTGACTGCTGCTCGTTTCTCCATTTGCGAGCAATATAGCAAACGCGACTGCGCCAGCAGACGAAACGGAGGATAAAGATACGGCCCCTGGTTGCACTTTTGTATCATCCGCGACAATTACTGAAGTATCTTCACCACTCTCGGATTTGCGGTTTTTTCGTGGCCTGGTCAGTAACATCAACCAAATCGCGCCAATGGCCGTCCACACCAAAGACCGCAGTCGCCTCGAGAGGCCCAGAGCCAGCCCGGTAGCTGCACCCATTCCAAACAGCTTGCCAATGAGTACGTTGCCGCCCTCGAAGGTTCCAAGATTTCCCGGGTTGATGCTGCCGAGCACGTTCACCAGTTTGGTCAGTGCTTCAATGACAAGGGCTTTGAAAAATCCGAGGTTCACACTCATAAGCCAGAGCACAAGGCACACTTCCAACACGGCTAAGCAATGACTCCCGAGGTTTAACGCAAAGCTTGCCCAAAATAATCTGGGAGTATTGTGGTGGAAATCCAAAAGGGTATTCTCTACTCGGTGAATCGTCTGATATCTCTTGTCGATCCAATTTTTCAAAGAGGGAACCCGGGCTATGATGCGCGCGCCTCCCGACAGGACGGGCCAACGTTTGCGCACCGCTAAAAGTAGCGACAGTAAAAATGTGATCAGCACCCCGATAAACACAACAGCGTACCTCCGCAGGGAATGAGAGAATGACAGGACCGGAAGCGCTGTCAGAATTCCTGCGATCGTCACCACGACTCCGCTTACAAAATAGAGGCCACGATCCAGGGTCACCGATGCGAGGCCGTTAGCTAATGGGATTTCCTTACCCATCCCCGAAACTCGTATCGAATCTCCAAGCGTTTGGCCGAAAATCCCAAGTTGCCCAGCCGATTCTGCGCCCAATCGCAATCCCAGCATTCGCCAGAAAGAAATCTTGTCTTTGTTACCCACCAATGTGAGTCGCCAGGCCCAAGTCTTTGCAAAATGCGAAATCCCGGTCAGCGCTAACACCGTCAGGAATCCCCAACCGAGTGCTCCGAGATTGCCCCATAACTGCCTGGGACCAACTCGCCAAATCAGGTAACCAAACAATCCGGCACTTATCGCGATGGCCAGTAGTCGAAATGGGATTCTCCCTCTTCGTGCAATTTCAGGCATGGACAAACCTCTCCGCGAATGGGCTTTCGCAGAAATCCCGGTCAAAGATATTTTCCGCGTGTGCCAACGCTTCTGGACTGTCAACGTCGTGCCAGTGCGCGCCGCCAACATCAAAGGCTCGCAATTTCTGCTCGCGTGCCAGATTGCGCATGCCGTCCGATAACGAGCAGTCTCCATCTTTCTTTGCTGATTCGAGCCGGTTGAAGATCGTCGTGCCACACAAAAACATTCCGGTGTCGAGTGCGTTGTAGCGAGTAAGATTTTTGCCGATTTCAACGATGTGATTACCTTGGCATTTGACCTTCGTCGCGTCATCAAGATCAAAGACGCTATCCAACTTGCGATCGACTCCTAGAATGACCTCGTCTTGTGCGATCGGCTGCCGAAGCAGGGCGCGGGCGGTTCTTGATTCGAAAATATGGTCGGACATGAGCAGCAAGAACGGCTCGTTAAATTCCGCTTTAGCGGCTAAAGCGGATACCCCATTTGCCTGGTGGTATTTCAAGTTTTCTATCAACGCAACGGAAATTTCACTCAGGGGCTTTGTGGAAAGCCAGTTGCCGATCAGATCGGCACGATACCCGGCAACAATAACAAACCTGCTGATTCCCGCTTCCTGTGCCGACATCATGACGTGCTCAAGGAGCGGTACACCCCGAAGCGGCACAAGAGGTTTGGGAACACCACCAGCCACGGATGCGATGCGGCTCCCGTTTCCCGCGGCGAGAATCAGGCAATCACGAACGGGTGTCATAAGCCACCTCCGCACCAATGCGAACCGGCTCTCGGCGCCATCTCGTGGCAGAAATAAATAATTGCCAGCGATTCATCGCTTGGACATCTCCCGGGCTGACATGATGGAGTTGTCAGGCGTATGCGAAGTTTTGGGCGCGTAGTCGAAATACTCGATGTTGACGTCCGTACTGCCGAAAATACGCGCTTCGGTAATGCTCCGCGTTGAGCGTGGAAACCACAGCGGCCCACTTTTCTGGTACAGCTGCACGAAATGCGTAGCCTTCGTCCAGAATGAGGGGTTCTTCGCCGGGTTACCCTCAGCGCGAACCAGCGCGTAGTCCTCGGCGTCCACCCAGATGTATCCTCGGAACAGATAGCTTTCCTTGCGGTGCGGCGTGATTTCCAGCACGTAGGCCGCGCGATCTCCGACCATTTCCATTCCGGTCAGTGCAAAATCATAGTTTTCGCGATTCAGTTTCGCCTTAGCGCGATTTTCTGGACGCGATGTTTCAGATTCCGAGTCCAGCATCTTGTGCAACACATGTTTGTGCGCTGCTTTCCATCCATCTTCAGCTACGACCTCGAAATGTTTTGTGCCATCCGGATCACCCTCCACATGCACTAACATTTCGGCGCGCTTGTGGAGGTGATCATTCTCCAACACGTAGCGCCGCATTCCGGAATAGCCCGTAATGGAGTTCTGTCGCTGAAGGTCATGAGCCGCCATGCGGTTCACGATTTCTTCCGCGCTTAAAACTTTCTCCGAGCGGTCTGCGGCGATGACAGAGGAGGCCGGTAACAAAAACAAAGCCGAAAGTAAGAGGTATTTCATTTCTAAAACTCCAAAACAAATTTTCCACGGTATTCCCGCCATGCTGAGTTGAAGAATCCATCGAAGCTGGCGCTCGCAAGGTTGTTTTGCACGTCACGGGGATTGAAATGATTAAAGAGATTGAAGACGCCCACACCGACTCTCGCGTGCACGTGGTGTTCACGAAGCGGCAGCGAAATCGGACGCGTGACTTGCAGGTCCACTGAGGAGAATCGCGGGAAACGCTTGACGTTCCGTGGTCCAACATATTCACGAAACTGATTTTCGACGGAGTAGGGAAACCCGCTGTGCAGGTCGTAAACAGGAACGACGGTTAGTTTCCACGGTGCAGCCACCGTGCCCCAAAACAGAAATCGGTTGGGTGCGTCAAAGGGCAGCCTCCCTCGAGCATCAGGTTGAATCACCGGCTGTGCGAGATTGCCGAAGAATTGATTGAGATCGTTGAGGTCTCCATATGCCCGGGATCGGACATACGAGGCATTAAGCATGTGCTGACGTGCCTTGTAACGTGCTGCGAATTGCAATTCCCGGTAAGAATCCCTGCCACGATTGGAGAGCTCTAGAATTCCTGTCGCTCCGGCAGAAAGAGGTGAGACGACGAAGTCCCTACTGGTATTGCGCTGTTCATACGCGACCCGGACTAACAAGCCGGCAAGAACCTGACGATCAAGCTCTAAACTTCCTGACGTGCTTCGCGGATTCTGTATTGGAACGCCAATTTTATTTTGATAAAACATGGAATTCAGCAAAGCACCGTTTTGCCCCAGCACGCTGACGGTGCGATCTGGAAGATCGGGGAATGTCGGAGCCATCAAAGGCACACGGTCATAGAACAATCCCACGCCGCCCTTGAGCAACGTTCTTCCGTCCTTCGTCAATGCAAGAAGAAATCCTGCGCGAGGAGCAGTATGGGTTGAGCCGGTAATCGTGTCGTGATCGAATCGAACTCCAAGGTCGAGTGTTAATCGGGGAACGATTGCCCATTGATCGCCAGCGAACCAAGAGGTCTCATTTTGATTGATGCCAAACGATGTTGTGGAATTGAATGAGATGCGTTCCACAGGTACGCCAGACACACCGTCAATTTCAATTGGCAGAAATGTCTGACGCCCTTGATATTCTGAATGCTCGAAGTTCAAACCGACCGTGATTTGGTGTGAACCAATAAATCGCCAGTGTGCAAAACGATAATTTTCTTCCCAGCTGGTACGTGACGTGCGGCGGGCCTGCCGATTGAAAAAACCACCTTCTGTCGTGTCCACCAACAGGCGATATGGATCGTTGCTTTGGGCCGTGATGTCGGCGTCAAACTTTTTATAACTGAATTGTGAGGTCAGCAAGCCCGCATTCCCGATGAGATAGCGGTGTTCACCGTACCATTGATATCCGCGCTGGTGGAAATCTGGAGTCGCTGGCTGAGGAGTAAAAGTATTTAGGCCCAAAAAGTCGAGTTTCTGGGGATAGATCGCAATTGAAACTGTAGCTGTTTGCTTCGTACTAAGGATGAAATCGAATTGCGTGTAAGAGTCAAAGCTTTCGAGCTTTGTGTCACGCGATAGCGGGGGAAGGCTGTTCACCGGAGTTCGAACGTAGCGGTATTCGAAAGATTGCGTGACGGCGACGCGGTCTTTCACGATCGGGCCGGTAAACGTCATCCGAGGCGTTGCTCCTCCGATTCCTCTGATGGTTCCATCGCGATCCCGTAATCGCGGTATGAAATTCTGTATTGAGCAGTGAAACCTTTCGTAGTCGCTTGTTTTTGTGACAATGGTTGACACGGCGCCGGTGAACTTGCCGTATTGCGGATCGTAGGGATTCGAAAGGACCTGCACTGAGGCCACCACATCAATTGGAAGGTTGATCGCTGGACTGCCAGTCACCGGATCAGTGACGTTTTCACTGTTCACCAGTGCGCCACTCTGCGTGCTACGGGTGCCCTTAAGGTTGACGTGTCCATCGGGACCGCGAACCACGCCGGGAATAAGAGGAAGTGAGCTCTCAAACCGCTCGTTCACGTTGGGGGCATTTTGTAATGTTTTCTCCGAAATTGTTTCGGAGGGGGCTGGGCTCTTAGGCTCGGTTTGATCCGGTGTCACCACCACGGAAGTAGTGACCTCAGCGGGTTTTAGTTCGAGAGAAGCTCGGACTTCAGCGGCTTCAACTTCCACGGTCGCGATGGCCTGCAGACCCGGATAACGCACATCCAGTGCGTACGTTCCGCGAGGAACACTCGCGATGACATAGTTACCGTTGCTATCTGTTTCTGTTGCAAATGTTGTGGCTCCATCGAGTTTTACTGCGGCACCAGCCACAACAGATTGGTTTCCTGTGGAGTCTCGAACAAAAACTTTTCCTCGAACCGTTGTGTTAGTAGTGTTGACTTGTTTAGCGAACAGTGAAGGCGCACAGCAACTGACTGCCAAAAGGCTGGATGTAATTCCGACCGCGCACCTTCTCTTTCGGCAAAGATCGCGAAGATCAATTTTGTTAGACGTGTGAGAACTCACGTTGCAAGAATCACGTCCACGCTCAACGTTTAAGGTGCGGAACTGCGTGCCAGCTTGACAAGCAAACCTACCGCGCCACATCTCGCGGATCTCCGATGACCAGGAATAAATACTTTTCCACACCAACGTGAGTGAAGCATTCACAATTCCAACTAGCCGATTGCTAGGGTCACCAGCGATCCGGTTTTTTATCAATACTTTGAGAAGAATGAAGGATTGATTAGCGATTCATCGACGAAGGATGACGACGAGGCATTGACTGTTTGGCCGCGTTATTGACGCTTGCAAAACGCTTGGCCGTTGACGAACTAGGATCGGTGAGAACATTTCAGCCGCCAAGGTTTTGACTAGACCGTCAAACTCGTGACCACCACGCACTCCAACTCCGGTCTAATTACCTGCTCGTCTCAGCGGAAGTGATTACGATCAAAGAACATGAACGGATTTTCGAAGGAGGAAGTTGATTGGAGCGCGACGTGCACCTGCCCAAGCGCACGCTGACCGGCGATCAAGATGCCATTGGCACGTGGCCGGACAGAATTTCTAAACGATAACGATTTGCGTCGCGGACATGGATCGGAGCGGCCTGGGTGGCCATGGCGAAGAAATACAATCCTGATCGGAAATTGCTCGTCGGCCGAGTCGCAGGCATTCTCACTATCGTGGCCGGGGTGCTTCTCGCTGCGCGGTTGTGTGTTGCCAGTCCGACGAGTGAGAACGCTGTTCCCAGCATATTCAAACCGCACTCAACAAATGCTGAATCCCTCTACCATCTTTCGCATTTCGTGCTGGCCATCACGGGAGTGATATTTGCGGTCGTGTTCAGTCTGCTGGCTTACGTAATGGTGAAATTCCGTAACCGACCGACAGATGTCGGCCGCGAGCCAACCCCGGTCTATGGGAGTACACAGATTGAATTGGCTTGGACAGTTATTCCTATTGTGATCGTTGTTGTCTTGTTTCTGGCGACGGCGCGAGTCATTCACGCCATTCAGGATTCAGGCAGGCCCGCGAATGCTTTAGAAGTGACCGCCATTGGACATCAGTTTTGGTGGGAGTTCCGTTACCCAAAACTCGGGGTTGTAACGGCGAACGAACTGCATATTCCAGTGAGCACGCCTACCTACTTGAAGTTGCTTTCCGCAGACACCGACCACAGTTTTTGGGTTCCCCAGCTCGGGGGAAAAACAGACCTGATTCCGAATCGCATTAACGAGATGTGGATAGCTCCCCAGCAGACGGGCATCTTTCTCGGCCAGTGCGCGCAGTATTGCGGCACGCAACACGCGAAGATGCTTTTGCGAGTATCGGTGGAGAGTCCCGAAGATTTTGACAAATGGGTTCGCGCGCAAAAACAGCCGGCAATTCAGGATGAAACGGAAGCCGCAGGAAGGCACATATTCGAGAGCACTTCGTGCGTGAATTGTCACGCTGTCGCTGGCACAAACGCTACTGGGCGCTTCGGCCCCGATCTAACGCACTTTATGAGCCGTGCCACCATCGCCGCTGGCGGGGCTGAAAATATAAAAGAAAATCTTCGTTTGTGGATTCAAAACCCGGATGCCATCAAACCGGGCTCGTTGATGCCAGCTATGAAACTAAGTGATGTCGACCTCGACGCACTCGTGCGTTATCTAGAGACGCTCCGGTAACAGAAGGATTTGGGATAACTATGTCAACGGATGTAATGGCCATTCAAACCGCGCAGATCTCAACCCGGCCGTGGACGCAGATTCTCCACGAGTGGGTGATTACCGTCGACCACAAGCTCCTCGGTATTCTGTACATCCTCTATGCCCTGGTTTTTCTTGTCGTCGCCGGATCTGAAGCCATGATCATGCGCATCCAGTTGATGTATCCGCATGACCACTTTGTTTCGCCACAGGTCTTCAACCGTATGTTCACCATGCATGGTACGACCATGGTTTTCTTCGTCGGTATACCCATGCTTTTCGGTTTTGCAAACTACCTCGTGCCGTTGATGATCGGCGCTCGCGACATGGCCTTCCCACGGCTGAATGCCTTCAGCTTCTGGCTCACCGCGCTTGCCGGATTTCTTCTCTATTTCAGCTTTCTCGGCGGGAGCGGCCTCTATGGCGCGGGAAATGCTCCCGACGTCGGATGGTGGGCATATGCTCCGCTAACCGCGCGCGCATTTTCTCCCGGCCACAGCACTGACTACTGGACCATCGCGCTGCTTGTCTCCGGCTTTGGAAGCATCGGGACGGCAATCAACATCATTGCCACGATCCTGTGCATGAGGTGCCCGGGCATGAAGCTGAGCCGCATGCCTTTGCTTGCCTGGCTGAACCTAGTGGTGTCTGGGATGGTTCTCATCGCCGTTACGCCATTGTCGGCGGCGCAGATCATGCTCTGCTTGGATCGCTATCTGGGCGGTCACTTCTTTGACACCCAAGCCGGCGGGTCCGCAACGCTGTGGATGCACTTCTTCTGGATTTTCGGGCATCCGGAAGTATACATCCTGATTCTTCCTGCTTTTGCTTTTGTGTCGGAAATCGTCCCGGTATTCTCCCGAAAACCTATTTTCGGATACCCGGTGATGGTCGGAGCCACGCTGTGTATCGGTTTCTTGAGCATGAGCGTGTGGGCGCATCACATGTTCACCATAGGGATGAGCTCTTACGCGAACAGCTTTTTCACGCTCACCACACTGGCCGTTGGTATCCCAACAGGCATCAAGATCTTCAACTGGCTGGGCACGATGTGGGGCGGGAAGATCCAATTCAAGACGCCCATGTTGTTCTGTATTGCCTTTTTGTTTCAATTTTTAATTGCCGGTCTCACTGGCATCATGTTGGGGAGTGCGGCATTTAATTGGCAGCTTACTGGTTCGTACTTTGTCGTGGCGCACTTTCACTACACCCTCGTGGGTGGCTTTCTGTTTGCGGTCTTCGCAGCGTTCTATTATTGGTATCCAAAAATCACGGGAAGAATGCTCAACGAAGGCTTCGGCAAACTCCATTTCTGGCTCTTCTTCATCGGGTTCCATTTAACGTTTGACTTGATGCATATTCCCGGGATGCTTGGGATGCCGCGGCGGATTTACACCTACGAGCCTGGCCGTGGTTGGGATCTATGGAATCTGCTCGTGACCGTCGGCGCATTCGTCCAGGCCATTGCTACTCTCGCGTTTGTGGCCAACCTAATCGTTTCTTACTTCAAAGGTGCGAAGTCCGGGAATGATCCATGGGACGCCTGGACCCTCGAATGGTCGGTGAGTTCGCCGCCGCCAGCCTACAACTTTGCTTTGATCCCCACGGTTGTCAGCCGCCGTCCATTGTGGGATTTGAAGCACCCGGAAGATCCCGATAGCCGTTATGAGTGAAGCGAGCGAACAATGAGTTCAATCACAACTCCATTTCCCGAAACTCCGGCGGTTTGGAAGCTACCGTACCGAGGCAAAGTCGGCATGGCGTGCCTGATTATCGCCGAGTCTGCGATCTTCACGATTTTCGTCGTCGCGTATCTTTACTACGTTGGGAAAAGTCTCGCCGGCCCGACTCCCCGAGACGTGCTCGAGCCACCGATCTTCTACACGATTTGCCTATTGTCCAGTAGTTTAACCATCCACTTCGCGGCAAAACTCCTCGGACGAGGTAAGCGAGGCGCATTCCTCGGATTGTGGTTCCTCACAATTGTTCTTGGTGCTCTATTTCTTTACGGCACGGGCCAGGAGTGGCACCGGCTGATCTACGAACGCGGCTTCACGATTTCGACAAATCTATTTGGAACGACTTACTACTCGCTTGTCGGTCTGCACGGTTCCCACGTGGTCGTAGGGCTTTTCATGCTGACCATCGTACTTCTCTTCGGCCTGGCCGGTCGTGTTGGACCGGAACAGTCTGCCCGTGTCGAAGTGCTGTCTTTGTACTGGCATTTCGTGGATGCCGTTTGGGTTGTAGTTTTCACTGTCGTTTACATTCTCGGGCGCTGAGGAGAGACATGGCAACGCTGGTATCTCTAGAACAAACGAAACAGAGCCATCGAATGCCGGATGAGATCGCGGTACCTGCCTCAACCGCATGGCCTCTGGTGTTGGCTTTTGGATTTACGCTTATGTTCGCGGGTCTTTTAACAACTACCTCAGTAAGTCTCTTGGGTACCGTGCTCGCAGTGGCGGGTTGTGTCGGCTGGTTCCGAGAGGTATTTCCTCGAGAGCACGAGGAGCGGGTGCCGCTCGTCCAAGAAGATCTGTCTGTCAGGACGGAGCGGCGCGTGATCGAGCGACTTCCCGTAACCGGGGACTCGCTACGCATGTGGTTGCCCATTGAAACCTACCCCATATCGGCTGGGCTGAAGGGAGGCTTGGCGGGAAGCGTAGCAATGGCCGTGCTGGCGTGCTCGTACGGGCTGCTCAAAACCGGCAGCATTTGGTATCCCATCAATCTCCTGGCCGCAACGGTGTACGCACAAACTCTGAGGCTTGGGCCTGAACAACTAAATTTGTTTCATGCCGGCAGCTTCGTGATTGCTGTGATTCTGCACGGCATGGGATCCATCCTTGTGGGGCTGCTCTATGGAGCGATGCTCCCTATGTTCGCGCGGCGGCCGATCGTGCTCGGAGGGCTAATTGCCCCAGTGCTGTGGTCAGGGCTGCTGTACTCGATTATGCAGCTTCTCAATCCTTTGCTTGCAAGCCGTGTTGACTGGATTTGGTTTATGGCCTCGCAGATAGCCTTCGGCGTCGTAGCGGGCATCGTCGTCGTGCGGCAGGAGCGTGTATCAACTCGTGAGAACGTGCCCTTTATTGTACGCGCGGGAATTGAAGCTCCTGGAATAATGCCGCCGCGAGAAGGCGGGGAGAAACGGCCGTGAACGCATTTCGGAATCTTTGTGTGCGCGGGGCCCTCGCCGCGATTGTGCTATCAGGGTGTGGCGCGCCGCACGGCCAGCCAGGAAAGGGTTCGGAAGTTCTAGCGCCGAACGAGATTTTGGAGTTTGGCACTCTGTACGCGGAAAACTGCGCCGGTTGTCACGGCACGGAAGGGCGGGGAGGAGCGGCTATTGCGCTTGCCGATCCAGTGTACCTGGCGATTGCCGATGACGCGGCGATTCGCAAAGTCATAACCGTAGGCGCGCCGGGGACGGCGATGCCTGCGTTCGCCGAAAGCGCCGGCGGAATGCTGACAGAGAAACAGATTGAAGTGATCACGCGCGGAATCCGATCGCGCTGGAGCCAGCCGGGAATTCTTGCCGCGTCCAACCCACCATCCTATTCCCCTGAATCCACCGGCGACGCCGTCAAGGGTGCACGTGGCTACAAGACGTATTGCGAATCTTGCCACGGTCCCGATGGCCGCGGAGGAGCAAAGGCCAGCGCCGTCACAGACGATTCTTTCCTAGCGCTCACTAGCGATCAAGGATTACGCACGTTAGTCATCGTCGGCCGTCCGGAGTTGGGCGCACCGGACTGGCGCAACAATGTGCCCGGAAGGCCTATGTCCGACCAGGAAGTCACCGATGTAGTCGCCTGGCTCGTTTCCCAACGCGCTGGGAATCCAGGACAACCTTATTCGCTTTCGAATCTCGCGCAACGCCAGGAGTCTAGCCATGCCCAATGAAAATACGATTTCCCGCCGCGGCCTGTTTATGAAATTGGGAATTTTATTCAACGGCGTGGTAGCGACCGCACTTGCAGTCCCGATCGTGCGTTTCCTTCTATCCTCCGTGACGCGTGGGCACGCGAATGGCTATGCCTCGTGGGTGCCGCTCGGGTCCTTGCGTGAGTTTCCAGAAGGGGAAACCCGGCTGGCCACTTTTCGAAATCCCAATGTGATGCCGACGGATGGCAAGACTGTTGACACTGCGTGCTGGGTCCGTCGCATCGCAGGCGATGAGTTGCAGGTTTTTGCTGTCAATTGCGCGCATCTCGGGTGTCCGGTGCGCTGGTTTCCACAATCGGGTTTGTTCATGTGTCCATGTCACGGCGGAGCGTATTACCGCGATGGTTCTCGCGCCTCTGGGCCTCCCGAGCGCGGACTCTTCGAGTACCCATACAAGGTGGAGAGCGGGCTGATCACCATTCAGGCTGGTGAGCTACCCGCGCCGGGTCCGACCGCAGTTCTTGCTGGAAGAAAACCTCCATGCGCCTGATTATGCAGATTGGAGAATGGTTTGATCGACGACTTCAGTTGGCTGCTCCTATCCGGGAAGCGGCCGAACATCCCGTGCCCCGCAACACCGCAAGCTGGTGGTACGTCTTTGGAAGCGCCGCCCTGGTCGTGTTCCTCTTGCAACTCGTGACCGGCATCATGCTCGCCATGATTTACGTTCCATCGGCTAGCGAAGCCTGGAGCAGTCTTCAGTCACTGAATCATGACGTAACTCTCGGCTGGTTCGTGCGCGCCGTGCACGGATGGGGTTCAAATTTCATGATAGCGATCGTCCTCATTCATATGGTGCAGGTCTTCCTTTTTGGGGCCTACAAGTTTCCGCGAGAGCTGACATGGATCGTAGGCGTTTTTCTCTTGCTGATGACACTTGGCATGGCCTTCAGCGGCCAGGTGCTGCGCTTCGATCAAGACGCATATTGGGGACTTGGAATTGGAGCCTCAATCGCGAGCCGCGTTCCGCTCGCTGGCCCCGCAATAGTGAAGTTGATGTTGGGAGGACCAATCATCGCGGGCGCAACACTCTCTCGTTTCTTTGCCCTTCACGTCTTTGTGATCCCAGGAATGCTGATCGGATTCGTGTGCCTCCACCTCTTGATGGTGTTAAAGCTGGGAATCAACGAATGGCCGATGCCGGGACGCGTCGTAAAGAGAGCAACCTACACAACCGAGTACCACGAATTGACGAAGGAGGATGGCGCGCCTTTCGTACCTTACGCCGTCTGGAAAGACCTCTTCTTCGCGGGATTCATCCTCTTGGCGGTTGCCGCATGCGCTGCTTATTTTGGCCCCTTCGGCCCAACAGGTCAGCCGGACCCAACCATAATTCAGACAGCGCCGAAGCCTGATTACTTCTTTCTGTGGCTCTACGCCTTGCTCTCCCTGCTCCCTCCTTCTATGGAAACGCCCGCGCTTCTCATTGGCCCGGTCGTCGCGATCATTGGACTGCTGCTCCTTCCATTTCTCTCCGGCGAAGGAGAAAAGAGTTGGCGGCGTCGTCCAATCGCTGTCCTGACGGTCTTAATGATCGCAATAACGCTTAGCACTTTCACACATCTTGCCGGGTTCGCACCTTGGAGTCCGCACATGAATGCTTGGAGCGGCGACCCGGTGCCGCAGCGATTTTTGCATGGCTCGACCGCTCTCCAGCGCCAAGGCGCGCTCGTTTTTCAGGTCAAGCAATGCCGGAATTGCCATTCGCTCGGAGAGATTGGCGGGCAGAGAGGGCCGGCCTTAGATGGCGTCGCTGTGCGTCTCACCCAGGATCAGCTCATCCGCCAAGTAATCCAGGGCGGTGGCAATATGCCGGCCTACGGTAAGAACCTGAGCCCAGCAGAAACCACGGCCTTAGTGGCATTTCTCGAAACACTGCATCCGGCGGGTCAGGCCCCCGCACGTGATGCGTCACGCGACGCGGCGCTCGCGCAGCAAATCGAAGAGACACGCGCTCGGATACAACCGTAGCGCGACCCATGCTTTCAACCGTTCAAAGCGCGTTGGAATCGTGGACGCTCCCACTTCCTCTGACTTTGGCCATGCTGCTCAGCGCCATCCTGTACTTGCGTGGATGGCTTCATTTACGCTCGGCGCGTTCGAATTTAGTGTCGGCTTGGCAAGCTTGCAGTTTTCTTCTTGGTCTTTTTTTAATTTGGGTCTCGGTCGGTTCGCCGCTCGCCGCATTCGATGAAAAATTGCTGACCGTCCACATGGTTCAACATTTATTGCTCATGACGCTCGCTCCTCCTCTGATCTTGCTGGGCGCCCCCGTCATGCCGATATTGCACGGCCTCCCACGTCACTTCGTGCAAGGGTTTGTTGGACCGCTGTTCCGTTGGCGGCCAGCGCAACGTTTCGGAGGGATGCTGTCGCAACCCGTGTTTTGCTGGTTTGCCGCTGCAACGGTTCTGGTGGCATGGCATATTCCAGCAGCGTTTACGATCGCGCTGCAATCGGAAAGCTGGCACGTTGTCGAACACGCGTGCTTCCTAGCCGCCGGGCTTCTTTTCTGGTGGCCCGTTATTCAACCATGGCCAAGTGCGTCCACTCGGCCGAGTTGGTCGATACTCTTGTATTTATTTCTCGCCACGTTGCCCTGTGACATCCTCTCAGGATTTCTGGTGTTTTCCGAGCGTGTCGCATACCCGGTCTATTTCTCCACTCAGCAGCAGTTTGGTCTGTCCGTTCTACAAGATCAGCAGTGTGCGGGTGCGTTGATGTGGACCTGTGTCACGATTGTTTATCTCGTGCCCGCTGTTATTTTGACCACTCAACTGCTGGCGGTCCGGGATTCTCGACGGCATGAGTTGCCGCATTTGCCCGACATCGCTGCCGCGCAAAGAGATGAAGGCGTGGAGATTCTCTAACGATGGCAACTGAGCCCATTCTCGCGGCGCTTGATGTAGAGATCGATGCGCATACTGTGGATCGCCGTCGCCCTGGGCATTCCTCGGTTCTGGCTGACTTCTGGGCCCTGTCCAAGCCGGAAATAAACTTGTTGATCGCCATCGCTGCTGGCACCGGTTTCTGCCTGGGCGGTCTTACAGCAGTCGAACACTTCCCCTGGATCTTGTTCTCACACACACTCCTCGGCACGGTTCTTGTTGCCAGCGGAGCCAGTGTGCTGAATCAGCTGATTGAGCGGAAATTCGACGCGCAGATGCGCCGCACAGCGCGCCGGCCAATCCCCGCTGGCCGAGTCGAACCCATCAATGCGCTGATTTTCGGAGTGCTATTATCTGTCGCCGGCGCTCTTGATCTTGCTCTGGCAGTTCGACCTGCTGCCAGCCTTCTCGCCTTGTTGACGCTGTTCGTTTATTTGTTTCTCTATACTCCGCTAAAACGTCGCACACATCTCTGCACGCTGGTCGGTGCTTTTCCAGGTGCCGCCCCCGCATTGATCGGATACGTCGCGGCAGTCGGCAACCTTAGCCGTCAGGCCTGGCTGCTTTACGCGGTTGTTTTCCTCTGGCAATTCCCGCATTTCATGGCCATCGCGTGGATGTATCGAGAAGACTACGCGCGCGCCGGATTTCAAATTCTTCCATCGGGGAGACATAAGGTCCGATTCATGGCATGGCAAACTGTACTGCCGGCGCTCGCACTCCTATCAGTCACTTTTGTGCCGATGGTTGTGAATCACGCCAATCCAGTATTCGTCGCGGGAATATTTCTGCTCAGCCTATATTTCCTATATTGTGCCGCAAGACTGGCGCTGACGAGTACCAGCGAAGCTGCTCGCCGACTACTTCTTGTCTCAGTCTTTTATCTTCCATTAGTGTTTGTCCTTCAAATATGTGCAGGTGTTTAACGGAGAGCATTGCGAACTAGGAGGTAATCAGGCTCCGGTGCGAGCGCCTTATGTGTTCCTCCAGTGCGAGACATATTCGGCCTACAATAAGACATTTCGAACAGTGGCTACAACGTTGCAGATGCAAACACGAGAGAGCACGACGCAGTCCTCTGGCGATCATCCGGACAAACGAACTTGATTTCGGCTGAGCTTGACGGCGATCTTATCTATGATTTCCGGCCTGAGTCATTTTTCTCAATGGGACCGGTGGAGAATACGACGTTAGGGAAGCGTCCTTTCGTAGCCGCATCTGCGGCTCGATACGAAGGTATCGTCGATACCATCGTTCAATTGTTTCCTCCCCGTTCCGCTGGCTTAATCGCGCATGTACAAGGTGCAGAAGCATCGCCGAGATAAGCGACATCGTTGACACCGTTCTGTATCTGGCTCGCGCACGTCAAGTCACGGGCCTCGTGCTTCACGTCGACGGCGGTGCTCATGGCGGGCGCTGATAGCGCTGGGAACGAAGAAAGGTAGGGTAAGCGATGTGCGTTTTAGAGGTTCAGCCAGCGGTGAGCAACGAGGACTCATGCGACGAACGTTGGCTCGTCGCGAAGGCCAAGTCAGGACATGAGGACGCTTTCGGAGAACTGATAAGCGTCACAGACTAAAGGCTCATCGCACGGCTCTCCGCATACTTCGCAATCAACAAGACGACCGAAAAGTGTCGATGTGTCGATGCGAAGGCGGTCACTTCTCTCGCACAAGCAGGCGTTTAGCTGACTCCGTCTGTATAACGGCTGTATGAGTTGCCATATCGTTGTCGAGCATTCGACGTTTTGACATGAGGTCGAGACTTCGTCATCGCCCTGTGGAACGCTAGCTCTGAACACAATTCTCTTACGCGACTAACAGACTAGAAATGAACTCTTTCGCTCTTGCGAGAGAGGCATCGAGATTTGGTATCCGAATTGCCTTCAGTAAAGGCTGAGAAGAACGACTACCGCTCGAAAGCAAAGGTAGCCGATAAGGACACCAGGGGTGATCAATGACAACAAAAGGGGCACGCAGCGCGTTTCTGCGCAGTTATCACATCCCTTCAATCCTGCTGCACTATTCGCGGCTCGTCCGCTCAATGAGGCGAGTGGCCATCCTGGATGAAATGGCGGCCGCTACGTGCATCCGCGACCTCAAGGCACGGCGCCGCTGGAGTAGCGATGCTGTTGATCGGTATGGCGGAACTCGTAAGGTTGCGTCAGAGGCATGGAAATATCGCAGAGCAATAAGCCTCTCCCGGGAAGCGTTGCATGAGATGGACTGAGGAATGTTTGCGACGGAAGGAGAGAAGGATGACAAGTGAAGCGATAAGAAGCGTGTTTCGGGAAGAATCTGACTCAACCCTAGTGGCAGCGACAAAGAACGGGGAGAGCCAGGCCTTCGAATTTCTCGTGAAGCGACACGAAGCAAAGACTCTCTCGGTTGCTTTCAGGATAACCCGCAAACCGAGAGGACGCTCAGGACGTCGTGCAGCAGAGCTTTTGCAAAGCGTTTATGCACCTCGACAGCTTCCAAGGGAATTCGTCTTTCTCCACTTGGTTGACGCGAATTGTAATCAACGAAGGTCTTATGTGCCTGCGGAGGACTCGAGCCCGGAGGGAAGTCTCTCTTGACGACGTAGAACCAGAGTCCGAGGACCTGTTCCTGCCGGAGATTCCGGATAGAGGGAAAAACCCTGCAGAGACATACGAACAAATGGAGAACGAACGCATTCTTTGCGAAGCGATGAACAAGTTAAGTGCGGAATTTCAGACCGTCGTCTGCCTCCAACTGGAAGAGCGAACGGTCAGAGAAACATCCGAGATTCTGGGCCTAGGGATCGGAACGCTGAAAGCCAGATTGTTTCGAGCGCGGCGGAAATTGCGCGTGTTGCTCGCACCTAGTCCGGAATTCCGGGGTGATCGAACAATGAGCAAGACACGACAGCGTCGTGGCAGTGGCCGCAGTTCGCATCCCACCGCGGATGGAGCTACGAGTCAGAGCTCCCGTGCTGCTGGAAGTAAAGCCAGGGCTGAAGCTGTCGCGGGCTGGCGGAAGGGTACTCGGGAGCAGGCATTGCAAAGCACCGAGTCAAGGATGCTAGAGGTAGCATGAGCTCTGAACATATCTCTAAAACGAAAGGGATTTCATGTGTGACGCCATCGACAAGACGCTTGGTGCAATTTCTAGCAGCACTGTACGTTCACGCGTTGACGCTTGTGATCCTCGTGGTCTTTTCGCGAAACGTGT
>Ga0307479_10001577_pt1 | contig 20852 bp, 20 predicted proteins | sample atmos_gasesECM4C_FD_203743 | JGI IMG/M metagenome (GOLD analysis project Ga0307479, IMG submission 203743) | Hardwood forest soil microbial communities from Morgan-Monroe State Forest, Indiana, United States - atmos_gasesECM4C_515 | ecosystem: Environmental > Terrestrial > Soil > Temperate...
GTAGTGAGGAACTACGAAAACATCATCCAAACAAGAAGATGAACGCCCGTTACTAGAGAGATAGATAACTCGGGCTGACCTCCCGCCACGAGCCCAGTTTCAATTTGTTACATTTCTACCTATCGCTTGCGCACTGTATTAAGATGTAAGAGTCTAGTTCAAGAAAGTACTATGTTTAGCAGCGGTTGCGCCCGATTGTCCCTGGCATCGCAACTGCACTTAACGATGTTCAAACCGCCTTTGCCGGCTGGATTGCAAGTTCTATTGTTGTTTGAGGAAAGGCCCATGCCCACGAGTGCAAAACGCTCCGGCACTCACCGTGGCCGCAGCCACGGCTTCAGCATTGTGGAGCTTGTAGTCTCTCTGAGTGTAATGCTGATCCTCACCGCTATCGCAATTCCTTCCTTAATGCGCTCGCTTCGCGCCTATCAACTTAATGACGCGGCCACGCGCGTCTCGGCGATGTTGAAATTCGCGCGATTCGAAGCGGTGCGCCGCAATACGCAAGTCAACTTTCTGATGCAAGCGAGCGGCACGGGCTACCTCGTGGGGACTGATTCGAACGGCAACAACGTTCTTGATCCCACCGAGAAGCAGGAACTCATTGCCGGCTTCGCCACCCTGCTTCCATCGGGCGTGGCGCCGCCTCCCACGGCCATTACGACAGCTCTGGGCGCCTCTACGCTGACCACTGTGTACAGTCCACCGGCCACAGTGACGTTCGACGCCCGAGGCGCGATTCGCGTCGGCGGCACCGTGTCTTCCAGCATCTTCGTGTTTTATATCGGCAGCACCAATGATCCGGATCCCGGCTATCGTGCGGTGATCTTGCTTCCCGCCGGCACCACGCAGGTCTGGAGTGCACCGACCGGGGGACCCTGGCAGCAGGTTGGCTGAGGATTAGTGGGAGAACATGCAGCTCCGGACCACAAAATCGCGGCAAGCTCAGGATGGTTTCAGCATCCTGGAGATGCTCCTCGCCACCGTCATCCTTTTGGTTGGCCTTGTGGCGATTGCCCAGCTCGTGCCAGCGACAATTCTGCTGAATTACCGGAATCGCACGGATTCTTCCGCTTTGGTGTTTGCCCAGCGCGAACTGGATCAGATGCTCGCTCAGCCGCTGAATCCGCCATCCAGTCCGCCCTCCTTCACCGACGCTAACGGGAATCCTTGCTACCTCGGCGATCCGACACAGCCAAACAAGCTGGTGGGAACGAACGTCCTTACGATCAATAATGTGCCGGTGATTGATTTCGGATCGACCGTCGCGAACTACAATTTTACCTATCAGGATCCCACCGATCCCAGCGGCACCACCTACGACGTTCGCTGGGCGGTGATTACCACTGGAAACGGCGCTACGGCCTACTCCAAGCGGTTTATTCTTGGAATTCGTCAAGCGGGGGGTAACGGATATTTTCAGCCGATTACCCTCGATACGATGGTGGGAAAATGACCCGCAAGCGTACTAAGCACTGTGAGATGGGCTTTTCCCTGATCGAGCTATTGGTTGCTCTTGGTATCTTTCTGGTGATTACGGGCGCAGCTTTTACATTGCTCAGTTCTTCGCAGCAACGCTACCAGACCGACTCCCAGCTGCTCAATTCTTTCCAAGAGGCACGTCTGGGCTTGGATCAAATGGTGCGCGACATTGACGACGCCGGGTATCCCTCTCAGACCTTTTACGTAAACAGCCATCCTGAGCTTTACACGTCTTCACCCTTTGCCTGGAGCCCGACCTACCCGGGAACCTCTTGTACCGTGGACATCACGTGCATCACCCCTGGCAACTTCGACATCATCATCGAAACCAATCCGAACCCGCAGGATTCCGGAAGCACGGTCCAATGGATTCGCTATCAGCTGGGCGGGCCGAACGGCACAACGTTGTTTCGGGGCGTTGCGTCGAAAGTGTTCGGCGACGATCCCGCTGCAGACACGGCTGCCAATTTTGCCCCTTTTGTTCAAAATGTCGTCAACAATTCACCGAGCCTCCAGATTGGCCTTTCCCAATTGTCCACCGCGTACCCGAACCTGTTTCCGGGCGGAAATCCCGTCCCGATCTTCACCTACATCTGCGACACGCCGAACAATCCCTTGCCCCCTCCTGTTCTTTGCTCGGCCGCTCTGGGTGCGGACAACTCTCCGGCCAACATCCGAGACGTGGCGATCACCTTGGTGGTTGCTTCTCCTTTGCCCGACGCCACAACCGGGCAGCCGCGCCTGGTGCAACTAACCGCGCGAGGCCACCGTTTGAATCCGAACCAATGAGGCGAGGTCAAGGCAAGTGAAAAGTGCAAGGACAATTCGATTGCTTAAGGCTGAGCGGGGGATTGCTCTACTGATCTCCATTTTCGTTTTGCTGCTCATCAGTGTGGTGGCCATCGCCTTAATCATTTCTTCAGGCACAGAGTCATCCTTGGCGGGCAACTATCGGTCATCTACCGGCGTGTACTACGCAGCCCTATCTGGAATTGAAGAAGCGCGCGGGCGGCTCTCCTTTAGCGACCCGAAGTCTTTCAGGGCTAACATTTGGACTCCTCCCAGTAACTCAGCCCTCATCCCGCTCAGCGGCCCATTACTGATCGGAACGGTTGGCTACGTCCTGAATCCAGGCCCCACAGACAATGCGGGGACACTGCTGGCCAATTATCCGGATACGGAATACAATTCTGAGTTTGGCGCGGGGGCTCTCGTCAGCGCGACGGTCAAGACTACTCTTTCCATATGGAACAGACCTCCGATGACCAGCAATCTGTCATTTCCCGGTCCGCTCTACAAATGGGTGCGCATCAACGCCGTCTCCGAAAAGTCTCTAAACTTGCCGGACACTTCTCCGTGGGATGGTTCTCAGGATACAACGCCCCTCTACTACGACGGCGCTAACCTAAATGATGCGGGCTCCGGAAGGCAGGTATTCGAAATTACCGCCCTCGCCGTCCTGCCTAATGCGAGCGGTCAGAGCAGCCAGAAACTTGTTCAGTACCTTGTGGCACCTGCCCCCTTGACGCTGCCTCCCTTTCTTAATTCTGCTCCGCTCGCTGCGCTTTCAGTGTCTGGCAGCCCGGGCAATAGCCCCACGTTTCAGCCTCCAGGCAGCAGCAACACTGCGTATGCCGTACAAGGGAGCAATTCGAACTGTTCCGGAGGCTCCGTGTCAAATCCTGTCGCGGCGATCGGCCTTTTCGGCGACTACAGCGGCAACAGCTACGCCACGGATCTCAGCAATATGATTAGTCATATCCCTCTCAGCCCGGCTAGCATTCGGACGAACTATACCGGTGTGAATCCGGCGCCCGACGTCGAATATTTGAGCGCATATCCTACGAGCCAGCAAACGCCGGCTCAGGTTGACGCTATCGCACAGAACATCATCCAAAATGCCGACGCCGTGTTCGTTCCGGCGGGCAGCGCGGCAACGCAGACGGCCTTCCTGACGTCGTTGGGGATGTCCGCCACCAATCCGATGACAGTGATTGCCAATGGAAATTTGGACATCGGCAACTGGAGCAACACCGGATACGGCCTCCTCCTGGTGACAGGGAAATTTACCTACGATCCGGACTCCGCTTGGAACGGACTCATCTTAGTGATCGGGCAAGGCGTGGTGAACAATGTATACAACGGGGCCACCAGCGGTACAAGCTACACGCTTAGTGGTGCGGTGTTTGTGGCCAAAACGAGGGACAGCAGCGGAAATCTGTGGCCGGGGAGAATAGGTGGCGCTTCGGTATCTTTTCAAAGTGGCATGGGGGGAAATGGTGTCCGATACAGTTCGTGCTGGGTGCAGAAGGCCCAGCCCGTGGGTACCTACAAAGTGCTCTCGTTCCATGAAATAGCCCAGTAGGCTTCAGTGAAATTGTCCTCCCGCCGATTCCGGGCTTGTCCGGATTTCTGCCCCGGCTCGTTTGGTGTCATCGGCAAACGCTCGAAACGCTCTCCGTTCCGGCGCTTTGGTGTGCAGCGCCTCCGGGCGTTATAATGGCGGGATGCGAAACAGGCAGGGAAGCGCGCCGATACACGGCACCACGGTGCTGTGCGTGCGCAAAGACAACAAGGTGGTGCTGATCGCCGATGGCCAGGTGACCATGGGCGATCACGTCATGAAGCACACCGCGCGCAAAACGCGCCGGCTGTACAACGACAAAGTGGTGGCCGGTTTTGCCGGTTCGACGGCTGACGCGATCACGCTGTTCGAACGCTTCGAAGGGAAGCTCCAGGAATTTTCCGGAAATCTGCAAAAGGCTGCGGTAGAACTGGCCAAGGAATGGCGCAAGGACCGCGCCCTTCGCCACCTGGAAGCACTGCTCATCGTGGCGGACAACAAGGCCACTTTTATTCTTTCCGGTAACGGCGACGTCATCGAGCCGGATGACGGGATTGTGGCCATCGGCTCCGGAGGCAGTTACGCGCTGGCGGCGGCGCGCGCGCTGCTGAAGCATTCGAAACTTAGCGCCAAGGATCTGGCCATGGAGGCTATGCGCATCGCCAGCGAGATTTGCATTTTCACCAACGCGAACTTTACGGTGGAGGAGCTTTAGTAAAAGCAGTTGTTAGTTTTTAGTTGTAAGTTCTTAGTAGGAAGGGAATTGTGGGTTGTAACGTCCCTTCCGGTTGAGTTGGCCGCGAGAGTCGGAGTAAAAAGTCGGAGTGTTCCTGCGCGGCAGAAAACCGTTCAACACAGAGAACACAGAGCGCAAAGAAGCGACGGACACTGGCGCAAAGTTCTTACGGGGTGGGACACTAGAGGCCAAGCGTAAGGATACGAACAGCGGTGTTCGCGCATCGAAGGAATTGAGCGACTCATGACCACCACGAAGTCAGAAAAAGAATTGATCTTAGTGCCCGGCGGGAACGGCGCACCGCCCACGGAAGAGGCGGAGCTTCTCCCCGCTCTGGACGACATGACGCCGCGGGAAATCGTGCTGGAGCTCGACAAATACATCGTCGGGCAGGCAGCGGCAAAGCGCGCCGTCGCCGTGGCGCTGCGCAACCGCGTGCGCCGCCAGAAACTTGCTCCCGAGATTGCCGAAGACGTTTTGCCGAAAAACATTCTGATGATCGGGCCGACCGGCGTCGGAAAAACGGAAATCGCGCGGCGCCTGGCGCGTCTCGCCGGCTGCCCTTTTATCAAAGTCGAAGCTTCGAAATACACGGAAGTTGGCTACGTGGGCCGCGACGTCGAGTCCATGGTCCGAGACCTGGTGGAGACTTCCATTGACATGATCCGCGAAGAAAAGCTCGATGAAGTTGCGGACCGAGCCGAGCAAGCCGCCGAGGAGCGCGTGCTGGATCTTTTGCTTCCCCCGGCCCCGCCGCCCGCGCTCGGCACGCCGGATTCCGAAGTCACCGCGCAGCGCGAGCAGAACCAGCGGACGCGCGAAAAACTTCGCGCGCAGCTCCGCGAAGGCAAGCTGGACCAGCGCATGGTGGACCTGGAAGTCCGCGAGCGCATGATGCCCTCGTTTGAAATCATCTCCAACCAGGGCGTCGAGGAGATGGACGTCAACATCAAGGACATGCTCTCCGGCATGTTCGGCCAGCAGAAGAAAAAACGTAAAATGAGCGTGGCCGACGCGTTCGAGTATTTGATTCAGGAAGAGGAAAACAAGCTGCTGGACATGGACCAGGTCACGCGCGTGGCGGTGGAGCGCGCGGAGCAGATGGGCATCATTTTCATCGATGAGATTGATAAGGTGGCAGGCCGCGAATCCGGCCACGGCCCCGACGTTTCCCGCGAAGGCGTCCAGCGCGACATTCTTCCCATCATCGAAGGAACGACCGTCAATACGCGCTACGGCATGATCCGGACGGACCACATCTTATTTATCGCGGCGGGCGCTTTTCACGTTTCCAAGCCGTCCGACCTGATCCCCGAACTTCAGGGGCGGCTGCCCATTCGAGTGGAACTGCAATCGCTGAAGGAAGAGGATTTCATCCGCATTCTGACCGAGCCGAAGAACGCGCTCATCAAGCAGTGCATCGCGCTGCTCGAAACGGAAGGCGTGAAGCTCAACATTACTGAGGACGCCGTCGCGGCCATCGCGCGCTTTGCCACCAGCGTGAACGAACAGACGGAAAACATCGGCGCGCGCCGCCTGCACACCATTTTGGAAAAAGTGCTCGAGGAGCTTTCGTTCGAAGCGCCCGACCTGAAGAAGAAGAACGTCAAGATTGACGCGGCGTACGTTAACAAACAACTTACCGACATCGTCAAGAACCAGGACCTCAGCCGCTACATCCTGTAGTCCCTGAAATTGGAAAATGGAAAATAGAAAAGGGACGCGACTCCAGAGCACCGAACGCCCCCCGCGGATTCTCTCCATTTTTCATTTTCTCTTCTCCATCTTCCTCCTCGGGGCGGGCTGCGGGGCTCCCGGCGACCCAACGCCGCCTTCTCCGCCTGTGCCCGCCGGCATCACGGATCTCACTGCCCACCAGGCCGGTGACGGCGTGGAACTTCTTTTCACGCCTCCTGTAAAGTCCATCTCCGGGGATAAGCTCGCAACCGCGCCTGCCGTGGAAATTTTGCGCGGAGTGTTGAGACCAAACGGATCACCCGATGCGAAGTCTTTTCGCGTGGTATACACAATTCCCGGCGCGCTTGTAGAGAATTACCGCAACAAAGATCAAGTGCGCTTCACCGACCCGATTGCGCCGGAAGAAACCAATGCGCATCCGGGCGCTGCGTTTGCGTACATCGTTCGAACGCGCGTTTCCCAGAAAAGGGCCTCCGCTGATTCGAATATTGTTACCGTACGCGTTTTCCCGGTTCCCGAACGCATTACCTCGCTGCACGCCGAAGTCACGGAGCCCGCGATTGAACTTAGCTGGGCATCGCCGGAGCACTATTCCAATGGCGAGGCGCTGCTGTCCTTCTCCGGTTACCGGATTTACCGCGGCGAGCTTGATCCCCAGGCCCGCGGGGTCGTGTCCAGAGATCTCGCACTCAGCAAATTGACTTCTCCTCTCGCGGCTCTTGGGACTGCGAGCACGAGCAGTTACCGTGACACGCAATTCGAATTCGGCAAGACGTACATCTACGTGGTTCGAACGCTCGTCACGCAGGATGGCAACGAAATCGAATCGGACAACTCCGATCCCGCGGTGGTGACGGCGCTCGACACTTTTCCTCCCGCCGCCCCTCAGGGACTGGTCGCTGCCGTGCTTCCCGGAGCCGCTCCGGGATCAGTGCTTGTGGACCTCTCGTGGTCCATCAATCTTGAAACCGACTTGGCGGGGTACCGCGTCTATAGAAGTGAACAGGAGGGCACAAGGGGCCAGCTTGTGACAGGGGATTTATTGCCCACGCCCGCTGTTCGTGATACGTCTGTAGAGCCCGGTCATCGCTATTGGTATTCCGTGACTGCCGTCGATCGCACGGGAAATGAAAGCGCGCCTTGCACGCCCGTGGCCGTCGACCTCACGCAACCATTGCAGTAGATCCGGGTTCTTTTTCCACGCGCATCTTGGGAGCCCAGCGCCTGATGTTGGTCCGTCCGCATTTGCCCGGTTATCGTTGGTTCCATTTCCTCCGCAACGCGGCGGTTCGGACGGGTGTTTACGTCGGAGTTTGCCTGACGCTGGTTTTCGTGGCGTGGTTGATTATCGCCAATCATGTTCCCTTCCTGGAGCACTTTGCGATGGAGCGCAACATCGCCGCCGCTGCGGTGCTGTGTTTCCTGGCTGCCGTTCCCATTCTCCGGTTCTTGCGTGCGCCTGGATACCTGCTGGCGTCCAGCCTCATCGGCTGGCTCATTTTTTGTATTTGTTACCGGGCCCTCTGCTTCATCTTCCACAAGCTTAGCGACTGGCACAGTCCGATTCAGGTCTTCGTGCTTGGCGCGCTCGTGTATATGATAGCTACGACGCTTTCGTGGGTAGTCATGCTGATCTGGCGAGTCCGCGAGGCGCATATTTCTCATCCAAACCACCACACGAGTTGACCAGGATGAAATTTTGCCGCTACGCCATGCGCAACGAGCCTGCTTCGTCCGCTGCTTCGATGCAGTACGGCCTGATTGAAGGCGAAAACGTCATCGAGATTTCCGGTGTGCCGTGGGGGCGCTGGTCACGAGGCGGGAATATTTCACGTTTGGCGGATGTCCGGTTGCTTGCACCCGTCGAACCTTCGAAGATCGTTTGTATCGGGCGCAATTACGCCGCGCATGCCGCAGAACTCGGCAATGACGTGCCCAAAGAGCCGCTGATGTTTCTCAAGCCGCCCTCCTCCATCATCGGCCCGGAAGAGGCCATTATTTTGACCAAGCTCTCGCAACGGGTGGAACACGAAGGCGAACTCGCGCTGGTGATCGGCAAGCGCTGCGCGCATCTGCGTGACACGGATGACGCGCTTTCCTTCGTTATGGGCTATACGTGCCTGAACGACGTCACCGCTCGCGATCTGCAGATCAGCGATGGACAGTTCACGCGCGGCAAGGGCTTCGATACGTTTTGTCCCCTCGGCCCGCACGTCGAAAGCGACCTCGATCCAACAAACGTGCTCGTGGAGACGCATGTCAACGGAGCGCGCCGGCAATCCGGCAGTACCGCGCTGATGGTGTATCCGCCGGCATTTCTCGTCCGGTGGATCTCCCGCATGATGACGTTAATGCCCGGCGACGTCATCGCCACCGGCACTCCTGCGGGCGTCGGTCCCTTGGTGGCGGGAGACACCGTCCAGGTCAGCGTTGCCGGTGTTGGCGTGTTGCGCAATCCGGTGCACGCTCCGCAAGCCTGAATTCACGCGCGACGCCATCTTTCGGTAGAATACGCATCAGTGGGGCAGAGGCGGACGGGGAAAGCGCTCTGCGCCGGTGTACGTATGCGGTTGCCGGCTCCGTCCTGGAACCCGCACCACTGAGTTTACGGAGTCCTCTCATTGAAAGCTTTGCTCGCTGATTGGAAACTGGTGCTCGCGATGGTGGCCGCGGCGCTTGGCGGCGTGGCCATGATCGTTTACGCTTTCCTGCGCCCGGCTGTGGATCCGGAAGCAGAGGAGCGGAAGCGGCGGCTCCATCTGAATCAGATTGGCCGCATCGCGGAGGGGCAGGTGGTCGAGCTGGCGGAACATCCGCCGGAATCGCAGGAAACGCGCAAGGGATTGTTTGGAGCGAGCGCCCGCCCGCTCACCGATATGCGGCCGCGCCATCTCGTTTCCTACAGTTATGCGATTTCCGGCGTGACCTATCACACCGCGCAGGACATTACCGGGCTCGAGAGCCAGGTTCGCCTTGAGCGCCTCGTCCCCGGCCAGCCCGCTAGCATCAAGTACGATCCCGCGAATCCGAGCGATTCGATCCTCGTTGCCGATGACTGGTCGGGCTTGCGCTGAGTTTGGAGGCGTTTGCGCTGAGCGGCGAAAAGACAAAAACTGACGGCTGCCTGCGGGTTGCGCTATTCTTCTTCTTACCGCAGCAGGGCGGCCTGGACCCAGTCCTATGAAAATGATTCTTGCTTCCGTGCTGACCACGATCCTCATTGTGGCTATGACTCTCGCCGCGATGTTTATCCTTGTGCGGGCGACTGTTTATGTGACGTCGCTCGAATCGCCTCTCCAGCGCGCCGCGGCGATGGGCGCGGAGCTGCTCCTTGGAGTCGTCCTGCTCCTGGGAACCGTCTGGCTGGCCACGCATCTTGCCGTTCGAATCTTCGCCGCGAAGGAATCCCCCTCCGTGGGAGGGCCCGTTGTCTGAGACGAAACGCATATTGGCTTCCAATACAAAACACAACGACCGCATGGATGAGCTTCGGCGCATTTCCGCGGAAGCGGAAGCCGGCGGCGGCCCGGAGCGCCGTGAACGCGAGCACAAGGCCGGCAAGCTCACCGCGCGGGAACGCATCCATCTGCTGCTCGACGAAGGAACGTTCGAGGAGCTCGACAAATTTGTTCGTCACCGCTGCGTTGATTTCGGCATGCAGGAGCAGCGCCCCGCCGGCGATGGCTTCGTCACCGGCTTTGGGCGCATCGACGGCCGGCTCGTTTATGTTTTTGCGCAGGACTTCACCGTTTTCGGGGGTTCGCTCTCGGAAGCCAACGCGCAGAAAATCTGCAAGATCATGGACCTCGCGATGCGCGCCGGTGCGCCGGTCATTGGCCTCAACGATTCCGGCGGTGCCCGCATCCAGGAAGGCGTAGCCTCGCTAGCGGGGTACGCCGATATCTTTCTGCGCAACACGCTGGCCAGTGGAGTCATTCCGCAGATCAGCGCCATCATGGGTCCCTGCGCCGGGGGCGCTGTCTATTCGCCCGCGATTACCGATTTCATCTTCATGACCCGCGAAACTTCCTACATGTTCGTCACCGGGCCCGATGTCATCAAGAATGTGACGCACGAAGAGGTCACCAAACAGGAACTCGGCGGGGCGATGACACATAACGCCACCAGCGGAGTGGCCCATTTTGTCTCGCGCGATGATGCCGATTGCCTGGCCATGATCCGCGAGCTGATGAGCTTTTTACCCGCGAACAATGTGGAAGACGCGCCGCGCCGCGTGACATCCGATTCCTCCACGCGCCGCGAAGAGTCTCTCAACTCGCTCGTCCCTCCCGACGCGCAAAAGCCCTACGACATGAAGGACGCCATCCATTTGATTGTGGATGACGCGTACTTCTTCGAAGTCCACGAACATTATGCGAAGAATCTTGTTGTTGGGTTCGCGCGGCTTGATGGCCGGCCGGTAGGCATCGTCGGCAACCAGCCGGCTTTTCTCGCAGGAGTTCTGGATATCAACGCTTCGGTGAAGGGCGCGCGTTTTGTCCGTTTTTGTGACGCCTTCAACATCCCGCTCATCACCTTTGAGGACGTTCCCGGCTTTCTCCCCGGGACGCAGCAGGAATTCGGCGGCATCATCAAGCACGGCGCCAAGTTGCTTTTTGCTTTTGCTGAAGCCACTGTTCCGAAAATCACGGTGATTACCCGCAAAGCCTACGGCGGCGCCTATTGCGTCATGGCCTCCAAGCACATTCGAACGGACGCGAACTTCGCCTGGCCCACTGCGGAAATCGCGGTCATGGGCCCGGAAGGCGCCGTGGACATCGTTTACAAACGCGAGTTGGCGAAGGCCCCGGAATCCGAGCGCGAAAAACTTCGCCAGGAAAAAATCGCGGAATTCCGGGAGCTCTTCGCCAATCCTTTCGTCGCCGCCGAGCACGGCTACATTGACGCGGTCATCGAGCCCGCCGACACCCGCTCGCGAATCATCACCTCACTCCGCGCCCTCGAAAACAAGCGCGATACCAATCCCCGCAAGAAACACGGCAACATCCCGCTATGAAGATGTGGATCAATTCGCTGCATGAATAGGAGTCTCCCTTGCGTTCAGGCACTCTTTCCTTTGTACTGGCCTTTTCTCTTTTGCTTGTTGCGAGTTCAGGAGCGCAAACTAAGACCGTCGCGGAGCGCCTGGGTTACCCCGCCGATTCGAAACTGCTGATCATTCACGCAGATGATCTGGCGGTAGCCCATTCCGTGGATGTGGCGAGCTTCGACGCACTCAACAAGAACGCCGTCACTTCCGCAAGCGTCATGGTGCCGTGTCCTTGGTTGAACGAAGTTGCCGCCTACGCGAAAAGTCACCCCGATGCGGATCTGGGCCTGCACTTGACCCTGACCAGCGAGTGGAAAATCTTTCGCTGGGGCCCTGTGGAATCGAAGAGCAATGTCAAAAGCCTTCTTGATCCGGCGGGATATCTCTGGCCCGAGACGGCCCAGGCCGCAATCAACCTGAAGCCGGAAGAGGCGGAGCGCGAGATTCGTGCTCAAATCGAGAGAGCAATCGCCGTGGGAATTCAACCGTCGCATCTGGACAGCCACATGGGCGTGCTCTTCTCAAAGCCCGAGCTCTTCGCCATCTATGTCAAAGTCGCTCACGAATACAAAATTCCTTTTTTCTCTGTCAAGATCCCGGGTCTTTCCAGTCAGGTTCTCGCCCTGCTATCCGACAAAGACGTGGTTGTGGATTCGTTGGTCATGGCCAATCCCACGGTCGGCACCGGAGAATGGAAGAATTTTTATCTCAATGCTGTCAGGAATTTGAAGCCCGGCCTCACCGAAATGATCGTCCATCTCGGTCACGACGATTCCGAACTACAGGCGGTAACTTTGGATCATCCGGACTTCGGTTCCGCTTGGCGCCAGCGCGACTACGATTTTGTCACCAGCGACGAATTTAAGAAGGCTCTCGACGAAAATCACGTCATTCTTGTCAAATGGAAAGAGCTGAAAAAGCTCATCAACTAGATGGCCTGAAGCACATTCGCCTTGCAGATCGGCGGCGCCGGTCTCCCTCCATGTTAAACTCACTTTTCGTTCTCTTCTCCTATGTTCAAGAAAATTTTGATTGCCAATCGCGGTGAAATCGCCGTACGCATTATCCGCGCTTGCCGCGAACTAGGCATCCAGTCCGCCGCCGTTTTCAGCGATGTGGATCGCAAAGCGCTGCACGTACGCCTCGCGGATGAAGCCTACCCCGTTGGCCCGGCGCCTTCGCGCGAAAGTTATCTGCGCATCGACAAGCTCATGGACGTGGCCCGCCGTGCCGGCTGCGATGCGGTGCATCCGGGCTACGGATTTCTCGCGGAAAACTCTGCGCTCCCTCGAGCATGCACGGATGCGGGTCTCACTTTCATCGGACCGCCAGCCGACGCCATGGAAGCTCTCGGCTCCAAAACGGCCGGCCGCCAACTCGCGCGCCGCGCCGACGTTCCCATCGTTCCTGGCACGAATGATCCCATCGAAAAAATCTCCGACGCGCAGGCCCTGGCGCACAGCATGAGTTATCCCGTTCTTCTGAAAGCTGTCGCCGGGGGCGGCGGCAAGGGCATGCGCCTGGTCTACAGCGACGCTGAGTTCGAATCGGCGTTCCGCGACGCTTCCTCCGAAGCGATGAATGCGTTCGGCGATGACCGGCTGTACCTCGAGAAGTATCTCGATCGCCCGCACCATATCGAGATCCAGATTTTTGCCGATGCCCACGGCCGCGTCGTTTCTCTCGGCGAACGCGAATGCTCCGTGCAGCGGCGTCACCAGAAAGTCATTGAAGAAGCTCCTTCGCCTATCGTTACCCCGGACCTGCGCAAAAAAATGAGTGACGCCGCAGTACGTCTCGCGCGCGCCGGGGGATACGTCAATGCCGGAACCGTCGAATTTCTCGTGGACCAGAATCTGAACTTTTATTTCCTGGAAGTGAACACGCGCCTGCAGGTCGAACATCCCGTCACCGAGCAGGTTACCGGGCTCGATCTCGTCAAACTCCAGATCGCCATCGCCGCCGGCCACCGCCTGCCCTTCGCCTGGGAAACCATCACGCCGCGCGGCCACGCCATGGAAGTTCGTCTCTACGCCGAGGATCCCGACAATAACTTTTTCCCGTCGCCCGGAAAGATTCTTTCATACCACGCGCCTAGCGGCCCCGGCATTCGTCTCGATGATGGAGTCTACGAAGGCTGGACCGTCCCCAACGACTACGACCCGCTTCTGAGCAAACTCATCGCCTGGGGCAATAGCCGGGAAGAAACCATTGCCCGCCTGCGCCGCGCTCTCGACGAGTACACCATCACGGGCATCCAGACCAATGCAGGCCTCTTTCGCCGCATTCTTACCGAGCCCGATTTTCTACGCGGCGAGATTCACACCAAGTGGCTTGATGAATTGCTCCGGCGTCCGCGCCCGAGCGACTCTTCTTCGAACGATGAAGCGCAAGGACGCTTCACCTGCGATGCTGCCGCCATCGCCGCCGCCGTCTGGCAAGCGATGCAGAGTGTTTCACAATCTGCCGCTGCGTCCGCCGGCAATGAAACGTCTTCCCGCTGGAAACTCGAAGGCCGCCGCCAGCAACTGGATCGCATTCCATGAAATTAGAAGTTCGCATTTCCGGCCGGACGCGCACGGTGGAGCTGCAACGCGAAGCCGGCGGCTGGCGCGCTACAATCGACGGTCAATCCTCAGCGGCTGATGTAGTCGAGATCGCTCCAAACAGGCTTTCGGTTTTGCTCGCGGGCCAATCCCACGAAGTTTGTGTGACGCCTTCCGCGGACGGCAAGCTGAAACTCCAGACGGGAACGCAGGAATTCTCCGCCGAGGTCCCTGATCCACGCACCTGGAGCGGGCGGCGGCATGCCGGCGTCGAAGCCGAAGGCCGCCAGCAAATCGTTGCGCCCATGCCCGGCAAGGTCGTGCGGTTGCTCGTCAAAGCAGGCGACACAGTCGAAGCCGGCCAAGGCCTGCTTGTGGTCGAAGCCATGAAAATGCAAAATGAAATTCGTTCGCCGAAAAGCGGTACCGTCGAGCGCGTCCTGGCCAGCGAAGGCCAGGCCGTCAACGCCGGCGAAGTTCTTTGCATCGTTTCTTAGCTTGCGATGGGAAATTGGTATACCAACATCTGTGTGAAAGGAGCGCAGCAACCCGCCGTCGCTGCCGCGCTCGACGAACTGGGCCGCCGCGCTTATCTGACGCCGGACCTGGGCGGATGGATCGTGATCTACGACCAGGAGTCCGACAAGTTTGATTTGAATGAGCTGGAATCCCTGGCGTTGACGATCTCGACGCGATTGGCGTGCACCGCCGTGGCGAGCTTCAACGCCGACGATGACGTTCTGTGGCTGGGTATCTACGAAAACGGGAAACTTTCCACCCGCTATACTTCCGCGCAAAAACACTTTGAGGACGGCGGTGAATTTCCTGTCATCCCGGAAGTTGCTGAGATATTATGCCGTATCTTTCAAACCCCTGAAAAACACGAGCAGGTTCGAAAGATCCTTCGCAGGCCTCATGGAGTTCTTGGTCTGCTGTCCCTTTTTTCGAAGATTCGAATCGCTTACATAACGGAAGTTTTTCGCCACGGCGATCTTGCCGAAGCTCTGGGCCTGCCGCTGGCTTCGGTTGGCCTTGGCTACGAGTACGTCAATCGGGGTGAAACACCGGAAGGCGTGAGTCGCGGGAAACTTCGCAGAACACTGAACGGTTAGTTAAAGAGAACTTCGTTGAATGTGTTGACTTAATGTCCGATGGATTTCGGCGGCATGGTGGTCTTTGCCGCATCCGGCAGTTTGCCCGCTGCTTCGATGACCTGCTGCGCGAGATAATTCGTTACCCGCGCTTCATCCCGTGCGATCGCCAGGTAGGCCGAGCGCAGCAGTTGTTCCTTGCGGTTGCGCAGCGTGTCGCGAATCGTCTGCTGCACCTGCGGCTCTGAAATGCCGCGCAGCCCCGGCGACTCGCGAGTAATGAGCTTCAGGATTATGATTCGCGGTCCGTCTTTCGACTGCACTTGAATCGGCGAGCTGACTTGGCCGGCTTTCAGCCCCAGCACCAGCTTTTTCAATGCGGGGTCGGACTGGTTCAGCGCTGACTCTGGCACGTATCCCAGGTCGCCGCCCGTCCCGGCGGTGTTCATATCTTCGGAATAATCCATCGCCAGCTGGGCGAAGTCCGCGCCGCTGTTCAGCCGGTCCGTCAGCATCTTGACCTTGCGTTGAGCCTCCGCCTCGTTGGTGGCGTCGTCATTCTTGCGATTGCGGATCTGCGGTTCTTTCCGGGGAGTCACGAGGATCTGGGAAATGTGGTACTGCGGCTCGGCGACGTTGAATTGCGCTCGGTTGGCGTTGTAAAAATCCGTGACGTCCTGGTCGGTGATGGTAATCTTCGCGACCACCTCGCGATTCAGCAGTTTCTGGATCGACTGCTGCCGCCGCAAGTCGCTCTTCAGGTCGTCCACCGAAACGTTTTGTTCCTTCAGCCGCCGCTGGAACTCGTCTTCGGTATAAGGGCTCTTCAGTTCGGTGAACTTGTCTTCCACTTCGCCGTCGCTGGCCTCGAGGTTCAGCTTCTTTGCCCGTTCGAGCAGAATCTCGTTGTTGATCAGCTCGTCCAGGACATTCAACTTCAGCGAAAGCGCTTCTTCCTGCGAAGGCTCCTGGCCCTCGGGATTTACTCGCGTGCGGTAGTATTTGTCGACTTCGTCCCGCTTGAGCTCTTTTCCGTTCACCACCGCCCACACGTCGGGCGCATGCTGCGTCGGCTTGTTGCAGCCCGTCACGGCCGCGAACAGCATCGCCGCCAGTGGCAGCAACGCAGCCGTGCGCTTCACTCCTTTTGAGTGGTCCATCGGACGCCCCACGAATCGCAGGTTCGCAAAAGGTAATTTCAAGGCTGGAGGCTCAGGCGGCTTTTTTCACGCGGCCCGCGCGGATACATGCCGTGCACACACGCACTTGCTTCCTCACGCCTGCCACCACCGCGCGCACGCGCTTCAAATTCGGATTCCACCGGCGCCGCCTTGTATTGTTCGCGTGGCTGATTACGTTGCCATAGTGCGGCCCTTTGCCGCAAAAATCACACTTCAGTGCCATTGTTCTTCCTGCTTTAGCGGATTTGAGCCTGGATTTTCTGCTTTAGGAGTCACAAAACCAAGCTCCTCATTCTAGCAGACCCTCCTCCCCCGGCAAAGCGCGGCTTTTGCGGTCCAGCTCGTCTTGGGGGCGCGCTCTTGGCTTACCGGCGCCTGCCGCGTCCCCTTACCGTCGCTTTTCAGCACCCTGTTCCTTCGAACGGGTTTGGAATGCGCGCTGCGTACCAGTAACGCCTCCAATCGCATTGAGTCTACAGGGTTTGCGGGCCAGGAGGGCCTTTTGTGGCCGCCCGTACCATTGTTGGCCCACCTTGCGCCAACTAACTTGCCAATCAGCGTGCGCCGCGGACTGCGCGCCAGGTTGGAGCCATGGAAGAACGGTTAGCAGACATTCCCGGGGCCCGTAAGAAAGCTCAACCTATCGCGCCGGCTTTAGGTCGCGCTTCGGGAATTGCGAGGCCTTGGCGGAAATACGCCACGTTCTTCGTCTTTCTCACACTGTTCTCTACGATCGCCGGATATCTTACCGGACGCTTCAAAGGCCATTGGACGAGTTGGCGAAACGCCACGCCCGTCGAAGCGGCAGCCCCTGCTCAGACTCCTGCACTTGTATCCACTCCCAATCCTCGTTCTAAGAACAGCGACATCGAAGAAATCAGCCGCCTTGCGCCGCAGCAGCAGGCCGAGCGGCTTCTCGAACTCGCCATCCAGCGCCCCGATCTCTCGCTCAACCTGATCCATCGCAATCTCACCGCCTGGCGCGGGCATTTGGAAGACACCGAACATCTGTTTCAACTCGTGCTCGCAGCGCTGGATTCTGACGATCCGCGCGTGCGCGTGGCCGCCGTCGAAATCGATTTGGCTGCCAACAATCTCATCAAGTCGCCGCAGAGCGTCGCAAAACTGCTCCATCAGATTCAGGGCGATACCGACGGACGCTATCTGGCGCTATGGCGCTTGGGCGCCCTTGGCAATCGCGGCGTCGAACCGGCCGCGGTACTGGCCACTCTGATTCGTTACGCACACGACCGCAATCAGCAGGCGCGATTCTGGGCCGTCGAGGGTTTGGCGATGCTGGGTACGGTGGAAGCCATCGACCCGCTTCTCTCCATCCTGACGCACGATCCCGCGCCGCAAATTCGCGAGCGTGCCGCGCGCGGTCTTTCGCAATCCGGCTTGCTGACGGGAGAGCAGCGGCTCATCGCCGTCCCCCAATTGCTGAATCTTCTCGACGACGACTCAGTCGATGCTCCGACGCTCAATCTTGTCTATTCCACGCTCGAGACCATCACGGGAGCTTCGTTCGGGAAAAATCCCGGCGCATGGCGCGAGTGGTGGGCGCATCATGACACGCCCGAAAAGCCTCACCGCTCTAGGAAGGGCCAAGTTACCACCTGATTCGCTGTTCCTTAAAGTTCCCACCCACGGCGGCGTTCCGGAGACACCAGCTTCTGCGCGGCATCCGAGTTGACCACTTTCAGGTTTGCCCGATCCCAAGTTAGTTTTTGTCCCGCGCGGGTGGCGATGTTCCCCAAGAGCAGAGTCTCGGTGACCTTGCCTGAAAACTCGAAATTTCCGCCCGGTTTGACTTTCCCGCCCTTCGCGGCGTCGAGCCATTCCCGTTCGTTGCCAGGCGAGCGCGGCAACGTCGGCGGGGGCTGCTTGTAGGCATCCATCCTTGACTGCGGAATTAGCTTTGGGTGCCCGCCGTTGAACGAGCACAGAATCTTGCCGCGGTCTCCCACAAAAAGCAGTCCTTCGTCCATCTCTTCGCCCTCGCCCCTCCAGTCGCGGCCTTCTTCCAACTCTTCGGGGCGTGGGGGCTTCAGCCCGCCGTCATACCAGGTAAATTTCACAGCAGGCATGTCCGCGCGGGCGGCGAAGTTGTACCGAATCATGGACGCGAGCGGATAAGTCTCGTCGTAGCGTTCGCTGGAACTCGCTTCAACGCTATCAGGTGCCTCCAGTTTCAACACCCGGAAAATTGTGTCGTAGCTGTACGAGCCCATGTCCCCCAGAGCTCCGCAACCGAAATCGCTCCATCCGCGCCACATGAAAGGGAGGTACGCATGATGGAACGGCCGTTCCGGCGCAGGACCGAGCCACAAATCCCAAGTCAATCCTTCGGGAACAGGCTGCGATTCCTTTGGCCGGTCGACGCCTTGCGGCCAGTACGGCCGGCTCGACCAGTTGTGTACTTCTCTCACCGGACCGATGGCCCCGGCCCAAATCCACTCGCACAGCTGGCGCGTCGCCTCCGATGCCTGGTTGCCCACGGCAATTTGCGTGGCCACGCCCGTCGTGCGTGCGACTTCTGCCATGCGCCGTGCTTCGTAAATCGTGTGCGTCAAAGGCTTCTGGCAGAAAACGTGTTTGCCCTTTTTCATGGCCGCCACGGAAATAGCGGCGTGCAGGTTGTCGGTGCTGCACACTACGACCGCATCGACGTCCTTTTGTTTTTCGAGCAGTTCGCGAAAATCGACGAAGGCGGTGCAACCTTTGTAAGCTCCGGAAGCTTTCTGAGACGCATAATAGGCATTCACGATTTGTTGGCAAGGTTCGCGGCCGGAGACGCCGCTCGGGGCTTTCATGGAGTGCGTCAACTGGATCGGTTGATCCGGGCTGAGCCAATCCCACCCGCTATCCACGCCCAGAAGTTTGCGCACCGAATTGCAGAATTCGTGGGTGTCCCACTGCGGATGATCGGCACTGCTCTGATTCGGGTCGCACACCGCCACTCCTTGCACGTCCGGCTCCTTCAAGAAGTGCAGCATCACGCGCAAACCCTGCGAGCCCACCCCGATAAACGCCATATTGATTTTGTCGCTTGGAGGCACGAACGCCGCACCTCCCAGCACGTGGCGCGGCACGATCGAGAAAGCCATCGCCGCTGCTGCGCCCTGGCCCAGGAATTTGCGCCGGCTCATTGGCCTTTCGAAACATCCATCGGCGCGATTTTCTTTTTTCATTTGTGCACCTCATCGTGGGACTCTGGAGATACTTCGGCTGGCCGAATTAGGAATTCGCGCCGTTTTATAAAGTTCTTCCGATAGGGTTTCGTTCGCCGCGAGGATACCACTCACAGAAAGTTGGGAACAGATAAAGATGGGAGTGACGGAGTCCGGCCGCCGCGGAGGGCTACTCGTCGCGCAGAACGTGCATCGGTTCAACGCGCGCCGCGCGGATGGAGGGCACTAACGAAGCCACCGCCGCGATCACCAGCACGAGCAAGACTACAGACGACAAGGTCGGGACGTCCGATGACGTAACGCCATAGAGCATTCCAGAGAGCACGCGCCCGAACGCAGCGGCGAGTCCCCAGCCTGCGGCGCATCCTAGAAGGGAAACTCCCAGGCCTTGCCAAAGAAACTGTTTCAGGATTTGTCCGCGCAACGCTCCCAGCGCCAGGCGCAGGCCGACTTCGCGCCGGCGAATATTCACGGTGTAACTAAGCGTGCCGTACAGACCAATACAGGCAAGCCCGACGGCAGTGGCGGCAAAAAAGGAAAGTAGTACAGTGCGAAGACGGTTTTCCGCGAACGCAGCGTCAAGATGTTCTTCGAGAGGCATGAGTTCGAAGACGGAGCGGCTTGGCTCAAGCTCGTGGATTTTCTGCCGGATGGTCTCAGCTAGGGCCATCGGCTCGACGCTGGTGCGCACGAGATAGTGCGGGTCGGGTTCGGGAGCGCTCATGCACCAGTAGACCGTAGGGCTGGGCTCGTGGTTCATCCCGGATTCCCGCGCGTCCCCGACGATGCCTCGAACTTCGCCTGCCGGGGCGAAGTTGTTTCCCGGGATTTCCAGGTGCTTCCCGATCCAATTTGATTTCTCAGCATAACTGTTCGCGAAACTGCGATTCACTACGATTTGGAGAATGCCGGAACCCGGAACTTCACGGCAAGGATCGCCGCTGAGAAGTGGAATGCGCATGGTGGAGAAATAGCTGGGAGAGACGAAGCGGCTCTCGACAGTCAGTTTTGGCTCGGAAGCGGCGCGGCCCTCCTTCACATTGAGCTCAGTTTGGTATTGCATGGGCACACCAGGCAATTCCCCCGAAGTCGCCGCCCCTTCGACGCCCGGCAAAGCACGCAGAGAATCCAGAATCCGAGTGATTTTCTGAGTCAGGCCTTTCATGTCGGCGGTCTCGCCCCACGAAGCGCTGACATGAAAGGTGAGAACACGGCTGGAATCAAAGCCTGGCGAGACGCGGCCGAGTTCCTGAAAGCTGCGGAGAAGCAAGCCCGCTCCGGCCAGCAAGGTGACGGCGAGAGCAACCTGCACTCCGACAAGGAGCCACTGGAGCGGATGGCGCCCGGAGACTTGCGTGCGGCTGGCTTGCGCGAGAGAACTGGAGATACTGAAGCGCGTGCCGCGCAGCGCAGGAAACAGTCCGCAGAGAAGAGTTGCCAGCACCGCACAAACGAGCGAATAGGCCACGATGCGCCAGTCCAGATGGATTTCTTCCACGCGCGGCAGATCTCCCGCGAGCGAGCGAAAGACGC
>Ga0307479_10001578_pt1 | contig 20850 bp, 12 predicted proteins | sample atmos_gasesECM4C_FD_203743 | JGI IMG/M metagenome (GOLD analysis project Ga0307479, IMG submission 203743) | Hardwood forest soil microbial communities from Morgan-Monroe State Forest, Indiana, United States - atmos_gasesECM4C_515 | ecosystem: Environmental > Terrestrial > Soil > Temperate...
AAGTCACCTCCGCCCCGATGTGCGCTTTCACTGAACTCTTTTTCGCTGCCAGATAAAAGCGCGGCGCACCGTAAACTCCGTCGCGGTCCAGCACCGCCATCGCAGCCATTCCATTCGCCGAGCAACTCGCAGCCAACTCTTCGGGCACGGATGCGCCTTCCAGAAAACTAAACGCCGAGCGCGCGTGCAGTTCGGCGTACATCAGTCGTAGACCCCGCGCAAAAACCAGCCTTGCCGCAGCGCGTCGTAATAAATTCGATAGAGACCCCGTTGCCGCCCTGAATGTTCCGTTTTTTTGGCTATGTGTTCGTTTCCGCTTGAACGTGGTGACTGCGGGGAATCTATCAAGTTCACGTTTTGCCGAGATGGGGCGCAGCGGTGCTGCACCCCTACAGGGCCAAATTCAATCTCGAGATCCCACTCGTCCTGGTGCCAGGAATCCTCCTGCCACCAATCCCCCGAACTCCGCCACGGCCCCGAAGCCGTCACCACCTCGCCGCGCATCCCCCGCAAATACACTCTCACCGGCTGCTCCTCCCGCAGCTCCACCCGCACCGCCTGCGCCGGCCGGATCACGCGAAAAGCTGTCACTGCATCTTCCAACTTGTCCCCGCGCTTTGTAACGCCAGCATCTTGTTTACGACCAGCCCGGTTTCCCCGCTCCGCTAAAGCAACAAACCGCGCCATCCGAAAGCTCTCCGGCCGATGGCTATCCACCAATTCCGCGCAACCCAAATTCCCTTCCCCCACCAACTTCCCCAGCCGCGCAATCGTCACTTCCAACTTCTCCGGGTCCGGCCCGCACGGCACAAACAATCCGTTCTGCGCCACGCGCGGCGCCGCCGCATCCGCGGTCATATAAATTTTCTGAATCGGCGCCTCCGGAGGATCCCCTTGCAGTTGCAGCCGCAGCAATTTCAGTAGCGTCTTCGCATTGCGCATCGGCACCGGCAGCGTCAGCACTTTCTCGTACTGCTTCACGTCCGGTTTTCTTCGCAAATCTTCCTTCAACGCCTGGAAATCCTTCTCAAACGAAGGCTGCAATTCGAATCGCACCCGCACCGCGCGAATCGCCAGGGCCCGCGCCTCCAACCGGGCGCAAAGCTGGTCCAGCAACCGCCCCAGCAAAAACGACAGCGGCTCCAGCGCTTCCACCGCATCATCCAGTTCCATCTCTTCCACAAAGCTAGAAGACGCCTGCGCCAGCACCAGCGCACGCTGCCTGACTCCGCGCGCCAACTCGCTTAGCCGCACTCCTTCGTGCCCCAAGCGTTCCGAAAGCTGCAAGACCGGCAGCGCCGCCAACGCTTGCAGCGTCTCCACGCCCCAACGCTCCAAAATGTCCAGGGTTTCTGTTTCGGTGGCAAGAACACCAACCGGCAAAGGGCCTAGGCACCGGCGCCCCTCGCTTGCGGGAATAATGGTGATTCCGGGGAACCCGCGTGCCGCGTGAATCGCCACTTCCATATTCGCAGCAACCGCAACGCGCGCAGCCAAGCCAATCGCGGTCACCCGCCGCGCCAATTCCTGCGCAATGTTTTCGTCAACGCCGAATAAAGCGCTCAGCCCCTCGAGATCGAGAACCACCGTGTCCAGCGCCGTGTCTTCCACGCGCGGAGAAACGCTCCACGCCGCGTCCAGCAGAGCCGCATGCGCCGCCTGCTCCTGCGCTTCCGAGCGCATGCAAATCTGCACATTCCCAAACTGCGCCGCCTGCGCCTTCGTCATCCCCAACTGAATGCCAGCTTCGAACGCCGCTGGATTCGCCGCCACCACACTCCACAAGGGCGGCGCTCCGCTGATCAACGCCAGCGCCCCATCCCCAAGCGCTCGATGCCCGCGCACCACCGCCTGCACCAAAAAATCCGCAATATAAACGCAAGCAAATCCCATAAAAATCCAAATCGACTCGCATACCATGTAGCGCTGGCCTGCCCTGAGCTTCGAAGGGCATTTTGCCGGCGCTCGTATCCGTCATCGAGATCTCCAAATCATCTCCGTCTCAAAAACTCCGCCCAGTGGCACAGCCATTTTTGGCTGTGTTCTTTCTCGAATGTTAACCACACGCTTTTCCGGCATCTGTATCCGCGACCGCACCACATCCGTGCGAACCGAAAACCCTCGCAACAACTTCGCGAACGGATAGCAACTCGCTGAAGCCTCCGTCCACCGCGCTTCCCCTGCCTCCAACCGCACCACCAGCGAAGCGCACGTCTTCGCATGCGGCTCCTGCTCCAGCAGCAGCAAAATCGTCGGCGTATCCTCCACCGCCCTCCGAAAACGAAACCAAGCATTCAGCGGCACCTGGCGCGCCGTGCGCGCCGGTACATCGCTCAAATCCACCGCCACCATCCCAAACCCGCTAGCCTGGATCAGCAAATCCGTGGCCCGCAGCGCCTGCTCGATATTTTGACAGCGCACCCAAAGCAATTTTCCGAGCGCAATCCCCGCCGCATCCCCCGTCAGCGGATCAAAGTTGTCCCGCGCGTCCACCAGCGCGCACACTTCTCCCTCCGCCGTTCGCGAAGCCAAAGCGGAAAGCAGAAAGCTCGTCCGGCCCGAACAAGCCGCCCCGCAAATCTCCGTCATTGCTCCGCGCGGCAATCCCCCCACCAACGCATCCATCTCCGCAATGCCCGTGGAAACCAGTTCAAACGCATTGCGATTCCGATACGCAAAAGGCGAAGCCACCCGCCCGCGCAAATCGGATTCAATTTTGGAGCGTAGGGTAGCGAGTGAACTGGCAGCCATGGGAGTTTGCGGCGAACGGCGAGGGACGGTAGGACTTCGCTTTTTGTTCGCCTACGCCCAATTCTCCGTAAATCTCCGGTTCTTGTCAAGCCCAAGCGGTGGAAAGCGCGCCAAGCTGGGGCGCAGCAGTGCTCGCCCCTACGAAGCATAGTCCCCGGCTCAGTGCTATACTCCGCGGAAATACTTCTCTTGGAGGTTCATATGGCTACCGCGCCGGTAAAAAATCCTAGTTTTCCGGGACCTCCCAAATTTGCCACTGCCGCGGAAGAGCGCCGACACCGCAAAGAGCGCCTGGCCGCTTCGTTCCGGTTGTTCTCTAAATTTGGTTTTGATGAAGGCGTCACCGGGCACATCACGGCGCGCGATCCGGAGCGGCCGGATCATTTTTGGGTGAATCCGTTTGGCGTGCACTTCAGCCAGATTCGCGTTTCGGACTTGATGCTGGTCAACGCCAAGGGCGAAGTGGTGGAAGGCAAGCATCCGCTGAACGGCGCGGCGTTTGCGATTCATTCGAGCGTGCATCACGCGCGGCCGGATGTGATTGCCGCGGCGCACTCGCATTCGCTGCACGGCAAAACGTGGTCATCGCTGGGGCGCTTGATCGATCCCATCACGCAAGACGCTTGCGCTTTTTTCGAGGATCACGCGGTCTTCGATGATTTCACCGGCGTGGTCTACGACACCACGGAAGGCGAACGCATCGCACGCACGCTCGGGGCGCGCAAAGCGGCCATCCTGCGCAATCACGGCTTGCTCACCGTCGGCGAGAGCGTCGACGAAGCGGTGTGGTGGTTCATCACCATGGACCGCAGTTGCCAGGCGCAGCTTCTCGCCGAAGCCGCCGGCAAGCCCATTGCGATCGACCGCGAAAACGCGCTCCTCACGCGCGGCCAAGTCGGCTCGCACGGAGCGGGCTGGTTCCAGTTCCAGCCACTGTGGCAGCGCATCACCCGCGAACAGCCTGACCTCTTTGATTAGTCACGAGTGTGCACCGCGCCGGGCCGCGAAGAAGGACCGCCGCCCCATCGCCTCGCGCCCTTTTGCGAGCGATGAATCCTCTGCGTTTTAACACCCCCGTTGTAGCAGCGAGCTTATCTCGCTATCCGCTTCAAGCCCCGTAGGCTCGCCCTCTCAGTCCCGAAATGGCTTTACAGGAGTCGGGCCGATTATGAGTGCGTCACAACCTGTACCGACGGGCTATTGCCGAACAATCTTCTTAACGACAACCTTGGACGTCCAGCATTCAGCTGGAGTCGGGGGAATTTGCATTGTCGAACTTCTTTTTCAAGACCCACGAGGCTTCTTCCACGAATGGGTCACCCATGACCCAGAACACCATCCAGCTGGAGCAAGTCTGCAAGAACTACGGCGACGGAAAAGTCGTACATGCCCTCCGGGATATCGATCTCAGCGTCGCGCAGGGCGAACGAGTGGCCGTCATGGGTCCCTCCGGCTCCGGCAAATCCTCTTTGCTCAACTTGATCTGCGGTTTGGATGATCCTACGAGCGGCAGCGTCAGCGTCGCAGGCATAAAAATTTCGGACCTTAACGACGATCAACGTACCCGGCTGCGCCGCGAGAAAATCGGAATGATCTTTCAGACCTTCAATCTTCTGCCTACTTTGAGCGCCGTCGAGAACGCCGCCCTTCCGCTTCGTCTGCAGGGCATGCGCCGCAAAGAGGCGGAACATCGCGCGGCCGCCATGCTCGAACGCGTGGGGCTAAGAACTCGAATCACGCATCGCCCCGATGAGATGTCCGGCGGCGAACGTCAGCGCGTTGCCATCGCTCGCGCCCTTATCTTTTCTCCCCCCCTGCTCCTGGGCGACGAGCCAACCGGCAATCTCGATTCCGCCACGGGCGCAGAAATTCTCGCGCTCCTCGACGATCTTCACAAGGAATTCAACAGCACCTTGTTTCTGGTAACGCACAACGATCTTGTCGCCAGCTTTTGCGATCGCGTGGTCTCCCTTCGCGATGGCTATATCTTGAAAGAAGAGCGGCCCGACCTTGTTCTCGCCGGATCCTACTAATGTTTCTGGCGCTCTGGGACATTAGCCGGCAGCAGTGGTGGAATCATCGTCTGCGTCTTTTCTTGACCACCATGGGCATCGCGCTGGGCGTCGCGGTATTTTTCGCCATTCGCACCGCCAACATCACCTTGCTCGACTCTCTCCGGCTCACCGTCGAAAAGGTCGCCGGCAAAGCCACACTGGAAATCACCGCTGGCGAAACAGGTTTTGCGGAAGAAGTCCTCGAAACGGTCCGCTCTACTCCCGGGGTAAAAATCGCCGAGCCGATGATCGAGGTCATCGCGCGCACGGCCTTCGCCGAAGAAGGAAACCTCCTCATTCTCGGCGTCGACACCACTGGCGATCAGCAGCTGCGCGATTACCAGTTCGACAAAGCACAAACCCAAATCGCCGACCCGCTCGTCTTTCTTGCGCGGCCCAATTCCATCCTGCTTTCCCGCGCGTTTGCCGATCGTCACGCGCTGAAGATCGGCGATACGCTGCCCCTGTACGCGTCGATGGGCCGCAAAGACTTCACGGTGCAAGGAATCTTTAAACCGGTCGGAATCGGCGAGGTTTTCGGCGGCAACATCGCCATAATGGACGTGTATTCCGCGCAGGTCATTTTCAATCGCGGCCGCAATTTTGACCGCCTCGATCTGATGAATTCTCCAGATATTCCCGTAGAAACTGTCCGGCAAAATCTGCGCGGCAAATTGCACGCCGGGCTGGAAATCGCGCCTCCCGAATCGCGCGGCCAGGATCTGGAAAGCGCCGTCACGGCCATGCGTGTTGGTTTGACCATAACCAGTTTCACCGCGCTTCTCGTCGGCATTTACATCATCTTTAACTCGTTTACCATCGCGGTAAATCAGCGCTGGAAGGAAATCGGCATACTCCGCGCCGTGGGTGTCGAGCGCCGCAACATCAATCGCATGTTTCTCTGCGAAGCTTTGCTAATGGGTGTGATTGGATCTGCGATGGGAATCGCCGCCGGCTATTACCTTGCGGCGATCGGCGTAAAAGTCATGGCCAATATGGCGTCTTCAGTCTATGGCTTTATGTCGACCTCGACGCCGGCCGTCTTCCGCATCCAATACGCGATCACCTCCTTCCTACTCGGCGTAGCCACGTCCGTCTTTGGCGCGTGGTTCCCAGCGCGAGCGGCGTCGCAGCTCGATCCCACTTTAGCGCTGCACAACATCGAAGCGCGCAAGAGAGAAGCTGTGCTCGGATGGGGCCGTGCCACTGTCGGCCTTGCTCTTACCTTGTCCAGCCTCGCGCTAATGCTCTGGACGCCCTCTGGCGTGGGCGCCACCTTCCAATTCTCCTATGCCATCCTGATGCTCTTGGGCTTGACGGCGCTGTTGCCGAAGCTGATCGAGATGATTTCGCACGTGCTTCGCCCTTTCATGGACTGGATGGGTGGGGCGGAGGGCAGTCTCGCGGTTGATGCGATGATCCAGTGTCCCCGGCGCAGCTCCGCCACGGTTGGAGCGCTCATGGTCGGGCTCATGTTTGTTTTCTCGACGGCAGGTTATATTCAAAGTTACCGGCACATGGTGGACCGCTGGATGAAGCAATCCCTAAACGCCGATATCTTTGTCGCCACATCCACCACCATGCGATCCACCACCTATCATTTCAACGAAGAGCTCGGCCGGCAGATCGCCGGCGTCCCCGGTGTGAAGCGGCTTGAAAACGTCCGCTTCACCACTGTCCCGTATGACGGCGACAGTGCCGCCCTGATAGCCATCGAGATGGACGGTTTCATGGCCCGCGCTATCGACGCCGTGGAAGGGGAGAGCGAGAAAACCCTCCTCGACGCGCTTCCAAAGGGCGAAGGCGTGCTCGTCTCCCGAAACTTCGCCACGCGCTGGAAGGTGCATGTCGGCGATTCGCTCACGCTGAATACTCCGAACGGTACGCTTGAGCGCCGGATTCTTGGCATTCTCGATGACTATCGCTCTGAGAAAGGCACCATCTTTATCGATCGCGGCCTCTACAAACGATACTGGCATGACAATGCCGCCGACTTCTTCTTCGTTACTCTAGACTCTGGCGTCGATCCGGTGGCGGCCAAGCGCCGGATTCAGAAGCTGACCTCCAACACGGTCCACGCATTCGTCTACACTCAGGTGGAATTTAAGAAGTGGGTGTACGGCCTGGTTGACCAGTTCTTCGTGCTCAACTACATGCAACTGGTGATCGCCGTAATTGTATCGATGCTCGGAATCGTGAATACGCTCATGATTTCCATATCCGAGCGCAAACGTGAAATTGGCATAATTCGTGCGATCGGCGGGCTGCGCGCTCAGATACGCAAGCTGATCCTGCTGGAAGCGGTGGCCATTTCGATTGTAGGTGTAGCCGTGGGGGCGCTCGCCGGAATGTTTACCACCGAATTCATGGCTCACACTGTTTCTATGGTCTTAGCGGGATACGCCGTTCCATTCTATATTCCCTGGGCGTTGATCCTCATCAGTCTGCCGATCGTAATCGTGATCGCGCTCCTGGCTGGATGGTGGCCTGCCCAACATGCCGTCGGCAATCAGATCCTCGAGGCAATTGGATATGAATAGACCGGCGTCGCGTGGCGTTGTTGGGATTAGGGACGCGCTTTTCGTTTGCGCAATCCTATTTTTCCTAATGGCTGCTCCAGCCTTCAGCGACATCGACGCTCGCAAGATTCTCGACGGTGTGTACGAGCAGGACACCAGCCATGACACCGCGATGAGAGCCGTATTCGCCATCTTCGACAGAGACGGCCACAAAACCACAAAGAAGTTCATGCTGTTCCGCCTGGGCTCGCCCGGCGATAGCAAGACGCTTGTGCGCTTCACCGATCCCGCCGAGATTCGCGGGGTTACGCTGCTTTCCTATAATCACAAAGGTGACACTGACCGACAGTGGCTCTACATCCCCGCCACGCAACGCACCCGCACCGTCACTCCGCGTGAACATTCTGAGAAGTTTGCAGGCACTGACTTTACCTACGAAGACGTTGAGGAGCGTGTGCTTGACGATTTCAATTACCGGCTTCTGAGTGACAACGAGATTATCGATGGGCACAAAACTTACAAAGTGGAAGCGAAGCCGGTGGATGCGAACCGTTCACAATATAGGTATGTTTACTACTGGGCGGCGCAAGATATTCCGATCATTCTGCATGCCGAAATGTACGACCGGGACGGAAAACTGGTCCGCGAACTTCACGCCTCGGCGCTCAAGAAAGTTTCCGGCATCTGGGGCGCGCGCCATGTCGAGATGCAGTCCGTAGAGGAAAAAACCCGCACGGTGCTGACCATCGACGAGGCTAAGTTCAATCAACATCTCGATGAGAAACTCTTCACGCCCGGAAGCCTGGAGAGCGCGCCAGCCATTAAACACTGACAACACTTCCGCCGAGCTTCGCTTCCGGCGTCATGTGCGCCAGGTGGCTCCTCTATCCCCTGTGCCCTCACTCGATTGCGCACACTTCCTGTCACTACGGGGGTGACTACCCCCTACGCGCTTCGGATTTCCCCGCGTTTGTGGCAAACCCAATTGACTCACCCTGTAAGTCACCTCTTGTCAGGGGCTTGCGGCTTCTTTGGCGCTCTATTCCCTTGCAACCTTTTGCCGCCAAAATATATCCTAAGTACCGACTTTGCCCGGTCCTCGAATCCCCACACGCAGTGTATTCACAAAACTGGTTCGATTGCTGGAGGATTCGACTATGTGGCGAAATGCTTTTGTAGCGCTCATGCTGGTGAGCTGTGCCTTCCTGGCTGCCTGCGGCGGCTCGATGAACACTTCCACGGTCAATGGCGTCCCCATGAGCCTAACCATCCGTGACACGCCGCCCAGCGGTGTGGCAGTGCTGTTCTTTGAGGCCTTGATCACGGGAGGCACCTTGCAGCCTTCGGATACAACCAAGGCCGCGGTTCCGGTGGTTACAACGCCGGTGGAGGTTGAGTTCGGGCATTTGCAAACGGACACGGCGTTCCTCAGCTTGTCGAACATCCCAGCCGATACCTACAAGAGCCTGACCCTCACGTTTGGCAGCGCGGTGCTGACGATCGTGAACCACTCGGGAGCGGCGATCGGTTCCTGTGCCGACAATTCCGTGTGCCAAATCACGCCCAACTTCAATCCGTCGACGGCAACATTGTCGAGCCCATTCCCGGTCACCGTGGATGCGAACGCGACGTTCGGGATTAAATTGGATTTCAACGTGAACGCCTCGCTGCAAAGCGATCTCTCCGTCAATCCCATGGTCAGCGTTGTGAACGTGACGCAGAAGCGCCGCGAGGACGACCAAGGCGACATGGAAGAAGCGGATGACGTGGACGGCCAGGTCACGGCGGTGGGAAGCAACGTGTTCACGTTGATGAATGAGAGGAGCGGACAATCGTTCACCATCAACGTGGATAGCAACACGGAGTTCGAGGATTTCGACCGTGCCGGGTGCACGGCGACGCCTCAGAACTTTACTTGCGTGACGATGGGGCAGATTGTCGAAGTGGACTTGAGCGAAAGCGGCACGGGCACGATGCTGGCCAAGCGCGTCAAGCTCGAAGAGCAGGCGAACCAGGAAGCTCTCAAGGCGACCATCACGACCGTAGATAGCAGCACGCAGTTTCACGCGGTGGTGTTCAACGAAGAGCCTGCGGTCAGTGGCGTCTCCGAAGGATCGGCGGTGGTAGTCACGATCCTGCCCGGCGCGACCTTCGCGGCGAGCAGCGAGGAGATGGGCGAAGACGGCGGCTTCACGCAGACAGGGCTGAGCTTCGCGAGCGCGGCGGACCTGCTCGTAGGCCAGGACGTGCAAATCCGGCCGCAAATGGTGACGTCAGCCAGCGGCGTCACCATCATCACGACTGATCGGATTCACCTGCGGCCATCGCAAATCACCGGTCAAGTGAGCGCGATCAACAGCGATGGAACATTCACGCTGACGGGGCTTTCCTCGCTGTTTACGGGAGCGACGCCGACGGTCACCTCGATCAAGGTCGAGATGGTGTCCGAGATGAGCTTTGAGGACGTTTCCGGCCTCAGCGGACTGGCAGTCGGAAACACCGTGTCGGTGAAGGGACTCCTGTTCAACACTACTGGGTCGCCCACATTGTTAGCGAAGGGAATTCGCAAACAGTAAGAGCGAGGACTGCCAAGTTCGCTCCGATTGAAGCAGCGAGGCAGCGCGCTGCCAAAATTCATCGCAGGCTGATTCCGCAGGTGATGTAAAGGGGCGGCTCAGCCACTGTTGCGGGAACGGACAGCCAGAAATGGCTGTCCCACTGAGTCCCGGAAATGGAGTGCCACTAGCTTAACGTGAGGCGCGTTTCGCTTAGGTCTAGTTCGTGCTCAATTTTGCGGAGAACCTCGTCGTTGATGCGGCCTTCGTTCCGCAGGCGGACGGCGGTTTTTCGTTCGAGGCGGAGGAGTTCGCCCAGGATTTTGCGGTAGCGGTCGAGCTCCTGGTTGCTCATGCCATCGTCGTCGGAGTTTTCTTTGCTCATGCTGGTAAGGCGACGGGTGTAGCGGCGGGCGAGGTCGTCGTAGACAGCGGCAAAATCTTCCAGATCTTGCCCGCGGGCGTTTTCCAGATGCGATAGCGCAGTGCTGATGATGATGCGGCGGGCCTCATCTTCTTCGCCGTCGCTGCCGGCTTTACCGGCGAGGCCGAGGGCGCGGATGAGCGGCGGCAGCGTCAAGCCTTGCAACACGAGGGTCACGAGAATGACGCTGAAGGTGAGAAAGATAATCAGGTTGCGCTGCGGGAATGGCGTAGCATCCGAGAGCGTCTCGGGAAGAGCGATGGCGGCGGCGAGGGCGACGACACCGCGCATGCCGGTCCAGCCGACTACGAAGACCTGCTTTGCGGAGGGCATGGTGTAAGTTTGGTGCAGAAGGCGGGTGCGGATGAGATAAGCGATAAATGCGCCGGGATACATCCAGAGCAGGCGCAGCACGATGACAATGGCGCTGAACAGCGCACCGTAAAGCAGCAGGCGAGACAAATTGTAGCCGCGAATTCCCGCGAGGACATGGGGAAGCTGGAGACCGATGAGGACGAAGACTAGGCCGTTGACGGCAAAAGTAAGGGAATCCCAGACCGCCCAAGCCTGCATACGGACGGTGGCTGAGAAAAACTCCGAGCTTTGGCGGCTGAGGTAGAGGCCACAAGCAACCACGGCGAGTACGCCTGAGGCGCGCACGGATTCGGCGGCGAGATAGGCGGCGTAAGGGGTGAGGATGCTAACGACGATCTCGATGGGGCCGTCGTCGATGCGGCGCTCGAACCATTCAACAATCAAGCCGAGAACCAAGCCGATGATGAGTCCGACGACGATCAAATAGGTGAGCCGCAGAGCGCCTTCCGCGACGGTGGGTGTGCGGCCGCCCACGACCATGGCAATAGCGAATTCAAGAGCGAGGAGACCGGTAGCATCGTTGACGAGGCTCTCGGCTTCGAGGATGTCCACGATGCGTTGCGGGAGACCGACGCGCTTGGCGATAGAGGTGGCGGCGATGGCGTCGGTAGTGGCGACAACGGAGCCCAAGACGAAGCCAAGGCGCCAGTCGAAGCCGGGAAACACCCAGCGCGCCATTTCGGCGACGCCAAGCACGGTAAAACCGACCAGGCCGAAGGCGAGAAGAAGAATGCTGACCAAGTTGAATTTGAAATCGCGCCAGGAGGTCAGCCAGGCGGCGGAGTACAGGAGAGGGGGCAGGACGACAAGAAAGATTATGTCGGGATTCAACGGGATGCTGGGGATGCCAGGGATGAAGCTTAGGAGCAGTCCGGCGACTACGAGGACGATGGGGTAAGGCGTCTGGAGTTTGCGGGCGAGGGCGGCGAAAACGACAACGAAGAGGAGGAGCAGGAGGAAGACAATTTCGATTGCGTGGATGCCGCCGCTCTGCATCATCTGAGAGGTTTCCTTGCGGTTTAAAGATTACGACGAAAAGGGTGAGTTCGACTACAGATTGGGCGGCCTCCAGCGAGAACAGGGCTTCAAAATTCGGAGGCACCGGGAGATGGCAAGTGCGGGTAACCTCGAAGATGCCGCCCTAAGTGGACGGCCCTACATGAGCACTCCAAACGTGTCCGGCGCGACTAAGAGCCGTGCCCCTGAAAGAGTTATTCATAGCGGAGGGCGATCAGGGGGTCGACGCGGGAGGCGCGGCGGGCTGGGATCCAGCAGGCGACGATTCCGGTGATGAGGAGGAGCGCGGCTACGGAGGTTAGCGTGACTGGGTCGTAGGCGGAGACACCCCAGAGTTGGGTGGCGATTACGCGAGCTACGGCGAGGCTGGCGATGATGCCGAGGACGATGCCGGCGCCAACCAGGCCCACGCCCATGCGGATTACCAGACGTAGCACGTCGCGCTTCTCTGCGCCGAGGGCCATGCGAATGCCAATTTCGTGGGTGCGACGGGCGGTAGTGTAGGCGAGGACGCTGTAGACGCCGATGGTGACGAGCACGAGTCCGATGGAGCCGAAGACGGTCATGAGCAGGAAGCCGAAGCGAGGTCCGGCGTAGGAGAAGCTGGCGATGAAACTTTCGAGGGTGCCGGTGAAGGTGAGCGCGACGTTGCTGTCGGTGGCCCAGATTTCGTGGCGGACGGCGTTCATCATGGTCATAGGCTCAGGACCGGTGCGGACTAGAACGCCGCGCGCGCCGGAGCCGGTCATAGTGTAGGGGACCCAGAGTTCCGGCTCTGGAGGATCCTGTAGGCCACGGTTCTTCGCGTCGGCGACGACACCGATGATCTCGAACCAAGGATCGGCGAGCTTGTCGGGAAATTGCTCGAGCTGCGCAATGTGCACGCGCTGACCGAGAGGATTCTCGTTGCCGAGATATTTGTGGGCGAAGGTCTGGTTGATGACGGCGAGCTTGCGCTTTCCTTCCACTTCGGCTTCGGTGAAGGGGCGGCCGTCGATGAACTGGATTTTGAGGACTGGGAAATAACCTTCGCTGCAAAGCTGAAAGAGAGCGGTCCACTTTTCTGCGTGCGTCTTGCCGGGAATCTCGATGTCAGTGCCAATGCCGCCGTAAGGCGGAAGCGTGCTGGTTTCCGTGGCTTCGAGGACGCCGGGTAGGGCTTGGAGGCGATGGAGCAAGGGACGGAAGAAGCCGGCGACTTGATCGGAGGTTTTGTAGCGGTCCTCTGGGAGAGGAAGGCGAGCGACGAAGATGTGGTCGGGCTGCAGGCCGAGATGCACGTCGCGAAGAGCGACGAAGCTGCGCATGAGGAGACCCGCGGCGACGAGGAGGGTGAGCGACACGGCGACTTCGAGGACGACGACGGCGTTGCGCAGACGACCATGGGCGGAGCCACCGCTGATCCCTTTGCCGCTGTCGCGGAGGGGATCGTTGAGGTCGCGACGGACGACTTGGAGGGCGGGTGCAAGACCGAAAACGATGGCGGTGAGCACGGCTACCGCGAGAGTGAAGACGAGCACGGGAAGATTCAGGCGAATGACCGCTTCGGCGGGGATGATTTGCTGAGGCATGAGGGCGACGAGAGCTTTGAGCCCGCCCCAAGCCATGACGACGCCGAGAATGGCTCCGCTGACAGCGAGCAGGAAGCTCTCGACGAGGAGCTGGCGGATGATGCGCCAGCGCCCGGCGCCGAGCGCAGCGCGGATGGCGAATTCTTTTTCGCGGGCGGTGGCGCGGGCGAGGAGCAAGTTGGCGACATTGCCGCAACCGATGAGCAGGAGGAGGCCGACGGCGGCGAGGACGATGTAGAGGGTGGTGCGAAAGCGGCCGACGACGAGATCAGTGAGCGTCTCGATATGGACGCTAAACTTTTTCGGGTAGTCCTTGGGATAGATGGTGGAGAGATTTTTGGCGACGACGGTAAGGTCGGATTCAGCCTGACGGATGGACACGCCGGGCTTGAGATGACCGAGCAGGAACCAAAAGATGGGGAAGCCGCTGCGTTCTTGCGCGGCGGAGTGGCTGGGCTTTTGCGGAATCCACATGTCGGCATCGCCCCAGCCGAAACGCGGAGGCATGATGCCGATCAGGGTGCGTTGCGTGCCGTTAAGAACAAAGGTCTTATTGATGAGGCTGGGGTCGGCGCTAAAGCGGGCGACCCAGGTCTTGTAGCGCATAACGAAAACGGGGGGCGCGCCGGGTTCGTAATCGGCGGGCTGGGCAACACGACCGAGAAGGGACGGCATGCCGAAGAATTCAAATGTGCCGGGAGTGATGTAGTTGCCGTCGAAGCGCTCGGTGCCCTCGCCGGAGCGATAGAGGACGTCGAGATTGGCGTTAGCGATGGCGCGGTCGAAAGAGTGGTTTTGCGCGAGATAATCGAGGAATTCGGGGCCGGAGTAGCCAAAACGTCCACCGGGGTTGTTCTGCTCGGTGTCGTGAATCTGGACGGCGACGAGGCGGGGTGCGTCGGTGTAAGGAAACGGCTCCATTAAGACATTTTCGATGACGCTGAAGATAGCGGTGGAGGCGCCGATGCCGAGGGCGAGAGTGACGGCGGCAATGATGGCGAAAGCGGGGCTCTTCCGCAGGTTGCGGAGGGCGAAGCGGATGTCCTGGCCGAGCGTACCCATGATCTTGCCTCCGGCATTGCTGCGAGACGCATGCAGGAGATACGCGCTTGGGTACCCAAATGTTTCTACCTAATGTTGCGATTCGCGAGGACGGCACAATGGAAACAGCAGCACCTGCAGTCAATCAGGACGGGCTGATGGCTAAGGTTAGCGCGTATGCTTTCTGGAAACCGAAAAGCCCCGGCTGCCAACGCAGCCGGGGCTTCTAGACTTTGAGAGGGTTGCGAGAACTACTCTTCGTCGCCCTCGCCTAGCTCGGCAGGCGCAGGTGTCAGCGTGCCAAACAGGCCGTGCAGCTCGTCAGTGCCACCGGCAGTGAAGAACAGGGTTTCCGACGACCCTGCGCCCCCGTTGTTACCGAAGGTGAGCGACCAAAGGCCGCCAATGGTCACCAGCGAATCATCAGGATTCCGGACAAAGCCGATGAATTTCTTGGTGAACCCATTGAACGCCGCGATCCAACCGCTGCGGAAATTGCCGACAAGAATGGTGTTGCTGAACTCGCCGAAATCGCGTGGAGTCCAGACAACGCCCCAAGGCGCGTTGAACCAATCGCCGTGCTCGAGACGGCCCTGGAATTTGCCTTCCGTGCTGAAGATGTCGACGAAGCCGAAGCCATCGCCGCCGACGGGATCATGGCGCGGGCCATCCTGTTTTGCGTAGGTTACGAAGATGCTGCCACCTATGTTCTGGACGTTGAAGGGAGCGAAATCGCGGGGAATGCTGTCGTCGTCGAAGGCGTCATCGCCTAGATGCACGGGGCGGAAATCGGTGCCATAGACTTCGACGCGGCCGGAGCGGAAGTTGGTGACATAGAGGACTTTCTGGCCATCGATTTCGCCGGAGGTCATGCCCTTGTAGACCGCGCTGTTCTTTGAACCTTTGTCGGAGTTATCGACTTCCAAGACGGCATTGACCGAGGGAGGTTTGCTACCAGCGGCTACATTGGCGCCTGGGTTCCATCCGGAGATCGTTCCGTCCTCGGTGGCAAAGATGAAGGCGGCAGGCAGCCCAGCGGGCGTACCCTTGTTCAAAAGAAAATCGGTGGTGCTGCCGTTAAAGACAACGCCGGTTGGCGCGGACTGGGTACCTGGCGCAAAACCAGGAGCTGGAACCATAACAAAGTCGTTGAATGGGCTGTTGATCCCGTTACCGTTGGAATCGGGATGAGGGTCCGCCGCGAAAAAACTTGCAGGGGATGCGGTTGGAGGAGTTCCGGCGGGTGCGGTTGGGGGTGGGGGTACGATGGAGTACAGCGTCGAGGTGCCGGAGTTATTGTTGCCGACCCACCACGGGCTGCCGTTCGGGGACCGAGTGAGTCCCCAGGGATTGACCAGGTTGGGATCGTGCACCGGCGCTTTACCGACTGATTCGGTGGGATCCGCCACCAAATTGGTTTGAATGTAATGCTGCGCGGGCGTGAGGTTGGGAAGGGCGAATAGGGCCAACGCAAAAGCGGTTGAGAGCTTTGCGCACTTCAAAAGACACTGCATAAGTCGTCTTACCTCCAGAACAAGATTTAGGTCGGCAGCAAATCGCGGTGCGCACCGCACCGGAGCAGGCTTCCTGGGCGCAAGCGCCTTTCTGCACGCAAGAGCTTGCAGATACGATGCTCGGGCAGAGATAGAGTTAACTTGCAGGCGGCCGGAGAGTGTCACGGAAAAGTCAAAATGGAGTCATCTTCTGGCCCGGCTGAGGCTGTGACTGATTTGAAGCATGCGCAATGACTAAGAGTGGCGGACGGCCGAGAAAGAAGATACCTTCGAAGGAACTCAGCCTTATCTTTCGGCAGGAGAGAATAATGTTTCTACGACTTCTGCGACTCTGTTGCCTCGGATTCCTGGCACTTTCGCTTGTGGCGTCACCTGCTTTTTCGCAGGGCAAAGGAAAAGGTCATAACAAGGACGGCGGCGATGACGATCGGGGCCGGGGAAAAGGAAACAAGAAGGCAAAGCACGAGTTCGACGCGCAGGACCGGGAAGTAATCACAACGTATTATTCGAATAGAAATTCCAATCTGCCGCCGGGACTTGCGAAGCGCGGAGGAAATCTTCCGCCTGGGCTGGAGAAACAACTGGAACGGAACGGCACTTTGCCGCCAGGATTGCAGAAGCGTGTTCAGCCGTGCCCGGTGGAGTTGGAGCGGCAATTGCCACCAGTGGAGACGGGTTACGTCCGGGGCGTCATCGGTGCGCACATAGTGATCTACAACCGCAGCACTAATGTGATCGTAGACGTGATGAAAGACGTGGTGCGCTGAGGGAGGCTGAAGTCTCTGTTTTTTAGAGCCTCACCTACCAAACGAGGTCTCCGGTGAGGCACTTTCGCGCCCACGTTTGCTCCACCTCGATTGCGTCGCGCGCGACAATTTACAGCACCCGTGAAGATTTGACGTAGAGAGCTGTCCCTCCACAATTTCTAACTGCTTGAACCTAGACGGTTTCGTTGCGGGTGCAATTGGAAAACGGCTTGCAACCTTCGGGAACCGCGTATGGGTTTGCCTGCTGTCCCCAGCAGCCCCGCTCTTAAGTAAGTTCTAGGACGTACCTAACTTCTCCGCGCACACTTTTATGTCAGTTCGCATCACATTCGTTAGTCAAACTACTTTTTCGTTTGGGGAGTGACATGAGATTTCTGATTCGTCAGTGGACCCACCGAAATGCAGGTGTATTGCTCGCCGGAGTTGCGGTGTTAATTTCCGCAGCGATGAGCGTGAGCTGCGGCGGCAGCACAAAGGTGGCGGGTACGTTACCTGGAACGGTTGTCGTTTCCATCAGCGATCCGCCCAGTTGCATGCCACCTAACGGTTCTTTTACACACGTCTTCGTTGCGGTGCGCTCGGTGCAGGCACATATCGACCCAAATGCGAGCGACAACAGTTCTGGGTGGCAGGAACTTGCGCCACAGCTTGCGAGCCAACCGATGCAGATCGATCTATTTTCCCCGCCGCAAACCAACTGTGTACTGGCGCAACTGGGATCGGCGAGTTTGCCAGTGGGAAGCTATCAGCAGATCCGGCTTTTGTTGGTATCGAACAATCCTGCCGCCGGTGCAGCGACGCCATCGAACAATGCTTGCGCAGGAAATGGTTTCAATTGCGTGGTTCTCAGCGACAAATCCATCCACGAGTTGCTGCTAAGCAGCCAGGACAACACAGGATTGAAGATTCCCCCGGGACAAATCGTCGGCGGACCGCTCCAAGTCATGGCTGGGCAGAGCGTGGATTTGAATATTGATTTCAACGCTTGTGCTTCCATCGTGCTGGAGGGAAATGGAGCGTATCGCTTGAAGCCAACACTTACTGCCGGACAAGTCAGCGCGAACAATTCGGGAATTGGCGGGCAGGTGGTGGATTCACTGACGAAAGCACCGATAACCGGGAACGTGCTAGTGGCCATTGAGCAGACGGATAGCACGGGAATCGACCGTATCTTGATGCAAACGGCGGCGGATGTGAATGGGAATTTCCGGTTCTGCCCCCTGCCTACGGGAACATTCGACATCGTGATCGACGCGGTGAATACGAACAATGTGCCACACAACGCGACGGTCGTACTGAATGTGCCGAACGGAACCAATCTCAACACCATTCCGTTGATTGCAGAAACAGGCGCAACAGCTCCGGCGGTGTTGCAGGGATTCGTGACGGCGACGAAGGGCGCGGACGTAACACTGGCGGCGCTGCAAACGGTCACGCCAGGCGGGTCGGTGGCGTCGCGACAAATCGCTGTGCCGCTGGAGTCGATCAACGCCGTGGCAGCGACACCTGCAGTCGCCTCCACAGAATTGATTTCGGTGGAAGCGAACACGAACTGCCCCGTGGGCGCTCCTGCGAATTCGAACTGCGCGCAATACACGTTGGTGGTGCCGGCGAGTAATCCCAATGTTGGAGTGTTTTCTTCGTCCGGCGTGAGCTACACGGCACCAGCCAGCGGCGACGTGCTATACACCGTGGATGCTAGAGCATTTGTGCCGATGAGCGGGAGTATGAAGGACTGCATGCCGTCAGAGAACACTACCTCCAAGGATACCGGTGGCCTTCCGCTGAAGGCCATAGCGGCGACGACTACGAACGTGGCGCGGATTGATTTCAGCGGATGTTCGTAAGAGCTACGAGGCTTTTTCCTGGGCGTAGGCGAGATATTCTTCATAGGGGCCCTTGAAGTCTTCGATCTTGCCGCCCTTGAAGTGCCAGATGCGGGTGGCGACTTCGTCGATCACGTCGTGGTCGTGAGTGACTAGGAGGACGGTGCCATCGTATTTTTGCAGCGCGATGTTCAGCGCGTTGATGGACTCGAGATCAAGATGGTTGGTGGGCTCATCGAGGACGAGGAAATTCGGCTTTTGCAGCATGAGCTTGCAGAAGATTAGTCTCGCGGATTCGCCGCCGGAGAGAGCTTTGGTGGGCTTGAGAGCGTCATCGCCGCTGAAGAGCATTTGGCCCATTAGGCCGCGAAGCTCCTGCTGATTCGCGCCGGGATCAAATTGCCAGAGCCAGTCGATGGCGGTCATGCCTTTGGTGATGGAATCGCCGTGGTCTTGCGCGAAGTAGCCGACGGCGACCTCGTGTCCCCAGACAACATTGCCGCTGTCGATGGGAAACTCGCGGTCTGAGTCTTCGATGTAACCCGTGGCGTTGCGAACCAACGACTTGAGCAGAGTGGTCTTGCCGGTGCCGTTGCGGCCCATGAGCGCGATTTTTTCGCCGCGTGTGACGCTGGCGGAGAAACGCGGAATGACCTTGAGATCGTCGTAGGCTTTTTCAATGCTGCGGATTTCGAGCGGGTGGCGGCCGGAGGCTCGCTTCATGTCGAAACGGATGTAGGGACGCTGGATGTTGGACCTGGCGAGTTCGGAAGTTTGCAGGCGCTCGACTTCTTTCTTGCGCGAGGTGGCTTGCGCGGAACGGGTGCCGGCGGAAAAGCGGGCGATGAATTCGTTGAGTTGCGCGATTTTCTTTTCGCGCTGGGCGTTTTCCGATTCGATGCGCGCGCGGATGTGCGTCTTGGCGACCACCATGTCGTCATAACCGCCGTTGTACATGATGATGGTCTCATAGTCGATATCGGCGGTGTGGGTGCAAACGCTGTTGAGGAAATGGCGGTCGTGGGAGATGACGATGAGCACGCCTTCATATTCGCGAAGATAATCCTGCAGCCAGTGCACGGAATCGAGATCGAGATGGTTGGTGGGCTCGTCGAGGAGCAGGGCGCTGGGATTGCCGAAGAGGGCCTGCGCGAGGAGGACACGAACTTTCTGGCCGCCCTGTAGCTCGCCCATCTTGCGTTCGTGCAGCGCGCTTTCGACGCCAAGACCATCGAGCACAATGCCGGCGTCGGCTTCCGCGGTGTAGCCGCCTTCTTCGCCGACAATGCCTTCGAGCTCGCCGAGGCGCATACCGTCCGCAACGGTGAGCTGTTCATGTGGCTTGGCGTAGAGCGCGTCGCGTTCCTGGAGGGCGTCCCAGAGGACCTTGTTGCCCATTACAACCGTGTCGATCACGCGAAACTCGTCGAAGGCGAATTGATCCTGGCGAAGGACGCCCATCTTTTTGGGCGCGGCGATGGAGCCTTTGGTGGGCTCGAGTTCGCCGGTGAGAATTTTCATGAAGGTGGATTTACCGGCGCCGTTGGGGCCGGTGACAGCGTAGCGACGGCCGGCCATGAAGGTGCAGGTGACGTCCTCAAAGAGGACGCGCGGGCCGAAGCGCATGGAGATGTTATTGACCGAGAGCATAACCTTTCAATTGTACCGTAGATTTCGCAGAGAGCTAATCGAGAGTGAGCGAGGATTGGAAAAAGATAACGCGGTGAAGCGGAGGAAGTTAAGAAGCGCTAGCTTGAAGGCCGGCCCCGTCCGCGGCGGGAAACTCGTGTTCCCAGCGGGCGATTACTACGCAGGCGAGGCAGTTGCCAAGGACGTTGACCGCGGTGCGGCCCATGTCCATGAGTTGATCGATGGCGAAGAGCAGGAAGAGCGGCTCGACGGGGAGATGAAAGGACGTAGCGGCGGCGAGGACGATGACGAGGGAGGCGCGGGCTACTCCAGCGGTGCCCTTGCTGCTGATGAGCAAGGTGAGGAGCATGACGGCTTGCTGCGCGACGGTGAGGTGGACTCCGGCGGCTTGCGCGATGAAGATCAGCGCGAGGGATTGGTAAAGGCTGGAGCCATCGAGATTGAAGCTGTAGCCGGTGGGCAGAACGAAGGCGACGGTATCGCGAGGGACGCCAAGAGATTCCATTTCTTCCATGGCGCGAGGGAGAGCGGCTTCGGAGCTGGCGGTGGCGAAGGCAATGGTGACGGGCTCGGCGGCGGCGCTGAGGAATTTCTTTATGGGAACGCGAGCGAGGAGGGCGATGGGAAATAGAACACAGGTGATGAAGACGACCAGCGCGACGTACATCGTGGCGAGGAGCTTCAGTAGAGGCAGCAGGACGCCCAGGCCCAGATGCCCGACGGTGTAGGCGACGGCTCCGAACACGCCGATGGGGGCGGCGAGCATGACGATGTTGGTGAACTTGA
>Ga0307479_10001579_pt1 | contig 20841 bp, 19 predicted proteins | sample atmos_gasesECM4C_FD_203743 | JGI IMG/M metagenome (GOLD analysis project Ga0307479, IMG submission 203743) | Hardwood forest soil microbial communities from Morgan-Monroe State Forest, Indiana, United States - atmos_gasesECM4C_515 | ecosystem: Environmental > Terrestrial > Soil > Temperate...
CGCGGCGCACTATGCTGACAGTGCTTCGAAGGCGCGGAAGCGGCACCCGCGCGCCTATCGCAAGGTCCGGGGACGATGGAAGACGCTAAAGTCGAAACTAGAGGAAGCCACACCGCGCGTGTCGCCGTTGCCCAGCTCCGGGCCGTGATTCGATGGACTTGTTGATAGTCCGGCACGCGATTGCCTTTGACCGCGACCGTCACCGATGGCATGAAGACGCCACCCGCCCGCTTTCGCCCGCGGGTATTCGCCGTGCACGCAAGGCAGCGGCCGGACTCAAGAAGCTCACCCCGCGGCCGCAGCGGCTGCTGACGAGTCCCCTGGCGCGCGCCAGGCAAACCGCACAGATTCTGACGGATGTCGCGGGCTGGCCCGTAGCCGAGGAGGCACCGGAGCTGTCACCGGGCGAGCCGGCACTGGCGGTTCTGGACCTGCTGGCGAAGGACCGCAGCAAGCTGACAGCCGTGGTCGGGCATCAACCGGGCCTGGGGCATCTGCTCGCAGCCTGCCTCCTCGGCGGCGGCGGTTCGCTCCCCATCGAAATGACAAAGAACGCCGTGGCGTGCGTGTCGTTCGACGGAAAGCCCCGCGCCGGACACGCCGCTCTCAAATGGCTCGCGACGCCCCGGATGCTGCGCGCCTTGCGTTGATTGCGCCTTCACGCCGCGCCTTGCGGCGGCCACCGCATGATACGCAGGTCACACTTTGCGCAGGCGTTCGGCTGCTCACCGTGCCCGGGGCATTGCGCTGCGCAATCCCTGCTTCGCGCAAGCCCAGGGTGTCCAGTTGCGCAGAGTGCCTGCTCACGGCCCAGGGTTGCCCCTCGCGGTCTTGCCCGTGCGACACAGGTATCGCACCCTAACATGTTCTTGTGCCTGTCAACGTTCTGTCGCTGGCATGTAACATGCAAGGTTCAACCTGTTCCAAACAGTGGACAGGAAGGCTCATGAGTTTTGAAGCAACAGGTGATCGTTGGCAGGCCGCCGCGACCACAGCATGCACCAGCACGTTGGCCGACCGCTGGCAGATCACGACCCGCCAGTGGCTGGAGGCCAAAGCCGAATACCGCACGCTCTACGATGCGGAAGTCACCAATGTCACGGCTCTTCGCAAAGCCGCCCAGCGGCTGCACGACCTCGGGCAACTGCGCAAGGTCCTGGCCAGCGGCCTCGGCTGAACCCTCAGCGCCGAGCTCCCGGCGCTGAACGCTCGCGCGCTGAACCGCCAGCGCTGAACTTCCGGCGCCCTACCCTCGCGCGCTGAAGCCTCGGCGCTGTAACCGTCGCGTGTTGACACATCCGCGCCGCAGAATCGGCGCCCGCACACTCAACTGCTCAGCGCGCGAATCCATCCCACGGCCACCGGAACGAGCGCGAGCAGCCCCGCGAGCCATTGCGGCACGCGAGCCAACACACGGGACACAGATTCGAGTGCCGCGCCCGCCCCGGCCAGTAGCCCCACCGCAAATCCGAGCGCGTGCGCGAGGACATCGACTGTCTGTCCCGCGCCGCCGCCCGGCTCGTCGAGTGATTGCGCCCCTGTACCGGTCCAACTCAGCAGAACGACACCAGCGACGAGCGGACCCCACCGAAGCGCCCACCGCTGCGGGTATGCAAGCCGCGTCCGCCAGGAGTAGGCAGACAATAGCCCCAGAGCGGTGAACACTGCGGTCGATGCGCCAACAGAACGGTGGGTCGCGGGCCCGAAGAAGGCTTCGATCCAGTTCGCAAGCCCCGCTCCCATCACCACCAGGAACCAGCTGGTACCCGTTCCGAGCAGGCGTGAGGCAAGATAACCAAACCAGATTCCCGCCAATGTGTTCGCAGCAAGATGTGGCCCGTCCAGGTGCAAGGTCAGAGCTGTCCACACCCGCCACCACTGCCCCTTTTGCACGAGACCTGCGTCAAGCTCCCCGACATCGAACGCGTCGAGCCGCCAGAGGCCGTTGGAGATTGCGAACGCAACACCTGCAAGGAGCAGCGCATAGATGAGACTCCCGATCCACGCGTCGCTGTACAGCTTCGGGGGCGGCGGGGGTGGCGGCGGCTTGTTGAGTCTCTCGATCTCGTATTGCCGCAGATGCTCGAGTGCCGCGGACGCGTCGCTGGTGTCTACCAGTAAAACGCATCCGCTGGAATCTCTCGCAATGGCGCTTGCAATACCGACGGCATAGAGCATGAATGCCCGTTCGTTGCACTCCGGAACGCGCGGTGAGCGGAAGACCTCGACGGCGTGTCCGACATGTTCTGATTCCATAGCGTAACCATAGGTCAGCTATCAGCCGGATGTCGAACCTGTTGCCCATCACACTGCTGTTGGCCGCGATGGCATCCGTGCAGGCGGGCGCATCGATAGCGAAAACCCTGTTCCCAGTGGTCGGGCCGGTCGGCATGGTGGCAATCCGAATTGCGCTCGGAACCATCATCCTCTGCATCGTGATGCGTCCCTGGCGCACGCGAATAACCTCGCGCACATGGCGCCCGCTGGCCGTCTACGGCGTGTCGCTTGGTGTGATGAACCTGCTCTATTACCTCGCGCTGAGCCGGATTCCGCTGGGCATTACCGTGGCGCTCGAGTTCACCGGCCCCCTGGCCGTCGCAGTGCTGGCCTCCCACCGCCTGCTCGACTTCTGCTGGGTGCTGCTGGCCGCGGCGGGTCTGATCCTGTTGCTGCCCGTGACTCACATCGGTGTTGGTACTGACCCGGTTGGGGCCCTGTACGCCCTGGCGGCGGGCGCCTGCTGGGCGCTCTACATCATCTACGGGCAAAAGGCGGGCGCCCACCATGGCGCGCAGACGGCCGCCCTGGGCAGCGTGATTTCGGCGGTCATCATCGTTCCAATCGGGCTGGCCGACCGTGGTTACGCATTGTTCTCGAGCTCCATCCTGTTGCCGGGCCTCGCGGTCGCGGTCCTATCGACAGTGATCCCGTACACGTTGGAAATGATTGCGCTCACGCGCTTGCCGGCGAGGACCTTCGGTGTCCTGATGAGCATAGAGCCCGCCTTTGGCGCGCTGATCGGATATGTCTACCTGCACGAGTGGCTCACCGCGGTCCAGTGGACCGCGATCGCGCTGGTCATCCTGGCTTCGATCGGGGCGACGGCGTCCGCGGACCAGAAGATCCCCTTGCCTGCCGGGAGCCTGGCTGACTCATGAGCGCCGTCGCGAGGGCGACCCACAGCGAGCAGATTTTTGCGATCGTTTCGCGCGCATAGTGCGCGCTATGTAAGCGAAAGGATCGCAAAAAGATGCCGCTGCGGGGCGGCCGCAGCAGGCGATCATGAGTCAGCCAGGCTCCTAGGAACGATGTCGATGGTTTCAGTGTTCGGATCGAACACGATGCGGGCTTCGCCGCGTTCGAGCTGGCGGTACACATGAGCCAGCTTCTGTTCCAGCGAGAATTCCCGCTCACCGTAGTCCGTGCCCTCGCGCAGCACAAAAGACTCCACAACGCCACGGAGCGTGTCGGCGGAGAGCTCCGTGTGCGGAACGAACACCGGTTCCGTGGGTTCCTCGCTGCTGTCAGTTGACGTCAATTTCTACCCGCTCCAGCCTCTTGGTAGGCAACAATAGCGCATGCAGCCAGTCATCAGCGTTTCAAATCTATACAAGACCTACTCTTCGGGCCTGCACGCGCTCAAAGACGTCAATCTGCAGATCCGGCAGGGTGAGATATTCGCTCTCCTCGGACCCAACGGAGCGGGCAAGACGACCCTCATCAGCATCATTTGCGGAATCGTCAATCCCACCGACGGCACCGTCCTCGCAGATGGCCACGATATCATTCGCGACTACCGCGCGGCCCGCTCAAAGATCGGCCTCGTCCCGCAGGAGTTGACTACCGATGCCTTCGAGAGCGTGTGGGATACCGTAAAGTTCAGCCGAGGCCTGTTCGGCAAGGCACCTGATCCCGCCTACCTCGAAAAGGTGCTGCGCGATCTGTCACTGTGGGACAAGCGGAACTCCAAGATCCTGACGCTGTCCGGCGGCATGAAACGCCGCGTCATGATCGCCAAGGCCTTATCTCATGAGCCGCGGATTCTGTTCCTGGACGAGCCCACGGCGGGTGTTGATGTGGAGTTGCGGCGCGCAATGTGGGACATGGTGCGCGGGCTGCGGCAGAGCGGCGTCACCATCATCCTGACGACGCATTACATCCAGGAGGCCCAGGAGATGGCCGACCGCATCGGTGTCATCAACAAGGGAGAGATCATCCTGATCGAGGAAAAGAGCGTGCTCATGAAGAAGCTCGGCAGGAAGAAACTCACGCTGCAGCTGCGCAATCCGCTGCCGAGCGTTCCCGCCGACCTTGCGCAGTGGCAGCTCGAGCTCTCGGCCGGTGGCACGGAGCTGGTGTACACGTTCGATACCCAACGCGAGCGTACTGGCATCGCCACCTTGTTGAGCAAGCTCGGCGAGCACGGCATCAGCATCAAGGACCTGCAGACGAGCGAAAGCTCCCTGGAGGATATCTTTGTCAGTCTCGTGAGCTCCGGCCGATGAACGTGCACGCGATCCGGGCCATCTATGGCTTCGAGTTGAGCCGGACCTGGCGCACGAGATTTCAGAGCATCATATCCCCGGTACTGTCCACTTCCCTGTATTTCATCGTTTTCGGGGCTGCCATTGGCTCGCGCATGGCGCGGGTCGATGGTGTCAGTTACGGCGCCTTCATCGTGCCCGGCCTCATCATGCTCTCGATCCTCACGGAGAGTGTGTCGAACGCCTCCTTCGGCATCTACATGCCGAAGTACTCGGGGACCATCTACGAAATACTGTCAGCGCCCATATCAACTGCGGAAATCGTCATCGGTTATATAGGTGCGGCCGCAACCAAATCCGCCATCCTCGGCACCATCATTCTGGTAACCGCAAGGCTGTTCGTGCCCTTCACGATAGCCCACCCCGTGTGGATGGTGGCTTCGTTGTTGCTGACCTGCGTGACCTTCAGTTTCTTCGGCTTCATTATCGGCATCTGGGCCGACGGGTGGGAAAAGCTGCAGATCGTGCCGTTGATGATCGTCACACCACTCACTTTCCTCGGTGGGAGCTTCTACTCCATCAGCATGTTGCCGCCGTTGTGGCAGAAGGTCGCGCTGTTCAACCCGGTCGTGTATCTCATCAGTGGATTCCGCTGGAGCTTCTACGGAATATCCGATGTCAACATCGTGGTCAGCTTCGGCATGATCGTGGTTTTCCTGGCAGCCTGCTTTGCGGCCGTCTGGGTCATCTTCCGCACCGGGTACAAGCTCAAGGCGTGACGGTAAGCTCGCCGTGTCCGGCGGCCGAAGCGCTAGCGCGAATCGTCGTCGGGCGGAAACCCGATGGAGGTTGCCGGGATCATGATGGTCGGTGAATCGTCCACCTCGAGCGGCTTCACCCTGACCGTTTCCTCCACTTCGAGTGGTTTCACCATGACTGTTTCCGCGCCAATCGTCTCCTTCTGCGGCGCGAACGTGCCGGTCGCCTGCATGGCGGGCTGGAAAGGATGCTGGGTCCGCAGGCGCTGCAGAGCCAACTCCGCCTCGATCGGCTCGCTGAAATAATAACCCTGCCCGTAGTCGCAACCCATTTCCTGCAGCGCCCGGGCGGCCGCTTCGGTCTCGATGATCTCGGCAATGGCGGTCAGGTTGAGGCTGCCGGCCATCTGCACCATCGCCGCCATCATGCCCGTGTTGGCCTGGTCGGAGCCCGAGCTGTTGACGAACGGGCGATCGATCTTCACGAAATCGAACGGGAACAGCTGCAGATAGCTCAACGACGAATAGCCGGTACCGAAGTCATCGAGCATAAGTTGGATGCCCATTGCATGCAGCCGCTCCAGTGTCTCGCGCGCCGCGCCGACATTGCTGATCAGAGCGGCTTCGGTCAGCTCGAACTTGAGCAACGAGGGTGGCAACTGGGTCTCGCGCAGCAACGCGGCAAGGTACTCGGCCAGGCCCGGGTCACGCAGGGCCGTGGGCGACAGGTTGATACTGATGAAGAACTTCTGGTTGGCCGGCAGCCGCCGCAACCATTCTCCGGCCAACTTGATCACGCGCAGGATGATCCAGCGCGTGATGGGCACCATGAGGCCGGCTTCCTCGGCGATGCGGAGGAATTTGTCGGGGGCGAGCACACTCTCCACGGGATGCCGCCAGCGCAGCAGTGCTTCGGCCCCGACCATCCGATAGGTGCGCAGATCCACGACCGGTTGGAACAGAAGCCGCAGCTCGTGCTTTTCGAGGGCAACATGCAGGTCTGCCTCCAGGCTGACGAGCGTTGCCGCCTGGCCCGCCATGGCGGGCGAGTAGACGACGATCTTCGAAGTCTCCTGGCGCTTCGCGACGGTCAAGGCGATGTCGGCTTCGCGGACTACATCTTCCGCCCGCTGCTGCCCCGAATCCACACTGGTAACGCCGATCGTCGCAGTCACGACGAGCCTGTGGCGTCGAAGCTCGAAGGGCGTCCGCAATTCATCCTGCAGCAATCCTGCCACCTGCAGCGCCATCTCGGTCGAGGCCACGTCCAGGATCAACACGGCAAACTGGTCACCGCCCCATCGAGCCAACACTCCTTCAAATGCCGACGTCGATTTCTCGAACCGGCGCGCCGCCTGCACCATCAGCTCATCACCCGCCGTATGACCTAACATGTCATTGACGAGCTTGAACCGGGAGATGTCCACGATGATGACGGCTATCCGCTGGCGGCGCTTGGTGCGCACATCACGCAGCGCCCGATCCAGCTGGTCCATGAAGTAGCGCCGGTTGGGCAAGCCGGTGAACGCATCGTGAAAGCGCGCGTGGTCGAAAGTCTCCTGCAGACTGAGACGCTGTTGCATCTCGGTAGCCAGCTGCTGGTTGATGGTGCGCAGGCGCTTGCGCGCCGCGGTGAGCGCCGAACGTGAGCGCTGCAGCGCATGGCTCAAGTCGTGAGTTCCGAAAGCCAGCAGCCACGCGAGAAAGGCCAGCAGGCCGATGTCAGAGGCGAGCTCCGTGGCCGGGTACCAACCGGCACGCGGGCGGATCGATACGGCCAGGTAACTTCCGGAGATCGCGGGCGCAAAGCCAACGGGGAGCCGAATCCGCGTGATCACCGCATCATCTCCCAGCGGGTCCGTGCTGGAAGTCTCGAAGATCCGTGACCGGGCACTGCGCCGCTCGACTTGCGACAACTCGAAGTCGTAGCCGGCATCGGTGAGCCTCGCCAGGTGCGCGTTGGAAATCAACTCGTCAAGGTCACCGTAGGATACCGCCCAGCCTCGCGGGGGAGAGTCGACTCCGGCGATCGCTGGTACGACCGGTACGCGCGCAGCAAGGAGCCATTGACTGCCCAACCGCATCGGCCCAAGAACGGATGAGCCCGGCACCGGGCGCGCGGACTCCGCCGATTCCCATTCGCTGGCGATCCCACTCGCGTTGGCGCCTTCCGCGGGGCGCGCGGCCAGCACCCGGTCATCGGCAGTCATCCAGAAGGTGTTGCCTGCCAAAGGCAGCGACTCGAGCGATGTAAACGTGTTTACATTCGCGACCGCCCTGGCCGCCGCAGCCGCCTGGCGGCTCGCAAGATCCGACAGCCTCTGGAATTCAGGCTCGATCTTGCTGACATACCCGGCGGCGATCGTGCTCGCTGTGGCGCGAGCCGCCATGGCATGGTGCTGGACGCTGAGATACATGAGACGCGACCCGCAGATGAGCACGACAAAAAGGACTACCACTGTAGGCAGCCAACCCAGGTCGCGCTTTTTGATCAACGCAGCCACGACTATGTACCGTGATGCCCCAAGTGGAAGATGTAGTTCAGCGTGCCCTGGACCCGTTTGCTGCTGACCAGGGGGCTGGAGAGACTCTGATAGTCCACGATGAGGCTGAGCTCGCTGCGCACGCGCGGCAGCGGCACCGTGGCCCCAACATAACCCTCCTTGAGCCTCGTGCCCGGGACATTCGTCGAGCAACCGGGAAGTGTTGGATTCGTGCACACCGTGGTCGGGACGTATGACAGCACGGCCGCCGTTGCCTGGCCAAATGAAAAGCCGCCCAGGAAATTGATCGCGGGCTCATAGATATCGAACCTGCCTGACGTCAGCCGTGTACCGAGATTACCTCCCGCGGAGTAGGAGTAAGACAGCTGCGTCTGAAAGTGCCGGCTCCACAAGTAGGTCAACCCCAGCTTCGGCAGATTACCAGAGACCGTGTCAATATTGATTTCGCGGTCTTCCAGCATCACCGACAGCCGGTGAAAGTAGGTGCCCGCTACCCCAAGCACTTCGACGCGATAGTTAATGGACCGGGCGGCGCTGTTGCCGCCACCTTCGTGCGCCTCGCCATAGGCAGTATAGCGTTGGTCCCCGGAGCCGAAGGTATGAGAGCCGTTCAGCGAGCCGAACGTCCAATGTGCATTGGCCAACGCCTGATGCTCGACTCCAATACCCGCGAGCGTATCGGCATCGAAGTTGTGCAACCAACTCAGTGAGCCACCCCCGCCGCCGTTCGTTCCGGTAAGGCTCTCGCCGTTGGCGCTGAACGCGATCCGGTCGTCAACGCTCGAGGGCGCGGCATGCACGACCGACAGCGGCGCGAGCAAAGTGGCGGCCGCAGCGCCCAGGGACAGACTGGCTGTAATCACAGCCCTCATCGCAACTGCCCCAATGTGGTTGTAACGACGGTCGAGCTGGTCGCAAACGGATCAGCCGTGCCGGCCCGGGCCACAGGTAAAAATGCCACGGTGAAAATACGCTCCTCCTCACCCGCCAGCGAAATGGCGGAACTGGTCACCTGGTAGACCCTGGGGCCGATCTCGATATGCATTTTTCGCCTGCCTGTCAGTCCCGGCTCCCACCACCGGGGGGGCGCCTCCGGCTGTGCCAACAGCTGCGCAGCATCGGCCCCGACTTCCGCGCCCCCGAACAGGCCACCGGCGGGCTTGTTGAAAGCAAGAACCAGGCCGCGCGCATCGATCACGAACGCGGCGTACTCCGAGGTGTCCAGGGCTGCCTTGAGACAGAAGACCTCGGTGGCATCTTCGATGGTCAGAAGCGCGAGCCGCCGCCCCTTGTGCGCAACATGAAGGACCCGGATCTGCGTGACGCGGAGCTGGTCGCCGACGCGAATGACGGTCGCGGGCGCTCCCCCGTCCGAGCCGACAATCAGCTCCTGGACGACATCAGGGTAGGAAAACTTCAATGCCTCGAACAGCGGCCGGCCCTCGAGGGGCAGTTCCCCCGCCCGAAGGTAGATTCCCGCATGCTCGCTCGAGGCCACGACACGCAACGAGTCCGGATCAATGAGCAATGCCGGCAGCGGCAGACGCTCGATCAAACCGGCCCACATCTCCTGGCCCCGTTCCGCTTCGGTCCGGGCCATGATGATGTGCGCGTTCAAACGCTCGAAGATGGTACCGACGTACTCTGCTGCCACGGCGCAGGCGAACAGCAGGATCGCAAACACTTCGAGCAACACGATCAGATAGTTCGACGGCGCGTAGAAACCGGAGAAGGAGGGCTGCGGCACTGCGCTCTGATTCCCGAACAGCCAGACGAGCCAGGCGTCGCTGCCGAACAGCCCGCTGGCGTACCAGCGCAGCTCCGGCGCCTGGCTCAGCGCAACCACCGCGACGGCGATCACACTCACTACGGCGATTAGATAAGGATGCCAGCGCGACAGGAAGATCGCGCCCACCACGGGGAGCGCGAACACCATCAGAAACATCGGATTCTGCAGCGCGCCAACATGTTGCCAAATAAACGCGACGAGCACGACGCCGGCGATATCCAGCAGCGTCAGTGCCCGATCGCGCCATCTGCCGTGCGCCCGGCTGGGGGATGCCAGCATGGTGAAGGCAACGTGCACGGCACCCAAGGCGAGCAGCCCCCAGCTCGCCATCCCGACATTCACTTCGAAACCACTGGCAAACCAGGGCACACCCGTCGCCACCAGGATGGCGACGATGGTCATCAGCCAGATGTCGTCGAGCAGGTGAACGCGCGGGTTCTCCCAAACAGGGCGCGGAATCAACTGCGTGCTTTCGACGTTCGGCCTCACTACGGAATCACCGTCGCGTTACTGCAGCGAGCGCTGCGCCGCAACGCTCGCGCTGCCCTTGCTGCTGACCGGACTATTGCCGAAATTATTGTTATCGAGGAAGGGCTGCGACTGCACCTTCTGCCCGTTCGGTGGCTGGAAATCTTCCACGTGCAGCGCATACGCATGCGCACGCAGTACCTGGTTGCGGCGCAGGATGGGCGAGTCGCCGATCACATCGATCCCGTTGAACTTCGCCTCGATGATCGTGTTGTCCACGGCCGTGCTGACCTTGGCCTTGTCACCGAGAACGAACGCCAGGCCATAGCCGCAGTTGTGCAGCCGGTTGGAGCGCACCAGCGTGTTGGACGAGCCACGCACCATGACACCATAGGCCGTGAGCCCCTCCAGCTCGTTGTCGTCGATGACCGCCCCACTGGCATTTTCGGCAACGATGCCCATCGAGGCGCCACCGTTGATCCGGTTGCCGCGGATCAAAGCTCCTGCGCCCACCACGTGCACATCCGACTCATGGGCGTTGATGAAATCATTCCGCTCGATGAGCACCGGGATGTTGCCGGCAACGATTCCCGCGGTATCTTCCGTAAACTTGTTGTCATGGATGCCGATCACGTCATCGTGCGAATCGGAAGCGCTGCGTACGGCCCACAGGCCCGCATCCTTGTCCTCCTTGAACTCGTTGTTGGCCACCGCGGTGTTATGACCCGAGGCCGCGAAGCGGATGCCCACCCGGTTCTTGGTAAAGTGATTGCGCTCCAACAGGGTGTCGCTCGCGTTCTCCGCGACTTCCACGCCCACGTCGCACGCGTCGACCGTCGTGGTGGATAGCCTGAAGTGCACCGCGCGCACGAGAATGGCGGCCGCGGGACACTTGCTGACCGTGAGCCCCTCGATCGAAGTATTCGGTCCCGAGACATCGAACACCGGGCCTGCGTTCAACGCCTGGGCGTCGATCACTGTGCCGGTGGACTGGCCCACGAGCCGCACGCCACGCCCGTTGACGAGTGCCGGCAGAGCGGTTTCGAGCTTGATGGCGGGAATATCGATGCTGATCGTGCTCGGACCGGTTGCACCGGCCACGATGAACAGCGCCTCGCGCAGCGTGCCGGGCCCCCTGTCGCCGGCATTGGTCACATGGTGCACCGCGACCTTGGTATCGGCCGCCTGCCCTGGCTCCGCACGCCGTGTCTCGTACCAACGAGAGGCTGCCACGACGATCGCGAGAGCCGCGAAAACGCCAATGGCGATGATGGAGCGACGCCTAACGGCCATAATCTCTTCCCCCGATTTTTTGTTCTAGGACAAACACCGCATGCCAGGACTGCTTGACTGCGCGGCGGCCAAACAGTGCATCGACCGGCAGTGACAGTGCGGTCGTGAGAACCAACAGACTCATTGAGATCTTGCGCGGCAGCTTGCGCAGGTGCGGCAGCAGCCTCGTGCGCAGCGGCGCCGGATCGACTCCGGTCAGGGCCCGCAGCTCCAAGGCACAATCCCCGAAAAGCGCAAGGTAGACATCCCGCCGCCGCGCCTGGAACACCGTGGAGTCGCACCGATCCACCGGCGTCACAGGGGCTGCCTCCAGAAGAATCATCCGCCCGCCCGGCGCGAGGCGCGCGCTCATGCCCTGCACGGCGGCACGCAGCAGCTGCGGATCGAGGATGTGCTGCAGGACAGTCACCCCCAACACCAGGTCGAATTGCCCGTCCACATCGAGTTTCGACAGATCCTGAACGCGAAAACTGCACCGGTCCGCCACGCCTTCGGCTGCGGCCCGCCGCTGCGCCTGGGCGATCATGGTCGGACTCAGATCCACCCCGGTCACGTGGGCACCCTTCGCAGCCAGGAGGCGGCTCCAGCGCCCGACGCCACAACCCACATCCAGTACGCGGGTGCCGGGCTTCACGTCGAGCCACCGCCGCAGCGCAAGCCGCTGCTCGAGTTGAATGGCCCGGTTGTAGAACTCGGGCATTCCATAGGCACAGACGGCGGCGAGACCCGCGCCAACGCCTGCGAACCGTTGCGCCCTGTCCTCCCAATACGTGCCGGGTTGATACAGCTGCGGAGCTGGAATTCCTCGCACCGTCATTCAGTCAACCTCGCCTTGCCATTGCCGCCGTTCACCAGGGTCGGATCCGTGGGACTCTCGTAGTGGTCCTGGTACAGGCGCCGGCTGAACAGCCGCAGCCAGAAGAAGTTCGCAAAGCCAATCGTCATCGGAACGATGTGCACGATGGCGTAACACAGGTACAGCGGGACGATCGGAGCGCAATACGCCCGTTCCGCCTTCGGAACGACGGTGAACAGCGCGATCACGCCCAAAGCCAGGTAGCTCGTGATGGCGGCCGTGAAGTATTCGGGGTTGGTGATGCTTCCCTGGGGTACGAGATCGCCGAGCAACAAGGCATCCAGGCCGGCCAGAAAGCTCAGCACCAGGAGCCCCGCGCTTGCGATCTTGACCAGGTGCATTGCGAGCGACAGCCCGCCCACGTACAACAAGTAGTGATACATCGCGAATGGCGAGCGGCGTCCGATCCGCATGATCTCGCCGAACCGCTCCGTGTAGACCTTGATCAGGCCGTGATACCAGCCCACACGCTGCGAGAACCAACGCTGCAGCGACCCGGGGCCTTCCGTGCTGACCACGAGCCGCCCGTCGTAGTAGATCCGCCCACCCTGGCTCAGCATGATCACCGCATTCTCGAAGTCCTCGGCATAAACGGACAACGAATGCTCGTTGAGCGCGCGCACCAGCGCACTGCGTTTGTAGAAGGAGACGCCGCCCGAGGTGATGCTGAAGTCACCGAGACTCTCGCGTCCTACTCGAAAGGCGAGCGCATATTCGAACGACTGGAAGCGGGCGAGGAACCCATCCGGCTCGATCATGATCCGCGGGCACGCGGCAGCCGCGCCGGACTGTTGGAAATCGCTGACGAACTGCTCCACATCGATGGTGCTGCCTTCGTTCAGGCCCCGGATGCGGATGTCAGGGTCGATCACCATCACCGTCTCGATGTGCGCCGGCAGGCGCTCGAGGAGGCGACGGATGGCACCGGGCTTGCGGCGGTTGACGCCATCATCGAAACAACGCCAGCCGGCCAGGCGCAGGCGCAGGAGCGTGTTATCGGTCGAGCCGTCGCTGATCAGCCAGATGCGATCCCGATAGGCGCCGAACGCTGCGGTGAATTCGTCGAACTGCTCCTCGAGGTTGTAGACCGAGGCGATGATCGCAAACGGCGAGGCGGGCACGACGCGCCGCGCATCCGGCGGCAGGATGGCTGCCAGGTTGATCGATACGTTGCCGAACTGCGTGCCTTCGGAAATTCCGCCGGCCGCGGCCGTGTGGCGCCGGCGCATGTACAGCCGCAAGGCGAAGTCGAGCGCATCCGTGTACACGATGAGGTTGGCGACGGCGAACAGAAAGATCGAGAAACCAACCGAGCGCGCGTTGGCGACCGACAGCACGATCCAACCCGCGAGCAGCGCGCACACCGCGAGCGGAGCGAGGACGGACCAGGACCGCAGGAGTTTCATGTCAGGCCGTCGCGGCTGCGAATCGCGCGTGCGCTGCATGCGACGCACCCGGCCGGAGCGTCGGAAGCCGGGCGTACAACTCGGCTCGAACTTCATTTTCAGCAGCTATGAAATGCCCGCGCTCCGCCATGATCGGCAGCGAGCACAGGATCCACAGGAGCGAGCGTACGCGCGAGGGCAGATGCGCCACCTCCTTCTCCAGAGGTGCCAGCATCGCCTCGAAGCTGCGCTCCATTCGCAAGATGACGTCCGTTACAACAGGGTCCATCGGCAGAATCTTAGCCGGTTGCTGCCAGGAAATTCCGGTGCCGGCCACCTGGCGGCGCACGTGGTGCGTGTAGGGGGCGAGACTCGGATCCCGCGCGAACGCCGCTCCCGAAAACGGAATGACGTAGGGATACATCCCGATCTCGCATCCTTCGCGCAGCCAACGATACGCCTGCTTCAAGGTCTCCGCGACATCTTCGAGCTGGGCGTGGGGCGAGCTCAGGATGAGGTCGAGGAAGGGAGTGACCCCGGTGGCGAGCGCGGCGGTGAGCATCGGCTCGATGTGGCGGTAGATCTGCGCCTTGTTGAATTCACCGAGCACGCGCTGGGAGAAGCTCTCGATACCGAAGCCGAGTACCCGAAAGCCGGCGCGCCGCATGGCGGACAGGCGCTCGGGAGTCATGGCATCGATCCGGTTCGTGCTGATGAATTGCAGTTGAGCCGGAATGCGGCCGCTGCGTTTTGCCGCAATGATGCCTTCGCACAGCGGCAGGATCCGGCGGTCACGGGTGAAGCTGAAGATGTCGTCCTGGAAGATGATGGTTCGCGCGCGCGGGTGGCAAGCCGCGATCCGCTCGATCATGTGCAGACACTCATCGGCTTCCAGGCGGGCGATGGAGGCAACGCTTCCCTGTGCCTCATGCAGGAAGTTGGTTGCCGAACAGAAGGTGCAGCCCATCGGACAGTAGTTGAGCGTGATCAGACGGACCGAGCGGATTTCCGCCAGGTGCGCTTCGCGCGCGGCCTTGCTGGGAAGGGCGCCGATCCTGTAGGCGCCCTCCAGGCGCTCCCAATAGGCCGAATAGGGCATCTTGTCGTAAGGCGTGCTGTAGATTGCGTCGCGCAGCTCTTCCCGGGTCAGAGCGTGTTGGGGCATCGTGATGATGTTGCCGTCCTTGGTGCGCTCTGCGGTCCCCGTGATTCCGCCCAACGGTTGGCGCGCACGGACCCGTGAGACCAACTCGAGCAACGGGTGCTCGCCTTCACCGAGCACAGCCAGATCGAACGGTCCCAGCTCAAACATGAGGTCGGGCCGGAAGGTCGCCTCCATTCCTCCCGCTACGAGGATCGAACGCGGCAGCATCCTGCGCACGATGTGCGCGAGCTCCAGGTCGTAGCGCAGTGTCATCCCTGTAGTTGAAACACCGACGATGTCCCAATCGCCGCTCAGCAACTCCCGCTCGAGTGCCCGCTGCGGCGCTTCGCGGCAACAGTTGGGATCGAATACCTTGGCTTCGATCCCCGCTGCACCCAAGACGCCCGCGAGCCGCCAGACACCCAGCGGAGGCGCAAGGAATGTGTATTCACCGCAGTGTGGGTCGTACGGACCGATCAGCAATACACTGGGCGAGCCTTCGGTGTTCACTTCTTTCGGCTCCTTCATCCACCCGCTCCGCGAGGGAGGGGCTATCCCCACGCTCAAGCCTCGGGTCTCGTTTATATGGCCGCAATAAGTGTGCCCAGTCTACGCTGGCGCTCGATTATGAAGCGGCATCCAATCAGTTATGGCAGAGGCATCGAATGAAGTGTCACCCCCGGTCGCGGTGAGGTCAATGCTGTGTGATTTGGGAAACAGCCGGGATGAAAAAGTCGCAACCGGATTGACGCGGTGCGGGAAATTTTTACGATTTTACGGACGAGTCGCCCACTCGCAGAATGAGAAAGACACTGAGCACAATGAGAATGGAGGCCAGGAGGGTCCGTACGCTCAGTTGCTCGTCCGCGACGAAATAGCCAAGCGCGAGCGCAACAAGGGGATTCACGTAGGCGTGGCTTGCCACGCGTGTAGCTGGCATGCGCGACAGGAGCCAGACGTAGGCCGTGAACGCGATCAGTGAGCCGCCCACGATCAGGTATAACAGCGCGAAGGCGGCCCGCAAAGGAATGTAAGGCAGCGGATTCGCTTCGCCGCACAGCAGCGAGAGCGCCAGCAGGACAATACCCCCCAACATCATTGCGCCGCCCGCAGTCAACGGGCGGGAGCGAGGCAGTGGCATTGAGCGGATCAACACGGCTCCCAGCGACCAGGCTACCCCGGACGCCAGGATCACGAGACACGGCAGCACCGCGAAATTGCGCTCGTCGTTCCTGACGAGCAGCAGGACCACGCCGCCGAAGCCCACGGCTACGGAAGCCAGCATTTTCCAGCGAAAAGGCTGCTGGCGAAACACGAATACCTCCAACGTCAGTGTTGTCATAGGCAAGGTCGCCTCGATCACGGAGGTGATGCCGGAGGGCACATACTGTTCTGCCCAGAACAAGGCTCCGTAGGTCGCGACAAACATGGAGAGGGCCATCACACCGATGCTGCGCCATTCAGCCGGGGTGGGGCTCGCTTCGCCCCGGATCCTCAGGAAGCCGTACAGCAGGCTACCGGCCAGAAAGAAGCGCAACCCCGCCATTAGAAACGGAGGGACCTCCAGCACGGCAACCCGGATGGCCAGGAAGGTGGCGCCCCACAGGACGTAGATGGCGAAGAACGCCAGTACTAGCCGGATATCGAGGCCCGCACGCGGCAGACTGGATGTAACCGATGAAGTCTCCATAGAGGGTTAGTGTGCCTCCAAACCCCCTAACCTGTAAAATGGTATTCAAAGGTTAATGCATGGCAGCCATTCCCAAACCGGCTCCCTTCCACCTGGTGGGTGGCCACCCGGCGCTGGACCTGGTGAACACGCTCGACAACCGCTTTCGCAGCGACGGGCCGACTGAATTGCTGCCCGACTATGAGGCTGTGCTCAGGTTCATGGAACAGAGTGGACTGCTCGGCGGTCCCGAGGTCCGAGCCCTGAGCCGGAACATCGGCGAGACCGACACTGAGCGAGTGAGCAATTGCGCGCGCGAGCTACGTGAAACGGCGGCGAGCGTCCTTTACGCGGCCGCTGCGTGCACCGCTGCGCCATCCGCGGATCTTCAAAGGTTGACCCAATATTTCCACAACGCGCGACAACACCAGGAGCTTGTCTGGACTCCTTCGGAACAAGGGTCGAAATTCGCTTGGGACTGGGGAGCGTCGCAGAGCGAAGGCGATCTGCCGGTCTGGATACTGTCGCTGCAGACAGCCTCGCTGCTGACCTCGGATGCGATGAGCAGGTTGCGAACCTGTGGCACTGAAACCTGCCGCTGGCTCTTCCTCGATACGAGCAAGAATCACACGCGGCGCTGGTGTGACATGAAGATCTGCGGCAACCGTATGAAGGCGCGGCGCTTTCAGGCGCGCAGGATGTGACGCGCACCGCGGATCGCGCCATCCTCCTTAGAACAAACTTCGCACCCCTATTGGTGTGTCATGGAGTTTGAGGCGCACATGGAATTCAAACGGCTCAAGACGTTAGCCTCAGCGGGCGTGGCATCTCTACTGGCGAGCTGCGGCGGTGGCGACACGCTCGGCGGCGGCACTAACGGCAGCGGTACAAACGGTGGCGGCGGTACTACGGGCAACGCAAGCCCGGGCGGGATCTGGCGCGGAACCGACACCGTGAGTGGTCTGCAGGTGACCGGACTCGTTGACGAATCGGGTAATTTTCATTTCCTGCGCGGGGATGGTGTTCAGTACGTTGGCACCACGGTCGTGACCGGGACCTCCCTGACGGCCAACTTCGAGGGTATCGTGCCCGTGGGCTTCACGTTTGCAGACGGCTCGCATCACGGAACGGGAAGCATCTCGGCGACCCTCCAGGCGCGCAAGACGATATCCGCTACAACCGCGTTCAAAACTGACTCGGGAAACTCCTCAACCGGTACGCTCAATCTGACATTCGACGCGCTCTATGACCGCGCGTCTTCACTGACGACACTGAGCGGGAATTTCACCAATAGCACAGACAATGCGGTCCTTACTGTCGGCACCGATGGAACCCTGTTTTCGCAGGATGCCACCAGCGGCTGCGTGTTGAATGGCCGCGCGTCGCTGATCAACGCAACTTACAATCTGTACAAGGTTCAGTTCGACTACGCGAGCTGTGTTGGTCAGACTTCCGTGCTCAACGGAGTGCAGTTCAATGGAGTCGCCACGCTCGACAACACGGTTGCTCCGGAACGCATCGTCGCCGGCGTCACCGGTCAGTCGGGCAACGTAACCTATTCAGTGGTCCTGCAGTTGAATCGGACCTGAGGCCGGCGGCGCGTCGCCGGCTCCCGTTTGCAACTGCGCGGCGCGCCCGATGAGCCGCTGGTGCTTTTCGTGCACCTGCCGCCAGGATTCGGCGACTCGCTCACGCCATCGCGCATCGAACGCGCGTTCCAGCCGTGCCCGCTCGGCGCCCAGCAACGCTTCCGCGCTGTTGCCCGCGAGCGGCGGCGCGAATTCGGCTTGCGCGCCCATCGCCTGCAGGCGATCCCTGAGCGACGGATGAGTGTCGTGGTAAGAAGTCTTTGCGGCGAGCGCGGCGTCCTGCCAGGTGCGTAGCTCTTCGGGTGGCACAGCCTGAATTGCAGTGGCCATGAATTCGCTGTACGGAGCGAACGCTGGCTGCGGGAGCTCGCGGGCGGCCGAGTGAATCCTGGGCCAGTAGCGCTCGCTCAAGTAGCTCCCCACGATGCTGACTGCAGTGAGCGCCTGCGCGGCGCTGCGGGCAGAGGTCAGCCTGGCAGCAGCTGCATCGGCTTCATATTCGTTCGCGCGCGCAAACGGAAACGAAGTCGCACTGAAGCGCGGAATGTACCAGCGGAAGAAAGCCTGGATTGTCCCCGCTCCCCAGTGTGGACTTGACGCAAACGCAGCCTCCAGGCGCTGCCACATCAGCCGCAGCCGATAAATCCAATTGCCGGCCCGGGCATGGCCGCGCGCCAGATGCCCCAACTCGTGCGCGAGCACCGCCTGGAACTGCTCGGGCGTCAGAGATTTCATCAGGGGTAACCCAATGAACAGGTAACTGCGATGCCAACCAAGCAGTCCGAGGCGCGGCACCTGCATGACCCCGGCATTGAACTCCGCAGTGAGCACCACGTTATCCAGGGGCGGCGTCCGCAATCGCTGGCGCAGTCCCTCTATCATCCGGAACAGCTCGGGAGACAGTGTGCGCGTCAAGCGCTCGCCCGCAGGCGGCTCCATTTTTATCCGCAGGGAGCGCAGCACGAGCAGCAGTGGCACAGCGGCCACCGCGTATCCAAGCAGAGCCAGTGCAAATACCCGGCGGCGATAAGCAGCTTGGTTGCCGGCTGCCAGCGCCTCCATGCGCGCAATCAGCGCCTCGAACGCTGCACGATCCATAGCCATTAGATTTCTCTCAGCCTGAGCGAGGTGGATACGCCCCCTATCTTATGGCGCTGCGGCCGATGAGTGCCGCGTCACAGTTCAATTATTGGCGTTGCGTTTCGCTTTGGCATCCGCCGACAGCCGGAGGCCTGCTCAAGGGGTTGACCACACCAGACAGGTCTGTCTACTCCTGGGAGCTCAGGACTACGCCTGCAATCCTTTCGCCACCACGTAGACTTCCCGCGACCGGGGCCGCGAGGCAGCCGGCTTGCGAACCAACACCTTGCCGAAGGAGCTGCGCAGGTCCTTCAAATAGGCGTCCGAGCCTGCGCCTTGAAACACCTTCACGACGAAGTCACCCTGAGGTTTCAACGCCTGGCGCGCAAAATCGAGCGCGAGCTCGGCCAGATACATGGACGAGGCCTGATCGGCTGAATCGATGCCCGTGATGTTGGGAGCGATGTCGCAGAGAATGAGGTCGGGCTTGTGACCCCCGAGCAGGCCCAGGACCTGGTTGAGGACCGCCTCCTCGGTGAAGTCGCCTTGCAGAAATTCAACGTTCGGCAGCGGCTCCATGGGCAGAATGTCGGTGGCCACTACCCGGCCGCGCTCGCCGGCGAGACGTCCCGCCACCTGCGACCAGCCGCCGGGAGCCGAGCCCAGGTCCACGATCAGCATGCCGGCGCGAATCAGCTTGTCCTTCTCATTGAGCTGGATGAGTTTGTAACTGGCGCGCGAGCGATAGCCCTCCCGCTGCGCCTGTTTGACATACGGATCGTTGACGTGTTCCTGCAGCCACTGGTTGCTGCTTTTGGTTCGGGCCATAATGGCCGCATTCTAACCGTCTTTGCATTCCTCTGCCGGCTGTGACCGGCCAGGACCGTCCATGATTCGGATCACCGAACTGTCGCTGCCGCTCGACACTGACCCGCACACCCTGCGCAGAGCCATCGTAAGACGACTGCGGATCAACGACGCCGATCTGTTGGATTTCACGGTCTTCAAACGCAGCTATGATGCGCGCAAGAAAAACAGCGCCATCATGTTCGTCTATATCATCGACCTGCAGGCGCGCAACGAAGCGGCGATCCTGCAAGCGTTCGCACACGATCACAACGTGCGCCCGGCGCCGGACACGGACTACCACCCGGTCGGACATGCGCCGGCGAATCTGAGCGAGCGGCCTGTCATCGTAGGCTTTGGGCCTTGTGGGCTGTTTGCGGCCTTGCTGCTGGCTCAGATGGGGTTCAAACCCATTGTGCTCGAGCGCGGCCGGGATGTGCGCCGCCGTACCGCGGATACCTGGGCACTGTGGCGCAAAAATATCCTGACACCGGAATCCAACGTACAGTTTGGTGAGGGCGGCGCCGGCCTGTTCTCGGACGGCAAGCTCTACAGTCAGATCAAGGATCCTAAGTTCTATGGCCGCAAGGTGATGCGGGAGTTTGTCCGTGCGGGCGCGCCCGAAGAAATAATGTATGTCAGCAAACCCCACATCGGCACCTTTCGGCTCACCGGCGTGGTTGCGGCGATGCGCGCGGAAATCATTCTGCTGGGTGGCGAGGTGCGTTTCGAAAGCAAAGTAACCGACTTTCTGATCGAGAACGGGAGCATGGAGGCAGTAGTGCTCAGCGGTGATGAGACGATCCGCAGCCGTCATGTCGTACTGGCGCCGGGCCACAGCTCCCGCGATATCTTCCGCATGCTGCAGCGTCGCGGTGTCTTCATCGAGCCCAAGCCCTTCTCTGTCGGGTTCCGTATCGAGCACCCCCAATCCCTGATTGACCGGGCACGTCTCGGCAGATACGCCGGTCACCCT
>Ga0307479_10001580_pt1 | contig 20825 bp, 17 predicted proteins | sample atmos_gasesECM4C_FD_203743 | JGI IMG/M metagenome (GOLD analysis project Ga0307479, IMG submission 203743) | Hardwood forest soil microbial communities from Morgan-Monroe State Forest, Indiana, United States - atmos_gasesECM4C_515 | ecosystem: Environmental > Terrestrial > Soil > Temperate...
CCAGCCTTCTGGCGCCGATCGACATCACAGCACTCCGAATATGATCAGGGCGGCCCACGCGGCCAGCGGCAGGCTGATCGCGAACACGATCCAGGCGCTGCGGCGCGCTGCCGGGCGCGTCATACCTAGGTCCAGGTCGAGCGCCAGGAAGCGAACGCCGGCCACCAGGTGATGCAGCACGGCCCAGGCCAGTACCACCAGGATCGCCCGGATCGACCAGCCGCCCGCCACTTGAAGCAGGCGCTGGTAGCCCACCTCCGAACGCAGGCTCATGTCGAACAGCCACAGCAGCCACGGCAGCAGCACGAACATCAGCACGCCGCTCACGCGGTGCAGGATCGACAGCACGCCGGGTACCGGCAGCCGGTATCGCACCAGATCGGTGATCCCGATGTTCCGTATCGCGCGCCGCTGTGGCATGGGGCGGCACCCCTCGGAGGGTGCTCGACTTCTAGTTGCAATGCAATATATTGTGACCGAATTCGGGGAAGCGCGTGCGAGCGCCCCGAAATGGGAATCCGACCCGGGTCAGGTCAGAGCGTTCCAGTAATGGAAATCGGTCGTCGCACAGTGGCCGCGCCGGAACTCGATGGCGCGATCCCCATAGGTGTAGGAGACGCGGTCCACCCTGAGCAGCGGCGAGTCGGCCGCGACCTGCAGCGACGCGGCCGCCTCGGGCGTGGCCGCCACGGCCCGCAACTGCTCCTCGGCCCGGATCATCCGCACGCCGAACTCGCTCTCGAACAGGCCGTACAGCGGCCCGTTGTACTGCGCCAGCATGTCGGCGGACAGCCTGCGGAACGGGCCGGCGGGCAGCCAGATGTCGTCGAGCACGGTGGGCGCATCGCCGAACAGCAACACGCGGCGAATATGGATCAGGCTGGCGCCGGCGCGCAGTCCGAGGCGCGACGTGACCTCGGCGACCGCGCGAACGGTACGACACTCCAGGAAGCGGCTGCTGGCGACCCCACGGGCGCCGTGATCCGGAACCAGCCGCAGAAACCGGTGCTGCGCCTTCGGCTCGTTGTGCGTCGCGACAAACGTGCCCTTGCCCTGGCGGCGCACCAGCAGGTTCTCGGCAGCCAGCTCGTCGATCGCCTTGCGTACCGTTCCCTGGCTGACCTGGAAGCGGTTGGCCAGCTCCGTCTCGCTCGGAATCGCGGCCCCGGGCATCCACTCGCCCTGGCGCAGGCTCTCGACCAGCAGGTGCCGGATCTGCTGGTACAGGGGCGCGAACACGGCCGAGCGGGCCGTGCCGCGCCGGGACCCGGCCGTCGGCCGCAAAGGCGCCGGTGGGCTGCTTTCCATGTTCGAGGTCACGTCGATCGGGGAACCCGAGGTTGCCATCTTATGTCTTATATAAGAGTTTGGCTACGCTGGCCGGACGGGAAACGACCCCTGCCGGAGGCGGCAACAGCGCCTCCGGGATGGCGAAATGCGCCCGCATTACACTCCGCTTCCTCGATGCATCGCAGCACGCTCTGGCATCCGGCTTCGATGATGTGCAACCCAGTTCGCTTCTCGGGGAGATTCCGATGACCAAGACACCTGTGCGGGTCGCGGTGACCGGCGCCGCTGGACAGATCGGCTATGCGCTGCTGTTCCGCATCGCGGCCGGAGAAATGCTGGGCAAGGACCAGCCGATCAGCCTGCAGCTGCTGGAGATACCGGACGAGAAAGTCCAGAAGGCGCTGGCGGGCGTGATAATGGAGCTGCAGGACTGCGCATTTCCTCTGCTGGCCTCGATGCAGGCCCACAGCGACCCCAACGCGGCGTTCCGCGACGCCGACTACGCATTGCTGGTCGGCGCCCGCCCGCGCGGCCCCGGCATGGAGCGGCGCGACCTGCTCACGGCCAACGCGCAGATCTTCACGGCGCAGGGCAAGGCGCTCAACGCCGTGGCGCGCCGCACCGTCAAGACCCTGGTGGTCGGCAACCCGGCCAACACGAACGCCTACATCGCGATGAAATCGGCGCCCGACCTGCCCAAGCGCAATTTCACCTCGATGATGCGGCTGGATCACAACCGGGCCGTGTCGCAGATCGCGGCCAAGCTCGCAGTGCCGGTGCAGGCGATCCGTTCGCTGTGCGTGTGGGGCAATCACTCCCCCACGATGTACGCCGACTATCGCTTCGCGACCGTTGAAAACCGGCCGGTGCCGCAAGCCATCAACGACGAAAAATGGTACCGCGAGACGTTTCTTCCGCTGGTGGGCAAACGGGGCGCGGCCGTGATCGAGGCGCGCGGCATGTCCTCGGCCGCCTCGGCCGCCAATGCCGCGATCGACCACATGCGCGACTGGGTAATGGGAACCGGCGGGCACTGGGTCTCGATGGGGGTGCCGTCGGACGGCAGTTACGGCATTGCCGCCGATACGCTGTTCGGCTTTCCGGTGACCTGCGATTCGGGCGACTACAAGATCGTGCCCGGCCTCGCGATCGACGAGTTCTCGCGCAGCTGCATGAACAAGACGCTGGCGGAGCTGGACGAGGAGCGCAAGGCGATCGCGCATCTCATCGGTTAAGCCCTCCACCCCTCGAATGGAGCCCAAATGACGACAACGAATCCGTTCGGCAGCCTGCAGGAATTTTCCCCCGCGGTCGGCGCGCGGGGCCGGTTCTATCGACTGGCCGCGCTGGAAGCGGCCGGGCTCGGGCAGATCGCGCGCCTGCCCCACTCGATCCGGGTGGTGCTGGAGTCGGTGCTGAGAAACTGCGACGGCAAGAAAGTCACCGAGGATCACGTACGGCAACTGGCCGCCTGGCATCCCCGGGCCGCCCGCAGCGAAGAGATCCCGTTCGTGGTCGCGCGCGTGGTGTTGCAGGACTTCACCGGGGTTCCGCTGCTGGTGGATCTGGCCGCGATGCGCGGGGTGGCCGCGCGCATGGGGCGCCAGCCCGGGCTGATCGAGCCGCTGGTTCCGGTGGACCTGGTCGTGGACCATTCGGTGATGGTCGACCACTATGGCACCCGCAACGCGCTGGATCTGAACATGAAGCTGGAGTTCGAGCGCAACCGGGAGCGCTACGAATTCATGAAGTGGGGCATGCAGGCGTTCAAGACTTTCCGTGTGGTGCCGCCCGGATTCGGCATCGTGCACCAGGTCAACCTGGAGTTTCTGGCGCGCGGCGTGCACCAGCGCGACGGCCTGTACTTTCCGGACACCCTGGTCGGCACCGACAGCCATACGACCATGATCAACGGCATCGGCGTGGTCGGCTGGGGCGTCGGCGGCATCGAGGCCGAAGCGGCGATGCTGGGGCAGCCGGTGTACCTGCTGACGCCGGATGTGATCGGCGTGGAGCTGAAAGGCCGGCTGCGGGGCGGCGTCACGGCCACCGACCTGGTCCTGACGATCACCGAGATGCTGCGCCGGGAAAAGGTGGTGGGCAAATTCGTCGAGTTCTTCGGCGAGGGAACGGCTTCGCTGTCGGTGCCCGACCGCGCAACGATCGCGAATATGGCGCCTGAATACGGCGCCACCATGGGCTTTTTCCCGGTCGACGAGAAAACGATCGCCTACTTCGAGGGCACCGGGCGCACCCGGGCCGAGATCGATGCGTTCGAGGCGTATTACCGGGCCCAGGGCCTGTTCGGCGTACCGCGCGCCGGCGACATCGATTACACCAAGGTTCTGACGCTGGATCTGACGTCGGTGGCACCGTCGCTGGCCGGTCCGAAGCGGCCGCAGGACCGCATCGAGATCGGGCAGGTGAAGCGTTCCTTTTCGGAGCTGTTCAGCAAGCCGATCGGGGAAAACGGATTCAACCAGCCCAAAGACAAGCTGCAGCGCGCGTTCGCGACGGCCAACGGCCTTTCGATCCGCAATGGCGACGTACTGATCGCCGCCATTACCTCGTGCACCAACACCAGCAACCCGAGCGTGATGCTGGCCGCGGGTCTGCTCGCGAAGAAAGCGGTGGAGGCGGGCCTTTCGGTGCGTCCGCACGTGAAGACGTCCCTCGCGCCGGGATCGCGCATCGTGACGGAGTACCTGCAGCGCGCCGGGCTGCTGCCCTATCTGGAAAAGCTCGGTTTCAGCTTGGCCGCCTACGGATGCACGACCTGCATCGGTAACTCCGGCGACCTGACGCCGGAGCTCAACGACGTGATCATCAAGAACGATCTCGTGTGCGCCGCCGTGCTGTCCGGCAATCGCAATTTCGAGGCCCGCATCCATCCGAACATCCGGGCCAACTTCCTGGGCTCGCCGCCCCTGGTGGTCGCCTACGCACTGGCCGGCACGGTCCTGAAAGACCTGATGTCCGAGCCGATCGGTCGCGGAACCAGCGGGCGCGACGTCTGGATCGGCGACATCTGGCCGTCGGGCCAGGAGGTCGAGGCGCTGCTCAAGTACGCGATGGACGGGCAGGCGTTCCGTTCGAACTATGCGCAGGTCGGATCCAACCCCGGCGAGCTGTGGCAGAACATCAAGGGCGGCACCGGCCAGACCTACGGCTGGCCGACCTCGACCTACATCGCCGAGCCGCCGTTTTTCGAGGGCTTCTCGATGCATCCGGGGCGCGTCGATCCGGTGCGCGGCGCGCGCGCGCTTGCGATTTTCGGCGACTCGATCACGACCGACCACATCTCGCCGGCCGGGTCGATCAAGGACACCGCCCCCGCGGGCCGCTGGCTGATCGCTCATGGCGTGTCCAAGGCGGATTTCAACAGCTATGGCGCGCGGCGCGGCAATCACGAGGTGATGATGCGCGGCACGTTCGCCAACGTCCGTATCAAGAACCTGATGATCGAGCCCGAGCCCGACGGTTCGCGCGTCGAAGGCGGCTTCACGGTGCACCAGCCCTCCGGTGAGCGAATGTCGCTCTTCGAGGCCGCCATGCGCTACCGGAAGGAAGGCGTGCCGACGATCGTCTTCGGGGGCGAAGAGTACGGAACCGGGTCCTCGCGCGACTGGGCCGCCAAGGGAACGCAGTTGCTGGGCGTGCGGGCGGTCGTTGCGCGCAGCTTCGAGCGCATTCACCGCAGCAACCTGGTCGGGATGGGCGTGCTGCCGCTTCAGTTCGGATCGGGTCAGAGCGCGGCCACGCTCGGCATCCGCGGCGACGAGCAGTTCGATCTGATGGGGATCGACGACACGCTGCGCCCGCAGCAGCCGCTCACGCTGCTGATGCGGCGCGCGGATGGCTCCACGCGCGAGATCGCGTTGACGCTGCGGATCGATACGCCGATCGAGGTCGATTACTTCCGCCACGGCGGCATCCTGCCGTTCGTGCTGCGCCAGCTGCTCGCCCAGCCCGCGGCCGCCTAGCGGGGCGACGGATGACCGAGAGTGACGCCGCCGATCACGGCGTGATCCGTTTCTTTACCGATATCTGGCCGCTGCTGGCACTGGGTCTGATCGGCGCCCTGCTGATCCGGGCCTGCCTGCCCGCCCACCCGCTGCCGGCCGCCACCGGGCCGGCGCCTCCGTTCGACCCCAGGACGGCGGTGCGGGTCGGCAACTTCCACGCGATGGCGGCGCTGGGTGCGCTGACGGCGCAGTCGGCCACCTCGCAGGTGCTGGAGGCGTTGAATCTGGTCGTCATCGATTTCAAGGCAGGCAGCTCCACGCTGCCGGACGACGCCGAGCCGGTGCTCATGCAGGTCGGCGGCGCGCTCGCGGCGCGGCCGGCTGACGAGCGATACGAGATATCGGGTCACACCGACGCCACCGACTCGCCGCTGGCGGACCTGGAGCTGTCCAGACGGCGCGCCCAGGCGGTGATCGATTTCCTGGTCAACCAGGGCGTGGCCTCGCAGCGCCTGCGCGCGCGCGGGGCCGGCGACGCCGAGCCCGTATCGAGCGAGCCGGACGAGGAATCGCGCTTCCGCAACCGGCGCCTGGAGTTTGCGCTGCTGCCGTGACGGCGGATCCGTCCGCGACCGGGCCCGCGGCGAGCGCGATCGCCCGGCCGCAGGTCGTGGTCGTCGATACGAACGTCTGGCTCGACCTGCACTACTTCGTCGATCGCGATTGCCAATCGTTGGCCGCTGCGCTCGCATCAAAGGGCTGGGTGGCCGCGCGCTGCGAGCAGACCGACGCGGAACTCGCGACCGTGCTGCGGCGGCCGCGTTTTTCCCCGGGCCCTGCCGAACGCTCGCGCCTGCACGCGTGCCTGCGCCAGTGGCAGGCCGGGGCACGACTGTTCGCGTTGAGCGTCCCGGCACCGTGCCGCTGCCGCGATCCGGAGGATCAGAAATTCCTGGACCTGGCCTGGTCGGCGCAGGCTGCGGTTCTCCTCACCAAGGACCGGGCGCTGCTCGCGCTGGCCCGTCAGGCGCGGCGTTCCGGGTTGGCGATCCTCACGCCGCGCGAGTTCGCCAGCCGGTTCGATCAACTGCGCTGAACCGCGAAGCGCGGCGCGGCGGCCGGCGCCTCGTGCGGTGCCGCCTCGGTGCCGGTTTCCCCGAGCACCGCGCATCGCAGCGCGAGTGCGTCGTCCAGCGCATGGTGCCGCCGCAGCCTGAGCTCTTCGGACAGGCGATCCAGCTCCGCATACGCCACCGGCGCCCGCTGCCACCGCATGCCGTCGGGCGCGTCCTCGGCCGACAGCAGCTCGCCCAGTGCCCATCGGTCGAAGCCCGAGTCGCTGATCAGGCGCACGGCGCGGCCGTCGGCCAGAGTGCGCAGCCAGGAGACGAACTGCTCGGCAGCGCGGGCTCGCGGCACGCGCGCGTTCTCCATCAGGGGCAGCACGCTCTGTTCGACGAACGAGGAATTGGCGACCGGCCACTCGTGCTCGAGCTCGGCATAAAAGGTGTGCCCGTCCGCGGTCACCGCGCCGAAGCTCAGCAGCGCGGGGGCGTCCAGCGAGCTGAACTCGCTGTCGATGAACACCCACAGCTCCGCCCCGGGGGACACCGGCAGCATCCACGTCACCGGCAGGATCCTGAACAGCAGGGCCGGGTCGCGATAGGGCGAAGCCTCCAGACCGAGCCGGCCCAGCATGTCGGCCGGCTCCAGATCGGTTTCGCGGAACCCTGCGCGCCGTGCACAACGCAGGCCCCGCACGTTGCGGCGCGACGGACGCAGCAGGAACCGGTTGACTCCAAAGCTCGACTGCAGCCAGGCGCACCCCAGCGCCAGCGCCTCGGCCCCGATGCCCTGCCGGCAGTACTCGCTGCCGGCCAGCCAGACCTCGAGCTCGACCAGGTCGCGCATCAAATCGATTCGGCGCCAGAGCAGGATCCCCAGGTCGATGGCGGCCGACGTCAAGACCAGCGCTCTTCCATCGAACGGACGCGCGCCGTTGAAATAGGGCTCCGGACACCAGCCCCGGAACTGCGTGAACGTCGGAACCGGACGCTCTGCGAACCACGGCGCGCCCATCCAGGTCGAGGTCAGGTCCGACTCGGCGAGCCAGCCATGAGCGCGCGCGACGTCCTGCGGCAGCGCGCGGCGCAAAGCGACTTTCTGTCCGGATGCGAGTGTCATCGGCGGGTGGATTCTGTCCTATTCGCAGTGCGGCGAATCAGCGGCGATCGCGAAAAACCGGCACGTCCGAGCCGCCGCTTTCATGTTGCCGAGGCTTCGTCCAAGACAACTGCAGCCCGCAAGGCCGTCTGCGGCATTTCCAGCGCGCAAATTATGATCGCGGAGGTTGCCCGCATGCCCTCCCCCACTTCGGATGCCCGACAGTTTGAGCCAGCCTGAAGCCGAAACTGCCCGCCTGCTTGGGGCCTCCAAGCTGCCGGCGGTGGGCACCACGATCTTCACCGTGATGTCGCAGCTCGCACAGGAGCACCGTGCCGTAAACCTGGGCCAGGGCTTTCCCGACTTCGATTGCGACCCGCAGTTGAAGGACCTGGTGACCGAGGCAATGCGCCGCGGGTTCAACCAGTACGCGCCGATGGCCGGGCTGCCGCTGCTGCGCCAGGCCGTCGCCGGCAAGATCGAACACCTGTACGGCCGCCGTTATGACGTCGATACCGAGATCACCGTCACGGCCGGCGCCACGCAAGCGATTCTGACCGCCGTGCTGGCGGTGGTCCGACCCAACGACGAGGTGATCATCCTGGAGCCGGCGTACGACAGCTACGCACCGGCCATCGCGCTGGCCGGCGGTCAGCCGGTGGCGGTTGCACTGGACGCCGATCGCGGTTTCGGGATCGACTGGGACCGCGTGCGCTCGGCGGTGAGTGCACGCACTCGCCTGCTGATCCTGAACTCCCCGCACAACCCGACCGGCGCCAAGATCGGAGCCGAAGACATCGGCGCGCTGGAGGAGCTGGTCCGGCGCTACCCGCTGCTGATCGTTTCCGACGAGGTGTACGAGCACATCGTGTTCGATGGCCAGCCGCACCTGAGCCTGTCGTGCTCGCAGCAACTGGCTTCCCGCACCTTCGTGCTGTCCAGCTTCGGCAAGACGTTTCACGTGACCGGGTGGAAGGTCGGCACCTGCTGCGCGCCGGCGCCGCTGATGGCCGAATTCCGCAAGGTTCACCAGTTCAACGTGTTCACCGTCAATACGCCGGTTCAATGGGCGCTGGCCACCTTCCTGCACGAGCGGCGCCACTATCTGGAGTTGCCCGCGTTCTACCAGCGCAAGCGGGACCGGTTCATCCAGGGATTGGCCCGCACGCGCTTTGCCGCGCGGGCGTGCCAGGGCACCTATTTCGTGCTGGCCGATTACTCGGCGATTTCGGACCAACCCGAGGAGGCCTTCGCGCGCCGGCTGGTGATCGAGCACGGCGTCGCCGCCATTCCGCTGGCGCCGTTCTATACGGAACCGGTCAACCGGAAGATCATCCGGTTCTGCTTCGGCAAGCAGGACGAGACGCTCGATGCAGCGATCGAGCGGCTGGCGCGGGTTTAGCCGCTTGCGTCACTCCGCGTCGTCTTCGCGCGCCGCCGCCGGCAGCAGCGCGATCGCCTGCTCGGTCGGCAGCGCTTCGACGTTGCGCAACGTCTTCTGCATCTGCTTGGTTCGGGTGTCGGCCTGTTCGAGCGTCCTGGAGACGGTGCCGACCTGCTCGCGGATCCGGCCCAGCCAGTCGCCGAAGCGCGCGAACTCCGTCTTGACCGCGCCGAGCACCTGCCACACTTCCGAGGAGCGCTGCTCCAGCGCCAGCGTTCGAAATCCCATCTGCAGCGTGTTCAACATTGCAAACAGCGTGGTGGGGCCCGCGATCACGACGCGGCGCTCCCGGTTCAAGGCCTCGGCCAGACCGGGGCGGCGCAGCACCTCCGCGAACAGCCCTTCGGTGGGCAGAAACAGCACGGCGAAATCGGTCGTGTAGGGCGGCTCGATGTATTTTTCGCGCAGCGTGCGCGCCTCCGTGCGCACCCTCTGCTCCAGCGCCCGTCCGGCCTCTTCGGCGCCGGCCGCATCGGCCCGCTCCTGGGCCGCGAGCAGCCGTTCGTAGTCCTCGATCGGGAACTTGGCGTCGATCGGCAGCCAGGTGGTTGCATCGCCGTTGCGGCCCGGCATCCGGATCGCGAAATCGACCCGCTCGCCCGAGTCGGGGCGGGTGACGACGTTGGCCGCATACTGGTCGGGCAGCAGTACCTGCTCCAGTAGGGCCGCCAGCTGGACCTCGCCGAACACGCCGCGCGACTTCACGTTGCCCAGCACGCGCTTCAAATCGCCCACGCCCGCCGCCAGGGCCTGCATCTCCCCCAGCCCGCGGTGCACCTGTTCGAGCCGCTCGGAGACCAGCCGGAACGACTCGCCCAGCTTGCCTTCCAGCGTGGTCTGCAGTTTCTCCTCGACGGTGGCGCGCATCTGCTCGAGCCGCGTCTCGTTGCCCTGCTGCAGCGTCTGCAGGCGCGTCTCCAGCGTGGTGCGCATCTCGGTCAGGTGCCGCTGGATCGCAGCGGTCATTTCGCCCAGCTGCTGGTGTATCGCGCGCCCGTAAGCGCCGAGCTGTTCGGCCTGCACGCCCGTGATCTGGGTCACGTGCGCGGTGAGCGCGTCCTGCAGCTGCGCCACGCGGCTGCCGATCTGGATCAAGGCCCGATCGGCGCTGGCCTCGAGCGCCTGCCGAAGCTCGCGCCCGAGACGGTCGACCTCACCCTGCAGTGCGGCCGCGAACCAGGCCTGCATCGCACGCCGCGTGGCCCGCTGCACGATCCAGGCGCCCACGGCCGAAGCGATCAGCGCTGCGGCCACGACCAGGCCGAACTGCAGCATTTGCGTTGCGCTCATGCCGATGGCCGACACCGGTCAAATCTCGCGCAGGATCACCCAGGGCGGCGTGGCGATCACGCGCCGCAGCGCGAGCGAGCCGCCCACCACCGCGCAAACCGCCCCGAGCACGATGCCGGCCGCGAACGGCCAGGGGCCGAACCGGTACTCGAAGTGCAGCACCTGGTGCGCGAGCGCCCAGCCGATCACGCTGGCGCCCAGGCCGGCCAGCAGGCCCGCGACCGCGCCCAGCGCCGACAGCTCCGCGAGCTGTGCCCGCCGCAGCTGACGGCGCGCCGCGCCGAAGGCGCGCACCAGGGCGGCTTCGCGGCCGCGCTCATCCTGCATCGACGACAGCGCCGCATACAGGACCAGGATGCCGGCCGCCAGAGCGAACAGGAACACGAACTCCACCGCGCGGCTGACCTGGTCGAGAACGGACCGGATCTGCGCCAGCACGACCCCGGTGTCGATCACCGTCAGGTTGCGGAACTCGCGCACCAGTTGCGGCGTCGGATCGGCCCGCTCGGGCGGAACACGGATCGACGTGATGAATGTCTGCGGCAGGGCCTGCAGCGCCGCCGGCGACATGATGATGAAAAAGTTCACTTTCATCGAATCCCAACTGAGTTCGCGCACGCTGGTCGCGGTGGCCTGCACGATCTGCCCGCCCACATCGAAGCTCAACTGATCCCCCAGGCGCACGCCCAGCGTCTGCGCGATGCCCCGTTCGATCGACAGTTCCGGGGCGCCCGGGTCGAACCAGCGGCCCTGCACGATCCGGTTGTAATCGGGCGGATCGGCTGCGTAGGACAGGTTGAACTCCCGCTCGATGAGGCCGCGCGCCCGCTCCGCAGCATAGCGTGTCGCATCGACCGGGTTCCGATTGATCGCGACCAGTCGCCCGCGCACCATCGGAAACAGGCGCGCGTCGGCCACGCCCATCTGCTTGAGTCGCTGCGCCACCGCTTCCACCTGGTCGGGCTGGATGTTGATGATGAAATGATTGGGCGCATCCGCCGGAATCTGCGCATGCCACTGGCGCAGCAGGTCGGTGCGGACAATGGCCATCACCAGCAGCGCGGTCAGTCCGAGCGCCAGAGCGACCACCTGGATGATCGTGGCCGAAGGCCGCCGCGCCAGCGCCGCCAGCACCAGGCTCGCGCCGGGGGGCAGCCAGGCGGCGGCCCGCCGAATCAGCCGGAGCAATCGCAGCCAGGCCCAGGCGGCCCCGGCAAACAGCACGACCGCGCCGGCAAATCCGCCCCCGGTGACCGCGGCCAGTCGCAGATCGCGCGACAACCACAGCATCAAGCCGATGAAGGACGCCAGGGCGACCGCATAAACGAACACCGCCGGCTCGGCGGGCCACGCCGCCAGATCGCGCCGCAACACCCGCAGCGGCGGCACGTTGCGCAGACGCATCACCGGGGCCAGGGCAAATCCACCCAGCAACACCAGCCCGCAGGCAAATGCCTGCAGTGCAGGTCCAATCGAGGCGGCCGGAAGCTGAACCGGCAACAACCCGCCCAGCGCGCGGATGATGGCAACGTGCAGCACGCCGCCGGCCAGCACGCCGGCCAGCGATCCGATCACGCCGATCCAGGCAAACTGCAGCGCGAACAGCCCCAGCAGATCGCGCGGGCGCAGGCCCAGGCAACGCAGCACCGCGCAGCTGTCGATCCGACGCTGGGAAAAACGGCGCGCCGCCGTGGCCACCGCGACCGCCGCCAGCATCGACGCGAGCAGCGCCACCAGCGTCAGGAACTGGCGCGCCCGCTCCAGCGCCGCGTGCAGATCCGGCCGGCCGTCCTGCAACGACTGAAGGCGCTGGCCGCGCTGCAGCAGCGGCCGCAGCCAGCGGGCGAAGTCGCTCACCGCCGCCGGATCTGCGGCGATCAGCAGGTGGTACATCACCCGGCTGCCCGGCTGCACCAGCTCGGTGGCCGCCAGATCGTCCAGGCGGATCATCACGCGCGGGGCAAACGACAGGAACTGCGCGCCGCGGTCGGGCTCCGAGGCGATCACGCCGGCCACGAGGAAGGTGGATTCTCCCAGTCGAATCGACTGGCCGGGCGTGGCCTCCAGCGCGTCCAGCAGCTGCGGGTCGACCCAGACCGAGCCGGCCGGCGGCGCGCCGGCGGCGCTGCCGTCGCCTCCCGGCGCGCGCAGCTTCAAGGCCCCGCGCAGCGGATAGGCCGCCGATACCGCCTTCAGCGCCGCCAGCACGCTGCGATCGGGTCGAGCCGCGCTGACCGCCATGCTGGGAAACGTGACGGTGCGGGCGATCTGAAGTCCGAGCGCAGCGGCCCGGTCGGCGATCGAAGCGTCGATCGGCCGATCCGAGTCCAGCGCCAGGTCGCCCCCGATGAACATCGCCGCATCGCGCTCCAGCGCCCGCTGGGCGCGGTCGACGAAGAAGGCCACGCTGGAGAGCGCCGCAACCGCCACCGCCAGCGCCGCAACCAGCAACCGGACTTCGCCCGAGCGCCAGTCGCGCGCGGTCATCCGGAACGACTGAGCCAGCAGAGCCGCGAATGTCATCCGGGCCCGTTCAGCGTCGATGCGTCACGGCCGCCCGCATCAGCGCCGCAGCCACCACAGCACCAGCGTGAGCGCGACCGAGACCAGCACGCTGCTGCCCAGCGGCAGATAGAAGTCGAAATTGCCGCGATGGATATGAACGTCGCCTGGCAGCCGGCCCAGCGGCAGGCGGCACAGCATCGGCCAGGCAAGGCCCGCCAGAATCAACGCGACTCCGGCGCCGAGAAGCCAGCGGTTCATCGCCTGGTTTATACACCGGCCACGGCAGCAGGCGCCCGCAAGCGAAGACGCCGCCCGTGGGCGGCGTCTTCCCGCGTGATACGGAATTTTTACTGCTGCACTTCGCGCCAGCCGACGCGCCGCACGGTCGGGTTCACCGAGTTGGTGTTCAATCCCGAAGTGACCTTGGTTCCGTTCGATTCGGTCGAGATGATCTTCACCGACTGGCTGGGCAGCTGCACGACCACGTTTCCGACCGTCATCGCGCCGGTCGTCTCGGTCCCGACCACATTGTTGGCGGTCCCGGTCACGGCGCCGCCCGAGTCGTAGCCAAACTGGTACAGCCAGCTGTTGCCGCCGGCCGAGCACGCGCTTGGCAGCGGGATGTTGGTCGTCACCACCAGGGTTCCCAGCACCAGCTGCGGATCGACGTTGACCCGTTCGCCGGTGGTCGGGAAGTCCAGCATCCACCCGATGTTGGTTGGGATGTGCACCGCGTTGCTGGAGGCGGCTCTCTGGGCGGTGCCGACCGCGGTGAGCGTCTGCACGACCATCGAGGTATTGGTTCGGGGATTGCCCAGGTTGGTGCCATTTTCCAGCAGCGCGTAGATCGATGAGACGTACGACCAGTTTCCCGCAGGCGACAGCGTCGCCGGATCCTGCAGGTCCGATATACCCAGCAGCCGGCCGGTGCCGACGTACACGACCGGGTAGTTGTTCACCTGGCCGAGCTCGGGACGCGTCGTGATCGACTGCGGTTTGCCGGCGGCATCCTTCAACGTGGCCATGGTCGAGACCGCCAGCGAGGCTCCGGTCAGGTTGAAGCGCCACAGGTTGCCCTGCAGATCGCCGCCGTAGACATACTGGGCGGTGTTGTCGGTGTCCGGGTTGGTCACCATCGCGCTGATCCGCGCCAATCCGGACGGTGTGGCGGTCGAACCCACACCGTTCGATATCGTCGCGAGCAAGCTCCCGCTGAACGGATCGAGCTCGTACAGGTGTCCCATGCCATCGCCGGTCGTGCCGGCGCTCGTGAGTACGTTGTTGTTGTAGCCGGAAGTCAGCAGCACGACCCATTTGCCGTCGTAGGCGCGCTTGGTCACCACCGGGTTGCCGAAGGACAGTCCGAGGTTGGCGTCGTTGTGCGTCGGGCACAGGGACGAGTCGTTGCAGAACTCCCACAGGAACTGCGGCGAGGTCGGGTTCGTCACGTCCAGTGCGAAGTAGCCACGCCCGCCGTCGTTCAGTCCTTCCACCAGGATCGTGTGCCAGGTGCCGTCGCCGGGCGACAGCACGTCGGCCACTTCCGGCGAACCGTCGAGGAAGAACTGGTGCTGGGTTGGATAAGCCACATCGGCCAGCGCGTACAGGCGCGGCAGCAGCATGCGCGGTATGTACGCCCACAGCTCGTTGCCGGTGGTTGCGTCGAATGCGTGCAGCATGCCGTCATTGCCGCCGACGTAAATGACCGACTCGCGGCTGGCGTTGTTGGCCGCGAAGGTTGCGTAGGACTGGTAGGCCGGCCCGATCGGCGTGTCGGCATAATGGCGCAGCGGAACGTTCACCACGGCCGGGCGCGAGTCGACCAGGTCCCCGAGCACGTTGGTGATGGTCGAGTTCGTCTGGGTGCGTGACCGGTAATGCGTTCCATCGGCGTACGCGCTTTGACCGCGGAGGTAGTTGACCAGGTTGGCCCCCACGTTGTCGATGACCTGGTCGGTCAGCGCCAGCGAGGAGCACTGCGACAGCAACGGCGGAGTCACCGGAGGCGCTCCGCACGCGTTGTTGAAGTAAGCCTGCGCCGCGGCGTCCAGGCTCAGGTAGCGGAATGCAGTCAGCGCGCCCGAGGACAAGGTGTAGATGGTGCGCGTATCGCTGTTCGTGTTCACCTTCGCGATCAGACTCGTGCTCTCGGTCCAGCTGACGCCCGCCTGCACCTGGCCGGTGGACGCATCGATGGTCTGCGCCGTGAGCTCTCCGTTCCAGTAGGCAGTCTGGAACGTCGTGCTGTAGATCGCGTCGTTGGTGAACGTGATGTTCGGCGTGCTGGTGGCCGAAGCGGCCGCGGCGCCGACCTGCACCTGGATCGTCGCCAGGTCGCGCGCCAGGCCGCGCAGCAGGGCCTGGGGGTTCTTGGCGCTCAGATACGAGCCGCGGCCGTTGATGGCGGCGTGCCACAGGTCATCGTCCTTGGCCGGATCGTCGTTGTAGCCGGTGCCGGTCGGAACCTGTGGCCAATCGCAGACGTTGCCCGGCGTCCACACGCAGGCACCTACGGTGCCGGTGACGATGCTGTGGTAGTCCGCGCTCTGGTAGCTCGGGTTGGCTAGGCTGGTGTCGTAGGTCAGGTAGCCGTCCACCCCGAGTCCGATCGTGTACGTCACCATGTGCTGGGCCGGATTCTCGTCGATATATTGCGCGGTCGGAACCTGGGCGGCGTTCGCATCGTCGGTGCTGACCGGGGTGCCCGTGTTGTAGTTGGTGCTTCCGGCCGGACGCAGGTCGCTCTTGTAGTAGTACATCGAAACGTCAGCGAGCGTGCCGATCGACGTGTAGGTCTGGCCGTTGAAGGACGAATTGGCCAGGTTGCCGTCGAAGTATCCCCCCGGCCCATAAATGGTGTTACCGCGCGCCTCGAACAAGTTCGACGCATTGTTGTCCTGGTTGCCATTCGCGCTGTTGTAATCGATCGAGTTGCCGTGCAGGTCCTGCCCCGCATTGCCGTTCCAGTAGCCGTCGGTGGTCAGGATCGTGAAGTTCTGCTGGCACGAGTACTGGACCGGGTCCGGGTGGGTGGTCGAATTGATCATCCCGTAGTCGAGCGCCGTCGACCTCGTCAGGCCGGCATAGTATTGACCGACCCGCGACAGCGCCTCGCGCAGCGGCGTGCCGTTGTTGGCCGGCAGCGCGTAAAACGAACTGTAGAAGCTGCTCTTCTGTGCGGCGGTGAAGTCGCCGATCGACAGGAACTTGCTGCTGTCCAGGCCACCGCCGGCGTAGGCGTTGATCGTCAGGAACCCGACCCGGTAGGCCGAGGTCAGCGTGTTGAACGCGAGACCGACCGCGCTCTTGGCCATCTGGATGCGCACGTGGTAGTACGCGTACCAGTTGGCGATGTTGGTCATCTCCTCCGCGTAGGTGCAGCTGGGCGCGGCCGCGCAGTCGGTGCGGTTCGCGTTGCGGGTATAAGTCGCCGTCGTGGAGACGATGTCGTAACGGTTGAAGTAGCCGAACCGCGGGTACTGGTAGCCGAGCCTCTGGTTGTACTTCTTCTGGCACTTCGGCTGGGGCGTGCTGCTCCAGGACACGGTGGTCGTGCCGCTCACCGCGCTCACGCTGTTCTGATCGGAGGCGAGCAGGCAGTACCGGATCGGTGCCGCGTTCGTATAGCTGCTGCCGCTCCCGGGGGGGGTGGTCGACAGGATGCAGGTCGTCAGGGCAGCATCCGAGCAGTACTCGGCCGGCGTGATGGTGTAGTAAAACGGGTTGCCGCCTTGAACCGCAGGATTTTCGTAGGTTCCGGGAACCACGCTCACCGTGTCGGAGCCGTTCAGGTTCACGGATACGCTCCCGGATCCGGAGCCGATCACCGCGTCCGGATAGCCGTTGGAGGCGCTGCCCAGGTTGTACAGGAACGGATTGGTGGTATCGATGCCGTTGCGCTTGCAGTTGGTCGACGGCGGTGTAACGGAAGAGGCGTTGCAGAACACCGCTTCCGGAAAGCCGGTCACCAGGTTGATCGTTCCATTGACCGTTCCGTACGCGTCGTTGGGAACCCGGGTCCAGTTGGACGAGTTGGCCGCGTTATAAGTCGTCATCGGCGTACCCGTCGCAGTCACTCCCGGCGGGTAGTACACGCCCGGGTTGTAATAGACGCCGTTGAACTGGTAGGCGTAATACGGCGGATCGCCTTGCAGGCCGATGGTCGTGCTGGGGGAACACGCACTGCCGCCCCCGCCATGATGACCGCCTCCGCCTCCACCGCCGCCTCCGCCTCCGCTGCAGCGCGGCTTGTCGACTCCCGAGCCGGGCAGCGGACTCGGTCCGATCCAGTCGGGCATGAAGTCCCAGGCCATGCTGCCCGAGTCGTCGAACAGCAGCATCACGTTCGGCTTGACGACCGTGTTGCTGGCACCAACCTCCATCGGGCTGCTCGAAATGTCGGTGTTTGCGGCTCCGGCCGCCCCCACCAGGGCAAGCGCGGCGAACGCGAGACAAACACGAGCAAGACTCTTCATGGCGGGCACCTGATCAGAGCGTGACAAAGGCCTGGCTCAACGTCGCGTTATTGCGACCATCGACAACCTGGATCGTGATTCGGTAGAAGTACTTGGGCGACCCGGTGAAATTGATCGCGTCGCTCGAGTAGCTGCCGCCGTTGGCCGCGCTGCCGTTCAGCGACGAGCAGTAGTTGCCGGTCCCATTGGGGCTGCCGGCCAGTTTGCACATCCGATTGATCACCCAGTACACGTTGTTGCCGGCGTTGTCGTGGGCGGTGCAGCTGGTGCATGTGCTCCAGAACGAGGCCGAGGTCCAGGCTTCTTCGGCTTCCTCGGCGTAGTAGCCGAGGTTGGCCGCATCGTTGTTCAGGGCGCCGGTGGCCGACTGGGCCTGGATCCAGGTCACCGCCTGCTGCACGCCCACGTCAGCGCTGTGCATGGTTGCGTTGCGCGAGGCCAGGTTGCCGGCCACCAGCTGGCTGGTGTCCATCGAGCGGATCAGCGCAACGGCGGAGATCATCATCGCGACGAGGGCGACCATCACCAGCATCAGCATGTAGCCGCGCTGGCGACCGCGCGGTGGCGAAGAAAGCGACTTCATGAGGGCGTCCAGATCAGGTTGAGCAGGCTGCTCGTGAGGTGGAAAACCTTGTAGCGGTAACACTTCCAGCTCGGGCCGGAGGGCGCCGTACCGGACACGTCGAGCGTGGTGGTCGTGCCGTCGTCCCAGGTCACCGATGGCGAGCTGGTCGTGGTGGTGCAGGAATTGGTGGTCGGGTCGGTTGGTTTTTCCGGCTGGACGCTGCGTGCCACCAGCGCCAGCCGTATCGCCAGCACGTTGGACCAGTCGGTTGCGGTCACCGGCGCCGTGTTGTTCCAGGTGTCGACAATGCCGTTGCCGGTGCTGGACTTGCCGTAGAACGCCTTGAGCTGCACCACGTTGGAGGCGATCGGCTGGGCCAGCTGTCCGCTGACCAGCTGGTCGACCGTCAGCGTGTTGTTCAGGATGTAGTAGGTGCTGACCGTCGGGTTCAGACCAAAGTCCATCACCACCGCGTTGGCCGAGTAGTTCGGTCCGATGCCCCCGGACGGGTTGTAGCGGGCGATCGACGTGGTGGCGTTGTTGGTGTAGCTGCCGCTCACGTGCTTGATGATGTTCTGACCCGAGCTGCCCGACGTTGGCGTGTTGGTCGCCTGCACCAGCGTGCAGGCCTGGCCGGCCTCGGCCAGAAGGAGCAGGTCGCCCGCGCTCACCCCGAACGCGTTGGACACCGCGTAGTTGTCGGTGGGGGCGGCGAGCGCCGTGGTCAGGTTGATCGGACCCGGCATCATGACGGCGTTGCTCGCCACCACCGTGATGGTGTCGGGCGTCTGGGCCGTGGCTCCCGGCGTGATCTGAACCGGCGCCACCGAGAAGTTGATGGCGCGCCCCTGCTCCGAGCCGGTGACAGCGCAACCGAAATACGTCGCGGTGTTGATGCCGTAGCCCGCCATCCGCAAATCGCGGTCGATCAGATAGGCACCGACCGCGCCGGCGAAGGAAGCATCGCCGCCGCTGGTGGCGGTGCGCCGGTAGCCCTCGGACACCGCGAAGGACTGGAATATCGCGAGCGTTGCAAACAGAGCCACCACGGTCGAAACCATGACCTCGACCAGCGTAAAGCCCTGTTGATGGCGGATGGCCGGCATGTGCGCGCTCATGGGTTCTGGATGGTCGCGATTTCGGTGTGCGTGTGCGTCTGGCCGGCGGCCGCCGCAGCCGGCGGCTGCCACGTGACGGTGACCTGGACCGTGCTTGACGCAACCGTGACCGTTGCGTTGCCGCCGGGCAGCGTGGCCCTGACCTCGCTCAGCCAGCCTTGGACCGCCGAACTCGCGCTGCCGCCGCTGTAGGCGTACGAGGACATGTTGGCCCGGTTGACCCAGATGTCGTTGAGCAGGCTGTCGGTGAGCAGCGCCGCGTCGGTCCGGTATTTGGCGTCGGAGAAGTTGGTCAAGGCGCGGGCGTGCACGCCGAGCAGGCCCAGGATTCCGAAGCTGAAGATCGTCATCGCGACCAGCACTTCGATCAGTGAAATACCTCTGGTTGCAATACGCATCGCTCGCCTCTAACAGCCTCTGGGGTCTGACGACGGGCTCAAGTTCGGATCGCACATCCGGATCTGGCCTCCGCTGATGGTCACGTGCAGCGGCCGTGGGCTCGCGATCGACGGGTCGTTCACGTCGATCTCGGCGATCGATGCACTGCCGTCGGCGTTCGGGATCACCATCCCGAGCGAGTTGAAGGTCACCTCGGAGGCGCCGTTCGGGGTCGAAACCTGCGGAAAGGAGGTCTGCTGGTCGGCGGCCGCCTGGCGCTGGATCCAGTTGATCGGTGCCACGGTGGAAGGGGCCGGCACGCCGCTGGCGGGATGAACCCCGGGACAGTCGCCGCTCGCCTCGGGCACGGATCCGGTGCCGGACGGGCTGGCGCAGGCGACCAGCCAGTCGGCAGTCAGCGGATTGGCAGCCGAGGTGAGCCAGAAGAAGACGCTGCGGTTGCGCCGGATCGCCTCTGCCTGAGCCAGTTGCAGCCCGCTCTGCATCGATTCGGCCGCGGTTCGGATCTGGGCGTTGTGGATCCATGCCGAAAACGACGGCGCCGACGTCGCGAACAGGATCGCGACCACGGCCAGTACGACCGCCAGCTCGATCAGGGTGACACCGCGCTGCTGAGTTTTCATGGTCGCTCCTCGCGCTCCTAGCGCACAATCCAGCCGGTCGACGACGACGACTGCGTGCTCCAGCCAGTCGGGACCTGAGAGCTCTGGTTGTTGGCCTGGTCGATCGTGTAAACGAAGGTGTTGGGGAGCTGAGCCTGGCCCGTCGCGGTGGCCGTGAACGTCTGCCCGGTATTGGCCGTCGCGCAGGTCATCACGAAATTGACCAGCGTCGGCAACGCAGTCCCGCAAGTGGTGCCGGCGCTGGAATACGTGTGGTTGTCCTGGTAGTACTGCTCCATCTGCACGCGGTACTGCGACAACGCCTGCGTGCCTTCGACCAGGTTCCCGCGCTGTATGTAGCGGCTGTAGGCTGGCACCGCGATCGCGGCCAGGATCGCCACGATCACGCACACCACCATCAGCTCGATCAGCGTGAAGCCCGTTGCGCGATGCGTCGTCTTAATAATTTGCGCCATTGCGTCCGCCATCCTTTGCGGCTTAAGTTCCACCGTGTCCGTATTCGGTATCGGCCAGCGGCTGGCCGGTCTTGAAGTCAGTCGGGCGCAGCGGCGGTTTTCGAGCGATCGGCGGTCGCGGCGCAGCGAATCTTTAGAAAAAGGTGTAAGGCGCGCCCCGGCGAGGCGACCAAGCGACTTCGATTTGGGGGAGACCCAGCCGTGACGAACGTCGAACCATCGCCCGCTGCGGCCGCGGTCAGCCGCGACAGCCTGCCGGGTCAGATCGTTCTGGTGCTGCAGGGCGGCGGGGCCTTGGGCGCCTACCAGCTCGGCATCTACCAGGCTCTGCACGAGAGCGGGCTTCAGCCCGACTGGATCATCGGCACCTCGATCGGTGCGATCAACGGTGCCATCATCGCCGGCAATCCGGTCGAGCAGCGCTGGTCGCGGCTGCGGCAGTTCTGGGATCGGATGGCGGTGGCCGGCATTCCGCTGCAGGGGCCGGCCGCACGATTCTGGGAGGGCTTGAACAGCGTTCGAACGATGGCGTT